>Ga0210377_10005831_pt1 | contig 10062 bp, 7 predicted proteins | sample PLM4_65_b1redo_FD_155480 | JGI IMG/M metagenome (GOLD analysis project Ga0210377, IMG submission 155480) | Groundwater sediment microbial communities from an aquifer in East River, Colorado, USA - PLM4_65_b1 redo | ecosystem: Environmental > Terrestrial > Soil > Riparian zone | place: USA: East...
AAGACGACACCCATGCCGCCCTCGCCCAGCTTCGATTCGATCGTGTAGCGGCCGAGCGACTGACCGATCATCAAGCGCTCAGTGGCGGGACACGAACCGTGCTCATCCATGGAACGTTACAGGCCGTCCCCGCTGAAGTAAAGACGATTGAGACGGGCCGGCCGAGTGACGTTCATGCGAGGGTTTGGTGATCGGGACGGGTCTACAATGATCCTCGTCAAGTCGGATTGCGAAGCGGCACGGGGAGGCGATGTCGGAACTACTCGAGGTTGCGCGCATGCTCGAGGCGGCGAAACACGCCGCGGTGGCCGGCGACCTCGTGTCCGCGGCTGAGCTGCTGAGAGGCGCCGCGCGCATTCAGGAAGCTGAGCTGGGTCCGCTCCATCCGGATCTGGCCAACACGCTGAACAACCTCGCCATCGTCTCCGAGAAGACGGGCCGGCCCGCGGACGCCGAGACCTTCTATCGACGGGCGGCGGCGATCGCGTCGGCGTCGCTTCCGGCAGACCATCCAATGGTTGTGGACAGCCGGCAGAACCTCGAAGACTTCTGCCGCGCACGTGGCTTGCCGATCGATCCAATCGCCGGTACGACACCATCGGTTTCGATGCCCGCGGCGTGGGACTTGGACCTCGGTCTGAGCGCCTTCTCATCAGAAGAGCCGTCAATCGAGGACGAGCTGCCCGTTGCTCGTGCGGCAACGCCGACGGCAACTGCGCGTGTAGCAACGCCAACGCAAGCGCAAAAGCCAACGCCTTCTCGATCGGTGCCGGCCGCTGCGCGGAAACCGAGCAGCGGGCCGACATGGGTCATTGGTGCAGTCATCGTTGTGGCGGCTGCTCTGCTGATCGGACGACAGTGTGGTCGCGCCCGGCGCCGACCGCGGCACCGACGGCGCCGCCTCCCGCCGCCGTTGCGGATCCAATCCCACAGCCGCCACTGTCAAAGGTCACGCCGCCACCACCATCTCCCCGTCCACGGCCCGCATCAGGCGCGATCGGCATCAGTGCCAGGCTGTGCCAGACCTTTTCGACGAGCGATGAAAGCTGGAAATGCGAACCGGCAGGCAACCCGGTTTCGCCCGGGCGGCTCGTGCTCTATACGCGCGTCAAGTCCGCACGTGATGTCGTGATCGTGCACCGCTGGTATCGCGGAGACGCGGTGCAGCAATCCGTGAAGCTGACGATTCGGGCGAACACGACGGAGGGATATCGAACGTATAGCCGGCAGACGGTCGCCAGCGGGGAGCACTGGCGCGTGGAAGTGAGGAGCGCCGCCGGCGACCTGCTCCACGAACAGCAGTTCGCCGTTCGATAAAGGAGCCATCACGAGAAAGAATTCAGCGCTTCGGGCTCGCCTGCCAATTCTGGACGACGTTGATTTTCACATCGACGTTCTCGAGCAGCATGTTGACGAGAAACCGCTGACCGTCGGGGCTGGGGATGTAGCTGTTCCGTGAGTTGAAGACGTTGGCGCGCATCTCGAACAGGAAGTGAGGAGCTCCGTAGTCGAACGATCCGGGCTTGTTCAAGATGTCCACTGCATAAAACCTGCGGTCGTCGGCGACGAAGAATAGTTCCTTGCCGTCGGCCCGCCACAACGGTTGACGCGCGCCGCTGTTCGAGATCTGCCAGCGCGCGCCCGTGGACGGGAACGGCTGAACGTAGACTTCATTTCTTCCGGTCTCACTCGACGCGTATGCGAGCCACCGCCCGTCCGGAGAAAACCGCGGCTCGACTTCCGGAAACGGGCTCTGCACGATCCGCTGCGGGGTCCGCTCGCCGGCCGTCGGCAGCACGAACACATCCTGGGCCTGTCCCACCGGAGTCGCGAAGTAGAGCAGCCATCTGCCATCGGGCGAGATCTGCGACGGGCCGTTCACGGCCTCCTTCAGCACGAGCCGCTCGGTGCCGGTGCCGTTGGTGTCCTTCTCGAACAGGCCGCCGCCATCGGTTCGATACGCGATCTTCGTCCCATCGGGGAACCACGCCGGCGAGGTCTCAACGCCGGGACTCGACGTAAACCGCGATGACGTCTGCCGCGACAAGTCGAAGATCCAGATGTCTCCCTGGTTGACATCGGCGAACGCCAGCCGCTTTCCGTCCGGCGACAGATCAGGCGTTCGATAGTTGCCTGGCTTGCCGACGGTCTCCAGCATCTTCCCCGAGCGATCGAACCACGCGAACTGGTTGGGGAAGATGAAGGTGCTCGATCGGAACGCCAGCACTCCCGTGTTCGAGACCGAGAAATCGGCGCGACCAACGCCGGGGTTGTAGAGCACCTGCTCCACGACCGGCGTGGCCTCCCCGGTTATCTCGAGGCGACTGACGTTGACGCGCTGCTGCATCAGCGTGCCACCTCTGGCGAACAAGAGCAGGTCGGGCCCGGCGAAAGCGCCGTTGCTGTCGCTGCTGACCAGCACCTTGGGTGTGAACCCCGCGTCGATCGAGCCGATGACCAAGTTCGTGGAACGCTCGGTCTGGGTTTGTCCCCAGTACAAGAAATGGCTGCCGTCAGGGAAGAACGACGGCCAGCGAGGAAAACTGCGAAAACTGCCGTCGGCATCGATCGCGATAGCGGTGGCGGAGCCCCCGCTCGAAGAAACTCGAGCGAGGATCGGGGGAGTCCCGCTGCTGAAGACGATGACGTCGCGGCTACCCCACGATGCGCCGCGCGGAGGGAAGGCGGCGTCGCACACGGTCCGCAGAGAGCCATCGGAGACGTCGATGGTTTTCAGCTTGTTGGCGGCGAAGAAGCCGATCGTCCGGCTGTCGGGCGACCAGAACGGCATCAAGGCATCGTCAGTCCCGGTCAGCGGCCGCGACGCGAACGAATCGAGCCGGCGCAGCCACACTTGAGTTTGCCCCGAGGGTTCGGACGCGACGAAAGCGAGCTGCGTGCCATCGGGAGAGAGCGTGACGCCGCTCGTGCCATCCGACCGGCCGACGCCGCTGCTCGAGCCAAAGGAGGTGTTGTCCGGGGCGCTGATTTGAAACCGCGTCACCGGCGCGGGGGGCGGCGCTTTCAGCAGACCGTAAGCGAGCGCGCCGGCGAGCAACACGGCGAAGGCCGTCCAGACGAGCCGCTCGCGGTTCGCCAAACCCGAGGTCGTTGCTGCGGCAACGGGAGTGTCTTCGAGGCCTTTCTCGTCGAGGTCGATCCGCGCGTCGGCGATGTCGTGAAACCGGCGCCGGGGATCCTTCTCCAGGCAGCGTCGCAACACGCGTCGAACCGTGAGCGGAATCTCCGCGGGGAGGGCGTTCCAGTCGGGTTCGCGTTTCAGGACGTTGGCCAAGGTATCCGACACATCGTCGCCATCGAACGCCCGCTTGCGGGTGAGCATTTCGTAGAGGACGCCGCCAAAGGCCCAGATGTCGCTCCGTTTGTCCGCCGGCCTGCCGCGTGCCTGCTCCGGGCTCATGTAGGCGGCAGTCCCGAGGATCACGCCCGCGAGCGTGGCCGCCGGGCTGGTAATCGTTGGCGACAGCGCGGCTGCGGGCGACGCGACATCCGAATCGAGCGCCTTCGCCAACCCGAAGTCCAGCACCTTTACCGTGCCATCCTGCCGCACCTTGATGTTGGCGGGCTTGAGGTCGCGGTGCACGATTCCCTGTGAATGCGCCGCTTCGAGTGCATCGGCGATCTGTCGCGCGACCGGCATCGCTTCGTCCAGCGATAGCGGACCTTGTGCAATCCGGTCGGCGAGCGTGGGTCCGTCCACTAATTCAAGGACCAACGCGTGCACGCCATCCGCCTCCTCGAAACCGAATATCGAAGCGACGTTGTGATGATTCAGCGACGCGAGGACCTGCGCTTCGCGCTTGAACCGGGCGAGCCGGTTCGCATCGAGCGCAAACCTCTCTGGGATGATCTTGAGGGCGACATCGCGATTGAGCCGGGTATCGTGGGCCTGATACACCTCGCCCATGCCACCCGCGCCAATCAACGAGCGGACTTCGTAGACGCCGAGCCGAAAGCCGGGACCAAACGCCATCGGAGATGATTGTTCACGAGGCAGGTTCGTCAGGTTCGTCAGGTTCTAGAACCCGTCGAACCTGACGAACCCGTCGAACCCGAAGAACCTGACGAACCTGGCTTCTACGCGTCTCGATTCTCTTTCGTGGTCGCGCTGATCTGCAGGTCGAATCCGTTCGGCGTCGTCGTGTGATAGCTCTTGTACGGCGCGGTGTGGATGTCGCCCCTGCCGCCCGTATCTTCGCGGGCCGTGAGGCCGCGCTTGGTGAGCTCGGCCTTCACCGCATCCGGATCGAACGGCGTGATGCCGAACGAAATGTGGCCCATCGCCGCGCGGCGCGGCGCACCTGGAGCGGCGGGACCGCGGCCGCCGCGACGGACGATGATCCCGCCGATGTCGCCGATCTCCATCGTGTTCTGGCTGCCCTCGTCCGTGCCGAGCTTCCAGCCAAGCAGCGCGTGGTAGAACGCCGCGGTCTCCTTGTAGTTCGAGGCTTCAAACGAAATGTGATCGAGCCACACGGTCTTCCAGCTGGGCGACTCGAACGGCGCCGGAGATGACGTCTTGCCGCTGGCCGCGCCCTGGCGGCGGTTCTTCTTGTTGCCGTTGCTAATCTGCAGATCGAAGCCGTCCGGATCCTTCACGTGGAAGCTCTGGAAGTCGCCGTGATTGTCCGCCACGGGATTGAGCCCGCGCTTCTTCAATTCCGCTTCCACCTTCTTGGCGTCCCACTGATCGATGCCCCAGCACATGCCGTCGAACGCCGCGTTGCGCGGTGGGCGCGGCGCGCCCCCGCCCGGACCACCACGGCCGGCGGCGGTGGCAGCAGCGGCTGCGGCGGCCACCTCCGCGGCCGACGGCGGTGGCGGCGCGACATATCCACCGCGCAGCACGAGGCCGCCCCAATCACCGATGTCGAGCGTTGCCTGCTTGCCGTCGTCACTCCTGACCTTCCAGTTCATGAGCGCGGCGTAATACGCGGCTTCCTTCGGATAGTCCGCCACCTGGCAGGAGAAGTGATCGAGCAGAACCGTCTTCCAGCCGGTGGGTTCGAACGGCAGCTTGGCGGGCGTGGTGTTGCATTCGGGCGTACCCGCGCGCGCGCCGCCGCACTGGCCCTGCGCGAGCGCCGACTCGGGTCGGAGCAGCGTTGCTGCCGGGCCGACGGCCATCGCCACGCCGAGCGCCTGCAGCAACTGGCGGCGCGAAACCCCGCCGCGGGCGAAATCATCGAACAAGGTCGTAAGGTTGGAACTCATAGCCATTTCCTCCGGAAAACCGCACAAGGAATAAATTCGACCCAGAGTATATTCGTTCTGCCATCGGACGTGGGGCGCACGCATGAACTGGGGGAACCGCCGCGGTAGCCCGCGTCCCCGCAAGTTCCAAGGCAAGGAGATGGAACCAATGAGGTCGACGACAACGGCATTGATCATGGCGCTGTTGGTGGTCGGGCCGGCGCGGGCCGGCTGGGCGCAAACCGCCGACGAAGTCGTGCAGAAGTCCGTCACCGCGATCGGCGGCCGCGACGCGCTGGTGAAACTGAAATCCCGATCGATGGCTGGGACAATCGCGCTCTCGACCCCCGCCGGCGAGCTCGAGGGCACGATCGAGATCCTGAACGCCGCGCCGAACAAGGTGCGTACCTTGATCAAGGTGGATCTTAGCTCGCTCGGCGCGGGCCAGCTGACGATCGATCAGCGATTCAACGGCACCGCGGGCTATGTGATGGATTCCCTCCAGGGTAATCGCGACATGAGCGGCGGCATGCTGGACAACATGAGGACCAACAGCTTCCCGCACCCGTTCCTGAGCTACAAGGAGATGGGCACGACGGCGCAATTGGGCGGCAAGGAGAAGGTCGGCGACCGCGACGCGTTGGTCGTTGTCTTCGAGCCAACCTCTGGCTCGGTGGTCCGGACCTACATCGACGCCGAAACCTACCTTCCCGTGCGGACCATCCTGAAGGTCGACGTCCCGCAGCTCGGCCAGGAGATCGAGCAGGCCACTGATTTCTCAGACTACCGCGTCGTCGACGGCGTCAAGCTGCCGTTCCGGCTGAAGGCCTCGTCCCAGGTCCAGAGCTACACCATCACCCTCACGACAGTGGAGAACAACGTGTCGATCGATGAGGCGCTGTTCTCGAAGCCGGTTCAGTAGTTACTCGGGCAGGCTGAATTGCACCGCCACGGTCATATAGACCTCCACCGGCACGCCGTTCAGCAACGTGGGGCTGAACCGCCACTGACGCACGGCGTCAACCGCGGCCTTCGCCAGTTCGGGATGCACCTGCGCGCTGATCACACGGACCGAGGTCACACTTCCGTCGACGCCGATCTGCGCTTCCATCGGCACCAGGCCCTCGAAGCCTCCGTCCCGCATCGCGGCCGGATACTCGGGCCTCACGTCCAGGATCTTTCGCGGAGCGCGGATGTTGCCGCCCACTCGCACGGCACCGGTCGGTGGCATGGCCGGGGTGACGACTCCGGCAGGCCTGTCCTCGCGCACCGTGACAGTCTCCCGGAGCGTCCCAACCTGCAGCGTGATTGCCCGATCCCAATGGCGTGGGTTCTTCAACGTCACGTCCTGGCGAAGCGGAAGGAAGCCGGGAATATCCGATGACAGCACGTAGTTGCCAGGGCCGATCGGCTCGAACTCGAACTGGCCGGAGCCGTCCGTGGTGGCCGTCTTCTCCATGCCCGCGGCGTCGGCGAGGGTGAGCGTCACGCCCGGCAAGACCGCGCCGCTCATGTCGTAGACGGTCCCGACGAAGGGGAGCGGGCCGGCCTGCGCGGCGGCGTGGAATGATGCCACCGGAATCGTGACGGCGAGCAGCACGAGCAGCGCCGCCGCCAGGGTGCGGCGCGACGGCGCAGTGCGGGAAAGGCTGGTGTTCAACATCGCGGTAATCCTCCACTCCAGGGTTGACGGACGGGCAATTGGCATCGCCTTGGTCGCGATCGGCGACGCGGGGCGACAGGCTCTCGCGATGTCGACCAGGTGCGAGGCATATTCGGACGGCGGCACGCCGGCCCGGAGCACGGCGTCGTCGCACGCCTGCTCGCTTTCACGCCGAAGACGCGCGCAGGCGATCCAGAACAGCGGATTGAACCAGAACACCGAGCGCACGATCTCCGCCGCGATCTGAACGGGCCAGTCGGCGCGGCGGATGTGCGCCAGTTCGTGGCACAAGACGACATGGATGCGGGCGTCGCTCCAGGACTCGCAGCGTGCGGGCAGGAGAATGCACGGACGGTGCGCGCCCCACGTTGCCAGCACGTCGGGGGCGTCGGTCTCGAGGAGGGTGACGTCGCCCACGTCAAATCTGGCCGCCAGTTGCCGGGCCGGCTCGACCCATCGCGGGCTCTGCAGCGGCGATGCTTGTTTCGTCAGGCGCACGACCCGGCGCAACCCGGCGACCATCATCGCCGCGCTCGTTGCGAAGCCCGCGATCCACGCGAACAGGACGAGACGCTCGATGGGGAGGCGGCCGCGGGGCGCCGCCGGCCCGGCCGCGCCAGCGGCGGCGGCGGAGTCGCCGATCGCCTCCAGGACCGTTGCGTTCGGAGCGCGCGAAGCCACCGGAAGGTCCCATCCCGGCAGCGCCAGGCTGAGCGGCACGACCGATGCGGCGGCGAAGATTCCGGCGGCGAGCACCAGGTGACGAAGCCCGGCGGATCGGTGCCGCAGGGCGGCGGCGGCGGCCAATGCCGTGAGCATGACGAAGGAGGCGCGAACGACGGGATCGAGGATGTCGATCATCGTGATGCCTTTCGCGCCGACGCGATCAGGCCGGCAATCCGATCCAGTTCGTCTTCCGAGAGCCGGGCCACGTCGTTGCCGAGGAGCGCCGTCACCACGCTGGCGTGCGACCCGTCGAAGAACGTGTCGACCAGATGTTTGAGGGCGGATCGGCGCGCGGCATGCCGCGGCACGGTCGGCATGTAGACGAAGCGCAGGCCGTGTTCCTCGTGCCGCACGTGGCCCTTCTCCTCGAGCACGCGCAGCTGGGTGCGGACCGTGGAGTCGCTCGGCGCGCCGCTGAGCCCCGAGCGGATCTCGCTGGCCGTCGCCCGGCCGCGGCGGTAGAGCAGATCCATGATCTGGCGTTCGCGCTTGGTCAGGACCGCGTGGCCGGTTGACATGTTATTTTTATAACAGATATGCGATAGTAAGTGCAACTGTTGCCACCAAGAGAACGGTCCCAGGAACCGCCGTCGTTGGCCTGAGGTGCGACTGAGCCGACTCGAAGCGGGCATACAGGCAAAACAGTTACGAGCGTGCAGCGCCGCATAAGGGGGAGATTTGCATGGTACGCATCTCGGTCGTCCTAGTCATCGCCTTAATCGTCGGACTACTCGCCGTCGTCTATGGCTCATCAGCCACGGCTGAGCAAAGGTCAGCACCGCTCCCAGGTCAGGGTATTGCGCGCTGCGACATTCCGAAGGAGTTTGGGCGGCTTGTGACATTCATTCCAGGCAGCCAGACTGGGCTTATTGGGCAAGTGAGGGCACAAAGCGCCAACGGCAACACTCTCGCAGGTCAAGCGATTTTCGAAGCGCAGGACGGCACCATCCGATGGGTCGCGATCGTGGCCCCAGCGAACGCGACTGGTACCGAGAAACCGGCGCTTCGCCTGATGCCGCGGAACTTTCCAGTACTACCAATCTACGAATGCGCTCTCGGCCATGTCTGGCAACGCCCGTAGTTAGATGGCTTAATTTAGGCGTTATGAAGGCAAGCGGTCGCGCGGCGCTGCGAAATCTGCGAAGATCCGCGGATGCATCGAGCCCTGCTCCTCGCCGCGTTCCTCACGCCCCTCGCCGTCTCGTCCGCCGGCGCGCAGACGCGGCACCTGCCGTCACGTCCGGAGACGGTGGTCTTCGGCGAGATCCCGATCGATCGCCCTGCCGCTCTCACCGTTCGTTCGGGCGAGACGGTGGCCATCGACACGATCTCACATCAAGGCGCGACCCAGGATGAGGACCCGGTCACGTTTCTCGGCAAGCTGGGCGTCGGGCGCGACGAGATCCTGAAGGACGCGATTGATTTCTGGAACTCGCGCAGCGGCCGTCCTCGCGAGGGCCGTGGACAGCACATCCTTACCGGCCCGATCTACATCCAGGATGCCGAACCCGGGGACACGCTCGAGATTCAGTTCGTGGATTTTGTCCTGCGGGTCCCGTTCGGCCTCAACAGCACCGCCCCGACGACGGGCGTCCTGGGGTCGGCTTACCCCGGCACGCATCCTCAGGACGCGCCGTCGGCCGGCGGAACACGATTGATTCGCACTGGACTCGAGAACGGCCGCGCCGTGGCGTTCCTGTCCCGAAACGTCGTCGTGCCGGTTCGCCCGTTCATGGGGACGATGGCGGTGGCCCCGAGCCGGGCGAGTATTGGGCAGCCCGGCATCGTGGTTGACGGCGTACAGTCGTCACGGCCGCCGGGGCCGTACGGCGGCAACCTGGATTTCAAGGAACTCTCGAAAGGCGCGTCGCTGTTCCTGCCGGTCTTTCAAAAGGGCGCGCAGTTCTACGTCGGCGATCCGCATTCGGCCCAGGGCGACGGCGAGGTCAACGGCACCGCGATCGAGCAATCGCTGACCGGGACTTTTCGTTTCGTCCTGTACAAGGGCGCCACGCTCTCGCTGCCGCGCGCGGAGACGCCTACCCACTTCGTCATGATGGGCATCGACGTCGATCTCGACCGCGCGATGCGCATCGCGACGGAGCAGGTGATCGAGTTTCTCGTCCACGACAAGGGCCTGAGTCCGGCCGACGCCTACACCCTGGCCAGTGTCGCCTGCGACTTTCACGTCGCCGAAGCCGTGGACCTCACGCAGGTGGTCGTCGGCAAGGTTCCGAAAGACGTCTTTCGGCGCTGAGGTCGGCTAGAATTTCAGCACGACACCGACGCTCGCGCGCCCGAAGTTGAGTTTCGAGTTCTCAAGGGTAAAGCCGAGCACGTCGAAATCCTGGAAGGAATGAAAGTAGCGGAGGTCGCCGCGCAGGCCGAAATGACCGCCGACCATTCCCATCACGCCGCCGCCGATGTCCCAGCCGAAGGTATTGTTGTCGGTGGTGAAG
>Ga0210377_10005832_pt1 | contig 10061 bp, 12 predicted proteins | sample PLM4_65_b1redo_FD_155480 | JGI IMG/M metagenome (GOLD analysis project Ga0210377, IMG submission 155480) | Groundwater sediment microbial communities from an aquifer in East River, Colorado, USA - PLM4_65_b1 redo | ecosystem: Environmental > Terrestrial > Soil > Riparian zone | place: USA: East...
CCGCCAGGTTGCCAAGCTGCCCGTGGCCGCCACCGCGGGGCTCGATCCGGGAGATGCGCTCGCCTGCTGGCGGCTCGACACGACGGGCTGGGTCGATCTCCCCGACTCCTGCTTCACGTACAGCCAGGCCGGGCACGCCCTCTTCGGGACCCGGGTGGTCACCACCCCGATGGTGACCGCGCTCTACAGCCCGCCTCCCGGTGCCCGGAAGATCTTCACGAGGAAGAAGGTCGCGCGACTGGTCCTCACCGGCCGGCGCCTTCACCTCTTCCACTCGATGCACGACAACGTGCACGGCTTCGACCTGCACTACGAGCTCGACCTGGACCGGGGTACCGTGGTGGCTGCCGACTCGGTCACCTCGCGGCTGCCGTACGCGGGAATCTGCAGCGAGCCCCAGGGCAAGATCCGGTCGCTGGTCGACCAGCCGGCTGACGCGCTGCTCCGCAAGCGGATCCAGACCTCGCTCGGGGGCAGCTCGGGCTGCGCCCAGCTCTACGATCTGACCGCCGACCTGCTCAAGCTGCTGTCGCTTCCAGCTCTGTAAGTAGTTGGTAAAAATATCTAACCTGGAACAATTGACAATCAGGGTATTGCCCGCTACTCTTCTGTACCGACTGGTCAGTATAGCCCCACGAGGAGCGAGACGATGGCGAGCGCGAGCCCGGTAGTCAGCGAGAGCAAGACCCAGCCCGAAACTAAGAGCCAAAAGGGTGCCGCGACGCGCGATCAGATCCTCAACGCGGCCTCTCGTCTCATCCACGTGCAGGGCTACCAGTCCACCTCGCTCGACGACGTGCTGAGAGAGAGCGGGGTCGGCAAGGGTAACTTCTACTACTACTTCAAGAGCAAGGAAGACCTGGGCTACGCGATCATCGATCGGATCAGGCGCGCCTTCATCGAGCGCGGCCTGGGGCCCGCCTTCGCGGCCTCGGACGCCGATCCGGTCGGCCAGCTCCACGCCTTCTTCGACCGGGTACTCGACTCGCAGCGGCAGCGCAATTGCGTGGGCGGCTGCGCAATGGGCAATCTCGCGTCCGAGCTGTCCGACGTCCACGAGGGCTTCCGCCAGCAGCTGGCCGGAATCTTCGACGTCTACCGGGACCACCTCGCGGAAGCGATCCGGCAGGGCCAGCGGAGCGGCCGGCTCCGCCCGGACGCGGACGCCGCGCGGGTGGCCCAGTTCCTCGTGGCCGGCCTCGAGGGCGCCATCCTCTTGGGCAAGGTCACCCGGGACATCACGGTCATCGAGCGATGCGTGGAGGAGCTGAAGGCGCACCTCACGCTCTACAGGATGTGAGCATGACGACGCTGCACGCACCGAACGGACATCAGAACACCGCGGGGGGCCCGAGGAAGGCGGATCGGGACGCCGAGCTGGTGGAACGCCTGCGCCGGCAGGATCCCGGCGCGCCGGAGGACCTGATCGCCACCTACGGCGACCGGGTCTACCGGCTCGCCATCCGCATCACGAGTAATGAGCAGGATGCGGAGGAAGTGGTGCAGGACGCGCTCTGGACAGCCGCCCGGAAGATCGACACCTTCAAGGGCGAGTCCGCCTTTGGGAGCTGGGTCTACCGCATCACCGCCAACGCGGCCTACCAGAAGCTCCGCAGCCGGCATGGCCAGCGCAACGAGATTTCCTGGGACGCCCTGTCGCCCGGCTTCGACGAGCTCGGCCAGCACGCGGAGCCGCTCCGCGACTGGTCGGGGCGCACCGAGGAGCCGGCGCTCCAGACCGAGCTGCGCAAGCTGCTGACCACCGCCATCGACGATCTGCCCGGGGACTACCGGACCGCGTTCCTCCTGCACGACGTCGAGGGGCTCTCCAACCCGGAGATCGCCGAGGCGCTGCACATCAGCCTGCCTGCCGTGAAGTCGCGCGTGCACCGCTCGCGGTTGTTCCTCCGCCAGCGGCTGGGCGACTACATGCGGACCGCCTGAGGGCACCTAAAGCCCCGTCCAGCTTGACTTTCGGCGGGACCCTGTGGTCAGATAGGCGCTCACGGCAAGCCCAGGCGACGGATGCAGGGTGGTCCCACGGGCGGCAATCACGCGACACACACGAGATAGAAAGGTCGTCGGCATGGAAGCGGTGATCGCGACAGGGGGCAAGCAGTACCGCGTCGCTCCGGGGCAGGTCATCCGGGTCGAGCGGCTGGGCAAGGACAAGGGGGCCCCGGTGGAGTTCACCCAGGTCCTGCTGGTCAATCAGGACGGGCAGGTGACGGTGGATTCGAAGGCGCTCGCCTCCGCCAAGGTCACCGGCGAAGTGGTGGCCGAGCGCCGGGGCGCCAAGGTCCTGGTCGTGAAGTTCAAGCGGCGGAAGAACTACCGGCGCCACCGCGGGCATCGGCAGACCATGACCGCGGTGCGCATCACAAAGATCGAGGTCTAGGGCCATGGCTCACAAGAAGGGTGTCGGCAGCTCGAGGAACGGTCGCGACTCCAATCCCCAGATGCTGGGGGTGAAGCGCTTCGGCGGACAGTTCGTCACCGCCGGCAGCATCCTGGTACGGCAGCGCGGGACCCGCTTCAAGCCGGGCGCGAACGTGGGCCTGGGCGTGGACCATACGCTCTTCGCCAAGTCCGACGGCTACGTGCGCTTCGAGCGCAAGGGCGACGACAAGTACGTCAGCATCGCCCAGCAACAGCAGCCTGCCTGAGCCCATCCGGCACCGCCGGACTGCCGCCACGCCATGTTCGTCGACGAGATCGATGTTTTCGTGAAGGGTGGCGATGGCGGCGCGGGCTGCATCAGCTTCCGGCGTGAGAAGTACGTGCCCCGCGGCGGCCCCGACGGCGGCGATGGCGGGGACGGCGGCAGCGTGATCCTCGAGGCGGATCCTTCCATCACCACCCTGCTGGACTTCCACTATCAGCGCCACTACACCGCCGAGCGTGGCCAGCACGGCAAGGGCTCCAACAAGCAGGGGGCGAGCGGCGCCGACACCGTCCTGCGCGTGCCGCTCGGCACCATGGTCTCCGAACGGGACGGGCGCCTGCCGCTGGGCGACCTCACCGCGCCCGGGGAACAGCTGCAGGTGGCCCGGGGGGCCCGGGGCGGGCGCGGTAACGCACGCTTCGCCACCTCCACCAATCGCGCCCCGCGCCGCGCCGATCTGGGCCGGGCGGGCGAGGAGCGCTGGGTTCACCTCGAGCTGAAGCTCCTGGCCGACGTGGGGGTCATCGGCTTCCCGAACGCGGGCAAGTCCACGCTGGTCTCGCGGCTCTCGGCGGCCAAGCCCAAGATCGCCGACTATCCCTTCACCACGCTCGTGCCCTCGCTCGGCATCGTCCGGGCGGACGAGGATCGGAGCTTCGTCATCGCCGATCTCCCCGGGCTCATTCCCGGCGCGGCCGAGGGCAAGGGCCTCGGGCACCGCTTCCTGCGCCACACGGAGCGCACTCGGGTGCTCGTGCATCTCATCGATCTCGATCCTTCCACCGGGCGCGATCCGCTGGCCGACTACCACGCGATCCAGGAGGAGCTGCGCGCGTATTCGGAGGAGCTGGCCGCGCGGCCGCAGCTCGTGGCCGTGAACAAGGTGGAGCTGCCGGGCACCGAGCCGGCGCGTGCGTCCGTCGAGCGCTTCTGCGCGGCCCACGGCCTGATGTTCCACGCCATTTCCGCGGTGACCGGGGAAGGCCTGCCCGGGCTGGTCCACGAGCTGGCCCGGCGTCTGGCGAGCGAGCCATGGATGCCCGCCGCGCGCTGAGCCAAGCCCGCCGCGTCGTGGTGAAGGTCGGCAGCGGGCTGGTCACCACGCCGGGGGAAGGCCCGGCGAGCGAGGCGATCGCCCGCCTCGCCGGCGACTTGGCCGCCCTCGTCCAAGACCGCCGCGAGGTCGCGCTCGTGTCCTCTGGGGCCATCGCCACCGGCGTGGCCCGCTTGGGCCTCAAGGGGCGGCCCCAGTCGATCCCGGAAAAGCAGGCGGCGGCCGCGGTCGGGCAGTCCGCGCTGATGTGGGAATACGAGCAGGCGTTCAAGAAGCACGGCATCCCGGTGGGCCAGGTGCTGCTCACCGGTCAGGACATCAGCGATCGCTCGCGCTATCTCAATGCTCGCAATACCCTCCTCGCCCTGCTCGACTACGGGGTGCTGCCGGTGATCAACGAGAACGACACGGTGGCGGTGGACGAGATCAAGGTGGGCGACAACGACAACCTCGCCGCCCTGGTCGCGCACCTCATCGACGCCGACCTGCTCGTGCTCCTGACCGACGTGGACGGGCTCTACACCGGTGATCCCCGCCGCGATCCGGGGGCCCGCCGCCTGGAGACCGTCGACGCCATCACCGACGACATCCAGAAGATGGTCTTCGACGCCTCTGCGACGGTGTCGGTGGGAGGCATGAGCACCAAGCTGGAGGCGGCGCAGAAGGCGGGCGCCTCCGGCATCCCCATGGTGATCGCGAGCGGGCGAGAGCCCGGGATCCTCCAGCGGCTGCTCAAGGGAGAGCCGGTGGGGACGTACTTCCAGCCGCGGGACGACCGCCTCGCCGCGCGCAAGCGGTGGATCGCCTTCGCGGTGCCGCCCCAGGGGCGCCTCACGGTTGACGCGGGCGCGAAGAAGGCCTTAACTGAGAGGGGCACGAGCCTGCTCCCCTCCGGGCTGGTGGAGGTGAGCGGGGAGTTCCACGCGGGCGAGGTGGTGGCGCTGACCCAGCTCGACGGCCAGGAGTTCGCGCGCGGCCTCGTGAACTACGACGCGGGCGAGCTGCGGCGGATCCGGGGCGCGAAGACGAAGGACATCGAGAAGGCGCTGGGCTACAAGGGTGTCGACGAGGTGATCCACCGGGACAACCTGGTGATCCTCTGAGAGCGGGGCGAGGGAACAACCTCTCACGAGTGGAGGGAGCAAGCATGGACGCGGCGGCACATGTCGAGGCGAAGGCGCGGGCGGCCAAGGAGGCGGCGCGAGTGCTCGCGCTGGCCCCGAGCCGGGCCAAGAACGAGGCCCTCGCCCAGATGGCGCGCGCGCTCGATGAGAAGTCGGGCGCGATCCTCGAGGCCAACCGGCAGGATCTCGAGCACGCCCGCGCCGGGGGCCATCCGCGCGCCTTCGTGGACCGCCTCACCCTCACCGAGAGCCGCATCGAGGAGATGGCAGTGGGGCTGCGCCACGTGGCCGGCCTCCCCGATCCGGTCGGCGAGACCGTCGAGACCTGGCGCCGGCCCTCCGGCCTCGAGATCGCGCGCGTGCGCGTCCCCCTGGGGGTCATCGGCTTCATCTACGAGTCGCGGCCCAACGTGACCGCGGACGCGGCCGGCCTCTGCCTGAAGTCGGGCAACGCGGTGCTGCTGCGGGGCGGTAGCGAGGCCCTCGAGTCCAATACCATGCTGGCCCAGATCCTGGCCCGGGCCGTCGAGAAGGCGGGACTCCCGCCCGAGATCATCCAGGCGGTGGAGACGGCCGACCGCGCCGCGGTGCTCGCCATGCTCACCCTGGACCGCTACCTCGACCTCATCATCCCGCGCGGCGGCGAGGAGTTCGTGCGGCTCGTGGCGGAGCGTTCGACGGTCCCGGTGCTCAAGCACGACAAGGGGCTCTGCCACCTCTACGTGGACGAGGGGGCGGATCTCGACATGGCGGTGGCGGTGGCGATCAACGCCAAGGCTCAGCGGGTCAGCGTCTGCAACTCGCTGGAGACCCTGCTCGTGCACGCGGCCGTCGCGCCGGAGCTCCTCCCGCGGCTGGCCGCCCGGCTCGCGGAGGCGGGCGTGGAGACGCGCGCCGACGAGCAGGCACGGGCCCTGATGCCCGGGGCCCGGGAGGCCGAGCCGGCGGACTGGGACGCGGAGTACCTCGACTACATCCTGGCGGTGCGGGTGGTGGAGAGCTTCGAGGAGGCGGTCGCCCACATCCGGCGCCACGGCTCGGGGCTGGCCGAGTCCATCGTCACCCGCGACCTGCGGCGCGCCCGGCGCTTCACCCAGGAGGTGGACGCGGCGGCGGTGCTCGTCAACGCCTCCACGCGGCTCGTGGACGGCAGCCAGTTCGGGATGGGCGCCGAGATGGGCATCTCCACCTCCCGCGTCCACGCCCGGGGCCCGGTCGGGGTGCGCGAGCTGACGACCACCAAGTTCGTGGTGTGGGGCGACGGGCATATCCGGGAGTAGCCGCCTGCAGCCGCGCGTCGGCGTCTTCGGAGGATCGTTCAACCCGATCCATTTCGGCCACCTTCTCGTGGCCGACGAAGTCTGTGAAGCCCTCCGCCTCGACCGCGTGTTGCTGGTGCCGGCCGCACAGCCGCCCCACAAGCCGGCGACCGAGCTGGCTCCCGCCGCCCATCGCTACCGGATGACCACGCTCGCGGTCCGCGAGCACCCGCGCTTCGAGGTCTCGGACGTCGAGGTCAAGCGGAGCGGCCCGTCCTACACGGTGGACACCCTCACCGCGCTCCAGGATCGCGGGCGGCTGCACCTCATCATCGGATCCGAGACCTTCCTCGATCTGCTGAACTGGCGTGAGCCGCGGCGCGTCGCCGCCCTCGCGCGCCTGGTGGTGATCCCGCGCAACGGCATGGGCTTCGACCCCGAGACCCCCGCCGCGCTCAAGGTGATGCGGGAGCTGGGCCTGCCCGGCTTCGTGCCCGCGAGCGTCGAGCCGTCGGACGACCCGGCTCCGATCCTGGTGCACGCGGCGTCCCTGCCCATCTCGGGCTCGGACCTGCGCCGGCGCGCCCGCGAGGGCCGGAGCCTCGCCTTCCGCATGCCCGAGCCGGTGGTGTCCTACATCCGCGACCAGCAGCTCTACCGTCCGGAGGCCTGATGGCCATCCTGTCCGCCGAAGCCGTCGTCCGCGTGGCCGCCCACGCGGCTCTCGAGAAGAAGGCGATCGATCTGGTGGTGCTGAATCTTGAGGGGCTGTCGAGCATCGCCGACTTCTTTCTCGTCTGCAGCGCCCGTTCCACGCCCCAGGCCGACACCATCGCGGACGCGGTCCGCGGCGCGCTGCGCGCGGCGGGCGTCCGGCCGCGCCACAACGAGGGCAGCGCGGAGAGCGGCTGGCTCCTTCTCGACTACGCCGACGTGGTGGTGCACGTGTTTCTCGAGGAGACGCGCAGATTCTACTCGCTGGAGCGGTTGTGGGGAGACGCGCCGCTCGTTTCGGTCGAAGGAGGAGGCGCCCGGGATTGATTTGCGTAGGACCCCATGGTAGCCTGCGCGACTAGCGGCGACGCCGCGTGAAGGAGGCCGGTGATGAAGAAAGACCGTTTGACTCAGCTCCGCAAGAAGCTGGAGGAGAAGCACCGCCAGCTCGAGGAGGAGGTGGGCCGGAACGTCCTCTATGGGAAGGGCCCCGAAGACGATTCCATCAAGGACCTGGGTGACCAGGCCTCTTCCGCTTACAATCGCGAGTTCCTCTTCGAGCTGGGCAACGGCGAGCGCCGGAGGCTGAAGGAAGTCGTGCTGGCGCTGCAGAAGATTACCGAAGGCGGGTTCGGCGATTGCGAGCGCTGCGGCGAGCCCATCGCCGACAAGCGCCTGGACGCGGTGCCGGACGCGCGCTACTGCATCGAGTGCCAGCGCGCGATCGAAGAGGAAGAGCGTACCGCGGCCCGCTAGCGCCGCCGCTCCGCTCCTGTTCCGTGTCGATCCGCTTCGGCCTCGTCGTCGGCCTTCTCTTCGCCATTGTCGTCACCTACCTGACCTCCGTCAATCCCAGTCGGGTGCACGTCGCCCTCGGCGGCGACTGGGCCTTCGACATCCCCTTGATGGCGCTGATCGCGGTCGTGTTCGGCGCCGGCGCGGGCCTGGCCCTGGTGCTCGGGATCCTCCGCGACGTCACGCGCTCCTACGCGCGCCGGACCGCCCCCTGTGACGCGCCGGCGCGCATCGCGCCCGCGGCCCCCGCTCGCGCGGCGGCCGACGCTCCGCGCGAGCTCGCGGCCCAGGCCGGCCGCGATGCCCTGATCGAGCGCCGGCGCTTCGCCGAGGCCCTGGAGATCCAGGCGCGCGTGGTGCAGGCGGCCCCGCGGGAGGAACGGGCGGCCGAGGGAACCGTGCTGGCCGGCCTGCACTACGAGATCGGCCGGGAGCGGCTCGAGAAGGACGATCGGGCCGGCGCGATCTCGCACCTGAAGGACGCCCTGCGGGCCCAGCCCGACTTCGTGCCCGCGGCCTTGCTCCTGGGTGAGGCCCATCTCAAGGCGGGCGAGCCGCGCGAGGCGCTCCGTGTCTGGGAGCGGGCGGCCGAGGGACCGCAGCCGGCCCTGCCGGTGCTGTCGCGTATCGAGCAGCTGCACCGCTCCGAGGGCCGGCCCACCCGTATGATCTCGCTCTACCAGGACGCGCTCGCCCGCCAGCCCGACAATCTGGCGCTGGCCTTCGGGCTGGGCCGCGTCTACTTCGAGCTCGCGATGCTCGACGAGGCGGCGGAGCAATTCCAGAAGATGGAGGTGCGCGCGCCCGAGCTGCCCCTCATCCACGCCTACCTCGGCGCGATCCTGGAACGGCGGGGACAGTCTCGGGACGCGATGGAGGAGTATCGGCGCGCGCTCCGGCAGAGCGATCGCATCGAGTGGCCGCATCGCTGCGCGGCGTGCGGCGCCACCCACTCCCGCTGGGTCGACCGGTGTCCCGCTTGCCGTCGCTGGAACACGTCCCGGCCCTAGACCCCGCGCGGGCCGACGCCGGCCTCTGGCGCCGGTGGGCGGGCGGGCTGTTGGATCTTGTCTTTCCTCCGTTCTGCCCGGTGTGTGCGGTCCGGCTAGGGGAGGGGCGGCGGGATCCGGTTTGCGGTTCTTGTTGGTCGGCGATTGGGCGGATACGGCCACCGTGGTGTCGGGTATGCGGGATGCCGCTCTCCATATGCGGGGGCCCAGAAATGGCCCCCGCACTCCCCCAGTCGGCGGACATTCGCTCCGGCGCTGGGTTTGGCGCGGAGTTGCTCCAGTCGGTGGACACTCGTTCCGAACCCGGGCCGCTCTGCGCCCGGTGCCGGAGGCGGGCGCCGGGGTTCGACTATGCGCGGAGCGCGGCGCGCTACGACGACGTGGTCCGGGAGGCGCTGCACGCGTTCAAGTTCCGTGGCCGGCGGGCCCTGGCCGCTCCGCTCGGCGATCTGCTGGTCGAGGGGATGGAGGGCTGGCTGCCGGCCGGGGTCCCGGCTCTGCTGCTGCCGGTGCCGCTGCACCCGCGCCGCGAGCGGGCGCGCGGCTTCAACCAGGCCTCCCTGCTGGCGCGGCGGGTCGGCCGGGCCTGGCGGTGCTCGGTCCGTGACGACGTGCTGGTCCGCGCGGTGGCCACACAATCCCAGACTGAGCTCGACGCCCCGGCCCGGCGGGCGAACGTGCGCGCCGCCTTCCGGCTGCGCCGTCCCGAGCTGATCGTGGGCCGCCACGTGCTCCTGGTGGACGATATCCTGACCACGGGCGCGACCCTCTCCGAATGCGCTCGCTGTCTCCGGGAGGGCGGCGCCGCCACGGTCGGGGCGCTGACCGTGGCCAGGGTGGTCTAGCCCGGTCGGAGGCGAGCTTGCGCCTCACCGCCCCGGCTCGCTATAATCAAAGACCTTCGTGGACCGGAAGTATTCAACAAACCGAGACAAACAGGAAAGGGAGCGCCCATGGCAGTGCGTGTTGGAGTCAACGGGTTCGGACGCATCGGCCGGGTCTTCTTTCGCGCGGCGCTCGAGTCCTCGGATCTCGAGGTGGTGGCGGTCAATGACCTGGCCGACGCCAAGACGCTGGCCCACCTGCTGAAGCACGATTCCGTCCACGGCACCCTGAACGCCGAGGTGAAGGCCAAGGGCGAGGCCATCTTCGTCAACGGGCGGGAGGTCCGCGTCTGCTCGGCCAAGGATCCGGCCACGCTGCCCTGGGGCGAGATGGGCGTGGAGATCGTGGTGGAGTCCACCGGCGTCTTCCGGGACCGGGCCATGACCTCCAAGCACCTGCAGGCCGGCGCCAAGAAGGTCGTGATCACCGCGCCCGCCAAGGACCCGGACATCACGGTCGTGCTCGGTGTCAACGAGGGCAAGTACGATCCGGTCAAGCACGAGCTGGTCTCGAACGCCTCCTGCACCACCAACTGCCTGGCCACGGTGGCGAAGG
>Ga0210377_10005833_pt1 | contig 10060 bp, 9 predicted proteins | sample PLM4_65_b1redo_FD_155480 | JGI IMG/M metagenome (GOLD analysis project Ga0210377, IMG submission 155480) | Groundwater sediment microbial communities from an aquifer in East River, Colorado, USA - PLM4_65_b1 redo | ecosystem: Environmental > Terrestrial > Soil > Riparian zone | place: USA: East...
GCGGCACCTCCATCCACACCACCCAGCTCAGCCTGCCCACGGCCGATCTCGCCGTCACCGCGCTGAGTGATCCGCCCGTGGCGGCCGTCCCTGGCTCCAGCTTCCTCGTCACCGACACCACCACCAACGTCGGCCCCATCGCCGTCGCCGCAACCACCACTCGCTACCTGCTGTCCCTCGACGCCACCCGCAGCGCCGACGACATCCTCCTCGGCAGCCGCGGCATGGGCGCCCTCGGCTCGGGTGTGCCCTCCACCGGCACCGCCCTGGCCACCATCCCCGTGGGCACGGCCACGGCCACGTACTTCCTCCTCGCCTGCGCCGATGACACCGCCCAGATCGTCGAAGCCAACGAAGCCAACAACTGTCGCGTCGCTGCCGGCACCGTAACGGTCGGGCCATAGATCGAAGCACGGCTGAGCCGGGTCACGTCGAGGCACGGGCTCGCGGCCGGCAGCCGCTGTCTCGAAGATTAGACATTGCCGGCGGCGGCCCACGCCCTCGAGCGCGCCGGCCTGGCCGCCGTCTCCTGGCCGAAGCAGCGACGGCTCACGCGGCTGGCCCAGCACTACCTCCAGTGGCGCTGGCTGGAGGGCGCGCGCGGCGCGCTCGACATCCGCCACGTGCGCTCGGCCTTCGACGCCGCGGGGGCCTGAGCTAGGCTAGAGGCCACGGCGGCGGCGGCGAGCACCGCGAGCACGACGACGCGGACGCCGCGGGTGAGCGGCCGGCCCGCCGCCAGCTCACAAGCAGGTGTGGTCTACCAGGCGGCCGCGCAGGGCCTGCATGCCGTCGAGCATCCGGGCGATGTCCACGTCGCGGTCCGTCTCGTTTCGGAACTCCTGGTAGCAGCGCATAACGTTGGGCAGGATCCGCTCGGCCTCCCGCCACGACGCGTACACGCCGAGCTTGATGTCGGACGCCGCCGCCTCGGCCGACAGCCCGGCGTCGAAGCGCGCCTTCGCCTCGCGCCGCACGAGCGCCAGATAGTCCCGCATGAGCCGCACGTCCTGCTTCGTCCCGATCGGGCCATGCCCCGGCACGATCACGTCCGCCTCGAACTCCAGCACGCGGTCGGCGGCCCTGATCCAGTTGCCGACGTGGCCCTGGAAGGCCAGCGGCGTCACGTAGTGAAAGGCGAGGTCGCCGGCGAACAGCACGCGCTCCTTCGGCAGGAACACGGTGGCGTCGCCCGCGGTGTGGGCCGGCTGGCCGGGGTGCCACAGGTGGATCTCGCGCTCGCCGTCGTGGATCACCAGGCGGTCCTCGAACGTCACCGTCGGCAGCCGCAGCTTCAGCAGCGGGAACTCGCGGGCGAAGGCCGGCATGAACCGCTGCAGCAGCGGCACCGGCGGGAAGCCGGGGGCCAGCGCGGCGCGGCACTTCTCGGTGGCGACGATGGTGGCGCCACGGAAGAAGCGATTGCCGCCGGTGTGGTCGAGGTGGTGGTGGGTGTTGACGAGCGCGGCGATCCTCTTGCGGGTGGTGCGCTTGATCGCCGCCACCAGCCGGCGCGTCATCGAGGGCACCATCAGCGCGTCGACCGCCGTCGCGCCGTCGGCGCCGACGATCAGTCCCGCGTTCGAGATCCCGGTCTCGCCGGTGGCCTGCACGTAGGCGAAGACCCGCGACCCCACCTCCCGCATCCCGGTCGTCCAGCTCGCCGGTCCCCCGGCTCGCGCCAACCGCTACACCTCCAGGAACCGCTGCTGGATGGTGGGATCGCGGCGAAGCGCATCCGGAGTGCCCTCGAACTGGATCCGCCCCTGGTCCATGACGTAGAGCCGGTGGGAGAGCGCCATCGCCACCTCCAGCGTTTGCTCCACCAGCAGCAGCGTCGTGCCCCGCCGGTTGATGCGGGCCAGGATCTCGGTCAGGTTCTGCACGATCATCGGCGCCAGCCCCTCCGTGGGCTCGTCGACGAGCATGACCGAGGGTCGTGCCACCAGCCCCCGCGCGATGGCGAGCATCTGCTGCTCGCCGCCCGAGAGGAACTGCCCGCGCTGCTCCACGCGCTCGCGCAGCCGCGGGAAGTAGTCGAAGACCTCGTCGAGCGCGCCATCGCCGCCGCCGCCCCCCCGGCCCAGCATGCCGAGGCGGAGGTTCTCGAGCACCGTGAGGTTCGGCAGGATCCGCCGCTCCTCCGGCACCCACGCGATGCCACGCCGGACGATCTCGTGCGTCGGCAGCCGCGTGAGATCAGCGCCACGCAGCGTGACGCGCCCCCGGCTGGGCCGCGCAATGTTCATGATCGACCGCAACGTCGTGGTCTTCCCCGCCCCGTTGCGCCCGATCAGCGTCACGACCTCCCCTTCCTCCAGCCGCAACGACACGCCCTGCAGGATGTGCGCCTCCCCGTAGTAGGTATGCACATCCTCGACGGTCAGAATCGGCATCGAGTCTCCGAATCAGCGGATCGCGCCAAGGTACGTCTGCTGGACGCGATCGTTGGCGCGAATCTCCTCGGGCGTGCCGTCGGCCAGCACCTGCCCCTGGTGGAGCACGGTGATCCGGTCGGAGATCTTCATCACGACCTTCATCTTGTGCTCGACGAGGATCACGGTGCGGCCGGCCGCCAGCTCGCGGATGAGCCGCATCGTCTCGTCGGTCTCCTCGGGGCTCATGCCGGCGGTCGGCTCGTCGAGCAGCAGCAGGGCCGGGTCGGACGCCAGCGCGATGCCGATCTCCAGGTGGCGCTTCTCGCCGTGCGACAGGTGGGCGGCCAGCTGCTCGTGCTTGGCGGCGAGGCCGACCGTCTGCAGCAGCGCGGTGGCGCGCTCGTGCACGTCGAAGAGACGGTCGGCCCGCGACCAGAAGTCGAAGGCCCGCCGGGGGCCCTGCACGGCGACGCGGACGTTCTCGTGCACGCTCAGGTGCGGAAACACGTTGGTGATCTGGTAGGACTTGGCGATGCCGAGCCGGACCACCGCGTGCTGCGGCAGCCCGGTGATCTCGCGCTCCCCGAAGAAGATGCGCCCGGAGGTCGGCGTCGTCTCGCCGGAGATCAGCCGGAAGAACGTCGTCTTGCCGGCGCCGTTGGGACCGATGATCGAGCGGAGCTCGCCGCGGCGGATCTCGACGTCGACGTGATCGACGGCGATGAGGCTGCCGAACGCCCGAGTCAGGCGCTCGGTGCGCAACAGGGCCGTCTCGGGCATACGGGCAGATAGCACGCCCGCTTTCAGAGTGTCAAGCCGAAGCCCCGGTGTAGTATCGATTCGCGATGACGACGCCGCCCGCCGACGGCATGCCGACCACGCGCGGGACGAACTTCTACCTGGCCGATCCCGACCTCGCCTTCGACCCGACCGGAGGGTGCTGAGATCCGGGCCCCGTGGGAACTTCCCGGCCCGCGCCGGGTCTAACGGTGCGTGAAGGGCTCGCCGACGACGCTGCGCTGCTCGCGCGGCTGCGCACCGGTGACGCCCGGGCGTTCGAGGAACTGGTGACGACGTACCAGCATCGCCTCTTCGGCGTCGCGCTCCGGATGCTGGGCAGCCGCGCCGAGGCCGAGGAGATCGCGCAGGAGACCTTCCTGCGCGCGCACCGCGCGCTCGGCGAGTTCCGCGGCGAGGCGCGCCTGGGCACCTGGCTCTACGCGATCGCCTCGCGGCTGTGCCTCAACCGGCTGGCCGCCGCCTCGCGGCGGCACGAGGCGCCCGACGAGACCGCCCTGCGGCAGCAGCCGGCCGAGGGTGCCGACGCGGCGGCGGTGCTGGAGCAGCGCGAGCTGCAGGCGGCGCTACACGACGCGGTCGCCGCGCTGCCCGAGGAGCGGCGCATCGTCGTCGTCCTGCGCGATCTCGAGGGGCTGGCCTACGAGGAGATCGCCGAGGTCCTCGGGCTGCCCCTGAACACGGTTCGCTCGCGCCTGCACCGGGCGCGGCTGGACCTCAAGGCCAAGCTGGAGCGATGGCTGCCGTGACCTGCCAGGACATCCGCGAGCTGTTCTCGGCGCGCGTGGACGACGCGCTCTCGGCCGACGAGCGCGCGCGGCTCGACGCCCACCTGGCGACGTGCGCCGAGTGCGCGGGCGAGTGGCTGCGCTTCGAGCGCACCGTGGGCCTGCTGCGCGCGACGGAGCCGGCGCGGGCGCCGGCCGGCTTCGTCGATCGCGTGCTGGCCGCGCGCCCGCGGCCGTGGTATCAGCGACTCGCGCGCGAGGTGCTGGTGCCGTGGCCGGTGAAGGTGCCGCTCGAGGCCGCCGCGATCGTGCTGGTCGCGGGGCTGGCGGTGATGGTGTTCCAGCGCTCGCCCGAGCTGCAGCAGGCCGCGCGCCCGGCGGCGCCGCCGTCCGAGGTGACGGCCACGTCTCGCGATGCGCCGGCGCCGCAGCCGGGCGGAACACTGCTCTCACGCGACCCGACGCCGCCTGCGCCCGTGACTGTGCCTCCCGCGGCGAGCGCGCCCGCTCCCGCTTCGCCGTCGGAGGTTGGGCGGCAGCGCGAGGGCAAGCTCTCGGACGAGTCGCAGCGAGCCGCCGAGCCCGCCCCAGCGGATGCGCGCAAGGAGTTAGGCGCGGCCTACGACCGGACGATCGCGGCGGAGTCATTCCGTCAGTCCCCCGAATCGCGGGCGAAGAGCGCGGCGCCGCCGGACGCCGCCGCCAAGAAGGACGCCGAGCCGGATCGCGGCAGCGCGGCGGCGCGGCAGTCGGCGCCGGCGCCCCTCGCCCTGCAGAAGTCGGGCGAGGTCCAACGCCTCACGGCCGCCACCGCCGACGTCCAGGCCCGGCTGGTCGTCGCCGATCGCGTCGCGGCCGAGCGCACGGTGCGTGACCTGGTGGCCCGCGCCGGTGGTCAGCTCGTGTCCCGCACCGATGACGGAACCGCGACCGTGCTCGCCCTCGCCGTCCCCGGCGACCGCTGGGATGACGTGAAGCGCGACCTGGAAAACCTGGGCGCCCTGCGGCTCGAGGGGCGGCGGGAGGAGCGGACGGGCCTCGTGCGGATCACGCTTCGCCTCGAGCGCTGACGCCGCGCTGCGTCGGCCGGGAACTCGCCGTCCGCCGCCCTGTCTAAGGGGGTAGGACGTGGATCCGATCGCCCGGAGGGGCTCATGAAGACCCGGCTGCTCGCCCTGGCGCTGCTCGTCGTGTTCGTGACGGTGGAGAGTGTCTCCGCCGCCACGCTCGCCATCACCCGCGAGGTCCAGAAGGACGTGATGGTGACGATCTACAACGGCAACCTCGGCCTCGTGAAGGATGTGCGCGAGGTACGGCTACCGGTCGGCCTCAACGAGGCCCAGTTCATGGACGTGGCGGCGCAGATCGACCCCACGACCGTCCATCTGAAGTCGCTCAGCGATCCGACCGGCCTCAAGATCCTGGAGCAGAACTACGAGTACGACCTGCTCTCCAGCGACAAGCTGCTGGAGAAGTACGTCGGCAAGACCGTGCGGCTCTACCAGTCCGACGGCACCTTCCACGAGGCCAAGCTGCTCTCGACGGCCGGGCCGGTATTCGAGATCAACGGCCAGATCCACCTCGGCTACTCGGGCCGGATGGTGCTGCCCGCGCTGCCGGACAACCTCGTGGCCAAGCCGACGCTGGTCTGGCTGCTGCGCAACCAGACGGCCGCCGCGCAGAGGATCGAGGCGTCCTACCTCACCGGCGGGATCACGTGGAAAGCCGACTACGTGATGGTGGTCAACGACGCCGACAGCCGGAGCGACCTCACCGGCTGGGTGACGATCGACAACAAGAGCGGCGCCACCTACGCGAACGCCGCGCTCAAGCTCGTGGCCGGCGACGTCAACCGCGCGCGCGACGGGCGCCGCGAGGGGCGGGTGATGGAGCTGGCCGCCAAGGCCGCCTCTGCGCGTGACGCGAGCCGCGACTTCGCCGAGGAGGGCTTCTTCGAGTACCACCTCTACACGCTCGACGGCCGCACGACGCTCAAGAACCAGCAGACCAAGCAGCTGGCGCTGCTCAGCGCCGCGGAGGTGCCGGTCACCAAGCACCTGATGTACTACGGCGCCCAGGACTATTACCGGAACTCGTACGGGATGCCGATCTCGAACCAGAAGGTGGCGGTCCTGCTGGAGCTGAAGAACAGCACGGAGAACCGGCTGGGCGTGCCGCTGCCCAAGGGCAAGGTGCGCGTCTACAAGGCCGATTCGGCCGGCAGCCAGCAATTCATCGGCGAGGACTGGATCGACCACACGCCCAAGAACGAGCGCGTGAAGATCAAGCTGGGCGAGGCCTTCGACGTGGTCGGCGAGCGCACGCAGAAGGAGTGGCGCAAGCTCGGCCCCGGCCTGTGGGAGGTCGAGTGGGAGATCTCGCTGCGCAACCACAAGAAGCAGGACCAGACGGTGACGGTGATCGAGCCGGTGCCCGGCGACTGGCAGGTGCTGCACGCCACCCACGCCTTCGAGAAACCCGAGGCCCACACGCTGCGCTTCTCGATCGCCGTCCCCAAAGAGGGCGCCGCGAAGCTCATCTACCGGGTTCGCATCCGCGGCTAGCGCCAAGTTACGCAGTTCGGGACCGGACCCGCAACGCCTGGCGCGACGGCGGGCGCGGGGGCGCGAGGGGCCCGGGCGCGGCGGCAGGGCTCGCCTGTCGCCGTAACTCGCTCCGGGCTCGGCTCGCGCGAGCCCCCCATCCCCCAGAGGGGGTTGGCGCGACGACCAGTCGATTCGTCGGCGGCGCGCTCGCCGAGCCCTGCGCTCGAACGGCGACAACGGCTCGCCCTGACGCCACGCCCGGGCCCCTCGCGCCCCCGCACCCGCCATCACGCCAGGCATTGCGGACCTTGATCTCGCAGGCGACGGTAGCGCCGAGCGGGCCGGCGTGGCCCCCGCCGTCGACCGCTGCTCACGGCCAGGACGAGAAGGCGTCCCGCTCGCTAAGGGCTGCGTCTTGCTGGTGCGCGCCAGGTGCTCCCTGAAGTCGGGGTGCGGGTGGAGCCGCCTCACGCGCTCCACATCAGGGCGAGTTGCCTCAGAGATCTCGTCAGATCATAGCGAAAGCCCTTCAGGAACGACGTGACCTCGTGCAGCTTCTGGGATTCATGCCGATGGAAGTCGTCGAGGTCGACGAAGAGTTGGGTCTCCTGGCTGAGTCCCCCGATGGAGAGGTACTCTTGGGCACCCCGCTCGGCGGTGACGACTTGCCACGCGCCCTTCCCGCTCTTGTATACGAGTAGCGCCCGGTGGGCGATCTCGTTGCGTCGGTCGACGATGTCCTTGACCCTCTTGTCGTTTATCAGTCCGGATAGCAGGTCATGAATTGCCCGGTGTTCGGGGTTGCGGCCGATTGCCTTGAGGACGCTGTCGGCTCTCACCTTGAGCTCATCTTGCCCTAGGTCGAGACACGCATTGAGAAGCTGAGCCACCTTGTCTCGGTACGCGTGAACTCTGTAGTGGTAGTTGTGCACGTGATAGACCACGGCACTCCGTATGAGGTCCGGTTGATTCCTGTAGCGGACTCCCACATCGGTGTCCCATTCGGACAGCAGCCAATCCAGATCCTCGTGAATGGCGTCCAGCTCAAAGCAGTACCTCACGCCATCAGCGCGCCGGTCCATCCACTCGCGGACGCGAGCGTTCTCGCTATTGATCTTCTCTGTATTCAGATCATTCGGGTCGGTAGAGACAAGCCAATCAACGACTCCCACGGCGAAGGCGCGAGCATCTGCAAGCTCTCCACCCCTGCCGGTGAGCGCCGCCGTGTACATCCAGGGGTTCAGGTCACCCGAATCGCCCACAAGACACCTCGGTGCAATGGGTACGGCTGGTCGACAGTCGCGCCGCCCAGAAATTCCTGAAGGTCGAACAAGGGTATTGTAGCGCGCTTACCTACTATTGCGGTCCGTCGTGGGGCCCGTCACGGTCGGCATAGTCGTCGCCAACGTGGTCACCTATCGTCGTCTCTCCTGGGAGCGCCGGGCCTGCCTGGTCGAGCCCGCCAAGTCAACTGACCCAGCGACCCGACGCGACCGACAGGGATTTCCCCGACACCCCAGGGCGGCGGGGGACGGAAACAAAGCCATAGTGCCTTGCCTTTCGGTCGGCGGGCGAGTTACGTTTGCCGTGCTCCAAGATGGACACCGACCCCAGATTGACCTCTCTAAAGGACACTCTCCTCCGGCTTCAACAGGACGGAGTGCGCCGGATCACCGTGACCTCGCTCATTGACGCCGTTGCCAAGCTGGAGACTGTGGGCGCCGAGTCGACTCTATCGGCGGTTGACCTGGAGAAGTACAGAGCGCAGCTTGCCGTGTGGGTGGAGCAATACAAAGCGCAAGCGAACATCGAGGCCGAGGGATTCAAGTCGATCATTCTCGCAGGACAGACCTCACTCCGGTCGGCGATGCTCATCAATGGCGGTGCCGCCGTCGCTGTACTCGCCTACATCGGTAGGTTGACTGGAGACGCCGTCGGGAACGTCGCCCAATTTGCACTTCCGCTTTTTCTGTTCGTGCTGGGAGCTCTTGTGGTGGCTGTCGGTGCCGGCGTTACATACCTGAGCCAATGGTTCTACTTCGGCGGTGGCGGCTGGAAATCGAAGGTCGGCTTCGGACTCAACATCCTTGCCATGCTATTGGGAGTCGGGTCGTGGGCATTGTTTGCGGCGGGAGCCTGGCTCGCCTATCTCGCGTTCAGTGGCTTAGCAGCCGGGCCGCCGATCGGCGTGTAAACGGAACCGGGTCCATAGAGTCTTGCCGGGGGACCAGCGAGCACGCTACGTTTGGCCATGAACACGATTGATGTACCAACCTGGGAGGCGTTCGAGGAGGAGATTCGAAAGCTTATTGCGAGGCGGGACCTCCTACGCACCAACTCGCCAGTTCACGTATCCGGCCTTCTGTTCCGTGGGCAATCGTCCTCGACCTGGCGGCTCGAGACGACCCTCGAGCGCTGTGCACCACGCTTCTTGAAGGTGCGTGACTACTACCGAGCGATGTTTGGCGCGAAGTATCAGATAGAGAGCCTCACAGACCGAGGCTGGGATATCCCCACACCAGAAGAGCACGAGCGGTGGCTCGACAAGCAAGACGTGTTCGGGATCTGGGATTTGCCGGGAGACGCCTTCATGATTCATTTGCGGCACCACGGATTCCCGTCGCCTTTACTTGATTGGTCGCAATCTCCGTACGTCGCGGCGTTCTTCGCTTTCAGTCATGCGTTGCCCGGTGATTCCGTCTCGGTCTATGCGTATCTTGAGTATGCCGGACACGCCAAGAGCGGATCCACGACGAGCCCCAGGATCTGCGGCCGCGGTCCGTCTGTTCGGACCCATCGCCGTCACGTTCTTCAGCAATGTGAATACACGATCTGCACGGTCCTAGCCGAGGGGAAATGGCGCTACGCGTGCCATGAGAGCGCCTTCGCGCAAAAGGAAGGACCTCAAGACATTCTCTGGAAGTTCAACATCCCGTCTAGCGAAAGACTCAAGGCGCTCCGTGTGCTTGACCGATACAACCTGAACGCCTTCTCTCTCTTCGGCTCGGAGGAGAGCCTAATGGAGACGATCGCTCTGCGAGAATTCTTCTTCCGCGAGGGCGTATAGCGTGGGGGAGCGAGTTCTCAACCCATACTCCGGCACGTTTGAGCGCTGAGAAAATAGCTGAGGGACGTATCGGCGGCTGCCGCGTCTTTCTACACGACGATCGAGACGAAACCTGGCCCATACCGTCTACTTGTCACGGTCCGTGCGAATGGCACCGGCGGCAGGGCAACGGCCTAGCGTTAGCCGGTCGGGCGCCCGAACCGACAAGGAAGGTGCCCAAGCGCGCGCCGACCTTGATCTCGCCGGCGACGGTAGCGCCGAGCGAGCCGGCGTGGAGGCCCCCCGCCGCGCCACTTGCTGGCGAGCCGTCGGCGCCGTTCGAGCGCAGGGGGCGGCGAGCGCGCCGCCGACGATTCGACTGGTCGTCACCCCAACCCCCTCAGGGGGATGGGGGGCCGCGCGAGCCGCCCCCGGAGCGAGTTACGGCGCCAGGCGAGCCAGCGGGGCGCGGCGGGGGGCCTCCACGCCGGCTCGCTCGGCGCGGCGCGTCCCCGCCTGATTAAACTCCGGCAGTCAGGCTAGGCTGCCGGCCCCAGCACGGTC
>Ga0210377_10005834_pt1 | contig 10060 bp, 12 predicted proteins | sample PLM4_65_b1redo_FD_155480 | JGI IMG/M metagenome (GOLD analysis project Ga0210377, IMG submission 155480) | Groundwater sediment microbial communities from an aquifer in East River, Colorado, USA - PLM4_65_b1 redo | ecosystem: Environmental > Terrestrial > Soil > Riparian zone | place: USA: East...
GGCAACTCGAGGCGTTTCGTGCGATGACGCCCGGCGAGCGACTGGCGATCGGCGCGACGATGAGCGATGAGATCCGAATGCTCGCTGAGGCCGGGATCCGGGCTCGCCACCCGATGTACACAGACACCCAGGTTGCGGACGCATTGGATCAGATTCTGTTTGGCAGGGAGCTCGCCGCGAACGTCGATCGCTCGCGGCCCACCAGGACGCGGTGACCTTCGCCGAGCTGTTGGCCGAGGCGGTCCATCGGCTCGAGCGGGCGCAGATTCCGTACATGGTCACCGGATCGGTGGCCAGCACCTACCACGGCGAGCCGAGGGCCACGCGCGACATCGACATCGTGATCGAACCGTCGCCGGAGGCGCTTGCCGTCCTGGTGGAGGGCATGCTGGCGGACGGCTATTACGTCGATCGCGACGCGGCATTCACCGCCCTTCGCGAGCGAGGCCAGTTCAACGCCGTGGGGACGGGTGCCGGCAAGATCGACTTCATCGTCCGGAAGGACCGCCCGTTCTCTCGCGAGGAATTCGAACGACGAAAATCGGCGGACCTGCTCGGCACCCCGGCGTTCATCGCGACCGTGGAAGACATGATCGTCGCGAAGCTCGAATGGTCGCTCCCGTTCGACTCGGAGCGGCAGCTTCGCGATGTCGCGTCAATGCTCGCCGTGGCGGGTGACGCAGTCGACCGCGGGTACGTCGAGCGCTGGGTCGGAGCGCTGGGCTTATCGGCGGCCTGGCGCCGTGCCGGCGGTGCCGACGAGCCGTGACCGGAACTACGGCGCCAGCGGCGCGTAGCCGAGCTTGATCAGGGTGTCCGCGATGACCCTGTTGCCCTTTGCCGAGGGATGCGTGTAGTCGCCCACCAGGAGGTCTCCCGACGCCGTCAGGCCGTCGGTGCCATTGAACGCCGCGTGGAGGTCCGCGCAGGTGAAGCCGTTCGCCTCAGCAGCCCGGCAGATCATGGCGTTCCAGCCGTCAAGGACGAGCCTGGCCGCGGCGATCGCTTCGGGCGACAGCGTGTGTCCGGGCCAGCCGATCCAGTCGTCGTAGCGGTTGAGCGTTCGCAGGATGGTCGGCTTGCCCATTCTCAGCGCGGCGATCTGCTCGAAGACGCGTTCGTACTTGGGCCCGTAGATCGAATCGGCCCTGGCCACGCACGCCGCGTCGAACTTCGACCAATCGGGATCGTCGCTGTCCGCACCGTCGCAGCGGCGGGCGCCCCGGTTCAGCGGCGAGTCGTTGTGCGCGATCCCGACGATGATGATGTCGGCCCTGGCGAGGGCCTGTCTCCGAACCTGGTCGCGGTCGAGCTCCAGGAGCAGCCCGTCGACCCGCAGGCCGTTGTGCTCGGACAGGTTCTGGATCAACACCGGGTGTCCCGTCGCGTCGCGGCTCGCGTCTGCGTAGCGATCGACGAACCCGAGGCAGCCAGGACAATCGCCGGGGCTGTTGTACGCGATCGAGTCGCCGACGGCGACGAGCCGCCAGGTTGCGACGGGCGGCGCTGTCGGGGATGGCGACGCCAACGCGGAGGGCGACGGCGGAGGGGTGGAGCTGGAGGGCGCCACCGGGACGAGAGTTGTGGAGGGTGACACCGAGACGGACGGAGCCAACGGAGCGGATGGACCGAACGAGGTAGACGGAGCGGACGAGGCGAGCGCCGGCGAAGACGCCGGTGTCGGCGTGGAGCCGCAGGCTCCAACAAGGACGGCGATCAGGGCTGCGGCCGTGAACCACCGAACCATGGGTCAGCCTGGCCTCGGCGACGATGCGGTCGGTGTCCAGACGTACCGCACGTCCGGTTGGTGCTCCTCGTTGGCTTCGCCGTCGCCGAACCGCTCCACGGTGAAGCCCCGCAGCTCGTAGAAGGCGCGCGCCCGGGCATTGACCTGAAACGTGAACAGGGCGAGCCGACCCGGTCGTCGCTCCTTGGCCAGGTCCACGAAGCGCGAGCCGATGCCACGCCCAAGGCGGTCCGGCCGGACGTACAGCTGGTCGAGCTCGTCACCGACGAGCGACATCAGTCCGACGATGGTGCCGTCACCCTCGACCGCGACCCAGGTGTCGCCCCGGGGAACGACCTCGTCCCGGATCCAGCGCCGGACGTCGTCGTCAGGATGGGCCGGCGGAAACGCATAGGTCGCCTTGAACGACGCGAGCCAAACGTCGGCGACGGCGCGGGCGTCTACGGGTGTGGCTCGCCTGAGGTCCATGGCTTCGCAGGGTAGACCCAGGCCGGGAAGGCCGCCGCCGGGCTCCTGGGCGCGCTGGCGAGTCCCTTGTACGATCTGGCCCATGGATGCCATCGTTCGCCTGACCGCCAGCCGCGACGACGAAGCCGTGTCGCTGGCGATCTACAACGAGGTCTGGCCTCGCGCCGCGGTCACGATGGATGAGGTCGATTCGTACAAGGCCAGCTCGATCGCCTACGCCGATCACCTCGCGCTGCTCGACGGCGAGCCGGTCGGATCCGGCGCGGTCGCGATCCTGCCGTCCCGGCCGGATGTGGCATCCGCCTCGATCACCGTGCTCGCCCAGCACCGCGGCCATGGCGCGGGGACGGCGCTCTACCGCGAAATCTCGAGCTGGTGTGCTGCGCACGGGATCGAGGCGATCGAGGAGCCGATCGAGGAGGAGGACGCGCCGAGCATCGAGTACGCGCGTCGCCGTGGCTTCGCCGAGATCGAGCGGTACGGCCGGATGGTCCTCGACCTCGGCGGGGTCGAGCCGCCCAAGGACCCGCCGCCAGCCGGGATCGAGATCGTCAGCTGGGCGGCCCGTCCCGAGCTGGCGCGTGGCATCTACGAGGTTGCGGTCGAGGCGTATCCGGACATGCCCGGCAACGCGGCGGACGAGATGGAGCCCTATGAGGCCTGGCTTGCCCACGACATGCAGGGTTCGGCCGACCGGCCCGAGGCGACCTTCGTGGCGCTCGCCGGCGACGAGGTCGTCGGCTTCGCCAAGTTCTTCCTGACCGCGGCGCAGCCGGCCGACGCCTACCACGACACCACCGGCGTCAAGCGAGCCTGGCGCGGCCGTGGGATCGCCGGCGCCCTCAAGCGGGCCCAGATCGCCTGGGCGAAGCAGCAGGGCTATCGACGGCTGGTGACCGGCAACGAGATGCGCAACGAACCGATTCGCCGGCTCAACACCAGGCTCGGCTACCGCGAGGAATCCGGCCGAGTGATGATGCGCGGGCCCTTGTTCAAAGCCCGGACCTAGCCGGCGGGCCAGTCTCCGGGCGGCAGGACGGTGCAGTCCGGCTGGGCGCGCAGGACCGCTTCGGGACCGCCCGGCGCGTAGACCGCGAGGAGATGCATCGGCTCGGTGCCGGTGTTCTCCGTGCCGTGGTAGACGCCCTCGGCGATGTAGGCCATCTCGCCGGCCCGGACGTGGCGGACGACCGGTCTGCCCTGGTCGTCCTCGATCATCTGCTCCCCTTCCCCGGACAGGTAGTAGAGGATCTCCTCCGACCCCGGGTGGTTGTGGCGGAGGTGGCCCTTCCCCGGCTGGAGGATGACGACGCCCGCGGCGATGCCCGAGCCGGTGACCCGGATCTCCGAGAGCCACTTGATAGCGCCCCAGTCGAAGACCATGGTCTCGACGTCACGGGGTGCCACGAAGCGTTGCGTACCGGGGGCGAGATCCATCGGGCGGCTCCCTTCGTCGGCGTTCATGCATACGATTGCATCGTCGCTGTTTGCTATCGTACCGAGCACATGACCAGCGTGGTGCTCCTGGGCACGCTCGACACCAAGGGCGCCGAATACGAATTCGTCCGCGACCGCCTGCGGAAGCTCGGCTGCGAGGTCGTGATGGTTGACGCCGGCACGCTGGCCCAGGACCGGTTCCCGGTCGACGTCGGGCCGGACGAGGTGGCCGCCGCGGCGGGCTTCGATCGCGGAGCGCTGGCAACGGCCGGTGACCGCGGCGCAGCGATGACGGCCATGGGAGCTGGTGCCGCGCGGGTCGTCGCGCGGCTCCACGCCGAGGGCCGGCTCGACGGGATCCTCGCCCTGGGCGGGAGTGGCGGCGCCTCGCTCGGCTCGGCCGCGATGCGCGCCCTGCCGATCGGCGTGCCCAAGCTGATCGTGTCGACGATGGCCGCCGGGGACACCCGGCCGTATGTCGGCGAGAGCGACATCGCGATGCTCTACCCCGTGGTCGACATCGCCGGGATCAACCGGGTCTCCGCCCGGATCCTGGGGAACGCGGCCGCGGCCATCGCCGGGATGGCACGGGCGTCGAGGGAGACCACGGGGCCCGCGCCGGCCGATTCCACGACCCGGCCGCTCATCGCCGCGACGATGTTCGGCGTCACCACGCCGTGCGTTACCGTGGCCCGCGAGCGGCTCGAGGAGCTGGGCTACGAGGTCCTGGTCTTCCATGCGACGGGCAGCGGGGGTCGGGCGATGGAGGCGCTCATCCGATCCGGGTCGATCGATGGGGTCCTTGATGCCACGATGACCGAGCTCGCCGACGAGATCGGCGGCGGCGTGCTGTCCGCGGGGCCTGACCGCCTGGATGCGGCCGGCGCGGCGGGTGTCCCGCAGGTAGTGTCACTGGGAGCGCTCGACATGATCAACTTCGGACCGCTCGAGACTGTGCCCGAGCCCTTCCGAGCGCGCAATCTCCACGTCCACAACCGCGGCGTGACGCTGATGCGGACCACGGCCGAGGAGAACTCGGCCCTCGGTCGCCTGATCGCCGGGAAGCTGAACGCGGCGACGGGTCCGGTCAGCTTGTTCATCCCGACGGGTGGCGTCTCGATGCTCGATGCGCCCGGTGAGCCGTTCCACGATCCGGCAGCCGACGCCGCGCTGTTCGACGCACTCCGGGCGGGACTTCGTTCGGACGTCGAGCGGGTCGAGATGCCCGTCAACATCAACGATGCGTCGTTCGCTCGCGCGATGGCGGACCGGCTCCACGAGCTGATCGGGGCCGGGCGCCAGACGACGCCGCAGCCGACGCTGTCGGGAGCCGTCCGGTGACCGGCGCCGAGGCGCGGCGTCGCCTCCGCGCGACCGTCGCGGCTGGCGAGGTCGTGATCGGGGCGGGTGCCGGAACCGGGCTGTCCGCCAAGTGCGCCGAAGCCGGTGGCGCCGACCTGATCATCATCTACAACTCGGGCCGGTTCCGGATGGCCGGCCGCGGGTCGCTGGCGGGGCTGATGCCGTACGGCGACGCCAACGCGATCGTGGTCGACATGGCCCGCGAGGTGCTGCCGGTGGTGCGCGACACGCCGGTGCTCGCCGGCGTCTGCGGCACGGACCCGTTCCGAAGCATGCCCCGGTTCATCGACGAGCTGCGCGAGATGGGCTTCGCGGGGGTCCAGAACTTCCCGACCGTGGCGCTCGTCGACGGCGTCTTCCGCCAGGGGCTGGAGGAGACCGGCATGGGCTACGACCTCGAGGTCGAGATGGTGCGGGCCGCCGCGCAGGCGGACATGCTCACGGCGGTCTACTGCCTGACCGAGGACGAGACCCGGGCGATGGCCGAGGCCGGCGCGGACGTGATCGTCGCCCACATGGGCCTGACCGTGAAAGGGGCGGTCGGTGCCCGGACCGCGATGTCGCTCGACGAGGCCGTCGACCGCGTGCAGTCGATCCGCGACGCGGCCGTAGCCGTCAATCCGGACGTGATCGTGCTCTGCCACGGCGGACCGATCGCCGAGCCCGCTGAGGCGGGCTACGTGCTGGAGCGCACGACCGGCGTCGCCGGGTTCTTCGGTGCCTCAAGCATGGAGCGGCTGCCGACGGAGACGGCGATCACGGAGCGCGTCCGCGAGTTCAAGGCGATCGCGGCGCGATAGGCCGGCTCACCGCCCCGCGATCACCGGGACGTGCACGACGGCGGCCCGTAAGGCCGCCGTCGTAGGTGCGGATCGGGCTACTCGAATTGGATCGAGTCGACGATCTGCTGGATCTGCTGGTCGAGGTCGAGCTTGCCGCCCTTGAACGTCTCGCTGTCGATCCAGACGACTACCCCATCGACGTCGATGATCCAGACCTGGTGTGTCGAGCCGAGCTCCGAACCCCATCGCCAACCGCCGCTCGCTCCACCTGTGCTCTCGTCGTACCAGAGGTAGAACTCTTTGGGGTCGCAGGCGATGTCCTCGCGGATCGTGAAGACCACGTGCTGTGCGGGATGCCCGCCAACCGTGACGGCCGACGGCCCCGTGATGAGGTCCGTCCCTGGGATCGTCGCCGCAGCTGCGGCGAGCCCCGCGGCTGAGGCAGCCGGCAACGGGCTCAGCGGCGTGTGGGCGCACGGATCGGCGTAGACGTTCTCCGGAGCGCTCTGCCAGAAGTTGAGCCCCGCGCTGTCGGGTTGCCCGAAGTCGCCCTCGCCGAACCCGATGCTGCCGAAGCGGTCTATCGCCCATCCGGGCGCGGGCACGCTGAACGAAGCTGGAATGCCCTCGACGACGATGGTGTACGTGCCGACGGAAAGGGGGCCCGGTGGCGGCATGGCGGCGGCTGGAGTCGTCGACGGACTGGGCTGCGGTGTCGGTGAGAGCGACGGCGAGCTCGCGGGGCCGCCCCCTACCCCGCGATTGGCGGGCAGCAGGTTGTACCCAACGATCGCGACGACCGCCACGGCAGCGGCCGCCGTCGCAAGCTTGGCGAGGGTGTTCATGTGAGGTGTCCTCCACGGGCCGATGACGACCCTCTGTCGTGTTCGGTCGATCTCGGAGCGAACGGCGTCGAAGGCGCGATCGGGCAGCTCGGTCTGACCCTCGGCGAGGAAGGTGCTGATCAGCCGATCTGGATCGCGCGAGGTGTTCATGCGAGTCGCTCCTGGGAAATGGACGGCGTCCGCGCATCGGCCTCAAGGCTCGCCCGGAGCGCCACTGTGGCGTGATGGAGTCGGGACTTCACGGTCCCGATGGGGATGTCGAGTCGATCTGCCACCTCGGACACCGGTAGCCCGACGTAGTGGTGGAAGACGAGCACGGCCCGTTGCTCGAGCGTCAGCCTCCGGAAGGCCCGTTCGAGCTGGTCGCGATCGTGGATGGTGAAGGTCTCGTCGGGGCCGTACGTCGCCTCCACGGGCAGGACCCGGATCTCGGCCAACGAGCGCCGGCGACGCCTGGCCTCGGCGTAGCAGGCATTCGTCAGGATCCGGTGGAGCCAGGGTTCGAAGCGGTCCGGCTCTCGCAGCGCTCGAAGCTCGCGCCAGGCCGTGATGAGCGCGGCCTGCACGGCGTCTTCGGCCAGATCGGCGTCGCGCAGGATCCGACACGCGATCGCCATGCATCGGTCGCCGACCATGCGGGCGAGGGCGTCAAAGGCCTCTCCGTCGCCCCGCTTCGCACGATCCACGAGCGCTCGCTGCACCCGTCCCTCCTTGCCCCGCTGACCGGTCGGGGGTCGACCGTTCATCTTGCAGAGCGGTCGGGGCAGCCTATTGGTTCAATCTAGCCCGCTGGGCGCCTCGCGCGACTACTCGAAGACGATGGAGTCGACGATTTGCCGGATCTCCAGCTCGAGTTCGGGGTTCGCGTTACTGGTCATCTCGGCTTCGACGAAGATACGAATCCCCTCTACCTCGACGATCCAGACCTGGATCGTGTCGCCCACGTGCGTCTCCATCCAACACGGACCCCAGCACTCGCTGTGCCAGGAGTAGAAGAATCCGGGATCGCAACCGATGTCCTCGCGAACGGCAAGCACCACGTGCTTGGCGGGGTACCCGCCCACGGTCACGTCCGAAGGCCCCGTAACGAGCTCGGTCCCGGCGGCGGTCGACACGACTGTCGCTAGCTCGGCCACCGAAACACCGACGGATGAGCCTGGCAGCTGGGCGCACGGATGGGCGTCGGTGCCGTCGGGGAAGCTTGTCCAGAAGACGACTGCCTCGGCACCTTGTGGCCCCGCGATGCTCTTGCTGACGAGGAGGCTGCCGCTCCGAAGGCCGCTCGCGTCGGGCAGGCGCTCGATTGGCCCGAGTGCCCAGCCCGGCACCGGGACGCTCAACGAGAAGGCAACGCCCTGGACGATTCGGGAGAGCCTGTCGACGGGAGAACGCTCGATGAAACCGACGCCCACGGGCGATGCTGCTGGTGAACGTGACGACGAGGGGGAGCGTGAGGGTGAGACAGCGGGCACAGTTCCCGCTCCACCGCCGACGGTGGACAACACGCTGATGCCGACCACCCCGACCAGCACCACCGCGGCCACGGCAAGGAGAGGATGAAGCTCCTTATCGCGGAGCTTTGCCCGAAACTCGAGATCGGTATCCATGCCCCTTCCCCGAGTGTGTCGGCGGCGACCCGTCAGGCCGCCGCCAAATGTGCGGGATCGGGCTACTCGAACTGGATCGAGTCGACGATCTGTTGGATCTCCTGCTCGACCTCGGGGCCCGCGCCCTTGTAGGACTCAGCCTCGATGAAGAGGCGCGTCCCGTGGACATCGACAATCCAGACCCTGATGGTCACGCCGAGCGCCGAGGGGTAGCGCGGGCACGGCGGCCCACCGCAGCCGGACCCCGGACCTTCGTCGTACCAAAGCAAGAACCCACTATCCTCGCTCGCTTCGCACGGAGCGTCCTCGGGAACGGTAATCACGACTTGTATCGCGTCGCGCCCGCCGACGGTGACGTCCGAAGGGCCGCTGACGACGTCGGTACCGGGGATCGTTGACACATCGGCCGCAAGGTCGGCCGGCGACGGACCAGCGGGCGGGCGCAGCCGGTGAGCGCACGGATCGGCGTAGACACCTTGGGGGTCGGGGTCCCAGAAGAGGAACGATGCTCCATCGGGTCCCACTCCCACGTCCTTACCGATGAAGTAGCCTTGCTCGCTTTGCCAACCGGCCGTCGGCAGGCTGATCGAGAACGGAACGCCGCCCCTGATCATTGAGTGCCTGCCGATGGCAAGCTCGCCAGCAGGCGGAAACACAGCGGCCGCGGGTGTCGGCGTTGGACTGGGCTGTGGCGCTGGCGAGGACGAGGCCGATGGGGACACCGCTGGGCCGCCCCCGACGCCAGTGCTGGCGGGCATCAGGTTGATCCCGGCGACCGCGATGACCACCACGGCGGCAGCCGCGATCGCGAATTTGGCAATTGCGTTCATGTCGGAGATCCTCCGCGCCGGCCAGAGGGAGCGGCGCTGTGGGGTCGCGTCCAGCCGGGCGAGGACGATGTCGAGGACGCGGTCCGCGGATTCGTGCTCGTCCGTGCGCAGCCACGACCGGACGATGCGCGTGATGTCTCGATCGGCGCTCATTGGGCAACCTCCCGGACGGGCGGCCGCGCGTCGGCGTCAAGCGCCGCACGCAACCCGCGCATCGCGTGATGAAGACGGGAATGGGCCGTCCCGACCGGGATGCCGAGGATGTCGGCCACCCGCTCGAGCGGCAGGTCGAGGTAGTGGTGCAGGACCACCACCGCGCGATGATCGATGGAGAGTCGGCGGAAGCCTCGTTCGAGCTCGTCACGATCGACGACCGAGCCCAGGTCGTCGATCGATATAGGCTCGTCGGTCGGCAGCAGCCGCAGGTTGGGCACCCAGCGACGTTCCTTCCGACCCTCGGCGTAGCAGGCGCGCACGAGGAGCCGGTATGACCAGGCCTCGAAGCGGGCCGGGTCGCGGAGTTGCGGAAGGTCCTGCCAGATGGCGAGCAGCGCCTGCTGCGTCGCATCCTCGGCGAGATCGAGGTCGCGCAGGATCCTGCGCGCCACAGCCAGGAACCGATCGGCGATCTCGGCGACAACAAGGGCATACGCGTCCTTGTCACCGCGTTGGGCCCGGATTACGAGATCGGTCACCATGTCCCTTCCACCGGACGGCGTCGGTTCGGTTCGACGCCGATCACACGGTATGGGTGCGACGGTGCCCTGGACTTGTCAATCCTCGAATCTCTCGGGCGAACCGCTGCTCATTCCGGGCTCGCATGGGCGATCTGGTCGAACTGACGCCACAGGATCGCCACGAGCAGCGCAGAACCGACGAAGGCGAACCAGAACGGCGCGGTGATCCCGAACGCCTTCGCGAGCAGGCCGCCGAGCGGCGTCCCGACGACCATCCCGCCCACGATTGCCACTCGATAGACCCC
>Ga0210377_10005835_pt1 | contig 10059 bp, 10 predicted proteins | sample PLM4_65_b1redo_FD_155480 | JGI IMG/M metagenome (GOLD analysis project Ga0210377, IMG submission 155480) | Groundwater sediment microbial communities from an aquifer in East River, Colorado, USA - PLM4_65_b1 redo | ecosystem: Environmental > Terrestrial > Soil > Riparian zone | place: USA: East...
GATGCTGATCGGCGTGGGCCTCCTGCTGATCACGGTGATCAGCAGTGCGCTCCACGCGGTCCGTGCGGTGCGCGTCTTCGGGCATACGTGGCCCCCGGCGGGTCTGTCCGGCGCGGTGCTCTACCTCCTGGGCGTCGTCGGGCTTGCCCTGCTGCTGACCGCTTTCTACATGGTGCTGCCGGTGGGGCAGATTCGCTTCGGGCACGCCTTGGCCGGGGGCGTCACCGCGACCGTGCTCTGGGAGGTGACCCGCCATGTCATGGTGTGGTACTTCGCCAAGCTGTCGATGGTGAATGTGATCTATGGGGCGATGGCCGCCGCGATCGTCGTGCTGCTCACGCTGGAGGCCGCCGCGGTCATCCTGCTCTTCGGCGGCGAGGTGATCGCGGAGATAGACCGCGCCCGAGTCGGACGGGCAGGTGCACGGCGTACCCGCCCGAAAGCGTGAGGCGCTCGAGGAGGCGCTTCGGCCAATCGGCGTGATTTGATGGCGGAGCGGGCTGGCATGGTCGCCTGGACGGCGTGCACCGTCTCTGCGGCCCTTGGGCACGGGGGGCCGGCCGTCGTCGCACGGATCCATCTCGAGACTCCGAGGTGTGCTCCGAGGTTTCCCGCGACGACGCGGGGATGCGCTGCCGCCTTTGACACCATACCCCCCCGACCGGCGTGACGACCGGAGTGAGATCTAGGGTTGGACCAAATGGATAACCGATGACGCGGGTCGGCTGGGCCACGTGTGGGGTACCCATGCCGCAGAGTGGCGATCCTGTCCCACTCAGAAAACTCGTTTCGCCCACCAGACATCTCGAATCCTCTACAATTTCGGCTTGGTGCCTCGGTTGCAACGGACGACGTCAGCCGACGACGTCAAGAGGGAGGGCGTCATGGCCGTGGGCGCTCGGCATAGTGGTGATTGCCAGTGAAGATCTACCTGATCGCCCCGAAGAACCCCGAATCGTTCTGGACCTTCGACCGCGTTCTGCCGAGCCTCGGGAAGCGGTGCGTGTTCCCCAACCTCGCATTGCCGACGGTCGCGGGGCTGACGCCGCCGTTTCACGAGGTCGTGCTCTGCGACGAGAACGTCGAGCCGGTCGATTTCGACACGGACGCCGACGTCGTCGGGATCACGGGCTTCGTCGTCCACAAGCAGCGGATGCTCGAGCTCGCCGAGGCCTTCCGGTGCCGCGGGAAGCTGGTCGTGGCAGGCGGCGGAGCCGGCTCCCTAAGCGATGCTCACCTTGACCGTCATTCGAAAGGAGGTCTGGCCATGAGACCACTGAGAGGGCTCGGGATCCTTGTCCTCACCGTCGTGTTGGCGTCGGCCTGGGGATGCGGTTCGACGGCAACGAAAGAGGGGACCGGAGAGTACGTCGATGACTCCGTGATCACGGCGAAGGTGAAAACGGCGATCTTCAACGACGCCACCCTGAAGGTCAACGAGATCAACGTCGAAACATTCAAGGGCGTGGTCCAGTTGAGCGGCTTCGTCCGGTCGCAGGCGGACATCGACAAGGCGGTCCAAGTCGCACGCGGAATCGCGGGCGTGAAGTCCGTCAAGAATGACATGCGGATCAAATGACGGCCCTCACCGGGACAAAGGCTCTTTCCCAAACGTAGCCGAACGTCATATCGAATCATAGGGAGGTAACTTACCGTGGGACTGATACTGTTGATCGTCTTGCTTCTGCTCGTGTTTGGTGGTCTGCCCCGCTGGGGTTATCACTCGTATGGTTACGGTCCCTCGGGCATCGTCGGGACGATCCTGATTATCGTCCTGATTCTGTTCCTGTTGGGTCGAATCTAAGGGCCCTGAGCGTGGAGGAGAGCACGATGAGACGACAGATCCTGGCAGTGACCGCGCTCGGATTCGTGGTGGCGGTCGGTTTGGCCGCGTGTGAGGACAAGGGGCCCTTGCAAAAGGCGGGAGAGAAGATCGATCGCGCCACCGATCAGGACAAGGCGATCGGCAAGGGCCCCCTCGAGAAGGCGGGCCAGAACGTCGACGACGCCGTCAAGGACCTCAAGAAGTGACGCGCGGCGCGCCGATCACTGCATCTCGAGGCGGTCGTAGCGCAACACGGTGACGCGATAGCGGTCGCCGTAACTCGGCACTGGCACGAAGAAGTAGCCGCGGCCGTGGGCGGGCACGTTGCCGTAGACGTACGCCTCGCCGCTGCCGACGGTCTGGCCGCCGCCGTCCAGCACCTCCACGCGCAGGCGGACGTTGGCGACGGCGGAGGCGCCGTCGTTGTAGAGCCAGCCGACGATCGCGCGTCCACGCCGGCCCAGCAGGTCGGGCTCGGTCTCGGCGCGGAAGCCTGGTCCGGCCGGCGTCGTCTCCTGCGCGCCGGCGACCGTCGAGAGCAGCACGGCGGCGACGAGGGCGGCGGCGGCCGCCCGGATGGCGCGCGTCACCGATCGTCCCAGTCGGCCACGAAGACGTCGAGGTCGCGGGGGGCGGCCGCACCGCGGCTGCCGCAGAACACCAGCCGCTTGCCGTCGCGCGTGAACATCGGGAAGGACGCAAAGCCGTCCGCCCAGGTCACTCGCTCCAGGCCGGAGCCGTCCACGTTGACCAGGTACAGCGCGAAGCTGCGGCCGGATGCATCGTGCAGGTTGGACGAGAAGATGATCTGCCGCGCGTTCGGATGCATGAACGGCGCGAAGTTCGCCCCGGCCAGCCGGGTGACGCGCCGGAGTCCGGTGCCGTCGGCGTTCATCAGATAGATGTCCAGGCGTCGCGGCCGCACGAGGCCACGGCCGAGCAGCGCGCGATACTCCCCCAGCTCCTCGCGGCTCTCCGGCCGCGACGCCCGGAAGACGATGAAGCGCCCGTCCCACGAGAAGAACGCGCCGCCGTCGTAGCCGGGCGCGTCGGTCAGCCGGCGCACGTGGCGGCCGTCGGCGTCCATCACGTAGAGATCGAGGTCACCCTCGCGCAGCGACGTGAAGACGATCCGGCGGCCGTCGGGGGAGATCGCGCACTCGGCGTCGTAAGTGTCGTTGTCGGTCAGCCGCGTCAGGTTGTCGCCGTCGGCGTCGGCGGCGAAGATGTCCCAGCTCGAGTAGAGCGGCCACACGTAGCCCTGGCTGCGGTCGGGCGGGGGCGGACAGGCGGCGCCGCCCGCGTGCGTCGAGGCGTAGATCACCCGGCGCCCGTCGGGAAAGAAGAAGCCGCAGGTCGTGCGCCCGGCCCCGCTCGACAGCAGCCGCGTGCCGGTGCCGTCGGCGTTGATCGTAAACATCTGGTCGCAGGCGAACGGCGGCCGCGTCGACTGGAAGATGAGCCGCGTGCCGGGCGCGTCCCAGTACGCCTCGGCGTTCTGGCCGCCGGAGGTCAGGCGGCGCAGGGTGGCCAGCCGGCCCTCGCGCGGGTCGAGCGGCGCCGGCGCCGCCGGCGCGCGCCCCGGCGCCAGCGCCGCGGCGGTGGCCGCTACCCCCAGCCCCAGCACGGCGCGACGGCCGATCGGCGGCGTCACTTCCGCTCCTCCAGCACGGCCTCGACCCGCTGCTCGGCGCCCTCGCGCACGACGGTGACCTCCACGCGGTCGCCCGGGCGGCGGCCGCGCAGCGCGAACGTGAAGTCTTCCAGCGTGCGCACGGTCAAACCGCCGAAGGTCACGATGACGTCGCCCTGGCGCACGCCCGCCTTGTCGGCCGGGCTGCCCGCCCGCACGCCGCCCACGCGTACGCCGGGCCGCTCGCCCTCGCCGAACTCGGGGACGACGCCGAAGAACGGCCCGTACCCTGCCCCGCGGCCGGACGACCCGGGCCGCGCGGCCACACGGGCGTAGGCCGGCGGCGGCGCGATCGTGGCCACCGCATCGATGACCCGCGCGGCGAAGCCCGTCACCTCGGCGAGCCCGGCGGCGTCGATCTTGTCCCAGGTGTCGCCGGGCCGGTGATAGTCGGCGTGGGCGCCGGTGAACAGGAACAGCACCGGCCGGCCGGCGGCGTAGAACGACGTGTGATCGGACGGCCCGAAGGGATCGCCGCGCAGGCCGAGCGTGAGCCCGCCGGCCTGCGCCTGCACCAGCTCGCGCAACCCGGCGGCGCTGTCCACCCCGCCGACGTAGAGGGTGCGCTCGCGCAGGCGTCCCACCATGTCGAGGTTGAGCATCAGCACCGTGCGGTCCAGCGGATGGGCGGGGCGGCGAACGTAGTGCGCGGAGCCGAGCAGGCCCATCTCCTCGCCGGAGAACACCACGAAGACGAGCGTGCGTGGCGCGCCGCCGGCCTCGGCGAACGCCCGGGCCAGGCCGAGCACGGCGGCGACGCCGGAGGCATTGTCGTCGGCGCCGGGATGAACGGTGCCCACCGCGTCGGGGGCCAGCGAGCCCTCGCCGCCGCGGCCGAGGTGATCGTAGTGCGCGCCGATCACGACGGCCTCCTCCCGCAGGCGCGCGTCGCGGCCGGGCAGGATTCCCACGACGTTCGCCGTGCGGCCGCGCTCGCGCACGAGGCTCACCTGCACGGCGACGCGCACACCCGGGAGCGTGAACGACCGCGGCGCCGGGCCCGCGTCGATGGCCGCCGCGGCGGCGGCGAGGCCCACGCCGGCCGGCGCCAGCAGCGCATCGCCGACGGCCGTGGTGACGGCGGCGGCGAGGATCCCCGCGGACTGCGCGTGCCCGGTGAGCGCGGGCAGCGCCTCGGGCGCGACGGCGACGAGCAAGACGCCGAGCGCGCCGTGCTCGCGCGCGTTGATGAGCTTGTGGCCGCGCTCCGAGTAGTGGTACGCGTCCGGCCGCCGGAACAGTCCGCCGGGATCCGCGCGACGAGGCTCGCGCTCGAGGACCAGGACGATCCGGCCGCGCACGTCGAGGCCGGCGTAGTCGTCCCAGTTGAGGCCGGGCGCGGTGATGCCGTACCCCGCGAACACGACCTCGGCCTCCTGGCGGCCCTCGGCCGACACGGGCAGCGGGGCGAAGTCGCGGCCGAGCGCCAGCGCGCGCGCCGCGGGAGCCAGCAGGCTCAGCGCGTTGACGTCGCCGAGGCGGGTGCCGGTCGCCACCGTGAACGCCTGCAGCCACGTGCCGCCATCGCCGCCCGGGCGCAGTCCGAGACGCTGGAACTCGGCGGCAAGATGGCGGGCGGCACGCTCGGCGCCGGGACTGCCGGAGGCACGGCCTTCCATCTCCGGCGCCGCCAGTGTCTTGACCTGATCGAGCAACCACGCCGCCTGAGGCGCCGGCGGCGCGGCGGCGACGGGCGCCACCACGACGAGCACCAGGACCAGCGCGCGCAGGAGCATCACGAGCGCATTCTAGCCGGGCGAGCAAGCCAACCGGCTACGCGACAGGCAACCGGATGGCAAAGCGCGAGCCGCCGGCCGCCGGGCGCTCGACCTCCAGCGTGCCGCGGTGAGCGACGACAATGGAGCGGGCGATGGCGAGGCCGAGTCCGCTGCCGCCGCTCTCGCGGTCACGGGCGGCGTCCAGACGCACGAACGGTTCGAAGATCCGCCCGGCGTCGCGGGGATCGATGCCGGGTCCCGTGTCCTCGACGGCGATCACGGCCTCGCCGGCGGCGGCGGCGACGGAGACCTCCACTCGCCCCCCCGCCGGCGTGTACTTCACGCCGTTCTCGACGAGGTTGAGCAGGGCCCGGCGCAGCGAGCCGGCGTCGCCCAGCACGGCCACCGGCGCCACCGATCCCACCCGCACGGTGACGGAGCGATCCTTGGCCAGCCGGGCGCCGACGTCGGCGACGTCGAGGACGAGGGACTCCAGCTCCACGCGCGCCCGGGGCGACTCGGGCCCGGCGGTCGAGCGCGACAGCAACAACAAGTCTTCGGCCAGCCTCACCAACCGCTCGACCTCCTCGAGCGCCGAGGCGAGTGCGGCGCGGTACTCGGCGCCCGAGCGGTCGGAACGCAGCGCGACCTCGAGCGTACCCTTGAGCGCGGTCAACGGCGTGCGCAGCTCGTGGGCGGCGTCGGCGGAGAAGCGGCGCATGCCGCCGAACGTGTTCTCCAGCCGCGCCAGCATGCCGTTGAGCGTCTCGGCCAGGCGATCCAGCTCGTCGCCGGTGCCCCGGACCGTGATCCGCCGCGCCAGCGCCCCGGCGTCGATGCGCCGCGCCGCGCGCGCCATCTCGTCCACCGGCCGCAGCGCCGCCCGCGCCATGACGCGGCCGCCGGCCGCGGCCAGCCCGACGCCGAGCGGAACCAGCACGAGCAGCGCCTCGATCCAGCGATGCAGCGTGCGCTCGGTCGGCGCCAGCGGGACACCGACTTGCACGACCTCGACCAGCCGCCCGTTGCGCTGGACCGGCAGGGCCACGGTGCGGACGCGCTGCCCGTGCAGCGTCACGGTCTCGAAGACGGCCCGTCCCGCCGCCACGCTGCGGCGGGCGTCCGGCGACAGCGGCAGCACGTCGTCGCGCAGGCGCCACGAGCGCATCCGCAGGCGTCCGTCGGGGCCGAGGAGCTGGACGAGCTGGTGCTCGGGATCGAGCAGGTCGCGCAGCCACCACTCGGCCTCGTCGAACGCGTCGCCGCGGGGCGCGTCACGCACGACGCCGGCCAGGGCGAGCAGCGAGCGGTCGACGTCCTGGGCCAGGCTCCACGCCAGCAGCGAGTAGGACAGCACGCTGATGACGACGAGGATCGCCAGCAGCGCGCCGGCGTACCAGAGCGTGAGCCGCGTGTGGACCGACAGGGGACCGCGTCTCACTCCGTCTCGCTCCTGAGGACGTACCCGGCGCCCCGCACGGTGTGCAGCAGGCGCGGCTCGCCGGGGCCGTCGATCTTGCGCCGCAGGTAGCCGACGTACACGTCGACGATGTTGCTCTCCGGATCGAAGTCGAGCCCCCACACGTGCTCGGCCAGCATCGGGCGCGTGAGCACGCGGCCGGGGTTGCGCAGGAAGTACTCCAGCACCGCGTGCTCGCGCGCGGTGAGGCCGATGCGCCGGGCGCCGCGGCGCACCTCACGGGTGGCGGGATCGAGCGTGAGATCGGCCACGCGGAGCACGGGGCCGGGGCCGGCCGCGCCCCGGCGCAGGAGCGCGCGCACGCGGGCCAGGAACTCGTCGAAGGCGAAGGGCTTGGTCAGGTAGTCGTCGGCGCCGAGGTCCAGGCCGCGCACCTTCTCGGCCACGCTGTCGCGAGCCGTGAGGACCAGGACCGGCGTGACGATCCGGCGGGCGCGGGCGGCCTTGAGGATCGCGAAGCCGTCCACGCGGGGCAGCATGAGATCGAGGACGACGAGGTCGTAGGGCGAGCCGTCGAGGATCAGGTCGAGCGCGGTGGCGCCGTCGGCCGCCACCTCGACGGTGTGACCCTCCTCGGTCAGCCCCTGGCGGATGAAGCTGGCGACCTTCCGCTCGTCCTCGACGACCAGGATCCGCAAGTCGTGCCTCCTAGGCCTCCATCTTCGCCCTCCAGGGCTTCGCCGTCCACGCGGGGGAGACGGGGCGCGCCGAGCCGAGCGCGCGCCGCGGGATCGGCACGCTATAGGGGATGAGGAACAGCCACCGGGCCCACGCCTGCGTGCGGCGGGCCGGTGGCTGGGCCAGCGCGCGGGCCAGGTCGGCGCGAATGAGGTCGATCCAGCTTCGCCAGGCGGCCGCCTCGCCCCGGGGCACCAGCCGCTCCAGCGCGCGGGCCAGCGAGCCGTCGCAACCCAGCTCGGCCGCGGCCTGGCGCGGCCCGTCGACGGGATCGGTGAGCGCGCGGTCGGCGATCCACACGTGACTTTGCAGAACGAGGCGACGGCGCCGGGCCGGTTGGATGGCGAGCCAGCACGGCGCCATCGCCTCGTACCAGGCCTTGAGTGCATCCAGCCCGGCTTCCTCGAATCCGATGGCCGGTGCGGCGGCGCCGTTCGAAGCCGGCGCCGCGGCGTCCACGGCCGGCGCGCGGCCGTGCGTCCGCCGCGCCGCGAGAAACCGCTCGTCGGCGAGGCGGCGCTCGACGACCGCGAGGAGCTGGGAGCGCCGTGCGGGGTCACCGTCCCAGCGGCGCACCCACCGGGCCACGATGCGCGCCAGGTCCCCCATCGGCAGCCACTGCAGCACGACGGCGCCGTCCGTGAACCCGCCGCCGCGCAGATCGCCGATCACCCGGCGCGCGACGGCGCGCGTCTCCGTCAGCCACTCCACGCGCTCGGCGTCCAGCGGCACCAGCGTCTGGCGCAGGAGCAACCCGAGCCGGCCGTGGGCCGACTCGTACACGGCAACGAGATCAGGATGCTGCCGGCACCTCTCCGCGAAGCGTTCGTCCCACATGGCACCGCCTCAGACCGCCACCGTGAGGTAAAGGCTCTGGCCCTCCCGGTGCACGAGCACCAGGAGCGGCTTGCCGGCGGGATGCCGGTTCAGCGCGGCGCGCAGCGCGTCCACGCTGGCGACGGGGCGCTGGTCGACCTCGAGGATGACGTCGCCCGGCGCCAGCCCCGCGGTCTGGGCCCGGCTGCCGTCCTCGACGCGCTCCACCAGCACGCCGCGCCCGTCGGGCACGCTGAGCTCGCGGGCGAGTTCCGGCGTCAGGGAGCGCGCGGCGATGCCGAGCTTGGCGGCGGCCGGCTCGGCGGCGGCCGCCGCCTGCCGGTCGCGCTCCTCGAGCTTCGCGACCTTCACGGTCAGGGTCACGCGCTTGCCGTCGCGCAGCACCTCGATGGGCACCTCGCGGCCGATCGGCGTCTCCGCCACCGCGCGCGGCAGGTCGCTCCAGCGCGCGACCGGGCGGCCGTCGTAGCGCGTGATGACGTCGCCGCGGCGCAGGCCGACGCGGCTGGCCGGCGAGCCGTCGGCGATGCTGCCGATCAGCGCGCCGTTGGTATCGGACAGGCCGAAGCTCTTGGCCAGCTCCGGCGTCAGCGGCTGGATGGAGACGCCGAGCCAGCCGCGCACCACGTGGCCGCTGTCGGCGAGCTGGGTCACGACCGGCTTGACCAGGTTGGTCGGGATCGCGAAGCCGATGCCGACCGAGCCGCCGGTGCCGCTGGCGATCGCCGTGTTGACGCCGATGACCTCACCGCGGGCGTTGACGAGCGGTCCGCCGCTGTTGCCCGGGTTGATCGAGGCGTCGGTCTGGATGAAGTCGTCGTAGGGGCCGGCGCCGATCGTCCGGCCGGTGGCGCTCACGATGCCGGTCGTCACCGTCTGCTCGAGACCGAACGGGTTGCCGATCGCCATCACGGGCTCGCCGACTTCGAGCTTGGCGGAATCGCCCAGCGGGATCACCGGCAGTCCGGTGGCCTCGACCTTGAGCAGGGCGAGATCGGTCTTCTCGTCGCCGCCCACGACCTTGCCGAGCACCTCGCGCCCGTCGGCGAGCTTCACGCGAATCTCGGTGGCGCCGGCCACCACGTGGTTGTTGGTGAGGACGTAGCCGTCGGCGTTGATGACGAAGCCCGAACCGAGCCCGCGCACGCTGCGCCGCGGCGTGCGGCCGGGGAACTCGCGCCCCTCGCGCCCGGGAAACTCGCGGCCGAAGAACTCGCGCAGCTGGTCCTCGCCGCCGGCCTTCTCCCGCACGGCGCGGGTGCTGACGTTCACGACCGCCGGCTTCACCGCCCGCGCGATCTCCACCCAGGCCGGGGCCGGCGCGGTCGCCACCGGCGCGGCGGTGCCACGCTCCACCCACAGCTTGCCCTCGCGACCGAATCCCACGTGCGGGACCACCACGGTCACCGCCAGCAGCCCGGCCAGCGCTAGCGCCGGCCACATCAACCGATTCCACCACGACGTGCGGTTCATGCCCTTCCTCCCTCGGGCGGCCTTCACCCAGCCGACCCCCACTGGGAACGGTACCGAGCACGGATGAGACGGACATGAAAGGCGGATGAGAAGCTTCTCATATGATCTGCGTCATACCCGCCCGTAGTCCGCCTCCGGTAGCGTGCTCGGCAAGCACACCGCGCGGGTCGCCGCGCAGGAGGCGCCACATGACCGAGCGCAAGGAACAACATCTTCCTGGTCCTCGTGATCGGCATCGTCGTGCCGGGCGTGTTCTACACGGGATCTGGGGGCTGCTCGAGATCGCGAGCATCCCCCTGGCGAATCGGCGCCGAGGCGCCCCTGTTCGAGTACCGAGTGGGAGTGAGACGGCGAT
>Ga0210377_10005836_pt1 | contig 10059 bp, 6 predicted proteins | sample PLM4_65_b1redo_FD_155480 | JGI IMG/M metagenome (GOLD analysis project Ga0210377, IMG submission 155480) | Groundwater sediment microbial communities from an aquifer in East River, Colorado, USA - PLM4_65_b1 redo | ecosystem: Environmental > Terrestrial > Soil > Riparian zone | place: USA: East...
ACCTGCGCGGCGTGTGCTACATCCTCGACGAGCCGACCATCGGCCTGCACCATCGCGACAACCGGATCCTGCTGGACGTGCTGGAGAAGCTCGAGGCCAAGGGCAATACCCTGGTGGTGGTCGAGCACGACGAGGACACCATCCGCCGCGCGCATCATGTCATCGACCTCGGCCCCGGCGCCGGCAAGCTCGGCGGCAGGGTGATCGCCGAAGGCACGGCGGAAGAACTGATGCAGCATCCGGACTCGATCACCGGCAGGTTCCTCTTGCAGCCCCTGCGCCATCCCCTGCAGCCGCGGCGCCCGGTGAAGAGGGACGCCCCGGCCATCGAGATCGCCGGCGCCGCCCTGCACAACCTGAAGCGGGTGGACCTGCGCGTGCCGCTCGGGCGCCTGGTGGCGATCACCGGCGTGTCCGGCTCCGGCAAGTCCACGCTGGCGCGCGACGTCCTGCACGACAGCCTCAAGGCCGGCGGCCCCATCGGCTGCAAGGCGATCAACGGAAGGAAGCTCGTCGAGCGCGTGCTGGAAGTGGACCAGGCGCCGATCGGCAAGACCCCGCGCTCCTGCCCCGCGACCTACGTCGGCTTCTGGGATTCGATCCGCCGCCTGTTCGCCGACACCAGCGAAGCGCGCATCCGCGGCTGGTCCGCCAGCCGCTTTTCCTTCAACACCAAGGGCGGCCGCTGCGAGAGCTGCGAAGGCCAGGGCCTGAAGAAAATCGAGATGAGCTTCCTGCCCGACGTGAAAGTGGCCTGCGAGGCCTGCGGCGGACTGCGCTTCAACAACGACACGCTGTCCGTGCGCCTGCGCGGCAAGACGGTGGGCGAAGTGCTGGCGATGAGCGTGGACGAGGGCGTGGAGTTCTTCGCCGCGCATGCGTCGATCCATCATGCGCTGCGCCTGCTGCAGGATGTCGGCCTGGGTTACCTCACACTGGGACAGCAGAGCCCTACTTTGTCTGGTGGTGAAGCGCAACGTATCAAGCTTGTGACTGAGCTTTCAAAGGTGCGGGGGTTCGTCGATCTCCCCGCTTCCACTGGTGGAAGACGGGAGACCGTCTTTTCCAGCAATCGCACCCTCTATGTGCTCGATGAACCTACAGTCGGCCTGCACATGGCCGACGTCGAAAGGCTCATCCGCGTCCTCCACCGCCTTGTCGACGCAGGCAACACGGTTGTCCTCATCGAGCACAACCTCGACGTGATCGCAGAAGCGGATTGGTTGATTGACCTGGGCCCCGAGGGAGGCGACGCCGGCGGCCGCATCGTTTTCCAAGGCGCTCCGGACAAGGCCACCCGAGGCCACACCGCGCAGGCGCTGTCCGAGTTCCTTTCGCAGCGCGCCGCCGCGTGAGCGCATTGGTTCCGCCGCGGCGCCGGGTGGCGCTCGCCCTGATGGTCGTCGCGCCCGTGCTATGGAGTATCGCCGGCGTGCTCACGCGGCAGATCCAGTCCGCGGGCGCCTTCGAGATGGCGTTCTGGCGCAGCAGCTTCGCCGCCGCGTTCGTGTTCTGCGCCCTCCTCGTCCTGCAAGGCAGGCGCCCCTGGCAGACGCTGCACGCCGCGGGCGTTCCCGGCCTCGTCTCCGGCGCGATGTGGGCGCTGATGTTCACCGTGTTCATCGTGGCCCTCACCCTGACCACCACCGCGAACGTCCTCGTGATGTCGAGCCTGGGGCCGCTGTTCACCGCGCTGCTCACGTTCCTCGCGCTGCGCGAGCCGATCCCGGCGCGCAGCTGGCTCGCCATCGTCGCGGCCAGCGTCGGCATGGCCGCAATGTTCGGCGCCGGTTTCTCCGCCGGCGAGCCGCGCCACCTCGCCGGCATGGCGCTCGCCCTCACCATCCCGATCGCGGGCGCAGTGAACCTCGTCACCCTGCGCAAGAGCGCTGCGCACCTCGACCTGATGCCCGCGGTGATGCTCGGCGCGCTGATCTCGGCGGCGGTGACGCTGCCCTGGGCGCTGCCGTTCCAGGCGAGCGCTCGCGACCTGCTGATCCTCGCCATGCTCGGCGTGTTCCAACTCGGCGTGCCCTGCATGCTGCTGGTGCTGGTGAGCCGCACGCTCACCGCGCCGGAGATCGCGCTGCTCGCGCTGCTGGAGGTGGTGCTGGGGCCGCTGTGGGCCTGGCTCGGCGCGGGCGAGGCGCCCGGCTATCCGACGGTGATGGGCGGCCTGATCGTGCTGGCCGCGCTGGCGGGCAACGAGCTCGCCGCGCTGATGGCGCGCAAGCGCGTGCCTTAGTCATCGTCGATCTCAGCGAGTTGCGACCCTGCGCCCTTTGCTTGTGTCTCTGTTCTGCGAGGAGTAGCTTCCTGGAACGGAGCGTGTGTATGTCCGAGCTGGATGTCGCAAAAGAAAAGATCGCCTACCTCAAGGTCTGGCTCGGGATCCTCGTTGTCGCGGACATAAGCACCTTTGGTTGGCTCATCTCGAACGTCGATACCGCAACTGCCGCTCTGTTGTGGGCCGCGATGATTGCTGTGGTAGCCTTAACTATCGGCATCTTTGTGCTCCATCGCCGCATTGACCGCCACATTCAGTCCTTGAGGGGGTTATAGTCCATGGAGATCATCGTTGCAGTACTGCTGGTCGTAGTCGCACTCGCCTTCGTCGGCATAGCCATCGACGCCACGCGCCAACCCAAAGGGCGCGGCTAACGGCGCGATGTACGGCGACACACGGCGAACGCCATTAGCGCTCGCTCGTGTGCGTAATCGCGGACGTTAGATGTCCGACTCCATAAGGGCAAGCATGCTATTGAAAGCCGTTTTCTATTCCGCGGCCCTTATGCTCACAGCCTGTGCGGTTCCTACTACGGGAGTAGTGCCGCGTGGCGAGGAAATGTATACGGTTACCCGTCAAGGCAGTGGCGCTTGGGTAACGGTTGATTCCTTAAAGGCCGAGGCGCTGCAAGAAGCCGACGCCTTCTGTATTTCAAAGAACCAGTTTCGCGCAAGTTCAATTGTCAGTGGGTCATAGGCTTTAGCAAAGGTGATTTTTTGCGTGTCACTTGCGTTCGCGGGAGCAATCACGATATTCCGCTGTTTTCCGGCGAATGCGGTCAAAAGGTCACTGAAGCTTTCGGTGTTTCCATCCGACCACAGTTAGCCAAGTGAAATGACCGGCCGAGAAGATAGGTAACAGAAATGTTCTGGGGGACATGGGTAACGGAGTTTCATATCCTGTTGCTCGGCGATCGACAGCACGCAGTTAAGAGCGCGAATCGCCGACGCAGCGCCCAGCACGCGACCGGTGCTACGCGGCTGCCAGGCGCCGCAACTCGGGCAGGCAGGAGCCGCAGTTCGTGCCGCAGCGCAACTCCTTCTGCAGCCTGGCAAGATCGGCGCCTGAAGACACGGCGGCGCGGATCTCGCTCTCCCGCACGCCGTAGCAGGAGCACACGGCGCGTCCCGCGGTGGCTGCCGGCGCCGCCGATAGCAGCTCCTCCTCGGTGACTTCGCTGCGGGCGAGCATCGCCTGCCGGAAGGGCTCCGCGCTCGCCAAGTCGCCGGTGAGACGGAACGCCTTGAGCACCCTCTCCTCGATGCGCACGCGCTTCTCGATGCCGCGCTTCGCGTCCCGGTGCAGGAGCCGCGCCTCCGCGCCGTCCAGCCCGAAAAGCGCGTCCAGGGCTGCCAGGGTTTCGGCATCCGGCGTCCCGGCGCTCGCGAGCTCGACGCACGTCAGCGATTCCTGGCCCGCCTCCACGAGCGCCAGCGAGGCGTAGTCGAAGCGCTGCAGCCAGCGACCCGCCCCGCTTTCGAACCCGGCGAGCACCGCGCGCCACGTCGGCGCGAAAGGCTCCAGCCGCACGGCCGCGTGCTTCAGTTCGGGCTGCCGCGAATGCGGATCGAACGCAGCCACTGTGAGCACGTTCGTGCCGGCGCCGCCCGTGAAACGAGCGCCCCAATGCATGGCGACGAAAGCGTCGCCGGGGCGCAGGTCGTCCGTGGCGCGCACCCGCATCACCGCGCTCCCGCGCCGGCTGGCGACGCGCACGAGACTGCCGTCGGCGAGGCCTAGCCCGGCCAGCGTCTGCGGATGGATGTTCACTTCCGCCTCAGGGCTGTGGCTGAAAAGGCGCGGGATCAGGCCCGTACGCGTCATGCTGTGCCACTGGTCGCGCAGCCGCCCCGTGTTGAGCCGCAGCGGGTATCCGGCGTCGGGCTCCTCGGCGGGCGGCAGGTATTCTGTGGCGACGAAGCGCGCGCGCCTGGACGGCGTCGGAAAGACGCCGTCAGCATACAGCCGCGTGCGCCCGGCGCGCGCGCCCTCGGGATAGGGCCACTGCTGCGGGCCTTCGCGCTCCAGCACCGCGTAGGACAGGCCCGTGATGTCGAGGTCGCGCCCGCGCGTGCTCTCGCGATGCTCGCGGAACACGTCCTCCGCCGACGCATAGCCGAAGAAGACCTCCCTGCGCAGGCGCCGCTGCAGCCGCCGGGCGAAATCAGCGGCGATGTGCCAGTCCGGGCGTGCTTCGCCGGGCGGCGGCACCGCCGCGCGCACGCGCGAGATGCGCCGCTCGGAATTCGTGACCGTGCCCTCCTTCTCCCCCCAGCTCGCCGCGGGCAGCAGCACGTGGGCGTAGTCGCAGGTCTCCGCGTCGCGGATCGCCTCCTGCACCACCACGAACTCCGCGCCGGCGAGCGCCCGGCGCACGGCAAGGGCGTCGGGCATCGATTGCGCCGGGTTGGTGCAGGCGATCCACACCGCCTTGATCTCGCCGCGCCCGATCGCCTCGAACATCTCCACCGCCGTCTTGCCCGGCGCGGCGGGCACGCTCTCCACGCCCCAAAGCGCGGCGACTTCGGCGCGGTCCTGCGCACTCGCCAGGTCGCGGTGCGCCGAGAGCAGATTCGCCATGCCGCCGACTTCGCGCCCGCCCATCGCGTTGGGCTGGCCGGTGAGCGAGAACGGGCCCGCGCCGGGCCGGCCGATCTGGCCAGTCGCGAGGTGCAGGTTGATGAGGGCGGAGTTCTTGAACGTGCCGTTCACCGACTGGTTGAGCCCCTGACAATAGAGCGACAACACGGCCTTCGATCCCGCGAACAGGCGCGCCGCCTGTTCGATGTCCGCCGCAGGCAGGTCGCAGGCCTGCGCTGCGCGCTCGGGCGTCCAGTGCGCGATCAGCGCGCGCAGGCCGTCGAAGCCCTCCGTGTGCGCGGCGAGGTAGCGCTCGTCGGCGAGGCCCTCGCGCACGATGACGTGCAGCATGGCGTTGAACAGCGCGACGTCCGACCCGGGCCGCAGCGGGAGGTGCAGGTCCGCCGCGCGCGCGGTGACGGTAGCGCGCGGATCCACCACTACTAGCTTGAGCGCCGGATTGCGCGTCTTCGCGTCCCCGATGCGCCGGAACAGGACCGGGTGCGCGAACGCCGTGTTCGAGCCGGCGATGAAGATCAGATCCGCCGCGTCGATGTCCTCGTAGGCGCACGGCGGCGCGTCCGCGCCCAGGGACATCTTGTAGCCGGCCACCGCGGAGGACATGCACAGGCGAGAGTTCGTATCGACGTTGTTCGTGCCCACCAGGCCCTTGGCGAGCTTGTTGAACACGTAGTAGTCCTCGGTGAGGAGCTGGCCGGAAATATAGAACGCGACGCTGTCGGGCCCGTGGCGCTCGATCGTCTCGGCGAAGCGCGCCGCCGCATGGTCGAGTGCCTCGTCCCAACTCTTGCGCTCCCCGCGCACCTCGGGATGCAGGACGCGCGTCTCCGCGCCCGGGCTCTGGTCCAGCGACGCGCCCTTGGTGCACAGCCGGCCGAAATTCGCCGGATGCGTCCGGTCGCCGCGCACCTCGGCGATGGCGCCTTTCGCGACCACGGCGACGACCCCGCAGCCCACGCCGCAGTAGGGACAGGTGGTGCGCACCTGCTGGCGCGGCTCCACCACCACGTGGCCCTCCTCGATGCGCGCGGCGTAGACCGGGATGCGCACCGACGGGTCCTCCTGGCAGCGCCCCGTCGCCAGGCTGAAGTGCTGCTTGTACACGGGCGAAGCGACAACCAGCTCGCCCTTCAGGTCGCCGACGATGCCGCGCGAAAGCACGTTCGCGCGCGAAAACGGGTCGCGGTTGCCTACCGCGTGGACGCTGCCGTCCGCGAGGCGGAACACCGCCACCTGCTCGCCCCCCACCAGCGCACACACGCCTGTGTCGGGGACGATGTCCTCGAGCCGGCAGACGCGCACCGCCATCGGCTCATGCGGTTTCAAGGTCCGGCTCCCGCTCTCCGGCCCGGGCGGGGCGGATCTGGCCGCGCTCGGTGACGAACACCACGCCGGCGTCGGGCGCGTCGCTATTCACGAAATGGCGGAATCGCTTGAGGATTTCGGGCGATTCGATCGCCTCCTTCCATTCGCAGCGGTAGCCCTCGACCAGCTTCTGCATGTCGGCTTCCAGCTCGGCGCCGAGGCCGAGAGAGTCCTCGCACACCGCCTTCCTCACGTAGTCGATCCCGCCCTCGAGGCTCTCCAGCCAGACGCTGGTGCGCTGCAGCCGGTCGCCGGTGCGGATGTAGAGCATGAGAAAACGGTCGATGAAGCGGATCAACGTCGCGTCGTCCAGGTCGCTCGCCAGCAGCTCGGCGTGGCGCGGCTTCATGCCGCCGTTGCCGCACACGTAGAGGTTCCATCCCTTTTCGGTGGCGATGACCCCCACGTCCTTGCCTTGCGCCTCGGCGCACTCGCGCGTGCAGCCCGACACCGCCATCTTCAGCTTGTGCGGCGAGCGCAGGCCCCGGTAGCGCTGCTCCAGCCGAATGGCCATCGCCACCGAGTCCTGCACGCCGTAGCGGCACCAGGTGTTCCCCACGCAGGACTTCACCGTGCGCAGCGCCTTGCCGTAGGCGTGCCCCGACTCGAAGCCGGCGTCGATCAGCTCCTTCCACACCAGCGGCAGCTGCTCCAGGCGCGCGCCGAACAGATCGATCCGCTGCGCGCCGGTGATCTTGGTATAGAGGCCGTGCTTCGCTGCCACCGTGCCGATCGCGACCAGCTTCGCCGGCGTGATCTCGCCGCCGGGCACGCGCGGCACGACGGAGTAGGTGCCGTCCTTCTGCAGGTTGGCGAGGAAGTGGTCGTTGGTGTCCTGCAGCGGCGCATGCCGGGGCTTGAGCACCAGCTCGTTCCAGCAAGAGGCGAGGATCGAGGCGACGGCCGGCTTGCACACGTCGCAGCCGCGGCCCTTGCCGTGCTTCGACACGAGCTCGTCGAAGGTCTTCAGTTGCCCGATCTTCACGAGGTGGAACAGCTCCTGGCGCGAATGGGCGAAGTGCTCGCACAAGTGGTTGTTCACCGCGAAGCCGCGCTTCTTCATTTCCGCGTCGAGGATCTGCTTGGCGAGCGGGCCGCAGCCGCCGCAGCTGGTGGCGGCCTTGGTCTTCTTCTTCAGCGCGCCCAGCGTCGTGCAGCCCGCGGCCACCGCGGCGCAAAGGTCGCCCTTGGACACGCTGTTGCAGGAGCAGACGAGCGCCGCGTCCGGCAGGAGCTCCACGCCGAGCCCCTTCGCCGCGCCGGCGCGCGCGGGAAGGATGAGGTCCTCGGGATGCTCGGGCAGCGGCAGCGGGTTGAGCGCCATCTGCAGCAGCGTGCCGAAGTCGGCGGCGTCGCCGACGAGGATCGCGCCGAGCAGCTGCCTGCGGTCCTCCGACACGACCAGCTTCTTGTAGACGCCGGCCGCCTCGTCGGTGAACACGTAGTTGAGGGCGCCCGGCGTACCGCCGTGCGCGTCGCCGATGGAGGCGACGTCCACGCCCATGAGCTTGAGCTTGGTGCTCATGTCGGCGCCGAGGAACTGAAGTCCGGTGTCGCCTGCGATGTGGCGCGCGGCGACCTCCGCCATCTGGTAGCCCGGCGCGACCAGACCGAAGGTGCGCCCTTCCCACAGGGCGCACTCGCCGACCGCGTAGATGTCGGGATTGGCGGTGCGGCAGGCAGAATCGATGCGGATGCCGCCGCGCTCGCCGACCGCAAGCCCCGCGGCGCGCGCCAGCTCGTCGCGCGGCCGGATGCCAGCCGAGAACACGACGAGGTCGGTCTCCAGCGCGGTGCCGTCGGCGAACACCAGCCGGTTGCGGCATTCCGCGCCGCGCACGATCTCCTTCGTGTTCTTGCCCACGTGCACGACGGCGTCCAGCGCCTCGATCTTGCGGCGCAGGAGCCTGCCGGCGGCATCGTCGAGCTGCACCGACATGAGCCGCGGCGCGAACTCCACGACGTGCGTCTTGAGGCCGAGGTCCTGCAGGGCCTTCGCCGCCTCTAGGCCGAGCAGGCCGCCGCCGATCACGGCGCCGACGCGCGCGCGCGCCGCCGCAGCGGCGATGACCTCGAGATCCTCGATCGTGCGGTAGACGAAGCAGTCGCGCCGGTCGCGGCCCGCCACCGCCGGCACGAAAGGGCTGGAGCCCGTGGCGAACACGAGCTTGTCGTAGGGCACCTCGCGGTAGCGCGTGGAGCGCACGACCCGGTGCGCCGGATCGATGGCCAGCACCGGGTCGTTCAGGCGCAGCGTCACGCCGGCCTTCTCGAAGAATTCGCGCCGCGCGAGGTTGAGGTCGGCGGCGCTCTTGCCGGAGAAGAAGCTGCTGAGCTGCACCCGGTCGTAGGCGGGTCGCGGCTCCTCGCAGAACACCGTGATCTCGTAGTCCCCGCCGCGCGCGGCCAGCTTCTCCAGGAAGCGTTGCCCCACCATACCGTTGCCGATCACCACCACGCGGGTCACTACGCCACCTTGAGCGCAGGCGCGCCCTTTGCCTTCCCCGCCTGCTTCTCGTAGAGGAACTCGAGCACCCGCGCACGCAGCTCCATGAAGCGCGCGTCGTGCGCGAGCGTCAGGCGCTCGCGCGGCCGTGGCAGCGCCACCTCCAGCACCTCGCCGATGCGCGCCGCCGGCCCGTTGGTCAGCATCACCACGCGGTCCGACAGCAGCACCGCCTCGTCCACGTCGTGCGTGACCATCATCACCGTGGAGCCGGTGCGCGCGACGATGCGCAGCAGCTCGTCCTGCAGCGTGGCGCGCGTCAGCGCGTCGAGCGCGCCGAACGGCTCATCGAGCAGCAGCACCTTCGGCTCCATGGCGAGCGCGCGGGCGATGCCCACGCGCTGCTTCATGCCGCCGGAGATCTGGTGCGGGTACTTGTCCTGCGCCTGCTGCAGGCCCACGAGCTCGAGGGCGGCCTGGGTCCTTTGCTTCAGCAGGGGCTTGGGCTCCCTGAAAACCCTCTCCACCGCCAAGTAGACGTTGCCGTTGCAGGTGAGCCAAGGCAGCAGCGAGTGGTTCTGGAACACCACGCCCCGGTCCGGCCCCGGGCCGTCGATATGCTTGCCGGCCAGCAGGATGGTGCCCGCGGTGGCCTTCAGCAGCCCCGCCACCAGGTTGAGCAGCGTGCTCTTGCCGCAGCCGGAGTGGCCGATGAGGCTGACGAATTCGCCCTTTTTCACGGCGAGGTCGATGTCCGTCAGGATGGTCGAGGCGCCGAAGGCCATGCCGACGCCTTCGACGGCGAGGAAGCGTTCAGGCGCCATAGCTGAACCTCCTTGCGGCGAGCATCAGCGCCTGCTCGAGCAGCAGGCCGACGATGCCGATGGTGAAGATGGCGATGATGATGTGCTCCACCTTCAGGTTGTTCCACTCGTCCCACACCCAGAAGCCGATGCCCACGCCCCCGGTGAGCATCTCGGCGGCGACGATCACCAGCCACGCGACGCCGATGGACAGGCGCACGCCGGTGATCATGTAGGGCAGCACCGCCGGGAACAGGATCTTGGTGAACACCTTCCACTCGGACAGGTTCAGCACCCGGGCGACGTTCAGATAGTCCTGCGGGATCTGGCGCACGCCCACCGCGGTGTTGACGATCATCGGCCACAGGCTGCAGATGAAGATGACGTAGATCGCCGCGGGATTCGCCGCCTTGAAGACGAGCAGGCCGATCGGCAGCCAGGCGAGTGGCGACACGGGCTTGAGCAGCGCGATGATGGGCGCCGCCATGCCGGCGAGGAAGCGGAAGCGCCCGATCATGAAGCCGAGCGGGATGCCGACCAGCGCCGCGAGGCCGAAG
>Ga0210377_10005837_pt1 | contig 10057 bp, 9 predicted proteins | sample PLM4_65_b1redo_FD_155480 | JGI IMG/M metagenome (GOLD analysis project Ga0210377, IMG submission 155480) | Groundwater sediment microbial communities from an aquifer in East River, Colorado, USA - PLM4_65_b1 redo | ecosystem: Environmental > Terrestrial > Soil > Riparian zone | place: USA: East...
CCATCAAAGAGGGAGAGTATGGCCGCAAGGGGCTCCTGCTACTGGTTGGAGGAATGAAGAAAGAGATCGGAATCCAGTGTGCTGAAGCAACAGCAAAGGCATTTTTCAGGACAATAAGTGTGCCTGAACACAGAACGCTGAGCTATCTCGGAGTGGACGCAAAAGGGGCTATACTGGAACATCCTTCTGCACTGAAAGAGGCGTTTGAGGCAGGAGAAAAACTGGTACTCTGATATAATGGAGTTTCCTTTCCCTGAATATATACAACTTTATCCGACCACGCGATGCAATCAGCGCTGTGACTTCTGCTTTAACCCTGAAATCAGCACCACCGCTGACCTTGACTTTAACAATGCCCTGATACTTTTGGACATCCTGGCTGAAAACAGTATCAATGGCATAGACATAATGGGCGGAGAGCCGTTCCTGCTCCCCTGGCTTTTTGACTTTGTCAGGATAGTGATATCCAGAGGCATGTCTCTTAATATCAGCACCAACGGGAGCATGCCTGACCTGCTTCAGCGTTTCATGGGAATATCTCCTGATAATTTCAATATAGGTATTTCCCTTGAAGGGAGCACTGCAGAAAAACATAACAGGATTACGGGTTCAAACAATTTTGCATCTGCCTTTGAAAGCATAAAAAAGCTTGTCGACTTATCACTCAACCCCATCGTCAAAACCGTCCTCAGCCCTGACACCACAGGAGATATTCAAAATATAGTGGATCTTATCAGAAAAATTGGTGTGAGGCGTTACTACATCATACACATGGACATATTACGCAAAGAGGACCTCATAATAAAAAATGCCATTGACTATACTGCCTTTGTTGGTTTTTATCAAAAAATACAAAGGGAAAATCCTGATATCGCGGTCCACCGTGTCAACGCCTCCTGCTTTGACAGTAATTCCCTGCCTCCCGGCGTACGCTGTGCCGGAGGTGTCCGCAAGCTTTCGGTCATGCCAGACGGAGCAGTATTTCCGTGCAACCTGTTTCATGGACTCAAAGAGTTCGGGCTCGGGAATATTTTCAGAGACAGTTTTGAAGACATCTGGTCAAATCAGAGACTCGATTTGTTCAGAGGACACAGGGAAAACAGCTGCAGCATTTATACCTGCAAAAATCGTGCATCATGTACAGGAGGTTGCCCGGCCCACGGTTTTTATCACTACGGGAATTCTGATGCAACCGATATCAGATGCTTCAGTGCCAGGAGCTGACAGCCGGCTACAGACAATCGATGTCTATGAGCATCACTGCCGCCCACACTGAGAACGAGTTCTCCGGGACCATATCAGGCAGTTCTATATCATCGACTTCGAGGTCTGCCAGATATTTCACGTTTGTGAAATACCTGAAAACAAAGGCATCGAAAGTATCTTCTGTAACCTTATCCAGAACATTTCTGTAATCCAGTGAGGAGAGGACGTCTTTTATCAGTTTATTGACCCGCTCTTTTTCCTCTATCATCAGTTTTGTCCCGTTTTCCATTCCTCTCATAACGCTCCTCTGCGTTACAGTCTCCACTTCATCATATGAGACCATCTTCTTCATCATCCCGGCAGTTATATCAAGGACTTCTTTCTTGTTCATGCAACCTCCTCATGCTGAATATCGCTTATCTGAAATATACCTGAAATTTTCCCGCTCAATCTTTTATCCTTTTCCACCTCCGATGTATCCAAAGCCATTCAGACGGATTATTTTTAATATAATTTTCAATGTGGCCGGAAAACCGGATTGTATCGTTATAAACAGCCTGTTCATAATCCTCTGCCTTGTCAAGTTCTATCTCATCGCCTATCTCGATCAAATGTCCTCTGCCAACCCTTCTGCCAAAGACAGGCAATACAGGGGAGCCTGTTTTTCTTGCGATAATAGCAGGGGTTTTCATGATATGGTCTTTTTTTCCAAGAAAATCCGCGACTACTCCCTCAGCGCTCAGCACACTCTGGTCCATCAATATCACCACTGCTTCATTTCTCTTCAGCGCAGAGAGGATTTTCTTCAGGGCGCCCTTTTTATATATAACAGTATTGCCGTACTTTTTTCTTGTCTTTTCCATAAGTTTATTGAGATAGGAATTGTTCAGGGATCTTGCTACCACATTCACTCTTGTCAGGTTCATTGATGAAGCTAAAGCGTTCAGCTCCCAGTTGCCGCAATGACCGGTTATCGCGATCACTCCTTTGCCTTTGCTCTGTGCTTTCCTGTAATTCTCTATTCCTCTTATCTCAACACGCTCAAATATTTTTTCGCCGAAACCGTAATATATTCTTACGATTTCCACAAAGGATTTACCCATGTTCCTGAAGTTCTGTTTTATGACTGATTCAGGCGTGGAGTCTATTATTACCGCGCCTCGTGCTACAGCTGAGCTGAGGTTCTCTATCGCGATTGAGCGCCTGCTTTTCCAGAGACAGAAAAGCAGCGCTCCCATCATCTCACCGATCTTCATTGAAACAGCAAAAGGCATTAAGGCAAAAGGCAGGGAAAAAAGCACCATCAGCACAAAAGAAAAAAGCTGAAGCGCTCTCCTCATTTATTATTTTCTTCTTCTTTATCTTTGTCTTTATCTTTCTTTTCCTTGAATGACTCGGTTATCTCTGCAAGTCTTTTCATAACGAGGTAATGTATCGTCCCCTCCGGGAATGTGCCGTCTTCCTGCATCTGTCCCATAGGCATACCCGTAAATATCTCCATCCCCTCTTCCACCCTTTCAATAGGGAATATACTGAATTTGCCTTCCCTGACCGCGTCCACCACCTCTTTTTTCAGCATCAGGTGATGGACATTCTTCCTGGGGATAATGACCCCCTGTGTTCCGTCCAACCCCCTCATCTTGCAGAGTTCGAAAAACCCTTCGATTTTTTCATTCACCCCGCCTATCGGCTGGACATCACCGTCCTGGTCCATGGAACCGGTAACAGCAAGATTCTGCTTCAGGGGAAGCCCGGAAAGACTGCTCAGAATAACGTAAAGCTCCGCACAGGACGCACTGTCTCCTTCAACCATGTCGTAAAGCTGCTCGAAGGTGATGGATGCAGTAAAGATTATGGACTTTTTCCTCGCATAGGTGCTCCCGATGTAATGGGTGATGATTAGAATCGCTTTTTCATGGATCTTGCCGCTCATCTTTGTTTCCCGTTCAATATTAATAACGCCTGTTTTTCCTGCATAGGTCTTTGCCGTGATCCGGGAAGGCTTTGCGAAGCTGTAGTCACCCATATCCAGTACTGCAAGACCGTTCACCTGGCCTATCTTTGCACCTTCGGTATCGATAATCAGCGTACCTTCAAGGATCATCTCCTGCAGTCTTTCCTCTATCCTGTTCGTCCTGTAAATCTTATCATTGATCGCCTTTTCCACATGTTCGGCGGTCACGACTCTGCCGTCGGCTTTCCCGGCCCAGTAGTTGGCCTCCCTTAAAAGGTCCGCGATATCGCTGAATTTGGAGGACAACTTTTGCTGATGGCCGGCGAGGCGTGAGCCATATTCGACTATCTTGGCGACCCCGCTCCTGTCAAAGGGCATAAGGTTTTCCTTTTTGCAGCTGCTGCCTACAAAAGCGGCATAGGCCTGCATGGTACCTTCATTGCATTCCATCCGATTGTCAAAGTCAGCCTTCACTTTGAAAAGCTCCCGGTATTCCTCATCCAGGTTATATAAGAGATAATAGAGATAAGGGGTCCCCAGGAGTATGACCTTGACATTCAGCGGTATGGCCTCCGGCCTTAAGGTAGCAGTAGCGATCATCCGGTACTGTTCCAGGATGTCCTCAAGCTTAATCTCCCTGTTCTGTATCGCGCGCTTCAAAACATCATACGAAAACATACTTTTCAAGAGGTCAAGCACGTTAATAACGAGGTATCCGCCGTTGGCCTTATGCAGGGCACCGGCCTTTATCATGGAAAAGTCCGTGGTTGCCATGCCGAACTGGAATCTGTACTCCAGCCTGCCGATTAGATTGAAAAAAGTCGGGTTGCTTTCGTAAATGCAGGGCGCCCCCTTGGTGTCCTGATTATTGACGAGTACGTTTACCGCATACCGCGTAAAACTCGGTTCCTGCTTCTGCATCTTCATAAAAGGAAGCGGGGGAGTCTGTTCTTCCTGCACCTTAAAGTCTTCTATATGCCCGAGGACATCTTCCGTAACGTCCGAAAGATATGAGACTATCTTCTCGTGTCCCTGATATTTCTTTTTTAGATCTTCCATATAGTGCCCGACAGCTGAAAGAGTAGTGTCTTTTTCGAGCTTCGACAGCAATTCCTTTACGTTCTTTTCCGCCTCTCTGACCTCACGAGCGATGTCATCCAGCTTTTCCTGAAGCTGTTTGCCTATTTCGTCGACTTTTGCCTTAACTCCGCCTTCCAGGGCCTCATATTCCTCTTCAGTAAGCGGTTCTCCGCCCTTCTTCACCGGGATGATCATAAGCCCGCCTACTGATTTTCTCAGGGAAAACCCCTTTTCACGGGCCTCTTCCTCCAGACCGGCAAAGAGGTCCTTCTGCTTCTTCTGGAACTCTTCAAGTATTTTGCTTTTCTGTTTTTCATATTCCTTTGATTCGAACACCTTAGAGATTTCCACCTTGAGAATGCGTACCAGTTCTGCCATATCTTTATGTAAAATCACAGCCGAACCTGGAGGTAATGATATGGCGAGGGGAAAATCCGGCTCCCTGAAGTTGTAAACATAGCACCAGTCTAACGGTACCTGCTCATCGGCGGCCTTTTTCGCAAGGACCGATTTGATAGTCGTCAATTTCCCTGTGCCGTTTTCGCCGAGTATGAAAATATTAAAACCCTTACTGTCAAGATTGAGTCCGAAATCTATAGCCCTCAGCGCCCTGGCCTGGCCTATTATTTCGATAATATCGGGTAATTCAGCAGTAGTATTAAATTTAAAAATATTCTGATCGCAACACTTATAAAGCTCATCCACCCCGAGTGGTTTTGGCATTTCAGTCTCTCCTGTGAAACGATATTTTGTCTACTTAAGAAAAGTATATGAGAAAACAGACAGATTTCCCAGATACTTTTTGGAACTCCTACTATTTTTTTCGTGCAGCGAGCTTGTTCAACGCGTTCAGATACGCCCTGGCAGCGGCTATAATGATATTCGTATCCGAGCCATGTCCGCGGACCGTTTTGCCGGCCTCTTCAACAGTAACAGAGACCTCTCCCAGGGCATCTGTTCCGCCTGTAATGCTTTTCACTTCAAACTTCTGCAAGTTGCTCTTTGTACCGGTAATACCTGCGATTGCCCGGTATGTTGCATCAACAGGACCGTCTCCATGCTCCATCCTGTCAAAAACCTCGTCACCAACCTTCAGCTTGACTGTAGCCACAGGTTTCTGGTTCATGCCGCCGGAGGTGGACATATCAATCAGCCTGTAAAATTCATATATTTTCGATACCTCTTCTGAAACAAGCGCTTCGATATCTTCATCAAATATGTACTTCTTCTGGTCTGAAAGCTGCTTGAACTTCAAAAATGCGGTCTCTACCTCATCAGGACCAAGTTCATAGCCAAGCTCCCCTAGTCTTGCCTTGAAGGCGTGCCTTCCTGAATGCTTCCCGAGCACAAGCTCGGTCTTGTGAAGCCCGATGTCCTCTGGCTTCATGATCTCATAGGTCATCTTCTCCTTTAACAGGCCGTCCTGATGTATGCCTGATTCATGAGCAAACGCGTTTGAGCCTACAATAGCCTTGTTGGGCTGCACAGGTATCCCGGTTATCCTTGTAATGAGTCTGCTTGTACGAATAATCTCCCTTGTGTTGATATTCGTATCCGCGTCGAAAAAATCCCTGCGGGTCTTGAGCGCCATGACAATCTCTTCCATGGAACAGTTGCCCGCGCGTTCGCCTATGCCGTTTATAGTGCACTCGACCTGCCCTGCACCGTTTAAAACAGCAGACAGCGAATTCGCCACAGAAAGCCCGAGGTCATCATGACAATGCACGGAAATCACTGCGCTCTCTCCAATCCTTTCCTTTATGGTCCTGATCAGTTCTCCGAATTCAGAAGGTGTTGTATACCCGACTGTATCCGGTATATTGACCGTGGAGGCGCCTGCCTCTATTACTGCCTCGACAACATCCAGCAGATACTGAGTGTCTGTCCTTGTAGCGTCCATTGGTGAGAACTCAACATCTTCAACAAGGCTTCTGGCAAGCCTGACCATCTCAACAGACCTTTTCAATGCCTCATCCCTGTCAATCCGGTACTGGTATTTAAGGTGTATATCAGATGTGGAGTGAAAGGTGTGGATACGGCCCTGAGGCGCGTCCTTTATCGCCTCCCATGCCCTTTTGATGTCCTCTTCCTTGGCCCTTGCAAGCGCGGCAATGGTCGCGCCCTTCACCTCTGTTGCTATCTTTCTGACAGCATCAAAATCACCGGGCGAGGCTATCGGAAACCCTGCCTCTATGACATCAACACCGAGCTTTACAAGCTGTTTGGCAACCTGCAGTTTTTCATCCACGTTCATTGAAGCCCCGGGAGACTGTTCTCCGTCACGGAGCGTTGTATCGAATATCTTTATTTTTCTCATTTTTTGACCTCAGATGTCCTCATTTTCAGCCTTCTGTAATATAAATATATATTTTCTACAATGCCTTCAGCAAGATAAATCATGGCAATAACAAACAAAGCAACCGCCGGATGGATAACAATAATCGCTATAACGAGAACAAAAGCAACCAGTATCCAGAAGGGCTTCCTCTGGCTGAAATTGATCTCCTTCAGGCCGTGAAATCTGAGGGTGCTGACCATAAGAAGCGCAAGAAACACCGTGAGGATAAGAACGTAAATGTTCTTCTCAGGCACTCCATCCCAGAATTCATAATAGAATATGACCAGTGAGGCCAAAACAGAGGCAGCGCCGGGGATAGGCATGCCTGTAAAGGCCTTTGACTCAGTTGAGCCCATCTGCACATTATAACGCGCCAGCCTGAGAGCGCCGCAGGCAGCAAAGAAAAAGGCTGCTGCGATGCCTATTCTGTTAAACGGCGAGATTGACCATTTATAGATCATCACAGCAGGCGCGACACCAAATGACACCAGGTCTGAAAGCGAATCGAGTTCAATGCCGAACCGGGTTGTACTGTGCGTAAGCCGCGCGACCCAGCCGTCGAGCCCGTCGAAGATATTCGCTATCATAATAGCCCATGCTGCGTGGAGAAAATTCCCCTTTAAGGCAGAGAGTATCGCGTAGAAACCAAAGAACATCCCGCACAAGGTCAGACCGTTTGGAAGTATGTATATGCCTTTTTTCATGTTGTAATTATAATTGAAATTGCGGATATTTGCTAAGAAAATCAGATGCAAGTCACTTCAGGTTGAATGTGTGGGTTTAGGTACAGACTTTCCATCTCACCAAGGCTTTCATTCCGCAACTCCAGTTTTTATAAATTGCTTTAGTGACTATGCTATAATACAAAGTTCATTTTCTAAAGAAACGTGGTTTTATTAGCAAATGCAATAAAAAGATCATACAGAGGAGAATTTCATGGCTTTAAGTATAGGTATCGTCGGTCTGCCGAACGTAGGAAAATCAACACTGTTTAACGCTCTCACAAAAGATCAAAACGCGGTGGCGGCGAATTATCCGTTCTGCACAATAGAACCCAACAAAGCGATTGTTGAGGTCCCGGACAAGCGTCTTGTTCAGTTATCCGACATTGTAAATCCGCAAAGAATTCAAAACGCAATTGTAGAGTTCACAGATATTGCCGGCCTTGTAAAGGGAGCTTCAAAGGGCGAGGGGCTTGGCAACAAGTTCCTTTCGCATATAAGAGAAACCTCAGCGATTGTGCATGTAGTAAGATGTTTTGAAGACGACACTATAGTGCATGTTGACTGCAATGTTGATCCATTGAGCGATATTGACGTCATCAACACTGAACTGGTACTTGCCGACATTCAGACGCTTGAAAACAGAATTGCGCGCCTTGACAAACAGGTCAAAGGAGACCGGAAACTTCAGCCGCTGCTTGATATGGCAAAGAAACTGCTTGACCATCTTAATACAGGCGCGCCGGCTATTCTATTTAGCGAAAGCGGGTCCGAGGCTTTCATAGAACTCACGAAAGAAACAAGGCTCATCTCTGCAAAGCCGGTGATATACGCGGCCAATGTTGATGAGGCCGGTATTGCAGAAGACAACGAATATGTTAAAGCCGTTCACAAGTTTGCAGCAGAGCACAATGCCGAGTCAGTTAAGATCTGCGCGAAAATCGAGGAGGAAATGGCCGGCTTGAGCGACGAGGAGCGCAATGAATTTCTCTCGTCTCTCGGCCAGCATGAAAGCGGACTCGACCAGATAATTCACCATGGATATCATGCGCTCGGGCTTATAAGTTATTTTACCGCCGGAGTAAAAGAGATCCGCGCCTGGACAATTGAGCGTGGCTGGAAAGCGCCAAAAGCCGCAGCTGTTATTCATGATGATTTTGAACGCGGCTTTATTCGTGCCGAGGTCATGGCTTTTGATGATTTTATTGAGGGCAATGGAGAAGCCGGTGCACGCACTGCCGGTAAACTTCGCACAGAGGGCAGAGAGTATGTTGTCAGCAATGGAGATGTGATGCATTTTCTTTTTAACGTGTAGGCTGATGTCTTGGTTGCGCATTGAAGACTCCCTCTGGCAAAACTGCAGGAAATCTTAATGCAAGGAGATAATTTGTAAGATGGAACCCATATCAGATCAATTCGTAGAAAAAACCTGGCAGGGAGTTGACGGCTTCACGCCGGCCAGGGCAAATAAAGAGATGCTTGCCATGGGCAAAAACCAGCCGGACCTTTTGGCTTTTCTGATGGCCTATACGGATGATCTTCAGCAGGAAGTGAAAGAGCTTGCCATCTATATCGCCTTTGTTGTTTATAAGATGTTTCATGACTCAGCTGTTAAGATCCCTAAAATCTCATCCAGGGAGATCATGGCCAGGTATGACAAAAACGCACTTTTTTTGGAAGGCCTGGAAGGCACCCATGGAAAAATCATCGATAGGATTGAGAACTATAAAGCTTCGAAGCAGCCATATGTCATGAAGTATGTGCTTGAAGCTCTCATGGAAGACGCTGAGGAAGAGGATATCGATCTGACCGAGGAAGATATTGGTTTTATTTTCATACTCCTTAAAACTGAAATAGAAGTTCTTGACAGTAGAGCGTAAGCGGTCGGGATCGGGGAGATGAAAAGGCTGATCGTCGCAGTGGTGATCCTGGCCGTCATAGTCGTAATGGCGCTCCGAGGTTGTCCCAGAGCTCGGAGAAGCGGGGGCATAGCACACAACCCTGCAACGTCATGCTTAACCTGCATTGCAAGGACGACTTGATGAGCATAACTCTCAACCATTATAACAGGGTCGCTTCTTGCACAGGCATCGTCTCTGAATGTGTCGATCTTTCCCGTCGTTTAAAGATCATCTGCGACTTGACGGTGCATCGTAGTTTTCGGTCCTTAAAGCAGCCTGAAGAGAAAAGTGGCCCGACTTCTGCCCTCCCTGGATGTGAGCGACATTTTAGTTGAAAACATTTTGTAAGCTTTACAGTCAGTATAGTGTCATGGCGGTGAGTCCGGCAAAATTCCCCTCTGTCAGATATCGCGAAGCTATGGACTTTATTGCCTTCGTTACGTCGTCCGAGGGGTAGCATATCATAGCATCATACATCAAGCATGGCGCTAATCTCTTTTATCCAGACGCAATTCCAGTGTCGGAGGGGAAAAAGAAAGGAAGATAGTATGCGTATTACAACTTCTGTCAATCCTGCTAAGTTCCCACAGGTCAACCATAAGGGTGCCCTTCAGTTCATGGAATGACTGCAAGGGAAAGAAGCCCAGATCATTATCAGGGATTTCTGCAAGGACAAATATGGCGAACCGCTTTTCTTTCCAAATTCACCGGAAGGAAGAAAACTATAAACATCATTACAAACGGAGGTTATAAAATGAAAAAAATAGTATTGCTGCTGACTTTTCTCCTGACTTTATCTGTTGTAGGTAGTGCATTTGCGCAGAGTGAGATCATTTGCGCCTCGACAACCAGCACC
>Ga0210377_10005838_pt1 | contig 10057 bp, 7 predicted proteins | sample PLM4_65_b1redo_FD_155480 | JGI IMG/M metagenome (GOLD analysis project Ga0210377, IMG submission 155480) | Groundwater sediment microbial communities from an aquifer in East River, Colorado, USA - PLM4_65_b1 redo | ecosystem: Environmental > Terrestrial > Soil > Riparian zone | place: USA: East...
CGGCGCTGCACAGGGTCGCTGGTCGCGATCACGAAGGTCTCCTCGCGGTCTCGAGCTGCAAACGCAGAAAAGGACACGAGCGTATTCGTGTCCCTGGTATCGGAAGAGACGCGATGGCTATCGCGTCTCGAGTAGCAGAATGGTGGAGGCGGTGGGAATTGAACCCACGTCCGAGAAACGCGTCCCGAAAGTATCTACGCACATAGCCTTCACTTGTGGTCATCGCCCTTGCGCAATGCAGAAGGCCGCCTACGCAAGCGCCAGTTCCGATTTGACGATCCCGCTGAGGAGCGGAACCAACCTCAGCGTTCAGTCCACTTTAGCGTCGCCCCAGCCCGTGCCGTGGACAAGAGCCCAGGGCTGGAACGTCACGGTCAATTAAGCCGCGAGAGCGAAGTTGTCGTTGGCAGGTATAGCTTGCCGTTTTTACGGGTGCAAACCCGGCACGCAACCTCCGAACCGCACTGTTCCCCGTCGAACCCGGTGCGCCCCCTAGTTGTGAAAGAACCTTGCTGCAAGGGGCACAACATAGCAGATCGGTGGGGAATTCCCGCCGCGCTTGTCGGCCGCGAAGCGGAGCCCTATGATGCCGGAAAGTGGCTGACCAGGAGGGGAGTCCCGGCGAGGGTCCCGAGGAGGTCACAGCGCTCCTTGCCGCGATTCGCCGCGGCGAGAGCGGCGCCTGGGACCGCCTGCTCGCGATCGTGCATCGCGATCTGAAGCGGATCGCGCATCTGCACCTGCGCCGGCGGGAACGCAACGACACCCTGCAGACCACCGCGCTGGTCAACGAAGCCTACTTCCGGCTGGCGCGGCCCGCAGCCGATTCCATCCACGATCGGGTGCATTTTCTCGCGATCGCCTCGCGCGCGATGCGCCAGATCATGATCGATCGCGCGCGTTCGCGCATTGCCGCGAAGCGCGGCGGAGGATTGGCCCCGCTCAATCTCGAACACCACGACTTCGCGGCTCCGGAACGGGGCGATGAGATCCTGGCGCTCGAGGAGGCCCTCGGTGAGCTCGAGCGGCTCGAGCCGCGGCTCGGCCAGGTCGTCGAGATGCGTTTCTACGGCGGCATGACGTTCGATGAGGTCGGCGCCGCCCTCGAGCTCTCGGGCCGGACCATCCGGACCGACTGGCGGAGGGCGCGCGCCTTTCTCGAGCGCCGTCTGGGCCAGCAGGGCGTCGGTCCAGCGTCGAGATAGCCGCGAGAGGACTCCGGGATGAGCGTGCGCGAGAGAGGAAGATGAATCCGGAGCGCTGGCAGCGGCTGTCGCGCGTTTTCGAGGAGCTCTGCGATCTTCCCCTGGCGGAGCGTCGCGAGGAGCTCGATCGCCTCGCGAAGGAAGAGCCCGATTTCGCTGCCGAGCTCATCGAGATGCTGGCCGTGGACGCGACCGAGAGCGGCGCTCTCGCCGAGGGTCCGCTCGGACTCGTCTCGGGCGACCCGGCGCTCGAGTTGGAGAGCCTGGCAACCGGCGGGCTCGAACCCGGCGAACGCCTCGGCGCGTGGCGGCTCGTCTCACAACTCGGCGCCGGCGGGATGGGCGAGGTCTGGAACGCCGAGCGTGCCGACGGGACCTTCGAACAGAGAGTGGCACTCAAGCTCCTGAAGCGCGGACTCGAGACCGACGCGCTCCTGCGCCGGTTCGCGCTCGAACGCCGGATCCTCGGGCGGCTGACGCACCCCGGTATCGCGCGCCTGCTCGACGCCGGCTCGACCGCCGACGGCCGTCCCTACTTCGTCATGGAGTGGGTCGACGGCCAGCCGATCTCCGCCTGGGCGCGCGACCGCGCTCTCACGCTCGAGCAGCTCTTGCGCGCCGTACTCGAGGTCTGCTCGGCGGTCGAATTCGCACACCGCAACCTGATCGTGCACCGCGACCTGAAACCGTCGAACATCCTCGTGGACGAGGATGGCGTGGTGAAGCTTCTCGACTTCGGCATCGCGAAGCTCCTGGCGAGCGACGACGGTGCGGCCCAGGCGACGGAGCTCGATAGCCGGGCGCTCACTCCCGCGTATTCGGCTCCGGAGCAGATCCGCGGCGAAGTGGTGACCACGGCGACCGACGTCTATGCCATCGGCGTGGTGCTCTATGAGCTTCTGACCGGAAAGCTGCCGCATCGGCGGAGCTCGACCTCGGTCCTGGCGCTCGTCGAGGAGCTCGAACACGAAACGGTCGAGCGCCCGTCCGCCGCGCTTCGAACGACGGCGGCAAGCGCGGATTCCGATCTCCGGCCCCGGCTCCACGCACGCCAGCTGGCTGGAGACCTCGACACGATCGTGCTCAAGGCACTCGCCCGCGAGCCGGAGCGGCGCTACCCGACCGCCGCCGCGCTTCAGGACGACCTCCACCGCTACCTCGACGGGCGACCGATCGCGGCGCGCCCGGACACCGTCGGCTACCGTCTCGGCAAGTTCGTCAAGCGTCACCGGGTCGGCGTCGCGGCGGCGGCGCTGCTCCTGCTGTCCCTGGTCGGCGGTCTGGCAGCCACCGCCTGGCAGGCACGAAGAGCCGCTGACAACGCCCGTCGCGCCGAACGCGTCAAGCAGTTCCTGGTCGAGATCTTCCGCCAGTCCGATCCCACCGTTGCGCAGGGTCGCGAGCTCTCGGCGCGCGAAGTGCTCGAGCAGGGGACTGCGCGCGTCGAGGCCGAGCTCGCCTCCGACCCCGCGCTGCAGGCCGACCTCGACGAGGCGTTGGCCGCGATCCACGAGAGCCTCGGTCTTTTCGGCCGGGCATCGGCGCTCGCCGAGCGGGCTCTTCAGACGCGTGAGCGCCGGCTGCCGAAGGACGAGGTCCGGATAGCGAAGGCGCGCGCCATCCTCGGCAGCATTCGGCTGGCGGAGGGACGGCCGCGCGAGGCGAGAGAGCTCCTCGAGCCCGCCTGGGTCACGTTGCGCGAGCGCTTCGGGACGGAGTCGCTCGCCGCGGCGACGATTGAGAACGACCTGTCGGGTTCGGTGATCGAAGAGGATCCCGATCGGAGCCTGGAGCTCCAGCGCCACGCCGCCGAGGTCTATCGCGCCGAGCTCGGGCCCGACCACGTCGACACCCTCGTGGCGCAGTTCGAGCTCGCCAAGTCGCTCGACGACGCCAGCCGGTTCCTCGAGGCGGAGCCGATCTATCGCCAGTCGCTCGCCGGGTTCGAGCGCACCGTCGGCGCACGGGACGACCGGACGGCGAGCGCTAAGCTCTACCTCGCGAGCCTGCTCGCCGGGCCGCTGTCGCGGCCGGACGAGGCCGATCCTCTCTTCCGACAGGCGATCCAGATGCAGCGCGAGATTCTCGGTCCCCGGCACCCCGGAGTCGCCGAGGCGCTCTTCAGCTACGCCATTCCGCTGAACGGCGCGACGCGCTACGCAGAAGCCGAGGCGGCGCTGCGCGAGGCCCTCGGGATCTGGAGCGCACCGAGCATGGACCGGGCGTTCGCCCTGCGGACGCTCGGGACCGTGCTCGCGGAGCAGCGGCGGTATGTCGATGCGGCGGTGGCCTACCTCGAGGCGTTGCCGCTGTTTCGCGAGCTCGCCGGAGAGCAGTCGCCCGAGCTCTGGCGGACGGTGGCGTTGCTGGCCGAGCTGCGCATGAAACAGGGGCGCCTCGTCGAGGCCGAGGCCGCGGTACGAGAGGCGGTCACTCGCATCGAGGCGACCGCTGGTGCGAAGAGCTACCAGGTCCGCCTGCCGCTACGCATCCTGGGTGAGACCCTGCGGCGGGAGAAGAAGCTCGACGAGGCGATCGCCGTCCTGCGTCGGGTGCGGGCGCTCGAGGTCGAGCTCTTCGGCACCGAGGACCACCGCGACATCGCGGTCACCGACCGCCGACTCGGCATTGCGCTCACCGATCTCGCGACGCCGGCGGCGTTCGTCGAGGCGCGCCTCGTCCTCGACCAGGCGGTCCTCCTCGACCGCAAGCACCGCGCCGGTGCCGCCGGGCTCGGCGAATCGCTCGTCGCCAGCGCGAACCAACGGCTCGCCGGAAAGGGCGAGGCGCAGCTGGCGCAGGCGGAGCTCACGGAGGCGGTCTCGATCTTCGGCTCCCGCCTCGCCGCCGACGATCCCCGCCGCATCGAAGCGATCGCCCTCCTCGCCCGCCTCGCAGAGCGCTGAGCACAGCGTCCGCCCCGGCAGACCGCGCCCGGGTCGAAGCGCGGCCCGAACGCACATCTCCCTCCGACTTCCGCATTCCGCCGGCGGTTCCGTTTCATCTGGATGAGAGGAGAAGTTCATGTCCAATTTGATGAGATGGCTGTTCTTCGGCGTGGTGCTTGTGCTGACGACCTTCAGTGCGACGCAGGCGCAGAATCTGATCGGCAACGGGGAGCTCGACTTCGACACCGCCGGATGGGAGGAGACCGCCGCCGAAGGACTACTGATCTGGCACACCCTGGACCGCGACAGCTGCGGCGACGCATCGGGGTCGGGATTGCTGGACAACTTCGCCGCCAACACCCAATACGCCTTCGGCCCGCGAGGTTGTGCCACCGGCATCGTTCCCGGCCAGGCGTATTCGATCGCGGCGTACCTGCGCTTCCCGAGCGGCCAGACGGCACCGGGTCAGGGGAGCCTGCAGGTGCAGTGGTTCGACTCCGCGACGGGTTGCGATGGCGCTCCGGTTCCGCCGTTTCTCCAGTCGTCGATCCTGACCACAGCCACGGTCGATGCCTGGACGCCGATCGGATGGGAAGAGGTCGTCGCCCCAGCGGGAGCGCACTCAGTGCAAGTCGTCGTCGCACTGCAGAAGAACGTCGGCGGCGACACCCTGCTGCTGCACTTCGACGGCGTGCACGTGGTCTCCGGCGCCGGTTTCCTGTTCGCTGACGGCTTCGGAGCCGAATCGACCTGTCGCTGGTCGGCGGAGCAGCCGTGAGGAGCTTCTGACTTCCTGATGCGACCCCCGACTCCGTTTGCCTTGGTGAAGGCAGCCAGAGCACCCGACCGTTCGAAAGGAATCTTCATGTCCATCCGTAGCCGTCGCTTCGACCTCCACCTCGTTGTTCCTCTCGCCTTTGGGCTCCTCCTCTCGTCCGTCGCCGGCGCGCAGGTCTGGGAGGTGGGCAATCGCTTGCTGGGCGCTGGAACTTCGGTCCCTGCGGGCTCCAACGGGTTCGGCTTGGCCGCGGTCGCTGCCGATTTCGACGACGATGGCGACGACGACCTGGTCGTCGGCGCGCCTTACGCCACCAGCCTATTCGGTCCCACGACGCTCCTCGAAGCGGGCCTCGCTGAGGTCTTCCTGGGCTCGCCGACTCGTACCTTGATCTCGAGCGCCAACTTCCTCGGCAGCTGGAGCGAGAGCCACCTCGGCAGCGCCCTCGCCGCCGGCGATTTCGACGGCGACGGCCGCCCGGAATTGGCGATGGGTTCGCCGGGTGACGACATGGGCAATGTCGAGAGCTGCGGCGCGGTCTGGATTCGCGGCTACGAGACGGGCGGCTGGACCTTCGTCACTTCGCTGGGCCAGGACCTCGCGGGCGTGCCGGGAGTCGCCGAGATCGGGGACGAGTTCGGGTCGAGTCTCGCCGTCGGCGACTTCGACGCCGATGGCTTTGCCGATCTGGCGGTAGGCGTACCGTTCGAGAACTGGGGTGGCACGGACACCGGTGCGGTGGTCGTTTTCTACGGCAGCATCTCGGGCCTGACGGGAACCGGCAGTCAGATGTTCGGCGCCGGCCAGGACGGCGTCCTCGGCACGGCCGGCGACGGCGACAATTTCGGGTGGGCACTCGCCGCCGGGGATTTCGACGCCGATGGTTTCGCCGACCTGGCGATCGGCGCGCCGTTTCGCGACGTCGCCGGCGCCGCGAGCGCCGGGCAGGTCCATCTGCTTTATGGCTCGGCCGCCGGCCTGTCCGCCGTCGGCGACCAACTGCTCGACGAGGACGACTTCCCCGGCAACGATCCCGGCAGCGGGGAGAATTTCGGCTTCGCTCTCGCGGCGGGGAACTTCGACGACCCGGGAGTCGACCTCTGCGCTGTCCTTCCGACCGACGCCTGCGCCGCCGACCTGGCGATCGGAGTCCCCGACCAGGGCCTGGTGCCCCCGGGCGGCGGCTTCGCGGCGGGCGCCGGGATGGTGCTCGTCGCGTACGGCACCCTGAGCGCTGGAATCGATCCCGAGGACTCCGAGGTTTTCTCGCAGAACAATCTCGCCGGAACGCCGGAGCAGAATGACCACTTCGGGCGCACCCTCGCCGCAGCTTCCTTGAACGGCCGCTGGTCGGGCTATCGCGCCGCCGACTTGGTGATCGGTGTCCCCAACGAGGGTCTGGACGAGAGCTCCGAAGGCTACCTGCACCTGGTGTTCGGCGGCTTCGATCGCCTGGGAAGCTACCCCGGACAGACGCAGTTCCAACGCGACGGCTTCGCTTCGGCGCCTGGAGAGGCCGACACCTATTTCGGCTCCGCACTGGCGATCGGCGACCTCGACGGCGACGAACGGGGCGATCTCGCGGTCGGAATCCCGAACAAGACGATGGGCGGTCACGCCGGCGCCGGCGCCGTCCAGGTGCTGTATAGCGCGCTGTTCGCCGATGGCCTGGAGAGCGGCCTCGACACGAATTGGAGCTCGAGCGTTCCATGACAAGATCGCTTGGACCGCAACCTTTGCGAGGAGGCAAGGAGATGCACGCAGCGCAGCCCAGGTCGCCACTCTTCCGCCTCCGTATCGGGCCCGGTTCCTCTTGGAGTTGCTCGGGTCGGACCGCGCGCGGTTCGCAGCTCCTCGCCTGTCTGCTGGCCCTCGCTGGCGCGGCTTCGCCCGCCGGCGCAGAGGTGCAGCGAATGTCGCGCGTGGCCACGGTGCGGATCGGAGAGATTCCGCCGCCGAGGGCGACCTCTTCCGCGCAGCCGAAGCACGTACGCCGAGCCGTGGCGGTCGCTGCTCGAGCGGAGACCTTCGGCTCCGAGGTGCTGCCGATCGCCCAGGTGAAGCCGTTCGCGCCCGGCAATCCGGGCGTCGCGACGAGCTTCGTCGGCCTGTCGAGCGCCGGTTCGACCGGCAGGGTTCCCGACCAAGGCCTCTGTGTCGGGGCCCACCATGTCGTCGAGGTGATCAACGGGAGGCTTCGCGTCTTCGACCGCAACGGCGTCGCGCTTTCGCCCGAGCAGGAGCTCGCAGGATTCCTCGCCTTCGACCTCGACGCCGGCGATATCGTCTTCGATCCGAGCTGTCTCTACGACCGCACCCTCGAGCGCTGGTTCCTTCTCGCTACGGCGAAAGACGGCGCCGGCAGAAGCTATCTCGCGCTCGCGGTCTCGCAGAGCTCCAACACGCTCGGTTCGTGGTGGATCTACCATCTGCCCTCCAACAGCGACGGCAGCGACGGCGGCCCCGTCCACCCCAACTGCCCGTGCTATCAGGACTATCCGCACATGGCGGTGGACGAATATGGCTTGCACATTGCTAGCAGTGAGAAGAGCTCGGAGCTCGGGAACGACGGACCGATCAACGGCCCGCAGATCTTCTCGGTCGGGAAACGCGCGCTGGCAGAAGGGGCCGTGGCGACGACGGTCGTGCAGCTCGGCAGCATCCTGTTCGGCGGCGCCGCCGGCTTCGGCCTGTGGCCCGCCGTGGCGACAGATGGCAACTTCGCCAGCGCGCGTCACGGAACGCAGTACTTCCTGCAGAGCGTCATGGACTTCAGCGAGCTCATGCCGTTGGTGCCGCGCGTCTCCTCGACGGTCATGGGGATCGTGGCGGTCTCCAACACGCGATCACTCGAGGATCCCGTGCCGGCGCTCGAGCTGCGGCAAGCCACGGTCGAAACTCCGCTCACCGTCACGCCGCTTCCGGCGACGCAGAAGACCGGCGACTTTCCGCTCGGCCAGTGCCTGAACGACCTGGTCTGCTCGGAGTCGGTGATCGAGGGCGGGCCGTTCCACGAGGTTCTGGAGCGGCTGCAGAACTTCTCGCATGTGGAGGCGGTCTTCACCAACCACCGCCTCTGGGCGGTGCTCTCGACCGCGGTCGAAGTCGCGGGCGTCGAACGGGCGGGCGTGCTCTGGAGCGTCATCCAGCCGCGCTTCCTGCAGGGTGAGCTCACGGCGCAGGTGACGCGCCACCACTACTTCGCCGCCGACGGCGCCGATCTTCTCTATCCCACGATCGCCATGGTCGAGGGCGGAAAAGGCGTCATCGGCTTCTCGCTGTCCGGACCGAATCACTATCCGAGCTTCGGCTATGTCCGGTTCGGAGCCCAGGGAGTGGGAGGGGTGCACGTCGTGGCGCACGGCGTCGGGCCGCTCGATGACCGCAGCGGCTACGATGCCCTGGCCGGCCTTCCGCTCGAGGGCATCACGCGCTTCGGCGACTACGGTGCCGCGGCGAGCGACGGCAGCCGGATCTGGATCGCGGGCGAGTTCGTGGGCCAAGTCTGCACTCTGGCGGAGTACATGGTCGACACCAGCTGCGGCGGCACCCGGCACCGCCTGAGCAACTACTTCACCTACATCGTCGAGCTCGCTCTCTGATCTGAACCGGCCGGGCGCCGGATACCTGTTCGCGGACGGATTCGAGGCGGATTCGACCTGCCGTGGGCGTCCACTTCGCTGTGAGCGCTCCCCTCGAGGCCGGCCTCCAAGTTCCCAGCTCCTGAGCCTCGCGCCGCGACTTCCGCTTCCATTCGTCGATCTCGTTTCCAGTACCAAATGACCATGAGACCGATCCTCCTCGCCACCTCCGCCCTGGTGAAGGCAAGAGAGGCACAAGACCGAGCGAAAGGACCTGTCATGCGCAGCCGTCGCCGCCGGATCGCCCTCCTCTTCGCCGCAACTGTCGTTCTCTCGTCCGCCGCCAGCGCCAAGGTCGAGAACCACGGACCGGGCGACGACTGGGTGGAGATTCACGACGCCACGCGCGCGCAGCATGAAGCGTCTTTGGTGCGATGGACACCGACCCACCGGGTCATCTCGCTGAACCTGAGCGGATCGCCGAGCCAGCCCCGCTTCGCGTCGGTTTGGGTGCGCTCCGACCTCTACCAGATCGTCACCGAGGCCACCTGCTGCAGCGAGGTCGAGATGATCCAGCGGCGCGCCGCCTTTGGCCCGCCGGTGCTCATCACTGCGACTGGCCCGAGCGCCGCCGACGCCAAGTACGCGGCGGTCTGGGAGGAGGATCACGACGACCTCGATACCTTCCTCTCGCTGACCACAAGCGAGCTCATCGCCCAGAAGGTGGCGCAGATCGCGAGCGGCCGCACGCAACGCTGGCTGAGCGTCTTCGGCACCGCCAGAAACCCGCTCTACACCGCGGTCTTCGAACCGATCCCGATCCCCGGGACGCCCGCGGACGGCGACGGCCTGTCCCTGTGGACCGCGAATGTCGGACAGGACCTCGAGGAGTGGCGGGAGAACCGCGCCGCGCACAACCAGCAGTGGGTCCGCGCCGGCGTGCTCGCGCCGGCGCCCAACGGGACCTTCGCGACCGCCGGGAACCACACGCAACCAGCAAAGAGCTTTTCGGCGGTTGGCGAAACCCTCAGGGCGCGTCGGCGCTCCAGTGCGTCGTGAGGCCGCTCTCGAAGCCGTCGGCGAAGAGGACCGGGCCGCAAAGGAGCTCGACGTCGTCGATCTGCGCGTAGCCGCCTTCGACGCCGCCGGCGGAGAAGGCCGAATGGGTGAACCAGAGCTCGACCACCGGGCTGCCTCCCAGGGAGAGCGGCAAGACGACGGAGCCACTCTGGTCCTGGCCTACCCAGTAGAGCTCGGAGTTGCCGGTCCCGTCCTGGCGTCGGAGTTCGAGGTCCAGGTATTCGAACTGCCCGCCGCCGTTCGGGTCCACCATCAGAACGGCCCGCAAACGCAGCGTGGCGGAGGTTTGCCCGGCGACGGCGAGCGGCATGTGGAGCCGGGAATCGGTGCCCGGCGAGGTAGAGAAGAAGTTGGCGACGCACGCCGCGGCGCCGGTGCCGCCGGTGTCGTTGCCCTGACAGAAGACCGGGTCGCCGTAGAACGGCGGCAGCGACTGGACCCAGCCCGGGCCGCCGCCGGCAACGATCTCGCTCGTCCAGTCGAGCGGGAGTCCGATCTGCGGGTCACCGGCGCCGAAGTCCTAGG
>Ga0210377_10005839_pt1 | contig 10055 bp, 7 predicted proteins | sample PLM4_65_b1redo_FD_155480 | JGI IMG/M metagenome (GOLD analysis project Ga0210377, IMG submission 155480) | Groundwater sediment microbial communities from an aquifer in East River, Colorado, USA - PLM4_65_b1 redo | ecosystem: Environmental > Terrestrial > Soil > Riparian zone | place: USA: East...
GCCGTGCAGCAGATCCCGGCCTGCTCGCGTGGTGCGACGGGCGAGACGGATGGGGGCGGCCGCTGCAGCATGTGTGGCTCGCCGCCGGCCATCGCCAAGCTCCGGCGCGAGGACGGCCGGCGGATCCTCTACTGTGGCCTGTGCGGGACGCGCTGGGAGTTCAGGCGGCTGACATGTCCGTGGTGTGAGACCGGTGACCGGCAGGCCCTGAATCTCCTGCGGGTGTCGGAGGGGGATCCCCGGTGGATTGAGGCGTGTGAGAACTGCAAGGGCTATATCAAGACCGTGGACGAGCGGAAGCTCCCCCTCGGTGAGAGAATCATTCCCGTGGTAGAAGAAACAGCAACGCTCTACCTGGATCTTCTTGCCGAAAAGGAAGGCTACATTCGCAGACTGCCCTATGTCCTGTCTGGTTGAGCCACAATGAGATCCCCCGGGGCGGCTTGGCCTCCTGGGCTACAATCACACCGTCAGGGGAAATGTCGAGGATGCGCCAATCGAAACGAGTCGTGCAGGGTGGCTGCAGACCAGGAAGCTATCCCGTAGACGTATCTGACTAGGCGTTCCAGGACCGTCCTCACTTTCCGAATCCCCTCCTTGCTTGTCTCATCATGAGAGTCGGCGATGTCCAAGCACGTACGATTGCATCACTTCAGTGGCGGCCGGTTCCAGCTCGAGGACGTTCCCGTGGTGCAGGAGGCTGCCCTTACGTTGTACGTGAACGGGCAGGAGTTGGTGACCCTCCTCTGCACACCCAGCAAGCTGGAGTCCCTGGTCGTCGGCTTCCTCGCCTTCGAGGGGATCATCCAGGGAATAGAGAACATTCGGAGCCTGACTGTTGAGGATCTCTTTGGGTACGCCGACGTTCGGCTCACGACAGATTTCGTTCCACCGAAGCGGCGCGTGTACACCTCGGGCTGCGGGGGCGGGATCACCTTCTCCCTGGAGACGCACGACTCGGCCGCGCGGTGGGACAACGGCACGGTGGATCCAGCCTCCCTGTGTCTGCTCATCCGCGAGCTCTACCGTGTGGCCCACGCGTACCGGGAGTCCCGGGGGATCCACACGGCGGCCCTCGCCGAGGGCGACAAGCTGCTCATCGTGGCCGAGGACGTGGGCCGCCACAACGCCATCGACAAGGTCTGCGGTGAAGCCATGCTCCGAGGTATTCCGACGACCGGCAAGATCCTCCTGACCACGGGCCGGATCTCGTCGGAGATGCTGCGGAAGGGGGCGCATATGGGGACCCCCATCGTGGTCTCGCGGACCTCCGCCACGACCCTGTCCGTCGATCTGGCCAAGCGCCTGGGGCTCACCCTGATCGGCTACGTGCGTGAGGATAGCTTCTACGTCTACAGCCATCCGGAACGGCTTCTTGCATCCAGACCTGCGCCGGTTCCCTCGAGATAGGGAGTGCATCCTGGAGGAACTGGACCCGGTGGCGGATTTCATCGAGCGAGAGTTTCTCAATAAGATCGACCCATCGCATGAGGAGGTGCTGGCGGATGGAGGATGCATCTCTAGGGTGTCACGCACTGATCACCTCCGGAGGCCCGCCTCCGGCATGAGGGATTTTCAGCCGGCCTTCGCCTTGCCTCCCGCTTCGTGGGCATTGCTGCGGCGCGCTCGGGCCGCAGGAAATGACCCAGGGTCATCCTCTCAACGCCTCGTTCCTGTCGACCATACAAAGCCCTAATCTGCTTGCGGGGCCACCTTTTCACGACTAGAATCCCCTCGATGGGCATTCTGCGGGACACCATGGTAAAAAACGAGGAACGCGTACGTCTTCGCCTGGCACTGCGTGGCGCGGTCCAAGGGGTGGGCTTCCGCCCATTCGTGTACCGGCTGGCGATGGAACTGCAACTCTCCGGCTGGGTGATGAATTCCTCCCAGGGGGTGCTCATCGAGGTCGAGGGGGACGCGGATGACCTCGACGCCTTCCACCTGCGCGTCGAGAGCGAAAAGCCGCCGCGATCCTTCATCCAGAGCCTGGAGTGTTGGCAGCTCGATCCGGCAGGCTATACCCGGTTTGAGATCCGGGCGAGTGAAGCGACCGGAGAGAAGACGGCCCTGGTCCTGCCGGATATCGCCACGTGCCCTCAGTGTTTGGCCGAGCTCTTTGACCCAAAGAACCGGCGGTATCGCTATCCATTCACCAACTGCACCAACTGTGGTCCACGGTTCAGTATCATTGAAGCGCTGCCGTATGATCGAACCAACACTACGATGCGGCATTTCCGGATGTGCGATCGGTGCCACGCAGAATATGAGAATCCCCTGGACCGGCGCTTCCATGCGGAGCCGAATGCCTGTCCTGAGTGCGGCCCCCAGCTCGAGCTGTGGGATCCACAGGGACGAGTGATGGCGCGCCAGCGGGAGGCTGTGCAGGAGGCGGCGGAGGTCGTGCGGCATGGGCGGATCCTCGCACTCAAGGGGCTGGGTGGCTTTCAGCTCCTGGTGGACGCCAGATTCGAAGAGGCAGTACAGGCTTTGCGCCGGCGCAAGGGCCGGGCGGAGAAGCCCTTCGCGTTGATGTACTCGAGCCTCGAATCGGTGGAGAACGAGTGCGAGGTCACGGATCTGGAACGCCGACTGCTCCGTTCCCCCGAATCGCCCATCGTCCTCCTGCGGGGTAAAGCCGGCAGATCACATGCGGACACTTCGCAGCCCACATCCGGCGTTGCCCCGTCCGTGGCTCCCCGCAACCCCTACCTGGGGGTCATGCTTCCTTACACACCGCTCCATCATCTTCTGATGGAAGAGCTGGGCTTTCCGGTCGTGGCGACGAGTGGTAATCTCTCGGAGGAGCCCATCTGCACCAATGAGCGGGATGCGCTCGAGCGCCTGGGCGGCATCGCAGACATGTTCCTGGTCCACAACCGCCCTATCGCCCGCCACGTCGACGATTCCATTGTCCGAGTTATGTTGGGACGCGAGTTGGTACTCCGCCGCGCCCGCGGATACGCCCCGCTGCCCATCCAGCTCAGGCGGCCGCTGCCATCTTGGCTGGCAGTAGGGGCGCATGTGAAGAACGCCATTGCCGCGTCCCTCGGTCAGGCGGTGTTTGTCAGCCAACATGTGGGCGATCTGGAGACGGCGCAGGCCTACGACGCCTTCCGCCGAGTGATTGCCAGCTTTCGGGAGCTGTATGCCCTGGAGCCTGTGGGAGTGGCATGTGATGCGCACCCGGATTACCTCTCAACGCGATTTGCCGAGCAGGACGGTCTGCCGGTGAGGCGTGTGCAGCATCACTACGCGCATGTGCTCGCGTGCATGGGGGAAAACGACCTGGAGGGCGAGGCCCTGGGGGTCTCCTGGGATGGCGCCGGATACGGGCTGGACGGGACCATTTGGGGGGGCGAGTTCCTGCAGGTTACGGACGCCTCCTTCCTGCGGGTCGCCCATTTCCGGACGTTCGGGCTGCCTGGCGCCGAAAAGGCGATCAAGGAGCCGAGACGGACCGCGCTGGGCCTGCTGTACGAGGTGCTGGGTAACGCCCTCTTCGAAAGGGAAGGGCTGGCTCCGGTGCGGGCCTTTTCCCCTCAGGCTCTCCTGGTGTTGCGCGCGATGCTTGCCCGTAAAATCAACACGCCGTTCACCTCCAGCGTTGGCCGCCTCTTCGATGCGGTGGCCGCTATTCTTGGCCTGCGGCAGGTCACTCAGTTCGAAGGGCAGGCGGCGATGGAGCTGGAGTTCGCCCTGGACGGCGTCCAGACTGACGATGCCTACCCGTTTGCGTTTTGGGAAGGCGGGCCCAGCTTGATCATTGACTGGGAGCCGGCTGTGCATGCACTGCTCGCCGATGTGCGGGGCGGCATGCCTGTAGCCCGCATGGCCGCACGATTCCACAACACCCTGGCCGAAATCATCGTGGCTGTGGCGGGACGCTTGCAGCAGGAGAGGATCGTGCTCAGCGGGGGATGTTTCCAGAATCGGTACCTCACAGAGCGAGCCGTACAACGGCTCAGGGCCGAGGGGTTCCGCCCCTACTGGCACCAGCGGATCCCCCCCAATGACGGCGGCATTCCCCTGGGGCAGATTCTTGCGGCATGCCGTTCGCCGGAGTGAGGAAAATGTGCTTAGCGGTTCCAGGGAAGATCTTGAGTATCGGGGCGGAAGACCCGTACATGCGAACGGGACAGGTCGGCTTTGGCGGGATCGTGAAGGAAGTCAATCTCGCCTTTGTGCCCGAAGCGCAGATTGGCGACTATGTGGTGGTTCATGCGGGCCTTGCCATCAGCATCCTGGATGAGGCAGAGGCCGATCAGGTGTTCGAATATTTGCGGCAGATGGATGAGCTCGCAGAATTGAAAGAGGAGTCCGGGTGAAGTTCATCAGCGAATACCGCGATGCCGAGGCGGCCAGGGGGTACGCGCGCGCCCTGGAACGCATCACAACCCGACCCTGGATCATCATGGAAGTCTGCGGCGGGCAGACCCACACCATCGTGAAGTTCGGCGTGGATGCGCTCCTGCCATCCCGGCTCACCTTGGTTCATGGTCCGGGTTGCCCGGTCTGCGTCACGCCGGTGGAGCTGCTGAACAAGGCCATGGCGATCGCCTCGCGACCGGAGGTGATCTTCTGCTCCTTTGGCGATATGCTGCGGGTCCCCGGGACCGCGGGCGACCTGCTCGGCGTCAAGGCCATGGGGGCCGATGTGCGCATGGTGTATTCTCCCCTGGAGGCACTCCGCCTCGCACGGGAGAATCCGACGCGGGAGGTGGTCTTTTTCGGCGTGGGATTCGAGACCACCGCGCCCGCCAATGCCATGGCGGTCCATCAGGCGCACCGGCTGGGAGTTCGAAACTTTTTCCTGCTGGTGGCGAATGTCCTGGTCCCCCCCGCGATGGAGGCGATCCTGTCCTCCGCTGAGAATCGGGTGCAGGGTTTCCTGGCGCCGGGACATGTCTGCACGGTGATGGGGTACCACGAGTACGAGCCGATTGTCCGGCGGTACCGGGTTCCCATTGTGGTCACGGGCTTTGAGCCCTTGGACATCCTGCAAGGCGTCTACATGTGCATCCGGCAGTTGGAGGAGGGACGCGCCGAGGTCGAGAACCAATATCGCCGCTCCGTTCGTCGGGAGGGTAACCAACCGGCCCAGCAGCTCATGGGTGAGGTCTTCCGGGTTCGGCCCCGCCGGTGGCGCGGGCTGGGCGAGATTCCTCAGAGCGGCTTGGCACTGCAAGAGCGCTATGCGGCCTTCGATGCGGAAACCCGCTTCGGCGTGGCGGACATCGCCGGTGCGGAATCGCCGGAATGCCGCAGTGGCCTCATCTTGCAGGGCGCACTGACCCCCCACCAGTGTCCTGCCTTCGGGACCCGGTGCACTCCCGAGCATCCCCTGGGGGCACCCATGGTATCCTCGGAAGGGGCGTGCGCCGCCTACTATCGCTACCGGCGGCTCCGGCCGGCGGAGGAACCGGCAGCAGAGAAGGCATCCTGAGCGATGTCAAGCCCGGAAGGATTCGGCCTGTCCTGTCCCCTGCCCATTGACCAATATCCGACCGTTGTGCTCGCCCATGGCGGCGGCGGAACCCTGATGCACCAGCTCATCGGGAAGATGTTCCGGCCGGCCTTTCACAACCCGCATCTCGATGCGGGACACGACGGCGCGGTCCTGCGTCTGACCGGACGGAAGCTGGCCCTCACCACCGATTCCTACGTGGTCCGTCCGCTGTTCTTCCCGGGCGGAGATATCGGAACGCTCGCGGTCAACGGGACCGTGAACGATCTGGCGATGTGCGGCGCGCGCCCCCTCTACCTGAGCGCGGGCTTCATCCTGGAGGAAGGGCTCCCCATGGAAGCGCTCTGGCGCGTCGTGCAATCCATGGCACGTGCGGCAGAGGCGGCCCGTGTTCAGGTGGTCACGGGCGACACGAAGGTGGTGGACAAGGGGAAAGGGGACGGGGTATTCATCACCACGACGGGCCTAGGGGCGATCGAGCACGACGTCTCCATCGCGCCCGGGAGCGTCCAACCCGGCGATCTGGTCCTGCTGAGTGGGGACATCGGGCGGCATGGGATTGCCATCATGGCCGTGCGGGAGGGGCTGGCGTTCGAGACCACGATCGAGAGCGACTGTGCCCCCCTCGCCGGTCTGGTCATGGAGTTGTTGGATGCGGGGGTCGAAATCCATTGCCTGCGGGACCTCACGCGGGGCGGGTTGGCCAGTGCACTGGTCGAGATCGCGGAGACCGCAGAGGTGCAGATCACCATTGAAGAACGCGCAATCCCGGTCCGAGAAGAGGTCCAAGGCGCCTGTGAGATCCTGGGTCTGGATCCGCTGTATGTGGCGAACGAGGGCCGCTTCATTGCCTTCGTCCCCCCTGAGGCGGCTGAGCGCGCCCTCACGATCATGCGCGGGCATCTGCTCGGCGCCGAGGCCTGCGTCGTCGGAAAAGTGATGAGGGTCTCCCCGGGCCTCGTGACGATGACAAGCAGGATCGGCGCCAGCCGCATCGTGGATATGTTGAGCGGCGAACAGTTACCGCGAATCTGCTGAAGGCAGCGCTGCAGCACAGCCGAGACCATTCACCTCACAGTCTTGGCGGTCCTCCAGTGGTCCAGTCGTCGCCTGTGTCTTGACCCCGCCATCCCCACCAACCTGCCGAGACTCGAACATTCGCCCGAAACGCCTTGACGCATGTGTCGCGCGCTTCTAGAGTGACCCCGCAATCATCCACACCCTTCAGCAGGAAAGGAGGCGTCCTCATGGAGCTTGGACTGAACGGGGCGACAACGCTCAAGGCAGATCTTGCCACGGATATCGCCGTGGCGGGCAAAGCAGGATTTGATTTTGTCGAGATCTGGGCCGCGAAATTGATGGGGTATCTGGAACGGGGCGGGCTCCCGGCGCTGAGGCGTGATCTCAAACGAGCCGGGGTCGAGGCGGCGACGCTGAACTCGGTGGAGCATGTAACCTTCAACGACCCGTCCGGGCACATCCGGATGCTGGAGGATTTCCAGCGCTTCTGCCGAGTGGCCGAGGCCATCAACGCCGAGACGGTGATCGTGGTGCCGAGCCCACGGCCCAAGGGCGTTTCACTCGCCAGCATCGAACGGGAGTCGGTCCGGGTCCTGCGAGAACTCTCGGGCATCGCTCGCCCCTACGGGGTCCGGCTGGCCTACGAATTCCTGGGATTTGCAGATTGCAGCGTGAACACGTTGGCGCAGTGCGCGGAGATCGTGGAGAAGGTCGCCCGGCCCAACGTGGGTCTGGTCCTGGACACATTCCACTTTTTTGCCGGCGGCTCGACCCTGGCTTCCATCCGAGAGGTGAACCCGGAGAAGATCTTCATCGTGCACATCAATGACGTGGAGCGAGCACCGCGACGGAAGATGCACGACGCGTTGCGCCTCTATCCCGGAAAGGGCATCCTTCCCTTGACAAGTATCCTGCGCGCCCTGAAGGCCATCGGTTACACAGGTAGAGTTTCGGTTGAGATCTTCCGTCCCCAGTACTGGAACCGCCCGCCGCTCCAGGTGGCGCGGGAAGCCCGGACCAGCGCCCTCGCAGCGCTGCGGCAGGCCGGCCTCTAATGAATCATGGAGGTGGTCGGCGTTACGCTGACATACGCTACAAGGAGTGCGGCATGGATGGCATGGCCCAATAAGTGATAAGAATTTGCTTTGGGCCGGGCCGCCCGGGTGGCGTCACGCGGGCAGCGCAGGAGTAAGACACGGTCGCCGGCGATGCCGTACTCCTCGCGTCAGCGTTCCAGCCGTCTTCGAAATCAGCGCCGGGTGGGGGCGGGGCGCTTGCGACCCGAGGTCTCCGTGGGTTCCGGCTTGGGGAGCGAGGCCAGCGTTGCCCGCACCTCGGCTACCGCGCGACGCAGGTGATAGCAGACCTTGTTGCGCTGGCGGACGAGGGCCACTCGCAGTTGGCGAGCCTCGTCGCTCTCGGGGTCGAGTTCACCGAGGCGGTGCATGGGCGCGAGCCCGGGATAGGGAGGGACGGCGAGGGTGGTGTCGTGCTCGAAGGGACCCGACCGGCAATAATTGATCGGGATGAGTTCACGTCCCAGGGCCATCAGGCAGGCGTTGATCCTGGCGGCGGCCCTGGGCGTCACTCTCCCTGTGCTGACCCTCCGGTAGAGTGTCTTCAGGCACAACGCCAGTGCCTCCACCTCGGCCAGGGCAGGTGCCAGGTCGAATTGGCCCTTCGCGGCCTCCTGGTATCGGGTCAGCACCTCGCGCGCTTCGGATGCCGCGGCGCGATAGTCCAGCGGCAGTACGGCATCCTCGAGAAGGCGTTGCGCGACCAGCACATACACGTGGGTGTCCCGGACCATCAGGGCAGGGTCCAGCTTGTCCAGCGTGTCCTCGGGCGTGTGCCACCACCAGCCCAGGCCGCCCCTGTTCGACTGGCCGCCCATGAGTTGCGCGAAGGCGCGAGCCGTCTCAGAGTCATCGATGGCTTGTTCGCTCAGCGTCATGAACAGGGAGGGAATACCGTGGCCCCAGAAGGACTGGTCGCCCGCTCGCTGCGGCCGGGCGCCGGACAGGCGCTGACCGGCAACCTTCTCCAGGATGGCGGACGCAAAGCCGCCGGCCTCGGCCATAGCGATGGCCCCACTCAAGAGGGTCGCCCCTTTCCCCCCGATGGAGTCCACGTTCAGGTGCAGGATGCAGTGCTCATGGAGGTCCTGCCAGTACCGGTCGGCGTACCAGGCCGACCCCGCATAGCGCGCGTGGGAGTGTCCCGACCAGAAGGCCAGGCGAAGGTCGTGCCGCATCCGGCTGCGCCTTGCGGCCATGATCCGGCCGACCTCGAGCTGGGTGGCGTTGGCCGACGCGTTGTCCATGGCGCCGTAGTGCCAGGAATCCACGTGCCCGCTGAACAGCAGGAAGTCGCCATGGCTCCGGGGGGCGCGGAGATGGGCGATGAGCAGTGGAAGGGGTCGCCAGCGAGTGTCCACCTGGGTGCGGATGCGCACGCGGGCCCGCCCCTCCGCAGGAGTCCGGAGTCCTTCGGACCGGCGCATCGCCTCGTGCAGCTTCGCTCCTCCCTGCTTATTCACTGACAGGATGGGCGTCTTGGGGAGCAGGGGGGCGTTTTCCGAGGTGGGGGAGCCCCAGACGACGGAGGCGATCATCTCGTGGATCTGGTCGCCACAGACGTGAATCTGGGCCGCCGCGCCGGCCCGCTCGATCCGGTAGACCTTGGAGGGCATGGCGAGCCCCGCGCACACCGCAGCCCGTCCGCTGACAGGCTGGTGTTGCAGGGCGGCATCGTCGGCCGGCCCGGCGTTCACCAGGTCCAGGATCACTCCGTCCGGCGGGGTGGAGGCGGCCATGGCGTGGGTGATGCACGGGATGCTCTCAGGATTCGGTCCCAGGATCTCCAGTGAGGCGGCCAGCGGCCAGCTCGTCCAGCACTCTGCCGCGTGTTCCTCGATCTCGAACCCCCATCCCGTGAGCTGTCCGGCGATGTAGCGAAACGCCTCCCGTTCCTCGGGCGATCCGGAAAGCCGCAGCGTCCTCGCGACATTCTCCGTGAAGCGCATCAGCCGCTCGGCCGAGACCTGCCCCGTCAGCGCCTTCTCTTCCGCACTCAGCCTCACGCTCCGGCCTCCTCACTCCTCTTCCACCTGACCGTTCCATTCAATGGCGATGCCCCGTTTCACCGACTGGGAGGCGGGGCACCCCTGCTCGTGGACCTGGATGGCGCGCAGGGCCTCCTCGCGCTTGCCCTTGGGCACCGTGACCGTATAGCGGTGGGCAGCTCTTCCTCCGGTTCCACGCCGTAGAATTTCTTGATGCCGCCGTGGACCCCGTAGCGCACGGGTTCGGGGAAGGCCTCGATGTAGGCCCGGCGCACCGGCCCCTTGTCCTTCTCGATCCGGATCCGCGAGACGTGGATCAGCTCGGCCGTGGACGACCGGCCTCATGGCGTTGATCGGAAGGGCCGAATCGTTGCGAGGATTCCTGGTGATGTTAGCCGAATGGAGACTGGCCGCCACCCTTGGACGGTTGGTAAAACGGGTTGGTGCCGCCAGCATGATCGGTCGTGTCCACGACTTGATGGATCTCGGGGACTGCCTCGCGGA
>Ga0210377_10005840_pt1 | contig 10053 bp, 10 predicted proteins | sample PLM4_65_b1redo_FD_155480 | JGI IMG/M metagenome (GOLD analysis project Ga0210377, IMG submission 155480) | Groundwater sediment microbial communities from an aquifer in East River, Colorado, USA - PLM4_65_b1 redo | ecosystem: Environmental > Terrestrial > Soil > Riparian zone | place: USA: East...
GCGCGGGGCCGGATTTCAGAGCTCGGATGGGGGCAGGCGCGAGGCCGGGTTGAAGTCGGCAGGCCGGGGGGAATTTCGGGCACGTCGCAACCGGCTGTGCCGGTAGCCATAAAGGAGGTAGATGACCATGCCGACCCCGAGCCACCCGATGAACCGCCACCAGGACGACGGCGGGAGGTAGTAGATCAGGCCGAGCGAGGAGAGGACCCCCAGCGCCGGGAGAAGAATCGGACCGAAGGGCACGCGGAAGGGGCGTTCGCGGTTCGGATCCTTGAATCGCAGGATGACGATGCCGATGCAGATCAGGATGAAGGCGAAGAGCGTCCCGATGTTGGTCAGGTTCACCATCTCGTCGAGCGTCGTGAACATGGCGGTGACGCCGACCGCGACCCCCGTCAGGATCGTCGTCACGTGCGGTGTCCGGAACTTCCGGTGCACCTTCGCGAAGACCGGCGGAAGCAGTCCGTCGCGCGCCATCGCGAAGAAAATGCGCGGCTGGCCGAGCTGGAAAACGAGGAGAACGGCGGTGTGCGCGACTACTGAGCCGAACGCGACGACGCCGACCATCCAGTTCGGCATGGAGACGTACTTCATCGCGAGCGTGAGCGGCTCGGCCTGCTCCGTCGCCAGGGTCTGCCGGAGCGCGGGGTACGGGATCATCCCGGTGAAGACCGCGGAAATGAGGATGTAGATGACCGTGCAGATGATGAGCGATCCGATGATCCCGATCGGCATGTCGCGTTTCGGGTTGCGGGCCTCCTCCGCGGTGGTGGAGACGGCGTCGAACCCGATGTAGGCGAAGAAGACGATCGCCGCTCCCGCGGCAATGCCCGAGAAACCGTTCGGCGCGAAGGGCGTCCAGTTGGCGGGCTTCACGAAACGGAAGCTCACGAAAACGAAGAAGCCGAGCACGACGAGCTTGATCGCGACCATCCAGAAATTGAAGGAGGCGGACTCCCGGATCCCCCACACGAGCACCACCGTGATCAACGCGACGATCAGCAGGGCGAGGAAGTTGACGACGATCGGGACCCCGAAAACGTGCGGCGCCGCCGCGACGACTTCGGGCATCCTGGCGTGCGCCGTATGGAAGTCGATCGTGAGCCAGCGGGGTATGTGGATGCCCATCCCTTCCATGAGGGTGTTGAAGTAGTTCGCCCACGAGATCGCGACTGCGACGTTTCCGATCGCGTACTCGAGGATCAGGTCCCACCCGATGATCCACGCGATCAGCTCCCCCAGGGTCGCGTAGGAGTACGTGTACGCGGACCCCGCGACCGGCACCATCGAGGCGAACTCGGCGTAACAGAGCGCGGTGAATCCGCACACGACCGCGGTCAGGACGAACGACAGCATGAGGGCGGGACCGGCTCCGGGGCGGTGGACGTCCCCCGCCGTGGCGGTGCCGATGGTCGCGAAAATGCCGGCCCCGATGATGGCGCCGATTCCGAGGGCGATGAGATTTCCGGGGCCGAGGACCTTTCGGAGCTGATTCTCGCCCTGTTTGGTCTCGGCGACCAGCTCGTCCAGCGACTTGGTTCGGAAGAGCCCTTCGGGGAAGCTCAACTTGCGGCGGACAATAGCAGTTTCAGTTCGGTGGATCGCGGCGGGGCGCCGGCGTGCCCGGCTCCCGCGACGGAGACGGCGCGTTCGGCCGGGGCGGGTCGCTCGCGGGCGGGCGCGCCGGTTCGGGCTCTTTTGCCGGAGGCGTCTCTCCCGGAGAGGGTGGCTCTCGTACCGGCGGTTCCTCGACGCGATCGATCACGAGAGCCGCTCCGGCAGCTCGGCCAGGCTTCGGATCCGTTGCGAGACGTTCGGATGTCGATCCTGACGGTCGAGGAGGATGGCGGAGAGTCCGGCAGCGCGCGCGCCCTCGTAATCCTCGGTCACCGAGTCGCCCACGTGGAGCGACTCGGTCGCCGAAACCTGGAGGCGTTCGCAGACGCGCCGGAAGATCTCCGGGTCCGGCTTGCCGACCTCCTCGATCGCCGAGACCGCGACGACCGAGAAGAAGCGGTCGAGACCGAGCGCGGCGAGGAGCTTCGGCAGGTGGGAGTCCCAGTTGGACACGACCGCCAGCTTCCGCTCCCGCCGCGACAGCTCCTCGAGAGTGGAGACGACGTCGTCGTAGATCGCCCAGGCTTCCGGACTCCGAAAGTGCTCCGCCAGGCGTGAGAATGCGGCAGACGATACGGCCTCGCCGTCCAGGAACGAACGGACTCGACCGAGAAACGCCTTCCAGAACCCGGGCTCTCCGCTCACGCCGCCGTAGCGATCCGCACCGGGGGCGCCGGCGTGGACCTCCTCCCAGGCGCGCGTGAGCGCCCGTGCGAGGTCCTCTTCCGAGAAACGCGCGCCGTCCGCCGCGAACTCGCGCGCGTACACGGCTTCGACCGGAGGGTCCGGGTGTACGAGGGTCGCGCCGGCGTCGAAGAGAACGGCGCGGATCACGCCGGGCCCGCCGGAAGCTTCACGGCCGCCAGCAGCAGGCCGAGCAGACCCGCCGCCCCGATCGCCAAACCTTCGCGAAGTCCACGGGGACGGTACTCGAAGCGGATTCGATGCCCGCCCGCGGGCACCAGGATCCCGAGGAATGCCGCGTCCGCCCGAAAGACGGGCGTCTGCCTCCCGTCGACGAAGGCGCGCCAGCCCCGTTCGAAGGAGTTGAAGAGCACGAGCACCGCGGCGGCGGGAGCGCTCTCGTCGAGATCGATCCGGCCGGAATCCCTCGAGAGGAGTCGGACCCGCGCCTCCTTCGAGCTCCAGCGAGGGTCTCGTGACAGAGACAAGTTCGCTTCCAGCAGGGCGACGCGGCGCGGATCGAACGCCGGATCGAGCGCCGCTTTCACCGCCCGGGAAGCCGGAATCGCGACCGCCTCGGGCACGAGGATGACGCGCGGGAGAGACGAAGAATCCCGCAGAGCCGGTCGGGCCGGGGCGGGCGGCGTCCCGGGCGGAGAAGGCTCGGCGGTGACGATCACGCCGACACCGCCGAGCTCCGCCGCGCGACGGGTCGGCTTCTGAAAGAGGACGTCGCTTCGCCGCAACGTGGGCCCCTGGCCGAGGACCGACTCGAGCCCGTAGCGCATCCCGATCGCGAACGAGAGCGTCTCGAGCTCGCGCGCGGCCGCGACCTTCTCCGAGTCCGGATACGACAGGAGGTCGACGTGGGGCGCGACCGACCAGAAGCGGCGCCGGAATCCCGCCTCATCGACGGAGAGACGTTCGCGCACCGCCGGGAGAACCGCCGGCTCCGTCGAGTAGACCTCGGCCGGCGCCGTGGCGGCGGCGGACCGGGCGTGCCACACCAGGTCGGCGGCGAGGAGGACGACGGCCGCGGCGCCGAGCGCCACCGCGCGGCGCAAGCGGGCCGGGAGGTGGGCGAGAGCGAGCGCGGACCCGAGCGCCACGGCGAGCGACCAGGAGACGAGGTAGCGCGCCGGGATCCGGAAGTTCGAGAGGATCGGGAGGCCCGCGAAGAGGCCGTAGGGCCCCCGCTCTCCGAAGGCGAAGACGAGACCGATCGCGCCGCCGAGCGCCAGAGCGAGGAAGAGGCCCCGGGGGAATCCCGGCTCCCGGCGCGCCGCGAGGACGATTCCGGCGAGGAATAGAGCTCCGGCGAGCACCCCCGGGTACGCCGCCGCCTCCGGCCAGCGGGGAACGCCGTCCACCGGAAGGAAGACCTGGTCGAGATCGCGGTCGAACGCGATCGGCCGGATGTCGCGCTCCGCGCGGGAGAGTCCCCCGGCGCGCGACGTCAGCGGGTAGAGCGCCGCGGACGGCAGAACCGCCGGCGCGCCGAGCGCGAGCGCCAGCAGGGCGGCGACGGCCAGGTCGCGCAACGCGCGAACGCGCGCCGGCGCACCGATGACCGCGGTGACGGTTACCGCCAGGATCACGGGAGCGGCTCCGATCAGGACCTGGGGGCGGAACGCGAGCAGAGCGAGCCCTCCCGAAGTCGCCGCGAAGAGGACTCCGGACCGCCGGCGGCCCCGGCCGATGCGAACCAACCCGAGGAGGATCAGCGGGAGAAGCGCCGCGACGGCGACCGAGTTCGGCCACAGAACGCTCTGGACCATCCGCGCCGAGAGCATCCAGGCGACTCCCCCGAAGAGAGCGGCCGGTTGGCTCGACGTCACGTCGCGGACGAGGAGGTACGCCGCGAAGCCCGCGAGCCAGAGGTGAAAAAGCGAGAACAGGTCCGCGAGACGGTGGGCAGCGGCGTCGGTCGCCAGCAGAGGCAGAGTCAAGGGATAGAAGATCGCCACTTCCTGGCGCAGCAGAGCCGGATGGCCGCAGTACTCCCCGTCGATCCAGAAGGGCCAGTGACCCGAACGGATCGCCGTCGCGCTCACGTGCCAGAGCGGAACGACCTCATATCGCAGGTCCCAGTGAAAGAAGGAACGCGCCCCCGAGACGACCGGCCAGAACGCCAGGGAGACGGCGAGCGCGAAACCTGCGCCCGCGAGGACGATCGCGCGCGCGCCGGCGCTACGCGGCGAGGCCGTTCTCCCGCATCACCCCGTCTAAGATCCGGTTGATCGCGTCGAGACAGCGATCCGCCGCGGCGAGCGCCCTCTCTCGATCTTCGGGAGTCGCGGCGACCCGGCCGAGCGCCTCGCGCTCGACCTGGCGGTGCCACACGTCGGCCTCCTCGTGGACCGTGAAGAAGCGGACGGCCTCCGGGTCGTCGATTCCGTAGAAGGCCGCGAGCCCCTCGCGCTTCGTGCGCGAGATCTCGGGGATCTGCGACTCGTAGGAATAGAGAGCGGCCAGGCCCTCGGCAACGGAGCCCCCGCGGGTCGTCGCGCGGAACTCCGTAATGGCCTCGGCAACCTCGGGGGTCCGCGGCTGCGCCGAGAGGTCGGACTCCGGCGCGCCGACCGATGCGGCGAAGCGGCGCCAGAGAGCGGGATGGTTGACCGGGCCGCGCTCTTCCTCGATCAGGTTCTCGAGGAGCTCGAGGCGAAGCTCACGATCGTCGCAGCCCGCGTGAACTCCCGAGACGTACGTCGGAAAAGCCGCGACGTGCGGATAGTAGGAGATCGCGTACTCGCGGATGTCGTCCCGCGTCAGCTTCCCCTCGTTCCACAGGCAGTAGAACGGGTGCTTCAGGAGGTGCTTCTCGGCCACGAGCGAATCCAGGGCCTCCAGGAATTCCTCTCGAGTCATCTTCCCCTCCTCTTTGCCATCAGCTTATCTCTCCCCGTCCCGTGTCGCGTGTCCCGTCTCAGGGCATTACCTGACCACCGTCGAGCACGATCGCCTGACCCGTGATCGAGCGGGCATCGTCCGAGGCGAGATACGCGGCCAGACCGGCGACCTCGTCCGGGTCGATGACCCGGTTCAACGGCGCCATCCGCGCGGCCATCCGACGGCCCTCCTCCTCGCCCCCGCCATGGCGCTCCCCGACGCCCTTCCAGCTGGCGCGCCCCATGTCCGTCTCCACCCAGCCGGGGCACATCGCGTTGACCGTGATCCCGCGCGGGGCGAGCTCGAGCGCGAACGAACGCGTCAGACCGATGACGCCGTGCTTCGTGGCCGAGTAGGCGCCGAGGCCGGCGACCCCGAACCGGCCGACGACCGAGGACAGGTTGATGATCCGCGCGCCGTCGGGCAGGTGGGGCAGCGCCTCCCGCGTCATCCGGAACACCGCGGTCAGGTTGGTCGCGAGGATCGCGTCCCACCGGGAGTCGTCCCGGTCCGACAGCGGAGTCGGACCGCTCACGCCCGCGTTGTTGACGAGAACGTCGATCCTCCCCCACGCCGAGACCACGGCCGACACGGTTTCCGCGATCGATCGCGCGTCGGTCACGTCGGTCTTCGTCGACATCGCCTCTCCGCCGGAGGCCGCGATCTCCCCGGCGATCCGGCGGCAGGCCGCCTCGTCCCGGGCCGCGAGCGCCACGCGCGCTCCCTCCCGGGCGAAGCGCCGGGAGATCGCTTCGCCGATCCCGCGCGAAGCGCCCGTGACGAGGGTGACTTTCCCCTCGAGCCGCAGACCGTAGGGCACGAATCGGCTCTAGGCGGGAAGGCTCGGAAGCGCCAGGCCTCCGCGCCGGGTCCGCGCTTCGACGAGCTCGGCGGGAAGGGCGAAGTGAACGTCTTCCTCGATCGTGACGAGGTCTTCCACCTGCTGCGCGCCCAGCGACTTCAGGGCGTTAACGATCTGGTCCACGAGAAACTCCGGGGCCGACGCCCCGGAAGTCACGCCGACCGTGTCCGCTCCCTCGAGCCACGCCGGATCGACGCCGGACGCGTCGTCGACGAGATAGGCCCGGGACCCGGCGAGCAGCGCTTCCTCGACGAGCCGGTTCGAGTTGGACGAGTTCTTCGACCCGATCACGAGGATCACCGGCGCTTCGCGCGCAAGCGCGCGCACCGCGAGCTGGCGGTTCTGCGTCGCGTAGCAGATGTCGGCCTTCGCCGGTCCCTCGATCCTCGGGAAACGGCGCTTCAGCGTCTCGACGATCGGGCGAGTGTCCTCCATCGAAAGCGTGGTCTGGGTGATGTAGGCAACGCGCTCGGCGTCGTCCACCGGTACCGCCTCGGCCTCCGCGACCGACGAGACGAGCGCGATCCGCGAGAGCGCCTCCCCCATCGTGCCCTCGACCTCCTCGTGGCCGGGGTGGCCGATGAGGATGATCCGGTATTTCAGGCGCGCGAATCGGATCGCCTCCAGGTGGACCTTCGTCACGAGCGGGCAGGTCGCGTCGATCACGTTCAAGCCTCGGCGCGCCGCCTCGTCGCGTACGCCGGGCGAGATGCCGTGGGCCGAGAAGATCACCGTCGCGCCGTCCGGCACCTGGGAGAGCTCGTCGACGAACCGGACTCCGCGCTTCTCGAAGCCGCGCACGACGTGCAGGTTGTGCACGATCTCCTTCCGCACGTACAGCGGCGGCTCGACGCAATCGAGCGCCAGGTCGACGACGTCGATCGCGCGGACCACTCCGGCGCAGAAGCCCCGCGGAGCCGCGAGGAGGATCCGCTTCGGAAACCGGGGGGACGGCGAGCCGGTCATGACGCGGCGGATTCTACGGCCCCGGGTACCGTCGCGGGGTCTGATCCCCGGCGGGGGTCAGATCCCGCCTCCGATGATCCCATCAGGTACCGGAGCAGCTCCCGCTCGCACCGCTCGCGGTAGTCGGGAAAGGAGGTCTCGAGATCTTGTTCAGCGAGCCACTGCATCATGAGACCGTCGAAGATCGCCCGGACCGTCGACGCCGCCGACGCGGTCTCCCGCCTCGCGAAGATGCCGCGGCGGATTCCGTCCTCGATGATCGCCCCGTCAATCTCGCGGCAGCCCCGGTAGAACCGCGCGGTGACCTCCCGGAAGCCCTCGCGGCGCGCCGCCAGACCGCAGAAGTCGACGAACGCCTGGAAGAAAGCGCGGTTCTTCGAGGGCGACGGGAACGTGATCGCGACGAGCGCCCGCACCTTCTCGACGGGGTCGGACGTTTCCGAGACCGCTTCGCGCATCCTCGCGTGGATCGAGTCGACCAGCCAGCCGAAGAGGCGCCGGAAGAGATCCTCCTTGGAGGAAAAGTAGTAGAGCGTGATCCCCTTGGAGACGCCGGCGCGCCGCGCGATGTCGTCCAGGGTGACCTCGGCGAGGCCTTTCTCAGCGACCTCGCGGAAAGCGGCCTTCAAGAGCGTCAGCCGCCGCTGTTCCTCGCGCTCCGGGACCCGGCCGTTCATGTTCCAGCACCGTAACTGACCGGTCGGTCAGGTGTCAAATCGCCGCGGGGCCGGAAGGTAAACTCAGTCGCCATGATGGTTCGGGTCCTCTATTTCGCGTCGTTTCGCGACGCTGCCGGCTGCGACGAGGAGACCCGCGAGCTGCCTTGCGGAAGTCGGGTGTCGGATCTCTGGGCCACCCTCTCCCGCGAACTCGCGCAGCTTTCCAGGTTCCCGGTGATGCCTCCGGCGGCGGTCAACCGCGAGTACGTTGCCGCGGGGACCGAGCTCCACGACGGAGACGAGGTGGCCTTCCTGCCGGCGGTCGCGGGGGGATAGATGTTTCTGACCTCGGAGCCGATCGATCTCGCCGGCTTCGTTCGCGAAGCCCGCCCCGGCGACGGCGCCGTCTGCGTATTCGTCGGGGTCGTCCGCAACGAGAGCGACGGGCGGGAGACGGTGGCGATCGAGTACGAGGCGTACGGACCGATGGCGGAGTCCGAGATGGCGCGCATCGCGGAATCGCTGTCGCGGGAGCGTCCGGACGTCCGCGTCCGCGTCCGACACCGGGTCGGACGTCTCGCGGTGGGCGACGCGTCCGTCGCAATCGTCGTGACCGCCCCGCATCGCGAGGAGGCGTTCGCCGCCTGCCGCGCGGCGATCGAGGGGATCAAAAAGACCGTGCCGATCTGGAAGAAGGAGATCCGGCCCGACGGGACCGGCGAGTGGGTGGATCCGACGCAGGACTGATACGATCGACCGTCCGAATCTGGGAGGTTCCGGCATGAGCACACCCGTTCAAACCCGCGACTGGGCGAGCGCCCGGGTCGACCACGAAATCGTCCACTACCGCGCCGATTCCGGGATCGCGGTCATCGAGATGGACGACCCGCCCGCGAACACCTACACGTACGCGATGATGCGCCAGCTCGACGACGCGATCCTGAAGGCGCGCTTCGACGACGACGTTCACGTCATCGTCCTGCGCGGCAAAGGGGACCGCTTCTTCTCAGCCGGCGCGAACATCGGAATGCTGAACGCCGTCACCCCCGGCTTCAAGTACTTCTTCTGCCTGCACGCGAACGAGACGCTGCTGCGCCTCGAGCACACCCCGAAGCTCGTCCTCGCCGCGCTGAACGGCCACACCGTGGGGGGCGGCCTGGAAATCGCCATGGCCGCCGACATCCGCATTGCCCGGAAGGACGCCGGAAAGATCGGTCTGCCCGAAGTCACGCTGGGGGTGTTGCCGGGCACCGGCGGCACCGCCCGTCTGGGAAAGCTGATCGGGAAGTCGCGGGCGATCGAGCTCATGATCACCGGCAACACGTTCTCCTTCGAGGAGGCGTACGACCTGGGCCTCGTCAACCAGATCATCGACGCAACCGCGGAGGATTGGTGGGAGCAGGTCATGGACTACGCCCGCCAGTTCGTCCCTCCGAACAAGGCGTCGGGCGCGGTCGGCCGGATCAAGCGGTCTGTGCAGTCCGGCTGGGACCTGCCGCTCGAGTCGGCGCTCGCGGTCGAGCGGGAGCTGCAGCAGCTCCTCTTCCAGAGCGAAGACGCCAAGGAAGGCATCGCGGCGAACCAGGAGAAGCGGGTTCCGAAGTTCAAGGGGAAGTAGCTGGCCACCGAAGCCCAGGTCAGCACCAACCTCAAAACCGACCTCTTCATCGGCGGCGAGTTCGTTCCGTCCGCCTCGGGCAAACGCTTCGCGACCACCAATCCGGCGACCGGCGAGACCATCGGGCAGATTGCGGAGGCCGGCCGGGAGGATCTCGACCGCGCGGTCGCGGCGGCCCGCGCCGCGTTCGAGTCCGGGCCGTGGGCTTCGATGAAGCCGCGGGAGCGCGGCCGCATTCTCATCAAGGCCGCCGAGATGCTGCTCTCCCGCGCGGAAGAGTTCGGACGCGTCGAGACGCTCGACAACGGCAAGCCGATCTTCGAGTCCGCGAAGATCGACATGCCCGTGGCCGCGGACGCGCTCTCGTACTTCGGGGAGTCGGCGGACAAGCTCTATGGCGACACGTTCCCGGCGCGGCCCGACGCGATGCTCCTGACGCTTCGCGAGCCGATCGGCGTCGTCGGAGCGATCACGCCGTGGAATTTTCCGCTGCTCCAGGCGATGTGGAAGATCGCTCCCGCGCTCGCTCTCGGCAACACGGTCGTTCTGAAGCCGGCGTCTCTCACCCCGCTCACCGCGCTCCTGTTCGCCGACCTTCTGCGCGAAGCGGGTCTTCCGCCGGGCGCTTTCAACGTCGTTCCGGGGCCCGGCGCCTCGATCGGCGCCGCGATGGCGGAGCATCCCGGGATCGACAAGATCTCCTTCACCGGAGAGACGGAGACCGGCAAGACGATTCTCCGCGCGGCCGCGGGGAC
>Ga0210377_10005841_pt1 | contig 10052 bp, 7 predicted proteins | sample PLM4_65_b1redo_FD_155480 | JGI IMG/M metagenome (GOLD analysis project Ga0210377, IMG submission 155480) | Groundwater sediment microbial communities from an aquifer in East River, Colorado, USA - PLM4_65_b1 redo | ecosystem: Environmental > Terrestrial > Soil > Riparian zone | place: USA: East...
GCCCTTGCCGCCCCGCTCCCCGCCCAGGGTTTTCCCGCGGCGCGGTTCGATGGCCGTCGATCCTGCGCTTCGTCCTTCACATCGACGGCCAGGAACGGCCCGGCGCCGTGGAAATCGGAGCCGGCAAGATGAAGATCAGAAACCTGCCTCTCTTCGTGAACCTGAGGGAACTGCAATGACCGTCGTACCTCACACTTCGGTGGCGTCGGACTGGAAGGAATTCATCCTTCCCGCGGCGATGCCGTACTACAGGGAGCCGCTGGTGCTGGTCGAGGGCAGCGGCTCGATGGTCACCGACGCCGACGGCCGGGAGTATCTCGATTTCTTCTGCGGGATCCTCACCACCGGCATCGGCCACTGTCACCCCGAGGTCGTCGAGCGGGTGCGCGAGCAGGTGGGCCGGCTGGGCCACACCTCGACGCTCTATCTCAACGAGCCGCAGGTGAATGCCGCGCGCCGCCTCGCCGGCATCGCCCCCGGTGGACTCAAGAAGACCTTCTTCACCAACAGCGGCACCGAGGCGGTCGAGACCGCGGTGATGCTGGCGCGGATGTACACCGGGCGCGACGAGATCATCGCCCTCCGCTACGGCTACTCGGGCCGCTCGACGCTGGGAACCACGCTCACCGCCATGAGCGGGTGGACTCCGCTCGGGGGCTCGGTGCCCTGGGTGAAGCACGCGCTGTCGCCCTACTGCTATCGCTGCGCCTTCGGTCCGCCGCACGACGACTGCGCCGAGCGGTATGCGAAAGACGTCGAGGAAGTGATCGCGACGACGACCAGCGGGAAGCCGGCCGCCTTCTTCGCCGAAACCATTCAGGGCGCCGGCGGGTACATCGTTCCGCCACCGGGCTATTTCAAGCTGGTCGCCGAGATCATCCGGAAGCACGGCGGGCTGTTCATCGCGGATGAGGTGCAGGCCGGTTTCGGCAGGACGGGAGACAAGTGGTTCGGGATCGAGCACTGGGGCGTCGAGCCCGACATCATGGTCATGGCCAAGACGATCGCCTCGGGATTCCCGGTCGGGGCGACAATCGCGCGGGACGAGATCGCCGCGGCGTGGAAGGGCAAGACGATTTCGACGTTCGGCGGCAATCCCGTCAGCATGACGGCGATGGATGCCACGATCGAGGTGATGCAGCGGGAGAACGTACCGGCCAGGAGCGCCGAGCGGGGGCGTCAGCTCCGCGCCGGCCTCGACCGGCTGGGCGCCCAGTACGAATGGATCGGCGACGTGCGCGGGATGGGGATGATGCAGGCGCTCGAGCTGGTCGAGGACCGGAAGCGCAAGACGCCGAACCCCGCGAAGGCGGGCGCGCTGCTCGAGGCGACGAAGCAGGAAGGGCTGCTGATCGGAACCGGTGGCTTGAACGGCCACGTCATCCGCATCGCGCCGCAGCTGCTGATGAGCGCGGCGGAAATCGACGACGGGCTGGCCCGCCTGGAGCGGGCCTGCCGCGCCGTCGCCTAGATCATCCCGAGATGCCGAAGCAGTAGAAGAACCCGTTCCCGCCGGTGGCCTGCAGGTTCTGCTGGCCGCAGCCCCGGCTCGGATGGGCGGAGTTCCAGGATGTCGGGTTCTGCCCGCCGCCCACCCGGTCGAAGTGGCCTACCTGGGCGCTGCCCTCGGCGGCGCTGCTGGTCCAGTTTCCGCAGGTGGTGTCCCCCTCGCCGGGCATGAGGGTGCCGTCGAGCGCCGATCCGGTCACAATGTCGTGCATGTTCGGCGTATCGCCGCGCCCGTTCACGATGCCGCCCTTCTCGGTGAGGGCGGTTTGCTTATTCACCTTGCTGCTGTCGCTGTGAAGGTCGGCCACATCCTTGGCGACCTGGACTCCGGCCTGATTGAACCAGGGGCCGGCGCCGATCCGGTCGCGCGCGTTCACCGCCGGCGTGCCATCGGCCGCTTTCGCGCTGAGATAAGCGTGCCAGGTGGTGATGGCGGATCCTGCCGCCTTGGCCAGCGCGGCGCAGTGGGCGTCGGCGCCGGCCAGTCCACCGAGGGCGGCACCATGACCGGGGCCCGCGCTGGTGATGAAGAACGTCATTGCCCGGCTTTGGGCGAGTTCCGACGGGGTGCCCGCCACAAGCAGGGCGACGGCAGCAAGCATGGACTTGATCATGATATGCTCCTCCTATGGTGCGGCAATCTTCCGGCGCGCGGCAGCTCGGGTGAACGCGGCCGGCGGGTTATGCCCGGTGGAAAGGTCGTACGCCTTCTGGTAGAGCTCCCTCGCCTTGGCGCTCTGACCCGTTTTTTCGTAGGTCAGCGCCAGGAGATAGTTCTGAAACGGGTCGTCCTGATTGGCGCGGATCGCGAGCCCGCGAGTGAACTCGGCTTCGGCAGTCTTGAGGTCGTCGGCATAGAGGGCGACGTAACCAACCAGATAGGGATAGAACCGCTCTTGCGCGCGGGCCATCGCGGTGTCGCTGTCGAGAATCTGCCGCGCCCGCGCGACCTGCTTCAGCGCCTCCGCCTTGTTCCCACCGCGCGCGTTGAGTCGCGCCCGGGCATGAGCGGTGCGATAGTCCCAGAGGCTCTTCGGGTGGGTCCTGGGTTCCGGCTCACGGTTACCGAGCTCGGCGCCGCGGAGATACATCTTTTCCGCGGTGGCCAGGTCACCGGAGTCGATGCAGACTCGCGCCGCCTCGTTGGCCATTTCGCCCTGCTGGTAGAAGGCGTTCTGCGGCTCTTCCTTTTCGCGGGTGACCCAGTACGCGATCACCATCTCTTCGTACTTGACCGCGCCCGCGCAGTTGTGCTCGAAGCCGTAGGACATCGCCATCCGCCGTTGCGCCTCGCTCTTGGTCTTGGGATCGGCGGCGTTGTCGATGAGGCGCTGCCAGATGACTCGTGCTTCGGCGCCCTTGCCGTCGCGATCGAGCGCCTGGGCCTGGCGCTGCGGAGTGTCCACGACTCCCGCCCCTTCGGGCCGAGCCGGTTGGGCGTGGGCTGAAGAGCCGGCAAGCAGGGCGACCCCCAGAAAAATCAGAGATCTCATATCGTTTCTCACTTCCTCAACCTGACACCTGCGAGTTGTGCGACTGCGGCGAGCGTGGTTTGCGCCGCGTTGAGCCCCAGCCGGAAATCCTTGTCGGTATAGGTCGAGTAGACATCGGTGGGTTGATGCCAGTTCGGATCCCACCCGCTGCCGATGTCCCGGAGCCGCTCGTTTTCCCGGAGCGAGATGGCGGCGACGAGGTCCTGAAAGGGCCCGGAGTCGGTGTTGCTCATCCGGTCGCCGACGGCGGCGGGATAGTCGGTGGCGTAGCGGTCATTCATCTGCCGGAACAACCAGGCGAGCTTCGCCGCTTCGCTGGCCATCTTCGAGCTGCCGGCGAATTCGATGTTGACGTCGGCCTCGCGGCGCTGCTCGGCGCTCACCTTCCCATCGGGCCCCGGCGCCCCATGGTCCCACATCATCATGTCGTGCTGGATCATGCCGAGCCACTTGGGCTCGGGGTATTTGCCTGAGCCGGCCGGGTCTTCCTTCCCCTGCAAGGCCTGGCGCTGCGCGATGTAGGCTCGAGCGCCATTGAGCCCGGTCTCCTCGTTGTTCCAGAGGGCAAACCGGATCGACCGGTCAGTCTCGACGCCGGGGGCGTTGAAGATCCGCGCCAGCTCCATCACAATGGCCGTCCCGGAGCCGTCGTCGTTGGCGGCGGCACCGAAGCCGTGGCCGTCCATGTGCCCACCGATGATGTACATCTCTTCGGGATGGGTGCTCCCGATCTTGGTGCAGTACACCTCTTCACGCGGACCCGGTGTATCGGGCTCGGCGTTTATGCGGCGGAGCGCAGTGTCGGGCTGGACGTCGGGATTGGTGTTGACGCCGGTTGGGCCGCGGAATCCCTTCGGCGGGTTCCGAGGACCGGTCGCCGCGGGACGCGGCCGCGGACGAGTGGTGTCACCGGGGAGACGGAGCTGACGGCCGGTGTACTCGTACTTGATCCGCTCGGTGTTGGTGCAGCCGTAGCTCCTGAGCTGGGCCTCGATCCAATCGACCGCGGCGCGATTCCGGGCGGTCCCCTGCCGGCGGTCGCCGAACTGGGTGAGGCCCTTGATGGTGGCTTTGTACTGCTCGAGATCGAGTCGCGACACCAGGGTCCGGATCGAGTCGTCGGGCAGCGGCTGGGCCACGGCCCGGGCGGCGGAAGCGCCCGCGGCGACGAGCATGACAAGAGACATCTTGATATTGAGACGCATTCGGGGAATCTGGCGGTCGCCGCGCCCCGAGGCTAGGGGTGGACCGAAAGACGGTGAGCGGTGAGCGAAGATCGTCACCCGGGCGACGAGTGGGGCTCGCCGTGGGCGAGTCTCACGCTAGCCCGGGGGTGAGACGCGCTACTCCTCCCGCATCACTTCGGTCGGACTCACCCGCGTCGCCCGCCGCGCCGGGAGGTAGCTCGCCGCGAAGCCCACCGCGGCAAAGAGCAGCGGCACCATCGCAAACGTCAGTGGATCGTGCACGCTCACGCCGTAGACGAACCCTTCGAGCACCGACGCGAGCAGCCACGCCGCCCCTAACCCGGCAACCACTCCCCCCGCCAGGAGCCGGGCCGCCTCGCGAAGCACCATCCCCTTAACCGCTCCGGGCGCGGCACCGATCGCCATCCGAATCCCGATCTCGCGCCTCCGCTGCGTGACGCCATATGACAGCACGCCGTAGACCCCGATCGACCCGAGTACCAGCGCAATCGCGGCAAAGAGGCCGATCAGCGTGGTGGTGCTCCGGGGCGATGCCGCCGACGCGAGCAGCAGATCCTCCATCGAGCGCACCTGGGTGACGGTCGCCGTCGGATCCACCGCGGCCACCTCCCGCCGGAGAGTGGCCTCGAGGTCCCCAACCCGCGCCACAGTCTTGAGCGCCACCAGCATGGACCCCACGCTCCACTGTTCCATCGGCATGTAGAAATCCTGGGTCGGCGTGTCCACCGAGAGCCCCACGTACCGGGCATCGCCCACCACGCCGACGATGGTCGCCATTTTCGGCATCCAGACCGGCTTCATGTGCTTCCCGACCGCCGATATCCCGGGCCAGAAACGGTTGGCCAGCGCCCGGCTCACGATCACCACCGGATTGTCGGGGCCGCGATCCGTCTTGTCGAACGCGCGCCCCTCGAGCAACGGAATCCCCAGGACCGAGAAATACTCCGGCGAAACGGTATGGCTCCCCAGCAGCGGCGCGGGCTGCGTCGGGGTGATCGGATGGTCTTCGACCGACATCGGGAAAGTGTAGTACTCACCGTCGAGCGGGAGGGTGCTGCCCAACCCCACCCCGCGCACGCCGGGCAGCGCCGCCAGTCGCTCCTCCAGCGCGGGGAAGAAGGCCCGGCAGGCGGCGCCCCCCGGGGGACACGTGCAGGGACCCGCTTCATCCTTGCACCAGTTCGGATTCGGGGTGACCCGTGCGACAGTGAGGCGCTCCACCACCACACCGGGATCCACCGCGAGCAGGCGCTCGAGGCTCCGGATCAGAATTACCGCCCCGATGACCAGCACCACGGAGAGCGCGATCTCGGTGCCAACCAGCGCGCGCAGAAGCCGGTGCCTGCCCTGGCCCGCGGAGCTGCCCCGGCTGCCCGCGCCCAACAGCTCGGCCCTGCCCGCGCGCGGGAGGCGGATCAGCGGTCCGAGCGAGGCAAGAAGGCCGGCGACAAGGATTGCGATCGCGGTAAACCCGAGCACTCGTGGATCGATCGTCACCTCATCGAGGCGCGGAGTATCGGGTGGAAGCCAATGAACGAGGAGTGGTGTGCCGATCAGCGCCAGGCCTATCCCCACCAGTCCTCCCGCAGCCGCCAGCACCAGCTGCTCTACCACCAGCTGCCGAGCCACCCGAAGCCGGGAGCCGCCCAGCGCCTGGCGCACCGCCACCTCACGCTCCCGTCCCGCGAGGCGCGTAAGGTTGAGATTGGCCACGTTGACGCACGCCACCAGGAGCACCAATCCCACCGCCGCGAGCAACAGCGTCAGGCGCCCCTGCACCGACTCCCCGATCGCCGCGTCGAGCGCCTCGACGTGATTCCGTTCGTGCTTCCCCCAGATGTCGGGAAGCTTGAAGGGAAAAGACTCTCGCACGGTGGTGATCATGGCTCTGTGCTCGGCGTCGGCCTGGGCCACGGTCACCTCGGGCTTGAGACGGCCGATGAGGGTGGCGTTCTGCGCGCCCCATACCGAGGAGACCAGTTTGCGATCGAGCCCGATCGGGATCCAAACGTCTGTGCCCACCGCGGGGAAAGCAAAGCTCCGGGGGACAATGCCGATCACCTCGCGTGGCGTCCCGTCAATCGCGATGGACTGGCCGACGAGGCCACGATTGGCGCCGAAACGGCGGCGCCAGAGCCCCTCGCTGATCACCGCCACCGCGGTGGCGCCCGGAGCGTCTTCGCCGACGCGGAAGGTCCGGCCGACCATGGCGCGTACCCCCAGGACGGAAAAGAACTCCGCCGAGACCGGGCGGCCCTGGATCCGCTCGGCCTCGCCCTTCACGAAAAGGTTGACGTGGCTGCCGTAGTCGTAGGCGGCCACGCCGGCGTAGGAGGTGGGCACCGTGCGGTAGGTCCACATCGCGCCTAACGGGTAGCCGGTGGTCACCTGGACCAGGCGATGGCTCTCGGGAAATGGCAACGGCTTGAGCAGCACCCCATCCACGACCGAAAAGATGGCGGTGTTGGCGCCGATGCCCAGCGCCAGCGTCGCGATGGCGACGGCTGCATAACCGGGCGATTTGCGCAGGGTGCGGAAGGCGTAGCGAAGGTCGCCGGCCAGCTCGTCGGCCCAGCGGACCCCACGGGCCTGACGGGCGGCGTCTTTGGCGCCTTCGAGAGCCCCGAACGCGGCGTGGGCTCGGCGCAGCGCTTCGTCCCGCGGGATGCCTCGGCTCACCAGGTCGTCAGCGGCGAGGTCGATATGACTCTTGAGCTCGGCGTCCATCTCCCGCTCGAAGCGACGGCGGTCAAGCAGGACCCGGAGGGAGTCGCGGATACGGTGGATCATGCGCGGAGGTCGGCTGGGGTGGCATCGAGCACGGCGGAGATCGCCTCGACCAGGCGGCTCCACGACTCGCGCTCTTCCTTGAGGCGGCGGCGGCCGGCGGGGGTCAGGCTATAGAACTTGGCTCTTCGGTTGTTCTCGCTGGTCCCCCACTCGCTGGTGAGGAGCTCCTGGTGCTCCAGACGGTAGACTGCGGGATAGAGGGAGCCCTGCTGGATCTCGAGCGCGGCGCGGGAAAAGTGCTGAATGCGAAGGAGGATCCCGTAGCCGTGCATCGGACCGACCGACACGGCCTTGAGGATCAGCATGTCGAGGGTGCCCTGCAGGAGCTCGGGGATTTCCGACTGAGAGGCAGAGGCCACGGCCCGGTCTCCTAGGTGGTCTAGGAGACCAAGCTACACCACTCTCCTAGTCTGTCAAGGAGAGGCTAGCTCCCCGCCGCCAGCCGGTCGAACCGCGGATTCCCCTTGAGCGGCGCGAAGGCAGGATCGATCCGGAGCCATCCGGGGGAGAGGAGGTACGGGACCTTGAGCAGCGGTTCGATCTGGTCCAGGGCCTTTTCAGGCTCGCCGACCATGAGGTAGATGCGGGCCAGCTGGTGCTGATCGTACGCGCCATTCGCCGCGTCCTTGCTGATCGGCATGAGGACGAGGCTCTTCTCACCTTCGGCGATGGCCTCGGCCTTCCTGCCGATATAGGCAAGCACTGGGCATCTATGGCCAGATTCTCAAGGGGAGACGCGACAAACATACGCGGAGTCTCACCCAGTACCCAGCACCCAGCACCCAGCACCCGCTCAAGGCGTCAACACCCTGGGCTTCTTCTCGCCCAGCTTCTTGAGCAGCTCCTGGATCGCCCGCTCCAGTTGCGGGTCCTTTCCCGCCAGCTCGTCCTCGGGACGGTGCGGCACCAGAATATCCGGCTGCACCCCGTAGTTCTCCATGTTGGTGAGCTTCCCGTCCGCCAGATAGACACCCACTCCAGGCGTCCGCACGGTGGAGCCGTCGATCAGCGAGTAGCTCCCGGTCCCGATCACGGCACCCATCGTCGGCTCGCCGATCACCTGGCCCAGGCCGAGCTGCTTGAAGCCGGCGGGGAACATTTCGGCGTTACTGGCCGAGCGCCAGTTCTGCAGCACCGCCTTGGGGCCGAAGTACCCCGCAAAGGGCCGGCTGTTCGTCTCGGTGCCCCTCGGCTGCCAGACCTGGTACTCGCGCTGCACCAGGATCTGCAGCAGCTCCTGCTCGATGTTGCCGCCGCCGTTCCAGCGCTGATCGATCACCAGCGCCTCCTTGTCGCGGTTCTCGCGCAGCTCCTTCTCGAATTTTCGGAGCGACGGCTGATTCATCGCCTGGATGTGCAGGTATCCGACCCGCCCCCCGGAAAGCTGCCCCGCCATCACCTTCCGCTGCTCGACCCAGCGGTCGTAGCGGAGCTGATTGAACTGGCCCGCCGGCACCGGATCGATTCGCGACGTCACTGCGCCCGCGTCGGTGGGCTGTGGGTTGAAGGCCACCGTGGCGCGGCGGTTCAATCGCTGGGAGAGCAGCTTCCAGTAATTGTCTCCCGCCCTGACCGGGGTCCCGTCGATCGAGATCAGATAGTCGCCGACATTGACCTTGACCCAGTCCTTGTCGGCGGGGCCACCTTTGAAGATGTGGGTGACCTTGTACCGCCCTGCCCGCGCGTCGGGCTCGAGCTCGACGCCCAGATTCACGGTGACGGCGCCGCCGGCGTTGCCACCGGGGGGCGCGGCCGCGCCGGTGTGTGAGGCGTTGAGCTCGCCGATCATCTCGTTCACGATGTTGAGCAGCTCGTCGCGGTCTCCGACGTGCGCCAGCAGCGGACGATACTTGGCCCGCATCGCATCCCAGTCCTTGCCGTGCATGGCGGGATCGTAAAAGCGGTACTTCATCGTCCGCCATGCGTCGTCGAACATCTGGGTTCGCTCGGCGGCGAGGTCGACGTTGACCCGCGCGGTGAAGCTGACCCTGCGGGGGGATCCTGCCGCGGGCGACGGGGTTGCTTCGGCGCCTGCGGCGCCTCGCAACGACAACGCGTACACTCCGTTGCCGCGCCCGAAGTAGAGCGTCCGCCCGTCAGGAGTGAAGGCCAGTCCCCCCACCGCACCGCCTCCGCCCTGCGGCGCACCGTCTTCTTCAGCGCCGGGAGTGCCGAGCGAGGCGAGACGGGTTACCCGGCGTCCGTCGGCGCCGATGGTGAAGAGCGCGGCACTGGTGCGGGCGCCGACCTGCTCCTGGGTGGCAAAGACGATGGTACGGCTATCCGGGGAGACGACGAAGTCGCTCACCGCGAAGGGCATGGTGGTGAGCCGGCGGGTGCGCCGCTCGAGCCCGGCCCAGTCCACCACGATGTCGCGAGGCGGCGTGCTGCGGCCGGCGCGGCGGGTGGTGTCGTCGGCGGGGCGCGAATCGGCGTCGTCGGGATCGTAGGCCAGCCGCTCCAGACCCACCACCCAGAGCTGTGCCAGTGCCGGTCCCCCTAACCCGCTCTGCACGCCGTCGGTGCGCCGGAAGTAGAGCATCCTGCCATCGGGGGAGAACTCGGGCCCGCTGTCGTTGTAGGAGTCGAACGTCACCCGCCGCTCCGCTCCGCCCAGGGCGGCCACCAGGTAGATGTCGGCGGTACGGTCCTCGTCGGAGCGGGCGTAGGCGATCCACTTCCCATCGGGACTGAATACCGGCTGGCTGATGTTTCCGTAGCGCGCGGCCACCAGCTCGGCGGTGCGGCGGGTCTCGAAGGCGTACAGCCTGAGCTTGTTGTCCGAGGCGGTGTAGGCGAGCGACTTCCCGTCGGGCGCCCAGGCGATTCCCTGCTTCAGCGCGTCCACGTCGCTGATTCGCTCGGCGGCCCCGCCGTCGGCCGGGACGACCCACACTTCTTCCCGTCCGCTCGAGTCGGAAACCCAGGCGAGCCGGGTACCGTCGGGCGCATAGACCGGATTCATGTCGCGCGCGGCGCCCGCCGTGAGCTGGCGCAGGTCTCCCTCTTCGACCGGGGCGGTGAACAGCTCGCCATGAGTGGAGAACGCGAT
>Ga0210377_10005842_pt1 | contig 10052 bp, 7 predicted proteins | sample PLM4_65_b1redo_FD_155480 | JGI IMG/M metagenome (GOLD analysis project Ga0210377, IMG submission 155480) | Groundwater sediment microbial communities from an aquifer in East River, Colorado, USA - PLM4_65_b1 redo | ecosystem: Environmental > Terrestrial > Soil > Riparian zone | place: USA: East...
CGAGGCGCGAAGAATTCCCGCGAGCACCACGGGGCTGCCGTGCGCGGAGATCTCCGCGACCTCCTCCCCGGTATAGGAGTGTGGTGAGGGAAACACCGTCACCACCACCTGATCGCCCGCGACCTTCGCGAAAGTGGCGTGCCTGGCTTTGAAGGGTTTGGTCCGAGCGGCCAACTCGCCAGCGATGCGCGCCGCATCAGGTCCGCTCAGCCTCACCACACCAAGGCCGCCGCGACCGGCCGGCGTTGCGATGGCGACGATCGTGTCAGCAGTGGAAAACACGGGCGGGATCCCAGATACGTTTAACCACGAAACTCACGAAGGACACGAAACATGAAACTCCTTCGTGATTCTCGTGATCTTCGTGGTTGACGTCCTGTGATCGCTACTTGACCGAAATGATGACCGTCTTCTCGAACGCATCGCCGATGCTTTCGGTGGTCACGTTCTCCACCTCCGCAACCGCAAGGTGAACGATGCGGCGTTCGTAGGGATTAAGCGGACCAATTTCCTGCGCGAGGCCGCTGTCCTTGGCCTTGCCGGCCAGGAAGATTGCCATCTGCTTCAGCTCATCGTCCTTGCCCTTGCGATAACCCATGCAATCGACAACGAGGCGGCGGCCTTCGGCCGTCTCGTGGCGATAGATGGCGGAGACGATATGCTGGAGGGCGGCCAATGCTTCTCCCTGCTTGCGCGTCAGGATGTTGCCGTCCTCGCCGTTCAGGTTGATGCGCACGCCGTCCGGCATTTCCTCGGCGCTGGCCTCGAGATCGAGGTCCATCGCGTCCACAACCTTTTGCACGAATTCCGTGATGTCCGCCGTTGCCATATTTGAAGATTCCCGGGCGGCCCATCCAGAGCCACCCTACTAAGGCCCGTCGAGGGCCGCCCTATGCCTTCACCGGTTTTGGAGAACCCATCATGTAATTGGTCAGGTACTGCTGCCCAATGGTCAGCACCGTGCTGACGAGCCAGTAAACCACGAGACCGCTGGGAAAAGACAGGGACATGAACATGAACATGATCGGCATGAACATCATGACCTTGGCTTGGGCAGGATCCATCGTGGAAGGCGTCATTTTCTGCTGCCAGAACTGGGCGGCGCCGTTCAGGACCGGCATGATGAACCAGGGATCGGGCGCCGACAGGTTCGTCAACCACAGCGTGAAATGCGCACCGCGGATTTCGATCGACTGCGACAGCATCTGGTAGAAGGCAAAAAGGAAGGGCAGCGTGAGGAGCATCGGCACGCAGCCTGCCGCAGGGTTCACGCCCTTTTCCTTGTAGAGCGCCATGACCTCGGTGTTCATCTTCTGCCGCTCGGGATCCGTGACCTTGTACTTCGCGTAGCGATCCTGGATGGCCTTCATCTGCGGCTGGATCGCCTGCATCTTTCGCATCGAGACAACGCTCATCTGGCGAAGCGGAAACATCGCGAGGTTGATCAGCAACGTAAGGACGACGATCGACCAGCCCCAATTGCCGATGAATTGATGCACCCACTTGAGCCCGCCGAGCAATGGCACGGCCAGCCAGGAGAAGATCCCGTAGTTGATCACGCGGACCATCTCGCTGTTGATGGCGCGAAGCTCGTCGAGCGCCTTGGGCCCGAAGTAGAAGCGCATGTTGTCGCGCGGCGCCAGGTAGCGAATGCCGTAATCGATATAGTGGCCGGTGAGGCCGCCCTCCGTGGCCGGTGGCACGACGTTGGGTGCGTGCTGGAACTGAAACGGTGCCGGCGCTTCGTCGTTGAGCAGCATCGACACGAAGTAGTGATCGTCCACACCGGCGTAGAGATTCGACCCTTCCTGCGATCCGGCCGAGGTGACGTCGAGCCGTTGCACCTTGCCGTCCACGTGAACGATCGCCTGCGCGGGCGTGTTATAGCTCGGCGAGAAGAACGACGCCGGCTTGGCGCGCGCGATATCGTCACCGAGGCCAGGTCCCCACTGCACGGTTGGGTTAAGGCGCTCGGTGCCGCGCTCGACGTCGGCGCTGAATGAGAGAATGAAGCCGGCCGGTTGAAAAGTGAAAGATTTCTTCACGCTCAAGCCGTCAGCGGTTTTCATCTCAAACGTAAGCGTCGCCGGCTGGCTAGTGGCGTCAATGGGCAAACCTAAAGGTTTGCCCCCACCTAAAGGTTTGCCCCCACCGGCATCAGTGACCTGGTAGAGGGCTGTGTTCAACACTTGCGTCACCGCCGCATCATCCACTACGAGGGTGAAGGGCTTGATCGCATCAGGACCGGCACCGCCTGGAACAAGTTCGAGCGGCGCGCCGAGATCGTTCTTGTACGACTTGAGCGTCCAATGGAGAAGCCTCGCGCCGCGATTGGTGAACACCGCGCGGACCGTGGTGGTATCCACGACGATTTCGCGATCTGCCATGTCGCCCACGACCACTTCCGCGGTTGCCGCAGGTGCGACTGCCGGTGACGGACCAGCTGTCGTTGGACCGGCTGCCGCCGGGGCGGATCCCGATGGACCCCCGGACGGCGGAGCGCTCGTCGTGGCTGATCCATTCGTCGGGGCTTGCCCCGCCGTGGCGCCGGGTGGCGCGGGCGCGGGCGGCATCACGAAGCGCTGAAACAGGAACAAGACGAGAAAAGAGAGCGTGATTGCGAGTAGGACTCTGCGTTCCATTTGATGATTTCGTGATCTCGTGATCTCGTGATCTGGTGATCGATCTAGTGATCTCGTGAAAGGTCGATCGGGTGATCGATCTGTTGATCCAACACCGGCACTGGATCGAAGCCGTGGCCACCGAATGGGTGGCAACGGCAGAGGCGTTTGGTGCCAAGCCAGCCGCCGCGAACCACGCCGTACCGGGCGATGGCCTCCGACATGTAGTCCGCACAGCCGGGAACGTACCGGCAGCTTCCGGCGAAGAGTGGAGACAATAACAACTTATACGTTCGAATGATCGCCAGCGCCGTTCGGACGGCGATCGATGGAGGGCGTGCTTCGTTGACGGCTGGTGTGCCGGTTGAGAAGGTTGAGGAATTCGGCCTCGAGGCGAGCATATGTGACATCGAGCATCTCGCGGCGGGGCACCACGACCAGGTCGAGGCTGCCCGCAGGCTTGTGGTGGCGAAAAAGCTCCCGGATGAGCCGTTTGGCGCGATTTCTGGTTACCGCCCCTCCCAGTTTCCTCGTGGCGGCAATTCCCAAGCGGGCGCGCCCGGTTTCCGTCGCCCGCGTGAATATCGTCATGAGACTGCCGCTCTGCTTGAGGCCGTCCTTATAGATGAGCTCGAAATCGGCCCGCTTCCGGACGTGCTCAGAGGCCAGGAACTTCGGCATTGGCTTAGGACCTAGGACCTAGGCCTTAGCTCTATTTTTCGTCTGAAACCGTGAGCTTCTTGCGGCCCTTGGCCCGCCGGCGCTTCAGCACCTGGCGCCCGTCCTTGGTTTCCATACGAACCAGGAAGCCATGCGTTTTCGCTCGGCGCCGGGTGTTGGGTTGAAATGTTCGCTTGCCCTTCTTCGATCTAGCCATGCATCTCCTCTGGTCGAACCTACGATTCTAATCGGCCAAGTTACACACTGTAAAGGGGTGGTGGGCCATGTTAGAGTTGGCGTTCGCCACCGCCCGAGTTTTCCACACCTGTGGAAAAACATGTGGAAAAGCCGGAAAATGTGACGAGCTAAGTCCTTTCCTTTCAATTTCTTGCGTCCATGTCCGGCACATCCATTTGGAACCAGGTTCTCAGCCTTATCGAAGGCCAGGTCGGGCGTCACAGCTTCTCGACCTGGTTTAAGCCGACCACACTCCTCGCCGACGAGGGAAAGACGCTCCGGATTCGCGTTCCAAACCCGCTGTTCGTTGAATGGCTGCCGAAACACTACTCGGTGGTGTTGGCCGAGGCCTTGCGGGACGCAGGCCGGCCAGAGGCGGACCTGGTCTTCGTGCCCGACACCGCGAAGGGTGCACCGGTAAGGGGCGATCGAGAACTCGCGGCGGTGCCGCCCATCAAGTCCGTCGGTGACGAGCCCATCGACCCGCCGGCCGCCGTCGAAGTCCCTGAGGACGGTGTCACCGGGGTTCGAGTCGGCAGCCTCATTCCGCGCTACACGTTCGATACCTTCGTTGTTGGATCCTCCAACCAATTCGCGCACGCCGCGTGTCGTGCCGTGGCGGAGACGCCATCACGATCGTATAACCCGCTGTTCATCCATGGCGGCGTCGGGCTTGGCAAGACGCACTTGATGCACGCGGTTGGCCACTACGTGCTGCAGCATCATCCGGGCCTGGCGTTGACCTACATCTCGTCCGAGCGATTCATGAACGAGATGATCAACGCCGTGCGCTTCGACGGCATCCTCGAATTTCGGGCGCGTTATCGAAGCGTCGATGTGTTGCTGGTGGACGACATCCAGTTCGTGTCCGGAAAAGAAGGAACACAGAACGAGTTTTTTCACACCTTCAACGCCCTGCACGACGCGCAGAAGCAAATCGTCATCAGCAGCGATCGCCCTCCCAATGAAATTCCCGCTCTCGAGGAACGCCTGCGCTCTCGATTCGAGTGGGGACTGATTGCCGATATCCAGCCGCCCGACCTGGAGACGCGGGTCGCGATTCTCAAGAAGAAGGCCGAAGCGGAATTCGTTCCGTTGTCGGACGACGTGGCGCTCTATATGGCGAGCCGGATCAAATCGAACATCCGCGAGCTCGAAGGGTCGCTAATCAGGTTGATCGCTTACTCGTCACTCACTAAATCGCAGTTGACCATCGATCTGGCGCAGCACGTGCTCAAGCCCGACGACAAAGATGAAAAGGCGATTTCGATCGAGCAGATTCAGAAGTTCGTCGCGGAGTACTACCACTTGAAGCTCACCGAGTTGAAGTCACGCAATAACTCGAAGTCGATTGCCCTGCCGCGCCAGGTCGCGATGTATCTCTGCAAGGCGCTCACACATGCGTCATTGCCGGAAATCGGTCGGAGCTTCGGCGGCAAGCATCACTCGACGGTGATCCACTCAATCAATAAGGTCGAGGAAATGCGGAAGAAAGCGCCGGAATTCGATCATCAGGTGAGCACGCTGTTGAAGTCGTTCAAGTAATCCACAGCCCAACTGTGCATGGGTTTGTGGAACCCGGCGGATGGGGCGAAAGACCCCTCCGGCTCCCGGATTTCTTCCACACCTTATCCACAGAAAATAAACCTGTTTAAATAATTGATTTAAAAGGCTTTATTCCTGATGTAAATTTCGTGAACAGGACCTACTTCCTGTATACTTTACTGTCTTCGCCTTTGTACATATTCCTCAGAGGTTAGTCGCGCTATGGAACTGGTCGCCAGGAAAGCCGATCTTGTGCGGGAACTGCAATTTTTCCAGCAGATCGTTGAGCGCAAGAACACGATTCCGATCCTGGCCAACGTGCTGATGGAGGCGACCGGCAACGAAGTGGCGCTTCTAGCCACGGACCTGGAGGTTGCGCTGCGCAGCCGCTGCGAAGCGGCCGTGTCAAAACCCGGTTCTGTCACGCTTGCCGCCAAGAAGCTGTACGAGATTGTTCGCGCGTTGCCTGATGGTGACGTCAACATCGCCACTGAAAAAGGCGGCACGACGGTGAGAGTCTCCGGCGGTCAATTCAGTTCGAAGATGCCCACGCTGCCGCGCGAGGATTTTCCCAGCCTGCCCGAAGCGGGCGGTGGTGCGAAAGCCACGATCAAGGGTAAAGCTCTGGCGCAGATGGTGGCGAAGACGCAGTTTGCCATCACCGGCGAAGACACGCGCTACTACCTGAACGGCGCACAGTTTGTCCTCAAGCCCGACTCAATGACCTTCGTTGCCACCGACGGCCACCGGCTCGCCCTGGTGATCACCAAGCATGACGGCGCGAAGGGCGAAGAGATCAAGGCGATCCTGCCCAGAAAGACGCTGGCCGAACTCGGGCGGCTCCTGGCGGAAGGCGATGTGGATGTCAACTACGAGCGCGGCGAAAACCATCTCTTTTTCGAGATTGGGCCGCGACTCCTCATCTCGCGAATGATCGACGGACAGTTCCCGGCCTACGAGAAAGTGATTCCGCGCGGCAACGACAAGCACGTGGAATTCGAGCGCGATCGGCTCACTCAGGCGATTCGACGCGTCGCAATCCTGTCCAACGAGCGATCGCGCGCGGTGAAGATGATTCTCGAGAAGGGCAAGGTCGAGGTCACGTCGAGCAGTCCGGAGTTTGGCGAGGCGCACGAGCCCATTGCCGTCGACTACAACGGCCCGTCGCTGACGATTTGTTTCAACGCCCAGTACGTGCTGGATTTTCTTGGCGTCGTGGAAACCGAGATTGTGGCGCTCGAACTCAAAGACGAAGTGAGCCAGGCGGTGATGAAGCCGGTCGGGGCCGACGGCTACGACTACACCTACGTCATCATGCCGATGCGCGTATGAACCACCGGCGCCCCTGAACGGGCGCCCTACGAACGGTGTCCCATAACGGGCCGGCCTGCGTGCCAAAGAATACATGTCCCAAACGGATCAACCAGAAAACCAGGCCGGCCTCGGCGGCGCCAACGGCAACGCCGGCAACGGCAACGGGGATTACGGCGCGGAGAGCATCAAGGTCCTCGAGGGCCTCGAAGCCGTTCGCAAGCGGCCGGCGATGTACATCGGCTCCACGGGGCCGTCCGGTCTCCATCACCTCGTCTATGAAATCGTCGACAACTCGATCGACGAGGCGCTCGCCGGCTATTGCACCGAAGTCAACGTCACGATTCACCTCGATAACTCGATCACGGTAATCGACAACGGCCGTGGCATTCCCACGGACATGCACGAGAGCGGCCGCCCCGCGGCCGAGATCGCGCTTACCGTGCTCCACGCCGGCGGCAAGTTCGACAACACCAGCTACAAGGTGTCGGGCGGCCTTCACGGCGTGGGCGTTTCGGTGGTGAACGCCCTGTCCGAACGTCTCGAACTCGAGATCTGGCGCAACGCGCAGACGCACCAGCAGAGCTACGAGCGCGGGAAGCCGCAGAACGACCTCACCGTCACCGGCACCACGCAGCGCCGCGGCACCAAGGTCACCTTCAAGCCCGATGCGCAGATCTTCGAAGTCACCGAGTTCAGCTTCGACACGCTGGCGCAGCGGCTGCGCGAGCTGGCCTTCCTGAACGCCGGCATCACCATCACGCTCGACGATGAGCGCGAGGCGAAGCACCATCGCTTTCATTACGACGGCGGCATCGTGTCGTTCGTCGAGCACTTGAACAAGAACAAGGGGGTCGTCAACGAGAAGCCGATCTTCATGCGCGGCGATCGCGACGGCATCGACGCCGAGATCGCGCTGCAGTGGAACGACGGCTACAACCCCCAGGAATTCTCGTTCGCCAACAACATCAACACCCACGAGGGCGGCACGCACCTCTCGGGGTTCCGCTCGGCGCTCACCCGCACGGTCAACGCTTACGCCAACAGCAACAACCTCGCCAAGGACCTGAAGGACGCGACCATCAGCGGCGACGACATCCGCGAGGGCATGACCGCCGTCATCAGCGTCAAGATCCCGAACCCGCAGTTCGAGGGCCAGACCAAGACCAAGCTCGGCAACACCGAAGTCAAGGGCATCGTCGAGGCCATCGTCAACGACAAGCTCGGCGCCTTCCTCGAGGAAAACCCGGTCATCGCCAAGCGCGTGGTGCAGAAGACCGTGGATGCCGCCCGCGCGCGCGACGCGGCGCGGAAGGCGCGCGACTTGGTGCGCCGCAAGGGCGCGCTCGACGGCAGCTCGCTGCCGGGCAAGCTGGCGGACTGCCAGGAGCGCGATCCGGCGCAAGCCGAGATTTACATCGTCGAAGGCGAGTCGGCCGGCGGCTCAGCCAAGCAGGGGCGCGATCGGCGCTTCCAGGCGATCCTCCCGATCAAGGGCAAGATCCTCAACGTCGAGCGCGCGCGACTGGACCGCATGCTCGGCTCCGACGAAATCAAGACAATGATCGCGGCGCTCGGATGCGGGATCGGCACCGACGATTTCAACATCGAGAAGCTCCGCTACCACCGCATCATCATCATGACCGACGCCGATGTCGACGGCTCGCACATCCGCACGCTGCTGCTGACGTTCTTCTACCGGCAGATGCCGATGCTCGTCGATCGCGGTCACATTTTCATCGCCCAGCCACCGCTCTTCCGCGCCAAGCGCGGTCGCGTCGAAACATTCATCAAGGACGAACGCGCGCTCGAGAACTTCCTGGTGCACCGCGCCGTCGAGTCTCGGCTGGTGCGCACGGCCGACGGCAAGGAAATCTCGGGCGCCGAACTGGAGAAACTGCTCCACGGCATCATCGAGTATCGCGGCGTCATGCAACTGGTGGAGCGCCGCGGCCACGCCCGCGACGTGGTGGAAGCGCTTCTCGATCGCGACGTTCGTGACAAGGGCTTCTTCGAGGATCAGGGATCGCTGAACGGCCTGGCATTGCAGCTGACGACGCCGGTTCGTGACGTGAGCGTGGTGCGCGACGAAGAGCACAACGCCTGGACGCTCCACATCGACGATCGTTCGAGTGGATATTCCCGCATCCATCAACTTGGCCACGAATTCGTCATCTCGGGCGATTACCGGACGCTCACGGTGAGCTACGTCGGCATCAAGGACGTGGTTCGCTCGATGCGAAAGGGCCCGGTCGAGGTGTTGATGGGCGCCAACGCCAAGCCGGTTGAAGAGGAGTTGCCGGAAGACCAGGCCGGCGACGAAGGTCCGACCGCGGCCGAAGTGGACGCGCTGAAGGCGGTGGGCGTGGTTCAGGGCGAACCTAAAGGTTCGCCCCCACCTGGTGGTTCGCCCCCACCTGGTGGAGGCAACGCTTCAGGGTTGCCTAAGGCGGGACCAGTGAAGATCGCCACGCTCGATCAGTTCATCGATCACTTCATCAACCTCGGACGCAAGGGCGTCGCCATCAACCGCTACAAGGGTCTCGGCGAAATGAACCCCGAGACGCTCTGGACGACGACCATGAATCCGGAGATCAGGACCCTGCTGCAGGTCAAGGCCGAGGATCACACCGAGGCCGACTCGATGTTCACCACCCTGATGGGCGACCAGGTCGAGCCGCGTCGGAAGTTCATCGAAGACAACGCACTCGAAGTGAAGAACCTGGACATCTAGCCGTATGGAGGGCCGAGGCTTCAGCCTCGGCCGGCCGGCCGGGACCGAAGTCCCGGCCCTCCAATGAGACACATGTCGCTGACCGAAAACCAGAACCGTACGCCCGTCAATATCGAAGACGAGATGAAACGCTCGTACCTGGATTACGCCATGAGCGTGATCATCGGGCGAGCGCTGCCGGACGTCCGCGACGGCCTCAAGCCGGCGCACCGTCGTGTGCTCTACGCGATGCGACAGATGGGACTGGCGTCCAATCGCGCCTACCGGAAGTGCGCGAAGGTGATCGGCGAAGTCATCGGCAACTACCACCCGCATGGCGATGCGCCGGCCTACGACACGCTGGTGCGCCTCGCGCAGGACTTCAACATGCGCAAGACCCTGGTCGACGGCCAGGGCAACTTCGGTTCGGTCGACGGGGATCCGCCAGCGGCATACCGCTACACCGAAGCGCGGCTCGAGGCAATTGCCGAGAGCTTGATGGAGGATCTCGAGCGCGACACGGTCGACTTCGTTCCCAACTTCGACGAGACCACCACCGAGCCGACGGTGCTGCCGGCGACCTATCCCAACCTGCTGGTCAACGGTTCCACGGGTATCGCCGTGGGCATGGCCACGAACATCCCGCCCCACAACCTTGGCGAGGTGATCGACGGCGTGGTGTGGTTGATCGAGAATACGCTGATGGAACCGGACAAACCTAAAGGTTTGTCCCCACAAACAGAAGGTGGGGCCAACCCTTCAGGGTTGCCCAAATTCACGCGCGAGCAGAAGCTGCGCGAGCTGGCGAAGCTGATTCCCGGCCCCGACTTCCCCACCGGCGGCCTGATCGTCGGCAAGCGTGGCATCCACGATGCCTACCTCACCGGCCGCGGCTCGATTCAGGTGCGGGCGAAGGCGGAGATCGAAACCACCAAGAAGGGTGATCGCCAGCAGATCATCATCAC
>Ga0210377_10005843_pt1 | contig 10052 bp, 5 predicted proteins | sample PLM4_65_b1redo_FD_155480 | JGI IMG/M metagenome (GOLD analysis project Ga0210377, IMG submission 155480) | Groundwater sediment microbial communities from an aquifer in East River, Colorado, USA - PLM4_65_b1 redo | ecosystem: Environmental > Terrestrial > Soil > Riparian zone | place: USA: East...
CGAGGTTTCCTGATCGATACCCGCCTGATCGATGGCGCGTTGCGCGGCGGTGTCGGTCTGCGTCACCAACGCCGCTGCCTCCGCCAGGGAGATGGCAACGACGAGGAGCGCCACGCAGGCTCGTCTATTCTGCACCGAGCGTGTATAGTACAACAGCGGGTGCGACATGGCGCCCTTCACGCCCTTGATCTCCAGACGATCATTCCTTCGCGGCGCGGTATCGAGCGCCATGGTCTGGCCGAGCCGCTTCGATCTCCCGGGCGCAACGCAACAATCAAACCTTCTGTATAACGGCATCCGGCTGGCGACGCCGTGGCCGCCGCGCCTGAGATACCCGGACGAACACCCGGTGCGGCCCGCCTATCTCGCCGACCCGCCCGCGATCATTCCCATCGATGTCGGGCGGCAACTCTTCGTCGATGATTTCCTGATCGAGGACACCACTTTCGTTCGCACCTACCATCGACCGGTCTATCACCCGGCCAACCCGATCCTGAAGCCCGAAACCGCGACGGAACTCCGCGACGACGTGGCCGAGCGCACCAAGCAACCGCTGAATGCGGCGGCCATGGTCTTCAGTGATGGCGTCTTTTTCGACCCGCGCGATCGCGTCTTCAAGATGTGGTACATGGCCGGCTACGGCGGCGCAACGGGGCACGCGATCTCACACGACGGCGTGGCGTGGATCCGGCCGTCGTTTGACGTCGTGCCCGGCACGAACATCGTGAACCAGGCGGTCCGCGACTCGGGCACGGTGTGGCTCGACCAGTTCGAGAGCAACCCGCGACGCCGCTACAAGATGGCGCTGTGGTACGACCACGTCATGGTCCTCTACATTTCGCCAGACGGCGTCCACTGGACGGAGATCGGCACGACCGGCCGCACCAGCGATCGTTCGACGTTCTTCTACAACCCGTTCCGCAAGGTGTGGGTCTTCAGCCTGCGCGCCAACCAGTACGAGTCGTCGATCAGCGGACGCTACCGGCAATACTGGGAGTCGCCGGACTTTGCCGCCGCTCCGGGGTGGAACCACCACGCGCCCGTAGCGTGGGTGAAAGCGGATTCGCGCGACTTCGCCCGCAGCGGCGTCGCCTCGCGGCCTGAGCTCTACAATCTGGATTGCGTGGCCTACGAGAGCGTGATGCTGGGCCTGTTCTCCGTCTGGCGCGGGGAATCGACGGTGCGGGAAAAGATCAACGAAGTGGCGATCGGATTCAGCCGCGACGGTTTCCACTGGCACCGGCCCGATCGCGAGGCATTCCTGCCGGTGTCGGAAGAGGTTGGCAGTTGGAACTGGGGCAACGTCCAGTCGGCCGGCGGCGGCTGCGCGATCGTCGGCGACAAGCTGCATTTCTACGTCAGCGGCCGACAGGGCCGGCCCGGCAGCGATGCGCCGGGCGTCTGCAGCACCGGACTCGCCACGCTGAGGCGCGACGGGTTCGCGTCGATGGACTGGTTCCCGGAGAGCGCGCGGGTGCGCAAGGGAGACATCCGGCTCGGTCCCGGCGCCAGCGGCACGCTGACCACGAGGCCGCTCACCGCCGGCGGCGCTCACCTGTTCGTGAACGCGGATCTCAGCGGCGGCGGCGAGCTGCGGGTGGAGGTGCTCGATCGCCGGGGCAACGTCATCACGCCGTTCACGAAGGACGCCTGTGCGCCGGTGACAGGCGACGGCGTTCGCCTGCCGGTGCAGTGGGCGTCGGCGTCGCTCGGCTCCCTCACCGGACAGCCTGTGCGATTCCGCTTCTCGATGTCGCGCGGCCGCTTTTACGCGTTTTGGGTGAGTAACTGGCCGAGCGGTGAAAGCGGCGGCTACCCGGCCGCCGGCGGGCCGGCCTTCAACGGGCCGGTCGACACGCGCGCACGTTGATGATCGATCCACGCCCCGATTCCGTTCGCGCGCGCATCGCCGCGGGCCTCGATCGGCCCGGACTCATCCCTGTCGCTTGCGGCGCATCGCTCGCGATCGGCTTGTTCTTTCTCTTCGTCTGGTCGCCGCTCCCGTGGGGCTGGGAGGGTATCGACTTTTACAACGACCGCGCGGTGCGCCTGGCCGCCGGCCTTCCGTTCGACACCACCGACGTCCCTTGGGGCTACGCCTACTTCGTTGCCGCGTTCTACCTGATCTTCGGCAACCATCCCTGGATTCCGCTGGTCGCGCAAGTGGCGCTCAACAGCCTGGTCCCGCTGCTGCTCTACCGGCTCGTGCAACCGCTGATGGGCCGGCGCGTTGCGGCACTGAGCGCCTTGATGGCCGGAGTGTTTTCGTTCAACACCGTCTACGCGTCGACGCAGTCGTCCGACTGCGTGTCGACGGTACTGTTCCTCGCATCGCTCCTGCTCTTCAGCCGTGGTCATCTCGCGGGCAGCACGCTGCTGTTTGCGGTCGCCGGTCTGGTCGCCGGACTCGTGCCGCAGTTTCGCCCGAACCTGATCCTGTTCCCACCGCTGCTGGCCGCGATCTACACCTTGAGGCGGCGGTTCACCCGGCCGGCACTGCTGAACATGACCGCCTATTTGCTCGTGGCCGGGGTCACGCTGTCGCCGTGGATTCTCCGCAACTACCGGTTGACCGGCACCTTCATGCCCACCAGCACCCACGGCGGCGTGCAGCTGTGGTACGGGACCCTGCAAGTGGGCCGCTATCTCGAGAGCCGAGCCGACAATCCGCGTTCGGCATTCGAGTCGAGCGCCTTCGCGTACACGAGCCTCGCGAACCTGCCCCTGGTCGTCACCACCGAGCGGCAATCGTGTGGCGGCGAGCAGCCGGCCGATCTGGCGTTGGTCTATTGGACCGATCGGGATCGCACTGCCCGGCCCGCACGGATTTCGGACGTGACCGGCGACCGCGTCACGTTCTGGCTACCGGGGCAGCCAGATCCCACGGCGATCTATTACTACTACGAGCTCCGGCCCGCCGGCTCCGCTGAGGGTTCGTTCACGCCGCCAGGCGGGCCGCAGCGGCCGTTTGTCTACTTCGTCACCACCGATCATCTCGGCGACATGGATCGTCACCACGATCTGCTCGACGTGTTCGATCTCATCTGGCTGCTCCGCAGCGTGGCCTGGCAGGAACAGCCATCGCCGATCGACGCGTACGATCTCGATGCCGATGGAGCCATGTCGGAGCAGGACGTACGGATCGCGGCGCGCCTGCTGATCACGGCCGCCGGCGGACGCGACGCCGATCCCGTCAGGTCGATCGTCGCCAGCGAGCAGGCCGTGGTGCTGTCGCTGACCGACGGTTCGACCTTCACCGTGCCGCGAACCTGGACCGGCCGGGTCACGGATGTCACCGCGACGGGAGAGTTCGGATCGCGCCTGGTCTACGCCCGGCGCCCTCTGGCCGACGCCCACGGGCGGCTCGGGCCGTCCGGCCCTTGTCAGCAAGTCGATGCCGGCAGCCCAAATGAAGTGTTCTACCGCTGGGAGCCCCACAACATGCGGCGCTACCTCGCGCTGGCGATGGACAACATCCGCCGCGATCCGAAGGCCTACGTCGCCTGCGCCGGCTACCGGATGATCCGGTTGTTCGTGATCCGCGGCAGTTCGCAGATCCAGGAGGCCCAGCAATTCAGCGGCAGCCGTTTGATCTACGCGGCCGGCACCGTCCTGTCCGCCAGCTACCTGCTGCTGTGCATTTCCGGCGCGGTGATCGCCTGGCGGCGGAAGTACAACCTCCTGCCCGTACTCCTGCCGATCGTCTACGTGCCGGTCACGATCGGCTGGGTCCTGACGAACATGCGCTACACGATTACCGTGCAGCCGTTGATGTTCGTGTTCGTGTCGGTGGCGGTGAGTACCGCGCTCAGACTGGACTCGACGGGGAGCGAGCGGAGAAGAGGAGAGGCTTGAGGTTAGTTTGCAGTTAACAGTTCACAGTTCAGAGTTAAGTTGCAGTTGTCTAGTTTCAGTTTCAGTTTCAGTTGGTGACGACTGAGACCCGCAGCCCATGCCCGTCCGATCGGTCGCAACTGAAACTGAAACTGAAACTGCAAACTCGAAACTTCATTCTGAACTGTGAACTGTTAACTGTGAACTGCAGAGCGTGCCCCTACAGCAACCAGCGCCCGATGAGGCGCAGCAGTCCGCGCGACGCGATCATGGACGCAAACAACAACGCCGCGTAAATCACGAAGACCGATCGCGAATAGCTGAAGTAGAGGTAAACGTAGAGGATGGCGAGTTGCGCGGCGGCGGCGCCGAAGACGACGCCCTTGGCGATCAGCTTGCTGTCCCGCCATTCGAACGGCCGCGACGCGCCGCGATAGACACCGATGATGAAGAACGCCACCAGCTGGGTCGCCACGACGAGGGGCAGCGAGTTGTAGAAGTTGCCGGCGTTGTCGAGATAGATGTAGGGGCCCAGCCGCAGCCGGTTGGCTTCGTAGTAGGCCGCGAAGATCAACCCGAAATCGATCATCACCTCGAAGGCGCGGCGCTTGTGCATGAAGTCGCCGACGAGCGGCGTGATCATCTCGGCCAGCCCCGGCGTCACCGCGGTGTCGTCGTAAACGCGCACGCGCGCGAGGTAGATCGCAAACACGCACATCCCAGCAAGGAACAGCGCCCCCACCGTCAACGACCAGCTGCCGGCGGCGGCGTTGCGGAGGGTCAGGCCGATCGCGCCGCCAATGGCGGCCAGCAGCCACAGCACGAAGACGGCGTTGCGCTCCGACAGGCCGATCGCGACCAGGCGGTGCGAGGAGTGATCGCGGCCGCCGACGGCCGGCGATCGCCCGGACAGCAGGCGCGCCACCGTCACCAGCGTCGTGTCGAAGATCGGGATCAACAACACGAACACCGGACCGGCGATCACCGACAGCACGTCGGAACGGCTGCCCCGCACGCCCTCGTGGTTGAGCGTAAAGGTGGCGAGGCTGAAGCCCAGGAGCAGGCTGCCGCAATCTCCCATGAAGATCGAGGCCGGGGGAAAGTTGTAGACCAGGAACCCGGCGATCGAGCCGGCGAGCACGGAGAGGAACGCGATTTCGGGGCCGGCCGATTCGCGCATCACGCCGGTGAGCAAGCCCGCGATGTTCATGATCGCGACAACGAGCGCGGTGCCGGCGCACAGGCCGTCCATGTTGTCGAGCAGGTTGAACGCATTGGTCAGGCCGACAATCCACAGCATCGTCAGCAGGCTGTCGAACAGCCGCGAGTCGAGCCAATAGAGGCGATAGTCGAAATAGACGAGCGTCGCGGCCAGCGCGATCTGGGCGATCAACTTGGTGGCCGGCTTGAGGGCGATGACATCGTCCACCAGGCCGAGGACGAAGATTGCCATCGCGCACGACAACGGCACGATCACCTGCGACGCCGCGCCCGAAATCAAGGTGCCGGCCAGCAACGCCGCCGCCATGGCGCAGCCGCCGAGCATGGGGACGATCTGGCGATGCCAGCGATCGTTGCGCGGATGGGCCACGAGCCCGGTACGCCTGGCGATGATGCGGCATACCGGCACCAGCGCGACGGCCAGGATGAATCCGGTCAGGAGCGGCGCGATCACCTGCTGCCAATCGACGCCGATCACGCGCCTGCCCTCCACGACGGCAGCAGCGCCAGCCAGCGCTCGAACGTCAACAGCGTCCACAACCGGTGTCCGTGGTTGGCGCGGCGGGCGGCATGATCGTCCAGCAGTTGGCGGACGTAGCCCTGGGAGACGTACGGACGAAGTCGCGCCGACGGCACGAGCAGCGTGTCGCGAAGATAGTCGCCGAGATCGCCGCGGAACCAGGCGTCGAGCGGCACGCCGAAGCCTTTCTTGCCGGCGCGCTTGACCGCGTCGGGCACCATGTCGGCAAAGGCTTCGCGCAGGATCGCCTTCGTGGTCCGGCCGTCGAGTTTGAAGTGGTCTGGCAAGCCAGCCACGTACTCTATCAGCGCACGATCCAGAAAGGGCGCCCGCGCCTCGAGGGAATTGGCCATCGACATCCGGTCGGCCTTCACCAGCAGATCGTCGTGCAGGTAGCTGTGGAAGTTGGCGGCGAGCAGGCGGTTGAGCGGCGAGGCTCCGGCCACGCCGCCGAGATTCTTCAGGTTGAGTCCGCGATCAAGCGGCGCCACCCGCGACAGCAGTTCCGGCGCGAGGAGCGACTCGGCATCGTCGAAGAAGGCGCCCGACCAGGCAGAGATCCGATCCATCAGCGGCAGGCCGCTGGCGCGGGCAAACCGGCGGCCGCGGGCGATCCAATGGCGCTCGTTGCCGGGATTCGGCAAGGCCGACAGCGCCACCCCTGCGGCCCCCGCCACCCAGCCGGGCACCCGTTCGGCCGCCAGGGCCGCGGCAAACCTCAGGTAACCGGCGAACACCTCGTCGCCGCCATCGCCGGTCAACGCCACCGTCACATGTTGCCGTGTGAGCTTCGCGACGAGATAGGTGGGGATCGCGGACGAATCGGCAAACGGGCCATCGTAGTGATAGACGAGGGTATCGAGCAGATCCATGGCCGAGGGCTGGACCTTGAATTCGGTGTGCGCGGTGCCGAAGTGCTTTGCCGTCTCGCGGGCGACGTCGGTCTCGTCAAACGCGGCGTCGCCCTCGAAGCCGATGCTGAACGTGCGCACGGGCTCGTTGAGCAGGCGGCTCATCACCCCGACGATGATCGTCGAGTCGATGCCGCCGCTCAGGAATGCGCCGAGCGGCACGTCGCTCATGAGACGACGCTCCACTGCCGCCGTCACCAACTCCCTCACTCGGCGAGCGGCAGTGGCCCGGTCGTCGTGAGGTCCTGAGGGCGTGAGTGCTCGAGGGCCTGAGGTTCTGAGGTCAGGAAAGGTCAGCTGCCAGTACCGCCGAGCGGCCGCTTTGCCATCGCGGCCGAAGCTCTCGACGGTGCCGGGTTCGATCTGCCTGACACCGCGATAGACGGTGCGCGGGTGTGGCACGTAGCCGTAGATGAAATAGTACGGAATCGCCTCTTCATCAATCTCGATCCGTACTGCGGGGTGGGCCAGCAGCGCCTTCACCTCCGAGCCAAAGACCACGCGGCGTGTGTCCTGCCAGAGGTACAGCGGTTTCTTGCCGGCGCGGTCCCGCGCCAAGGTCAGGCGGCCGGCGCGCCCATCCCAGATCGACAGCGCAAACATCCCGTCGAGCTCGTCGATGGCACGTTCGCCGAGCTCTTCGTACAAGTGAACGATGACTTCGGAATCGGTATTCGAACGAAACCGGTGGCCGCGCTCGACGAGGCCTTTTCGGAGATCGCGGAAGTTGTAGATCTCACCGTTGAAGACCAGCTGGATCGAACCGTCTTCGTTGCCGATTGGCTGGTTGCCGGCCTCGCGCAGGTCGATGATGCTCAGGCGGCGAAAGCCAAGGCCGGCGTGCCCGTCCGGCGAGAGAAAGGTGGCGACATGGTCCGGACCGCGATGCTGCAGGGTCGCTGTCATCGATGCCAGGGCTCCCGCACTCACCGCAGCGTCGAAGCTCAATTCACCGCAAATGCCACACATTAGGAATCAGGAGTCAGGAGTCAGGAGTCAGGGGTCAGGAACCGGGGACCAGGGCCTGTGCGCGCAGGAATTCGAACAGCACGTCCGCCTTCACCACGTTGGCGTTGCCGACAGCGTGGCCGCTGGCCGCCGGCATTTGCGACGGCCGGTAGTGCAGATAGGCCGCCGTGCTCGATACCACCGGCGTGCCATCACCCAGCACCTCCTTCAGCAGCGCGTCGTCGTCCATGATACCGGCGTCGTAGAAACGATCCGAGCCGTCGCACACCTGCGGCGCCATATTGACGAAGAACATCAGGCGATAGCGGCCGTCGCGATTCAGACGCTGCAACTCTCTGACGGCGTCGATCCAGGACACGACTTCGGGCGATCGCTTCAGGTAGCGGCTACGCATGCGATCGTCGCGGGCGTTTGGCCCGGTGGCAGACGGACAGGCGAAATCGCGGACCTGCTGATCGTCAAAGACCTCGACTTCGGTCAGTCTCTGCTCGGCGGCGTCCGCCGCTCCGCCGGGGCGGTTGAGCAATGCCTCTTCGCCGGACAGGTTGCCGATTTGTTCGCGGTACGCGGCGTCACCCACGAATCGCCAGCGCGCCGTGAGGTAGACGCGGCGGTAGAATTCGTAGGAATAGAAGTATTTCTGCATCGTGCGCTGCACCGCGCTGGTGATGCGACGCGCCGGCGACGGCGCCGCCAGAGGCTCGTTGGCCGTGAAGTCGTTGGGATAGAAACCGATGATGACCAGGTCCGGCGCATAGCGATCGCCAACTTCGCGAAGGTAGGCGAGCTCCTGTGACGTGTTATAGCCAGGCACGCCGAGATTCCACACCTGCCATTTGACGTCGGGGCGCCAGCGCTCGAGCCGCTGCTCGAGCAGGAAGGGATAGGTGGTGTCCGACAGGGTACCGTGGCCGAACGTCACGGAGTCGCCCAGGACGATGATCCGGAACGTCCCTGGCGGCTTCGCGAGGGAGTATTCGCGCTCGTCGCGAAAGCCGAGGGAGTTGATGCTCACCGGAACGCCCGCGAACCAGCCACGATAACCTGGCGCGAGGCGCTGCCCGCGCACCGGGTCGCTGAGGTAAAAACCCGGCGTCCCGCGGGTGTCGTCCCACCGCACCCGCACCCACACTTCGACCAGGGCCGCGGACACGAGGCCGGCCGACACCAGCGCGGGTAGAGCGATGTAACAGATGTTTTGAAGGAACCTGGGCATCAGATCCAGCCGCGCCACCAATACAAGGCAATGGCCGCGTACTCCTGCGCGAGTCCGCGCACCTGTTCGAGTTTCGGCGCGCCATCGTGCAAGTAGAACTGGCTCACCGGCACCGGTGTCGGCACGACTTCGATTTCGGGGGCGACGCGGTGCCAAGTCATCGTTGCGCGCCGCATGTGGTACGGGGAGCTCACCAGCAACACTTTCCGCCAGTTGTGGTCGGCGAGAATCTGGCGCGACAAGGTGACGTTCTCATAGGTGTTGCGCGCCTTGGTCTCGAGGATGATCGCTTCGTCCGGCACGCCGCTCGCCACCGCCAGCCCGCGCATGATTTCCGCTTCCTGGAACGCGAACACGAAGCCCGACGAGAAGATCATTTTCGTCGCGTAGCCTTCGCGGTACAGGTCCACGGCCTGCTTGACGCGTTCCTGGTAGCCGCCGCCCGCCTGTCCACTCTCGCCGGCGCCGCCGGCGAACACGACGATCGCATCCGCCGGCACCGGATCCTGCTCGAGCTTCAGCGGTTCCGCAAGATTCCACACCACCGGTGTCTGGAACAGCACCAGGTACGCAATGGCGAGCGCTGCCACGATCGCGAGCGTCCGGCGACGGGCCATCCGGTAGGCCCGACGCAGCCGTACTTCCCACCGTCCTTCGGTCTGTCCGCGCAGTTCGGCGGCCGCGTCGATCAGCGCGGACATCTTCGCAATCCGCGCCTTCCAACTGTTCGATCGGGCCACCTCGATCCGGCGCGGCGCCTCCTCCGGGCGCGGATCCGCCAGCGTGCGCGCGATCGCATCCGCGAACGCCGCCGCGTCCCTGGCAATCGAAACGATCTGGCCGTGGTCGGCGTTGAATCGCTGGATCTCGACCAGATCGGTGGCGACCACCGGGGTTCCCATCGACAGGTACTCGTTAAGCTTCGTCGGATAGACGTTGGTGGTGTAGTCCGTCAACCGGTACGGGACGATGCCGATGTCGAAGCCCCGGATGTAGCCGGGCAGGGTCGGATGCGGCTTGCCGCCGAGCAGCTTGATGTTGGGGCACGCCTCCAGGCGGGAGAGGTCGCACTGCGCGGGGCCGACGAACGCGAAGGTCACATCCGGCAGCCGTCGGGCCACGTCGACGATTAGATCCTGGTCGATCCACTGGTGCATGCCGCCCACGTAGCCCACCACCGGCCGCTTCAACGACGCCAGGTCTTCGGGCATCGGCTTCGGCATCAGCCGCGCTTCCTCGAACAGCTCGAACTTCACTGCGAACGGAAAGAAGTGCACCTTCGACGACGCCAGCGCCGCCCGCGCGCGGAGTTTTTCCGAGGTGACGAACACCAGGTCGGCGCGCTTGAACATCGCCTCCTCGCTGACGGTGATGCGGCGCG
>Ga0210377_10005844_pt1 | contig 10050 bp, 8 predicted proteins | sample PLM4_65_b1redo_FD_155480 | JGI IMG/M metagenome (GOLD analysis project Ga0210377, IMG submission 155480) | Groundwater sediment microbial communities from an aquifer in East River, Colorado, USA - PLM4_65_b1 redo | ecosystem: Environmental > Terrestrial > Soil > Riparian zone | place: USA: East...
GTTGCCGCGGCTGAGCACCATATCGCCTTGCGAGCCAACCACGATGCCGTTCGCGAGCACATCCTCCACGGGTGATTCGGTCCTGGCACGATCTTCCTCGTGCACAAGATTCAGGATCTCGCGCACCGGCCGGTTAAGCGCCGTGTCGCGCCGGAACCCGGTCAGCATTTCAGCGACCGCGTTCATGCGAACCACGCGCCCTTCCGTGTCGGTCGTGATTACCGCATCGCCGATGGAATGCAGCGTTATTTCAGCCTGTTCCTTTTCCGAGGCAAGCGCCCGCATCGACCTCGATGTGTAGCGCAGCGACAACCCCGCCGCGAGCAGGATCACCACGGTGAGCACGGTAGCCATTGAAATGATCAGGTAAGAGTCACGCCGGTACTCCTGCGTCGTCTGCTCGACGGCGGACACGGAGGCGGCCTGTTGTCGATCGATCAGATCGGAGAGAATGCCGAAAATCCTGTCCTGACCGGGCAGCACCGTGTCAATCAGTATCTGCCTTCCTTCGGCCGCACGGCCATCCCGTATCAGCTCGCCTGCCTGAAGCTGGGCCGGACGTACTACGCGCGTGAGCGCGCCTTGCTCATCCAGCGATTTTCGCTCGTCGTCGCTCACGCCCGCGTCGAGCAGCTCGGTACGCGCCATCGCGAACTCCGTGCCAAATTCGTGAAAACGCATCCATTCCGCGTCGATATCGAACGGGTCCTTCAACAGCATCATCTTGAGCAGAATCACGCTGCGTTCGCGCGCGGCGATGCGCATGCGCGACAGCCGCGCGGATTTGGCATCGATATGGTTTACCACCAGATTGAGTTGTTGCTTGGCTTCCTGCATTTTGGTGAGCCCAAAAACCGTGATCCCAAACAACAGAATAAGCGTCCCGCCGAGGCCGGCGGCAAGCGCGATCTGGATTTTGTGCCGTCTCAATAGCATCGCCGGCTTGTCTCAATACACCGCCGCCGGCGCGATGACTGCCGCGGTCGACCCGCGCGTTTTCGCGTGCGTCAGCACGAACATGAATTCGTATACCCGGCGGCGCGCGAGTTCTTCGGTCGCGAGGTTCTCGAGGCCGAACAGGCCCATCTTGACGTACATGGTCTGCGGCACGAGGAACGGCCGCTGCGGGTCCTCGCCCGGCACCGGTCCGTAGCTCCAGGTATCGGCACCGGTCAGCGCGACGCGACGGTCGTACAGCCACTGCACCAGCGCCATGCCCGGCCCCGGCTCGCCGGAGAGAAACAGCTCGGCATCCTTGTCCCACAACCCGCCCCAACCGGTGTGGAACAATACGGCGTCGCCGCCCTTGATCTGTGTACCCTGTTTATTGAGCGCGCCCTCGACGTCGGCGACGCTGATGACATAGCCCCGCACCAGACGCTCGACGCCCTTGTAGGCCGCCACGTCCACCAGCACGCCGCGCGTGACGATCGGCGGCACGGTTTCCATGCCGAAGCGATTGAGTCCCCAGGATTCGACCACGTCTTGGGTGGTCCAGCCGTTGTAAAAGCGGTCGCCGATCTGAATATGCCCAATGGAATCGAGCTGCGTGCCGACCTGAAACGTGCCGGCCTGGATTTCGGTGATCCAGTTGATCTGGTTTCTGCCCCAACCCTTGCCCACCGCGTCAGGGCGGCGCCGGTTGGTGAAATGAGCCGACGTGTCCACGGTCTGGTGCCAGTAGCGTCCCGGAAACTTGGGCACGTTCTCGTCCAGAATGCGGCCCAGATCGACGCGCGCGCCGGTTTTCACCAGGGCCGCGGCCGAACGTACCTGCGCCGGCGTGATCTCGTTCAAGGTGCCGAGCTGATCATCAGCGCCGTAACGGCTTGGCCACCACGGCGACTCGCCCTCGGGCAGACCGCTGGTGCCGGCGCGCGAATCGGAGCGCGCGTCCGGGGCCGACTCCGCCGCCGCCAACACGTGCGACGTCAGGAGCAGACACAGCATCAGCCACCAGGCGTGTCGGGTCACATCATCCTCCGTAACGGAAACTGGGATAGAGCGTCATGCCGCCGTCGACGTAGAGCGTGGCGCCGGTTATGTAATCCGCTTGATCGGAAGCGAGCCACACCGCGGCACGGCCGATGTCGTCGGTCTCGCCGACGCGCCCGTAGGGGATAATCTCGAGCAGGGCAGCCTCCTTCTCGGGTGTGTCCCAGGCGGACATATTGATCGGCGTCCTGATCGCGCCCGGCGAGATGCTGTTCACGCGGATCTTGTGCGCCGCGAGCTCCTGTGCGAGCGTTTTCATCAGCATCATCACGCCGCCTTTGGAAGCCGCGTAATTCGCGTGCCCGGCCCAGGGAATGATGTCATGCACCGAAGAGACGCAGACGATTTTGCCGGCCGCCGACGATACTCGCGGCAACACGCCCTGGCGCTGAAACAACCGAACCGCCTCGCGGGCGCATAAAAACTGTCCGGTAAGATTTACGCGGATCACCAGATCCCAGTCCGCCAGGCTCATGTCCGCGAGCGGAGCGTCCTTTTGCAGACCGGCATTGTTAACCAGGATATCGATGCCGCCGCAGGTTTCGGTCATCTTGCGGAACATCGCCTGCACCTGTTCTTCCTGACTCACGTCGGCCTGGATCGCGAGCGCCTGACCGCCGTGCGAGACGATGTCGTCGACCACGCGCGCCGCGTCTTCCGGGCCGCGCACGTAGTTGACCACGACCGTGGCGCCGGCGGCGCCCATGGCGCGCGCGATCCCGGCACCGATTCCGGAATTGGCGCCGGTCACCAGCGCCCGCTGTCCGGCCAGCACCTGACCGATCGACTTCATGCTCTGCACGTCCGCGCTTTTCATCACAAGTCCTCCTGAAGGCTAAAACCCATAACTCAAACCTGACTGAAACGTTTGCCGATCCAGTGATCGAAAGAGAGTTTTCCAGGACCGTGCAACAACACGATCATCAACGCCAGGCCCCATGCCTGATGCTGGAACAGTCCGGCCGCGTTGAGATCCGGATAGGAAACGACGGCGATGATGTTGAACACGAACAGCACCAGCGCGGCGAAACGCCCGCCGAGTCCGAGCGCCAGCAGCACTGGAAAGAACAGCTCGGTGAAGGTTCCGGCGTAGGCCGCCGCCACCGGAGGCAGCAGCGGCACCTGGTACTCGTTTTCAAACAACAGAACGGTGGTGTCGAAGCTTTGAATCTTGGTCAACCCCGACGTCCAGAAGGCCCGCGCCACCCACAGACGGATGACAAGGTCGCCGAGTGGCGCGAGAAAGTTTAGTCCTTGGATAACATGCCGCCCAATGCCGGCGAGGCGCACGGCGAGCGAGGAATTCATGGTTGGCGTTAATGTGGACATGGGCGATATCTCCTGGTTCGTGGTTCGGTCATAAATGGAAATCAACCAGCGTGTTATGCGCTACGTGCCACTGCATGCTGGTGGTCACGTCGAATTGGGGCTCGGCGGCGAACGCCTGTTCGCAGGCGTCGGCGAACATGTGCTCATCAGCGAACGCGTGCAGCAGCGCGTACTCGCCCGCGCTCAGGGTTTCCAGCTCGATCTCAAGACGGCGCCGAACGATCAAGAGCCGCGTGCCACCAGCCGCCAGGTCCATGGTCTCCATGCACTCGGAGTCATCCTGGTTCACCTGCCAGATGCGCAATACCGGAAAATTCGACGCCAGCAATCGGCACGCCGGGTGCAGCCGCCAATGCAAACGTCCATAGTCGGCCGGCGCCACGGCGGCGAGCGCCGCCAGATCGAGCGGCACATGGTTCGCGGCGTGAAATACCCGGTGATAGGCCCACTCGAGACGCGCCATGTCCGGCAGGTAAATGAGATCGTCGGCCCCGGGAAAAGTTGCCAGGAACGCCGGGAATTCGCCGCCGAAATCGTGCAGATTGCCGCTGCGCGAGGGATAGCGCTCGATGTAATGCCGCGCGGCGTGATCGAAGAACCCGTTTCCCACCAGGCGCAGGATCACCGGATAGATCGCGCGCAGGGCCTCGGTGAGCCCAGCAAAAACATTGTTGCGGTAGACTTGCAGACGGCGTGCACCGGACAGACCGTTGGTGCGCAGGCGACTTTCCATTGCCGTGGACCCGTCGTAGACCGCACGCGCGAATTCGATCTGTTGCTCACGCAGCGAGGGCATGGGCATCCTCCAGGATCGTGTCGGCCTTGCGTGCCTCGTCCAGCAACACCTCCAGCGCCGGCAGGTCGCTGTCCCACTCGATCAGGGTTGGGACCCGGCTGAAGCGGTCCACCGCCAGGCGATACAGCAGCCAAACTTCGGGCGCCACCGGCCGGTTGTGCGTGTCGATCAGGATCTCGCCGTCGGCGAATTGCTTCCGGGTGAATCCCGCCAGGTGCATTTCCTCCACGCACGCGCGCGGGATTCCGTTGAGATAGGTTTCCGGATCGAAACCGTGGTTGCAGGCGCTTACGTAAACGTTGTTCACGTCGAGCAGGATTCCGCAGCCGCTGCGCCGCGCGAGCTCCGCCAGGAACTCCGCCTCCGGCAGCGTGGATTCCGCGTATTGCAGATAACTCGAGATGTTCTCGACCAGGATCCGGCGGCCGAGATAATCCTGCACGCGTGCGACGCGCTCGCTCACGTGGCGCAGGGCCTCGTCGGTGTACGGCAGCGGTAACAGGTCGTTGAGGTAACGGCCACCGACCGAGCTCCACGAGAGATGTTCCGAGACGAACGCCGGTTCGAAACGCTCGATCAGTCGCTTGAGGCTGTCCAGATGGCGCAGGTTCAAATCGTCGGTGGATCCGAGCGAAAGACCGACACCGTGCAGACTCAGGGGATAGTCGGCGCGGATCCTCTCGAGATAATGCAGAGGTTTCCCGCCGGCGCCAAAATAATTCTCGCTATGCACCTCGAGCCAGCCGATCGCCGGCCGTTGCTCGAGCACGTCCTGGTAATGCGCGGCCCGCAGGCCGATCCCGGCGCGCGCCGGGATCGGACTTGCGTGGACGGATTGCAAAGCGAGTGGCCGCATGGGATTTTGATTAACCCTTGGGTTTGGTGCCGGCGCCAACGATCTTGTCGCAGGTGCCCTTGGGCAGGTAGACCCAGGCGTCTTTCTGTGCGTCCTGCTTCGACGTGCCGGCACAGGCGCTGCTCGCCGTCTGACAATCGTTCTTGCCAGCCTTCGCCACGCCGTAGCATTTCTCAGCGCTGAACTTGGGTTTTTCCGCCGGCCCCGCGTTGGCGGCCGCGATCACACCTAGCGCCAGTAAACCGGCCACGGCGGAGTGAATCATTGCCCTGGAATTTTTCATAACATCTTCCTCCTGATAAAGTTGACGATGGCCCGGTGCGCTGTCTCGCCCGAGACGACCTGAAGAGATCGCGGATGTCCTATAGCAACCCGCATGCCAAGTGACAGGCCACGACAAAGTGAAAGAGAATTCAGTGAGTTAGTAGGAAATACCGCGCTACGCGTGTACCGGCGATAGGGTCTGCGCCCACAACATGTTGCGGGGCCGCAGTATGTTGTGGCGGCGAACCGGTCACGCGACCGGTGAAACTCAGGAAGACTCGCCTGGCTTGGGTTTCTTGATTCCCAGTTTCTGCATGCGAAAGCGCAGCGTGCTGGAATTGAGTCCGAGCACGGCGGCGGCGCCGCGCTCGCCTTCGACCACCCAGTTGCACTCCACGAGCACGCGCAGGATGTGCTCGCGTTCGACCTCCGACAGGCTGCTGCCGCCACCGTTGAACGCGGGCTTGTCGTCGGTAACACGGGCCACCAGGCTGTCCTCGATCTGAACGAGGGGTCCTTGGGTCAGGATCGCGGCACGCTCGATCACGTTCTGCAGCTCGCGGATATTCCCCGGCCAGGCATAGCGAATCAGCTTTTCCATGGAATCGGCGTCGATGTCCTCCAGAGGCTTGCCGAGTTTGCGCGCAAGACGCGCCAGGAAGTAGCGGGCCAGCAAGGGAATGTCGGTTCGCCGCTCGCGCAGCGGCGGTACCTGGACCGGGAAAACGTTCAGGCGGTAGAACAGATCGCTGCGAAAGCCGCCGGCGCCGACGATCTCCGCCAGGTTACGATTGGTCGCGGCGATCACGCGCACGTTGACGCGAATTCGCTTGGCGCCGCCGACGCGCTCGAACTCCTGGTCCTGCAACACCCGCAGCAGTTTCGCCTGCGCCTGAGGGGAAAGCTCGCCGACCTCGTCCAGAAACAGCGTGCCGCCGTCGGCCAACTCGAAACGGCCGATACGTTGCGCGATCGCGCCGGTGAATGCGCCTTTCTCGTGTCCGAACAGCTCACTCTCGATCAGCTCGCTCGGCAACGCGGCACAGTTCATCTTGATCAGCGGCTTGTCCTTGCGAGAACTGAGGTTATGCAGCGCATGGGCAATCAGCTCCTTGCCGGTGCCGGTTTCGCCGATAATAAGGACGGTCGAGTCAGTGCGCGCGACTTTTTCCACGTCGGCACAGACTTTTTTCATCGACGTAGCGTCGCAAACAATATTTTCAAAATTGTGCTCGGCGCGTATCTCTTCCTGCAGATAGGTCTTTTCCTGCCGCAGTCGCCTTAGCTCCTCTTCAGCGTGCTTGCGATCATTCACGTCGCGCAGGATCACGGTGTAATATTTTTGTCCGCCGATCTCTAACCTCGAGATGGTGGCCTCGATGGGGAATTCCTCGCCGTTGGCGCGCAGTGCCGTCAGACCCTCGGGCGTCCACACCTGCAACAGGTTCTGTTTCTTGTCGCCGATGGCGCGCAGGTTATCGTCGAGCAATTTTCGAAATTGTTTGGAGAGAAAACGGTCAAACGGCTGACCGATGGCCCATGCCGAGGAACATTTGAACACCCGCTCGGCCGACACGTTGAACAAGGTCACCGTGCGCAACTCGTCGATGGTGATAATCGCATCCATGGCGGTTCTGAGAATGCCCGCCAGACGTTGCTCGCTTTTCTGCAATGCCTCCTCGATGCGCTTGCGTTCGGTGACGTCCACCAGGATCGAACGGGTGGCAACGGCCCGGCCCTGGAGGTCCATGATCGGATGCACCGACAGGCTGATCCACAGTTGCGCGCCATCGGCCTTGCGCATTTCGATTTCCTGTCCATGCGTCTCTTCGCCCGCGAGAAAACGCTCGAACGCCCGTTGCGCCTTCGGCCGCCCGTCCGGCGTGTCAGCCGCCAGATCGAACACGTCCTTGCCGATCAGCCGCTCCAGCGGAAAGCCGAACAGCTCGGCGGCGCGGCGGTTGGCTTTGCGGATGAGCCGGTCGGGGCCGACGGACAGATAGACGTCCGGGGCCAAGTCGAACAGATCGCGATAGCGCTCCTCGCTGCGGGCCAACGCCTGCTCCGCGCGCAGACAATCGAGCTCGGCCGCCGCGCGCGCGCCGAAAATCCGGAAAATCGACATGTCACGCGGCGCGGCATGCATCGACTTGACGTCGATGACCGCGAGGTGGCCGAGCACGCGGTTGGCGCTGTCGATCAGCGGGATCGCGAGATAACTCTCCGCGGACATTTCTACCAGTTCGTGTTCCTGCGGGAACAGCGCGCAGATGCCCTCGGGATAGCAGCGCACTTCGCCGGCTAACACCCCCTCGCACGGCGTACCCGGAAGATCGTATTCGAAGTTGTCGATGAAATGATCGTCAAACCAGAAGGCCAGCGTGCGCACCCGCGTCTTGACTGCGGTGAATTCGGAGACAAAGGCGTAGCGCACGCCCAAGGCCTGCGCCAGTTTCTGCACCAGCGCGCGGAAAAACGCCTCACCCGTAACCGAGGCCGTGCCCTCGACGATGGTGCGCAGCAAATCCTCGCCGTTCTGGGCGGGCGCCGCGCGTGTGACGGCATCCATGAATTCTCCCGTGGTTGCGTCGGCGGCCTTGGTTACACCGCTCGCCGCGATCCATACCATGTCATTACAGTGGGTTAAGCGACCAGCGAAGAAACCACACTCCGACCTCACATGATTCTATGCCTTTCCTTTCAGGCCGCAAGCACCCCGGCATAGACACGCCTGGAAATCCTTATGCCTTGCGTAGAAAAAAGCAAAAAATCGCAAACAAACCAGAGCCCGCCACCGCCGCGGCCGGAAACTCAAGGGAGGGAAAATGGTGGCTAGGGGCGGAATCGAACCGCCGACCTCAGCATTATGAGTGCCGCGCTCTAACCGTCTGAGCTACCTAGCCAAATCGAATTGGAGATTCTCGCCAACTCCCCCTCTCCCCTTTGCGGAAGAGGGCAAGGGGAGAGGGGAACCTTGCCTCATTTGATGCCGCGCTGAACTTGCACGCCCCCTCACCCTCATTGATTCCCGCCAGGGTGCGCGAACAGCTTGCGCACCCGCTCGAGAGCGCGGATGTCCACCGGACATCCGCGGCCCCTCCCTCTCGCCTCCCGCAAAGGGGAGAGGGAGGCGAGCCTTGGCGCGCTACGCGCGCGATCCGGTCAGGTTGGGGGCGCAAAAGATACCGATATATGCCGGGCCTGACAAGGGAAACGAGCCCGGCGTGATCAAATCAATGCCTACACGTTAAACCGGAAGTGCATGACATCGCCGTCGTGCACCACATAGTCCTTGCCTTCGAGCCGCAATTTCCCGGCCTCGCGCGCGCCTTGTTCCCCGTGGCAGCGCACGAACTCGTCGAAGGCGATGGTCTCGGCACGGATAAAACCCTTCTCGAAATCCGTATGGATCACACCCGCGGCCTGGGGGGCGTGTGCGCCTTGGCGTACCGTCCAGGCGCGCACTTCCTTGGGGCCAACGGTAAAAAACGTCTGCAGGCCGAGCAGCTTGTAGCCGGCACGGATAACGCGGTTCAGGCCCGGTTCCTCCAGGCCCATATCGGCAAGAAATACCTGCTTCTCTTCGGCGTTCATATCGGCCAGCTCCGCCTCGATGGCGGCGCAGATCGGCACCACCACGGAATTTTCCGCGCGCGCGAGTTTTTCCACCTGATCGAGATAGGGATTGTCGGTAAAACCCTTCTCGTTCACATTGGCGATGTACATGAGCGACTTGTCGGTAAGCAGGCACAGCGGCTTTAACAGCCGGTGCTCGTCTTCGCTCAGGCCCATGCTGCGCACCGGCTGACCGTTATTGAGATGCGCGCGCACGCGCGTCAGGAGTTCGCGCAGTTTGATATCGTCCTTGTCACCGCTCTTGGTGCCTTTGTCGGCGCGCTGCATGCCTTTCTCAACCGTGTCCAGATCGGCCAGCGCCAATTCGGTATTGATGGTCTCGATGTCCGCCAACGGATTGATGCGGCCGGAGACATGCACGATGTTCTCGTCCTCGAAGCAGCGCACCACGTGAGCGATATCATCCACCTCGCGGATGTGGGCGAGAAATTTATTCCCCAGCCCTTCGCCTTTGGAGGCGCCGGCCACGAGACCGGCGATGTCCACGAATTCGATCGTGGTTGGGAGGATTTTTTCGGGTTTGGCGATCTCCGCGAGTTTCTGCAGGCGTGGGTCCGGCACCTCGACAATACCGATGTTCGGGTCGATCGTGCAGAAGGGATAATTCTCCGCGGCGATGCCCGCCTTGGTGAGCGCGTTGAAGAGCGTGGACTTGCCCACGTTCGGCAGGCCGACGATTCCGCATTTAAACCCCATACATATAACCTCTTTTTTCCAACTCCCCCTCTCCCGCGAAGGCGGGAGGTGAGGCGGATACAGGTAAAGGTCCTGTGGACCTTTACCCCGCCGAACGGGCGCACATGATTCATGTGCGCCCCGGTGGGAACAAGGGGTGAGGGTGCAAAACCCAGGCACCCCCTCACCCTGCCCTCTCCCCCGCTCGCGGGGGAGAGGGGTTTAAGTTTATTTGTGCATGTGCAGACTGTTCATGACCTTCTGGAACTGGCCATGCACGATGTCCGCGAAATGGGCCTTGGCGCTGACGATGGCCGCATCGATCAACGTCTGCTCCGCCGATGATGCCTTCTTCAGCACGTACGATACGACCTGCGCGGCGTTGCCGGGATGGCCAATGCCAATACGCAGGCGCGCGTAGTCGGAAGTGCCGAGTTTCTCGGTGACATCGACCAGCCCGTTGTGACCGCCGTCGCCGCCGCCGATTTTCAGCCGCACG
>Ga0210377_10005845_pt1 | contig 10048 bp, 7 predicted proteins | sample PLM4_65_b1redo_FD_155480 | JGI IMG/M metagenome (GOLD analysis project Ga0210377, IMG submission 155480) | Groundwater sediment microbial communities from an aquifer in East River, Colorado, USA - PLM4_65_b1 redo | ecosystem: Environmental > Terrestrial > Soil > Riparian zone | place: USA: East...
CCGCCCCGACCGCCTGACCCGAACGGACCCCCGGTACTCACCCGACCGCTTCCTCGCCCTGAAGGTCGAGGCGCTCCTGGCGGGCCCCCTCCGGGAGGACCGCCCCATCGTGGTCTGGGGCGCCGGTCCCGTGGGCAAGGCCTGGGCGCGGACCCTCGCGGCGCGTGGTCGCCCCGTGGCCGCCTTCGTGGAAGTGGATCCACGGAAGATCGGCCAACGGATCCATGAGGCGCCGGTGGTCGCGGTCTCCGGCGTCCCGTCGCGGAGAGGAGCGTTGCACCTGGCTGCCGTGGGCGACGCTTCCGCGCGGGGGCGAATCCGCCTCGAGGCGTCACGCCTCGGCCTCGTGGACGGGCGTGATCTCATCGCCGTCGCCTGAGGGCCGCGCTCGCGGGAATGGTTGGTTATAATCCCCCGCGGATGACGTCACTCCTGCTCGCGTCCCTTCTCGTCGCGACCGCGGCCTCCGCGCCGGCACACTCCGAAACCCGGATTGGCAAGATGGGCCGCATCCTGGCCCTCGAGGACCAGAGGGCGGGGGGCGGTGAGATCGAGCGCTACCTCCGCGATCCCGACCGTGGCGTGCGCCGGCGTGCGGCCCTCGCGGCGGGACGCATCGGCGATTCCTCGGCGGTCCTTGCACTGGTCGAGCTGATGAACGACGGCGAGCCCGAAGTTCGCCAGATGTCGGCCTTTGCCATGGGCCTCATCGGCGACCGCCTCGCGGCGGAGCGCCTCACGGCGTCCCTCAAGGACAGCGACGCCACCGTCCGCGCACGCGCCGCCGAGGCCCTGGGTCGCATCGGCGACCCCCGCGCCGCGGGGGAGGTGGCGCGGATGGTTCTCGAGGCGACGCCGAAGGGAGCGCCGCTCGTGACGGTCCGGGGGGACGATCCCGGGAGCGCGACGGACCCGTGGCTGGAGTTGCGCCTCGGCCTCTTCGCCCTCGCGCGGCTCAAGGACGTCAAGGTCGCCGAGGCGGTCCTGCTCCAAGGGGGGAAGCCGCGCTTCGACTGGTGGGCAGCCGTCTGGACGGCCATGCGCCTGGAGAGTGCGACGCTCCGGCCGGTCCTGGTGGCCGCGGCCTCCTCCGACGATCCTCTCTCTCGTGCCCTCGCCGCGCGAGGCCTCGGCGCCCTGAAGGACGCGGCCGACGTCGAGGTTCTCGCCTCGCTGTCGCGCGACGTCGACGAGAGCGTCGCGGTAGCCGCTCTCCGGGCGCTCGCCGTCGCCGGTGATCCGCGGGGCGTATCGGCCGCCGCGGCGGCCCTCGCGTCGAACAGCCTCACGCTGAAGTGGGACGCCCTTCAGGCCCTCGCTTCCCTTCCCCCGGAACGCTCGCTGCGCGCCAAGGTCGTCTCCTACGTCGGCCACGAACGCCCCTGGATGAGAGCAGCAGCGCTCCGGGCCCTGGCCCGCATCGACCGTGACGATTTCGCTCTCGTCCTCTCGGGCCTCGATCCCGACCCCGACTGGTCCGTCCGTGCGGCCTTGGCGACCGCACTCGGCGAGGCGGGGACCGAGGTCAGCGTGGGGATCCTGTTTGCGATGCTCAAAGACGAGGACCCGCGTGTCCTCCCCTCGGTCCTGGAGGCGATGCGCAAGGCCCGTGGCTCCGACGCCTCCGATACCCTCAGGCGCCATCTCGATCACCCCGACTTCGCGGTCCGCGCCGCCGCCGCCGAGGGCCTGGCGGCCCTCAAGACCACGGGGCTCACGCCGGCGCTGGCGGCCTGCTATCGGCGTTCTCTCGGCGACCCCGAGATCGACGCGCGCGTCGCTCTCGTGGAGGCCCTTGCCGTTCAGCTGGACGACGCCGCCCGCGCCGCCATGAGGTCCGTTGTGCAGGGCGATCCTTCGCGGGTCGTGCGTGGGAGGGCGGCCGCGGCCCTCAAGGCCCTCGGCGAGACGCCGCCGCCCGTGGGGCCCGAGGGTGCGGACAGGCCTCCCCTCGACTACCGCGAGGCCATGGCGCCTTACGAGCCGTTCCCCGGTGGGCGCCTCTACACGCCGCGCGCCTTCATCCACACCAAGCTGGGCCGCATCGAGATCCACCTCGACATCGTTCAGGCGCCCCTCGCCAGCGCGCGCTTCATCAACCTGGCACGCCGGGGTTTCTACGACGGCCTCACGTTCCATCGCGTCGTGCCGGGGTTCGTGACCCAGGGGGGTTGCCCGCGGGGGGACGGGAACGGCGGGCCGGGTTACGCTCTTCGCTCCGAGGTCGGCCAGCGCCCCTACGGCCGTGGAGTCGTCGGGATGGCTCTGTCGGGGAAGGACACCGGCGGGAGCCAATTCTTCATTACCCTCGCTCCCTCCCCTCAGCTCGACGGCGGCTACACCGCCTTCGGCTCGGTCGCCAGCGGTATGGACGTGATCGAGCGCATCAGACCCGGCGACGTGATCGAGAAGATCGAGATCTGGGACGGCTCGACCCCCGGGCGCTGACCGAGAAATGAAGAAGGGGGTGAATGCTCACCCCCTCCATCGTGGCTGACTGACTGACGGCCTACTACTTCTTTTTCTTCGCGGCCTTCTTCTTGGGAGCGGCCTTCTTCTTCATCGCCATCGCCTTGAATCTCCCCTCTCTACGTGCGGAGTGATCTGCCGGCGGTGGACGCCGTCAGCTCACGAAAAAAACGGGGAGGGTGATCGATCCACCCCCCCTCTTTCCCCGAGGCGCTTACTTCTTCTTCTTTCCAGCCTTCTTCGCAGCCTTCTTCTTGGCGGCCATTCTTGAGATCCCCCCTTTCGGTCCAGAAGTGGACGGAGAGCAAGCCCCTCGTCAACATCTCGGGTGATAAGGAGCTTGGCATACTAGGGGTAGCGTAGGGACGGCCTCCAGCCTTGTCAAGAACTTTCTTGATGGCCGCCGGACGCCATGCTTCAGAGCGAGCACGGCTTAGCCTGTGGATGAAGCGCGAGAATGCGTCAGCACCCGCTCCAGGCGCGGGTTTTCGTGATGTCGCGGGCCGGAACTGGCTGGGGCTGAAGGCGTTCCGGGGCTTGCCCGCTCGGAATGGTCCCAGGCCCGCTCTCGATCGTTCCCATAATGCTATTTTGAATACTCAAGGTTCCGAAGGGGCAGCGGCGTCGGCTGCGGGTGGGACCCACCGTCGCCGCAACCCCTCCTCCGCCGCACGGCGCAGCTCTTTCTGCCCGAAAGGATGTTTGAATACTTCTTTATATAGTCTAAGTGCCTCCATCCGGTCACCGGTGGCATCGTGGATCCGAGCGAGGAGAAGACGCGCCGAGGGGCGGAGCCACGGGGGATCGGCGGCCTTCGCTCCCTCGAGGCCTCGCAGGCCCCGTCGGGCTGCGGCAAGCCTTCCGGCATCGAGGTCCGCCTCGGCGACACGCAGAGCCGCCTCACGACAAGAGGGCCACAGGCGGAGGGCGTCGCGGTACGCTCCGAGGGCCTCGACCGGGCGTCCCGCCCCACGCGAGCGCCGCGCCTCGCCGAGTCGCCGCAGGGCACGCACCTCGGGGTCCGGGATCGGTGCCGCCAGAGCGCGCTCCGCACGCCGACGCACCTCGCGGTCCACGGCCTCTGCCGCAAACCTATAGTGGGGGAGACTGCCGGGGCGGTCGCCCTCGAGCTCGAGGGCGCGCCCGAGGAGGAGCTCGGCGCGGGGGCCCACGGCCCAGGCCTCGGTGGCCGCGGCGCGGACGGTGCGCAGCGCGGTCGCGGCTTCTCCCGGGCGCAGGTCCAGGAGCAGTGCTTCTCCCAGCGAGAGACGGGCCAAGTCGCCGACCACCGGCGAGTAGTTGGGGCGGCCCCGCTCCACCGACGCCAGGACCTGGCGGGAGACCGCCGCGCTCTCGGCGAAGAGCCCAAGGCGGTCCCGTCGATGCTCCGCCAGCTTGAGCCCCCAGAGTGGCGCATTCGGGTAACGTTCGCGCAGCGCCTCGATCTCGGGCTCGGCGCGGTCCGGGTCCTCCTCGTAGAAAGCGTAGATTTCGTAGAGCTGCCACTCGACCTCCGTCGAGTGAAAGAGAGATCCCTCCCTCGCTGCGGCGATCTCGGCGAGCCCGCGCTCCCGGTTGCCGCCGGGGATCCCGGCCAGGAAGCGGACGAGCTTCACGAATCGCGGGAGAACGTCGGCGTAGTAGTCGTAGAGGCCGAGACCGAAGAAGGCGTCCTTGTTCCCGGCATCGAGGCGACGCACTTCGAGGAGGTCGCCGCGCATGCGCACGGCGGCCCGGGCCGCCGCACTCCCCTCCAGGCGGAAGAGGTGCAGGCGGCTGCGGACGCCGTGGGCCGCTCCTCGGGCAAGGAGGGCCCGCACGTCACCCGGGTCCCTTTCGAGGCGCGCGTCGGCCAGAGCGATGGCCCGGTCGACGCGGCGGTGGAACTCCGGCTCCAGAGCACGGCTCTCCGGCCGCTCCTCGATCTTCCAGCAGAACGCGAGGGCCCCGAGGTACGCGCCCATGGGATCGTCGGGGGCCGCGGTGGTGAGGGAATCCAAACGATCGATGGCCGTGTCGGTGTAGCCGTCGTAGAGAAGCGCGAGGGCCCTGCGCCGGTCGTCGTCGCTCGGTGGGGACGAGCCGAGGGCCACGGCCAGGACCAGGGCTGCCGCCGTCATGCTTCGTAGCTGGTCTTGAGGCGTCCGCGCTGCCCGTGTCGATCCAGGCCCAGGGCCAGGAGGCGATCGAGGAGGTCCGCATAGGGGAGGCCCGTGGCCTCCCACAGCTTCGGGAACATGCTGATCGAGGTGAAGCCCGGGATGGTATTGATCTCGTTCACGAGGGGCCGTCCCGTTTTCCTCTCGAGGAAGAAGTCCACGCGGGCGTAGCCGCAGGCGTCGACGGCACGGAAGGCACGCACCGCGAGATCCCGCATCCGTCCCGCCGTGTCTTCATCGAGAACCGCCGGGATCCGGAGCTCGGTGCGGCTCTCGGCGGAATACTTCGAATCGTAATCGTAGAACTCGCGGTCGGGGATGATCTCCCCAGGGACCGACGCCTCCGGGGTGTCGTTGCCCAGGACGGAGACCTCGACCTCGCGGCAATCGACGGCCGCCTCTATCACGGCCTTTCGGTCATAGCCGAGAGCCAGGTCCAGGGCCCTCCCCAGGTCGCCCGCGATCTTCACCTTGGAGACCGCGACGCTCGACCCCAGGTTCGCCGGCTTGACGAACACAGGCAGACCCAGGGAATGGAGAGCAGCGCTCTCGGCTTCCGGGTCGCGGCCCCGCAGCACACGGTAGGCTCCCTGAGGGATGTCGGCCCTTGCGAAGAGGGCCTTCATCAGCTCCTTGTCCATGGCGGCGGCCGAAGCGGCGACCCCCGAGCCCACGTAGGGGACCGCAGCGAGATCGAAAAGCCCCTGGACCGTACCGTCCTCGCCGAAGGTGCCGTGGAGGACCGGGAAGAAGATGTCGGGCGCCGCCGCCACCGACGCGTCGGAGAGCCGTCGGAGCCGGCCGGCGTCGTCGGGGCTCGGTACCAGGAATACGGGTGTGCCGCCGAGAGCCCCAGGTGCGCTCCCGTCCTGCAGGAGCCAACGCCCGTTCTTGTCGACGAGCACCGGTAGCACCTGGTGTCGAGGGGCCAAGCCCGTCGACACCGAGGCGGCGGAGCGCAGACTCACCTCGTGCTCCCCCGAGCGGCCCCCGAACAGGAGCGCGACGGTCCTCCGCGTCATTCCGCGCCCAGTCTACGCGAGGAGGTCGCGCCGCCGCTAGCCACTATACTCGGGCGTGTTCGCCTTCTCGGTTCTCTCCACGTCGGGAGGCGCCCGTGCCGGTCTTCTGACGACGCCCCACGGGGCGATCGAGACGCCGGCCTTCATGCCCGTGGGGACCGCGGGCGCCGTCAAGGCCGTGGTCCGCCGGGACCTCCTCGAGATGGACGCGCGCATCCTCCTCGCCAACACCTACCACCTCATGCTGCGTCCCGGCGACGCCCTGGTCGCCGAGATGGGGGGCCTTCACGGTTTCACGGGGTGGGAACGCCCGTTCCTGACTGACAGCGGAGGCTATCAGGTCTTCAGCCTCGCGGGCCTCCGCCATCTCGACGAGGAAGGGGTCCGCTTCCGGAGCCACATCGATGGCTCTTCCCACTTCCTCTCGCCGGAGCGGTCGATCGAGGCCCAGATGAACCTCGGCGCCGACATCATCATGGCCTTCGACGAGTGCCCACCCTCGACGGCGCCGCGGGAGGCGGTCGAGGAGGCGACGACGCGGACCACGCGGTGGGCGCGTCGCAGTCGCGATGCTCACCGCCGCGACGATCAGTGGCTCTTCGGCATCGTGCAAGGCGGCGTCCTGCCCGATCTGCGGGAGAGGAGTGCCCGCGATCTCGTGGCCATGGGCTTCCCGGGCTACGCCGTCGGCGGCCTGGCCGTGGGAGAGGAGAAGCCGGTCCGGGACGCGGTCCTCGACGCGCTCCATCCCTTGCTGCCCGCGGAGAAACCGCGGTACCTGATGGGTGTCGGCACCCCCGAGGACATCATCGAGGCGGTCGCCCGCGGCGTCGACATGTTCGACTGCGTCCTCCCGACGCGCAACGCCCGGAACGGGCAGCTCTTCACCGGAGCCGGGAGGATCTCGATACGGAATGCCCGCTACCGGAGCGATCCGCTTCCGCCTGATCCCGGGTGTTCCTGCTCGACGTGCCGAAGCGTGAGCCGGGCCTACCTTCGGCACCTTCACCTCTCGGGCGAGATCGCCGCGGCCTCCCTCATGACCATCCACAACCTCTTCCACTACCTTGACACCCTGCGGAGGATGAGGCAGAGTATCGTTTTGGGCCGTTTCGAGGAGTTCCGTACGGAGACGCTTCGTGCCCTCGCGGCGTCGGCCGCCAGGCGGGAGGGATCCTAAAAGCCGCTTCCTCCCCGGCGCGCGACTCGGGCGGATCCCCCAAAGAGACTATGGTCGAGCCACGCAGCATTCTGGCCCTCGCGGGCCCGCAGCCCGGCGGCGAGCAGAGCCCCTTCTCGAGCCTCGTCCTCATGGGGCTCATCTTCGCGATCTTCTACTTCGTTCTCATCCTCCCCATGAGGACCAAGCAGAAAAAGCTCGAGGGCCTCGTGAAGGGCCTCAAGGCGGGAGACAAAGTCATCGTCACCCCCGGCATCTTCGGGGTCATCGTGGGGGTGGAGGACAACGCCTTCCAGATCCGCATCGACGAGAAGACGCGCATCAAGGTCCTGAAGAGCGCCGTCGCCGGTCTCCAGCCTTCCGCTGAAACGGAGAAGAAGTAAACGATGCCTCCTGCGCTCCAGAACCCCTTTGTCCTCTGGTTCGTCCTCACTGCCGCGGTCGGCGGCCTCGCCTATGCCTTCCTGCGCCGGGAGCTCCGGGTCCGGGCCGTGCTCTACGCGTCGTTCTTCATCGCCTGCCTGGTCTCCGTCTGGCCCCCATACGACAGGGCGGGTCAGCCGGGCAAGATCCGCCTCGGCCTCGACCTCCGTGGAGGGATCCACCTCGTCCTCCAGGTCGTCACCGACGACGCCCTGAACGCCACCATCGACGATGCCGTGCAGACCGCCCGCGACCAGGCCACGCGCAAGGGGATCGCCTACGCCGGAGCCCAGCGCGTCGACGTCACCTCTTTCTCCCTGGATGGCGTCGAGCCCTCGCGGGTGAAGGACGCCCGCGAGATCCTGAGGGATTTCTTCCGCGAGGGGTGGGAGATCCGCGAGCCGACCGACGGGCGTTTCGTCGTGAAGATGACCGACGTCTTCGTGCGGCAGATCAAGGACCGCACCGTCAAGGAGGCGATCCGCACTCTGGAGCGTCGGGTCAACGAGCTCGGCGTCGCGGAGCCCGTCATCGCCGAGCACGGGAGCCGCGGCGACCAGATCCTGGTCCAGCTCCCCGGTGTCACCGACGTCGCGCAGGCCAAGCGGGTCGTGAACCGGACCGCCCAGCTTGCCCTGAAGCTCGTCGAGGACTCGGCGTCCTCCCTGGAGTCGCTTCTCCAGAACTCCGGCGGGAAGGTGCCGGACGACCGGGAGGTGGTGCAGGGTGCTGGCGAGACGCCGGGGCAGCCCGTCTTCTACCTTGTCCGCAGAGAAGCCGTCATCACCGGGCGCGATCTGAAGCACGCTCGGGCGGGCGTGGACCAGAACAACGCCCCGGACGTGCAGTTCACGTTGAACCCAGCGGGGGCCGAGAAGTTCAAGCGTGAAACCGGCCGCAGCATCGGACGCCGGCTGGCCATCGTTCTCGACGGTCGGGTGGAATCGGCCCCGGTCATCAACTCCCAGATCGGCGCCGATGGCGTCATCACGGGGCGCTTCTCGGCACAAGAGGCCGACGAATTGGCCAAGGTGCTCCGGGCCGGCGCGCTGCCGGCCACCCTCAGGTACCTTCAAGAGCTCACCGTCGGTGCGTCCCTGGGCAGGGACTCGATCCGCTCCGGAGTTCTCGCCTCGGCGGCCGGCATGGCCTTCATCACGGTCTTCATGCTCGTCTACTACCGTCTCGCCGGCCTGAACGCCATTGTCGCCCTGGCGGCCAACCTCCTGATCCTCCTCGGGGCCATGGCCTATTCGGGGGCCACCCTTACCCTCCCCGGCATAGCCGGAGTGATCCTGACCATCGGCGTCGGCGTCGACACCAACGTCCTGGTATTCGAGCGCATCCGCGAGGAGCTCCGCAACGGCAAGACCGTGAAGGCGGCCGTCTCCAACGGCTTCGACCGGGTCTGGATCACGATCCTCGACACCCACGCCACCGCCCTGATCGCGGCGGCCTTCCTGTTCCAGTTCGGGACCGGCGCAATCAAGGGCTTCGCGGTGACCTTGGTCATGGGGCTGATCGCCAACGTCTTCGCGTCCTTCTTCGTCAGCAAGTTCCTCTTCGAGTGGGTCCTCGGCAAGCGCCAGGTCGCCACCCTCAGCATCTAGGGGCCGCCATGGAGATCATCAGGAATCCCAACTACGACTTCCTCGGCAAGACGAAGATCTTCGTCGCCCTGAGCGTCCTCCTCATCGCCGGGGGCATTGTGACGATGGCGAGCCGGGGGCTGCGCACCGGTGTCGAGTTCTCGGGTGGAACACAGCTCATCGTGAGGTTCGCCAAGGCCCCCGCAATCGACCGGGTCCGCCGGGCCGTGGACAAGGAGGCGACGGGGGCCGTCATCCAGACCTACGCTGAGGCCGACAAGCATCAGGTCCTGATCCGCGTGGCGGGGGTGGCCGAGCCGGACCTCTCGGGCCAGGCCACGAGGGTGCTCGAGTCCCTTGCCGCGAACTACTCCGACAACTCCGTCACCGAGTCTTCCACGGAGATCGTGGGCCCCATCGTCGGCCAGGATCTGAAATGGAAGGCGATCCAGCTCACCTGCTGGGGGCTCCTGTTCCAGCTCATCTACATCGCGATCCGTTTCAAGGGAGCCGTGTGGGGAACCGCGGCCTCCCTGGCCGCCCTTCACGACGTCCTCGTCTGCATCGGTTTCCTCGCGTTCTTCAACTTCGAGATCACGCTCAACGTCATCGCCGCCCTTCTCACCCTCGTCGGGTACAGCGTCAACGACACCATCGTCATCTTCGACCGCGCCCGCGAGAACCTGCGCCAGCGAAGGAAAGAGCCCATCGCCAAGGTCCTGAACGACTCGGTGAACCAGACCCTCACTCGGACGCTCATCTCCAACGGGACCACGCTTCTTGCGGTGCTCGGCCTCTTTCTGTTTGGCGGCGAGGTGCTCCGGTCCTTCGGGTTCACGATGGTGGTCGGTATCATCGTGGGAACGTACTCCACGATCTTCATCGCCACTCCCCTCGTGGTCTGGTGGGGGGAGCGCTCGTCGAAGGCACCGCAGGCCGTTCGAGCCGCCCTCTGAGGACCGAAGGCGAGCCCGTTGGCCCGCTCTTTGCACCGTCCGGTAAAAGGCCGCCTCTTGTGAGGCCGGATGGAACCCGGAGAGGACGGCAGGCGTCTGAACCGGGGGACGGCGAGTGGTAACATGGCGACGATGACGATCGGCGGCGACGACGAGCTCTTCAAGGACCTCGTGGTCTCGAACCCCCCCAAGAAGGGGGGCTGGTTCGGCCTCCGGGAGTCCCTCGCCGCCCATATCGCCCTCATCACGG
>Ga0210377_10005846_pt1 | contig 10048 bp, 9 predicted proteins | sample PLM4_65_b1redo_FD_155480 | JGI IMG/M metagenome (GOLD analysis project Ga0210377, IMG submission 155480) | Groundwater sediment microbial communities from an aquifer in East River, Colorado, USA - PLM4_65_b1 redo | ecosystem: Environmental > Terrestrial > Soil > Riparian zone | place: USA: East...
CGACCGCCGGCGCGTGCGCGATCGGATCACCTTGCTCGAGCGCAACCTGAAGGAGGTCACGCGCCAGCGCGAGACGCGACGCGCGCGGCGCAAGAGCGAAGGCCTGCCCGTGCTCTCGATCGTCGGCTACACCAACGCGGGCAAGTCGACACTTCTGAACCGGCTGACGAAGAGCGAGGTCTACGCCGCCGACAAGCTCTTCGCGACGGTCGATACCTCGGCGCGCAGACTGCGCTTCCCGCGCGAGCGCGACGTGATCATCACCGACACGGTCGGCTTCATCCGCGATCTCCCGCCCGAGCTCGTGGCCGGCTTCAAGTCGACGCTCGAGGAGATCCGCGACGCGACGGTGCTCCTGCACGTGGTCGACGCGTCGAGCCCGCAGCTCGCGCAGCAGGTCGAGGCGGTGCGGAAGATCCTCGCCGAGCTCGATCTCGCCGAGAAGCCGGAAGTCCTGATCCTGAACAAAGCCGATCGCGTTTCGCCCGAGGAGCGCGAAAGTCTGGCGAAGCGCTTCAGCGGCCTGCCCATTTCCGCCTTGAACGGCGAGGGCATCGAGGAGATGCTCCTGGCCGTAGAGCGCGTGGTCTTCGAGGGGGAGATGAGATGAGAGTGATGCGCAGCGTTCGGATCGCGGGCACCGGCATGCACGTGCCGCCGCGTGTCGTGACGAACGCGGACCTGACCAAGCTGATGGATACGAGCGACGAGTGGATCCAGCAGCGGACGGGGATCGCGGAGCGCCACCACGTCGACGCGGGCATGGGACCGGCGGAGCTCGCGCACGAAGCCGCGAAGAACGCGATCGCGAATGCCGGCATCAAGGCCGAGCAGATCGACGCGATCCTGGTCGCCTCGCTCTCGCCGCACCACGATTTCCCGGGCATCTCCTGCTTCCTCCAGGACCACCTCGGCCTGGCGGGCTGTCCTGCGATGGACATCCGCTGCCAGTGCACCGGCTTCCTGTACGCGCTCCAGGTGGGCGAGCTCTACGTCGCGTCGGGCCAGTACGACCGGGTGCTCGTCGTCGGCGCGGAGGTCCACTCGACCGGGATCGACCTCACCACGCGGGGCCGCGACGTGGCGGTGATCTTCGGCGATGGCGCGGGCGCGGTGGTGCTCGAGGCCTCGCCGGACCCGAACCGGGGGATCCTCTCGGTGCACACCCACGCCGAGGGCAAGTACGCGAAGAAGCTCTGGGTCGAGGCGCCGGGCTCGGCGCATTGGCCGCAGCGCATCACGCACGAGATGATCGATGAAGGCCGGCACTTCCCGCACATGGAGGGCCGCTTCGTCTTCAAGCACGCCGTGCAGCGCATGCCCGAGGTGATCGAGGAGGCCCTGGCCCACAACAAGTGCCAGATCTCCGACGTGAGCCTCTTCCTCTTCCACCAGGCCAACCTGCGCATCAACGAGTTCGTGGCCGGGAAGCTCGGCATCCCGCCCGAGCGGACCTACAACAACATCCAGAAGTACGGGAACTGCTCGGCCGCCTCGATCCCCATGCTCCTGCACGAGTGCGTCGCGGCGGGCCGGGTCCGCGAAGGCGACCTGATCGCCATGGCTGGCTTCGGGTCCGGGTTCACCTGGGGCTCCGCGCTGATCCGCTGGTAGTCCGCGGGTTTACGACTCGTCGCGTCGTAGAGACGAGCGCGCGAAGTGCGCATTTGTTGCGCAACTATCGAAGAACACACGAAAAAGAACGAACGAGAAAGTTCCTTGACGCTCTGACGCACTGTGTTAGTTTGCGCGGCGTTCGCAGAATGCGAAGGAGGAATTTCAATGGCCCAGACCCGAAGCAGTGGGTTCGACCGGTTCAACGACGCGCTCAAGAGCCTGGACGAGCAGCTCCAGGACCTGCGCGAGCGCTTCGACGACCAGCGCAAGAAGCTCGAGAAGGAAGTGCGCAAGCGCGCCGAGAAGCTGACCACGCGCATCCAGGAGACCGACCTGTACAAGCGCGCCGAGACCGCCCGGAAGGATCTCGAGGAGCGGGTCGACGCCGGCCGCTCGCAGATCTACGACGTCTTTGGTATTGCCTCGAAGCACGAGATCGAGAAGCTGAACAGGCGTCTCAACAAGATCTCGAAGCAGCTTTCCGAGCTCTCCGAAGGCAAGCCGGTCTCGCACATTCACTCCGAGGCCGTCTGATCTCCGCGCCTCCGGGGGCTCATTGCTCCCGGAGGCGCAGATGTCTTTCGAGCCGCTCGACTTCTACCGGATCGAGGACTCCCTCGAGACCGAAGAGCGCATCGTGCGCGACACGGTGCGCGAGTTCGTCGACAAGGAGTTCCTGCCCGTCGTCGTGAAGCACGTGCGGCAGGATGGCTCCTTCCCCATGGAGCTCGTGCCCAAGATGGCCGAGCTCGGTCTGTTCGGCGCGAACCTGCACGGCTACGGCTGCGCCGGCATGAACAACGTGGCGTACGGGCTGGTGATGCAGGAGCTCGAGCGCGGCGACTCGGGCCTGCGCAGCTTCGCGTCCGTGCAGGGCGGGCTGTGCATGTACCCGATCTACGCGTACGGCACCGACGCGCAGAAGGACCGCTGGCTCCCGCCGATGGCCGAGGGGCGCGTGGTCGGCTGCTTCGGCCTCACCGAGCCGGACTACGGCTCGAATCCCGGCGGCATGCTCACGCGCGCGGTGCGCAAGGGCGATCGCTGGATCCTGAACGGCACCAAGCGCTGGATCACGAACGGGACCGCGGCGCAGATCGCGATCGTCTGGGCGAAGACCGACGACGAGATCCAGGGCTTTCTGGTCGAGACCGGCACGCGCGGCTTCGAAGCGCGCGACATGAAGGGCAAGTTCTCGCTGCGCGGCTCGATCACGAGCGAGCTCTTCCTCTCCGACGTCGAGGTGCCCGAGGCGAACCGGCTGCCCGGCGTGAAGGGGCTGAAGGGCCCGCTCGGCTGTCTGTCGCAAGCGCGCTACGGCATCGCGTGGGGAGCGATCGGCGCGGCGCAGGCCTGCTACTCGGAGGCTCTCCGCTACGCAAAAGAGCGTATCGTCTTCGACCGACCGCTCGGCTCGCTGCAGATCCCGCAGCAGAAGCTCACGTTCATGGCGACGGAGATCACCAAGGCCCAGCTCCTCGCGCTGCAGCTCGGACGCCTGAAGGACGCCGGCAAGCTCCACCACGCGATGGTGTCGATGGCCAAGATGAACAACGTCGACATGGCGCTGCAGATCGCGCGGCTCGCGCGCGACATGCTCGGCGCGAACGGCATCGTCGACGACTACTGCTCGATGCGCCACATGGTGAACCTGGAGACCGTGCGCACCTACGAGGGGACGCACGACATCCACACGTTGATCATCGGGAAAGAGCTGACCGGATTGGATGCCATCGCCGGCTAGCTGTGGACGAAGCGGGCGCCGTCCGTGGCCGCCCACGGCGGCGCCCCGCAAGCGCCGCAGCGCGGCGCGCGCAGAGAGCCGCAGGCGAGCGTAGTTAGTCGGTGAGGCGCGGCGGTCCGCTCGCGATTCGCGCGCGCATCTGCTCGAGCGGCCACGGCTCGGTCCACGTACCACCGAAGGCTTCCGGCTTCAGATGTCGCAGCCACCAGGTCGCGCCCGCGCGCGCGTACGGCTCGACGGGTGCGTCGCGATCCGCGCAGTAGACGACGTCGAAGTCGGCGCTGCTCGTTCGCTCCGCGCGCACGAACGCGACGGCCTCGGCGAGCTGCTCCGCGTCGTGCGGCGGGCCATCGGCGAAGAGCGCGAAGAGCCCGTCCCAGCGCGCGGCCCGTCGGAGCGGCGCTCGATGAGGCCAGTACCCGGCGATCCACACCGGGATGCGCGGCGCCTGCGTCGGCTTCGGCAGGAACTGAGCGCCGCGCACACGGAATTGTGTTCCCTCGAAGTCGAATGGCTCCCCGCGCCAGAGCCCCGTCACGATCTCGAGCCCCTCGTCGAGCATCCGCGCCCGGCGTACCAGATCCGTCTCCTCGCCGAACGCGGCCCACTCGACCTCGGCGCCGCCCGAGCTCCCGAGGCCCGCGCCGAAGACCAGCCGCCCGTTCGAGAGCTGATCGAGCGACGCGGTCTCCCGCGCGACCTTCCACGGCCGACGTCGCGCGAGCGGCGTGACCAGCGCGCCGATGCGGATGCGCTCGGTCGCGACCGCGATCGCCGTGAGCGCGATCCACGGATCGACCACCGGCGGCGCGCCCGGACGCGCGACGTGGTCCCACAGGAAGAACCCGTCCCAGCCCGCGCGCTCGGCGTCGCGCGCCAGCTCCGCGAGCACACGTGCGTCGCCGAAGGGACCGAAGTTCGGCAGGTACAGCCCGTACTTCACGCGCGCCTACGGCTTCGGAAACGGCGCGAAGCCCGTGAGGTGCAAGCCCGACGTGAGCCCGCCGTCGATCACGAGGTTCGCACCGGTGATCGCGGACGACTCGTCCGACGCCAGGAAGAGCACGAGGTTCGCGATCTCGTCGGGCCGCAGCACCCGGCCGAGCGCGTGCATCTCCGCGAGCTCCTCGCGCGTGCGGCGCCCGGCGCGCAGCATCAGGTCCATCATGGGCGTGTCGACCACACCCGGCGAGATCGAGTTCACGCGAATCCCCGCGCGGCCGTATTCGATCGCGGCGTTGCGCGTCAGGTTGATCACGCCCGCCTTCGCGGTCGCGTAGGGAGACGCCAGGATCTCGCCGAACAGCCCCTCGACCGAGGCGGTGTTCACGATCGAGCCGCCGCCGCGCGCGAGCATCGCCGGCACCGCGGCGCGGATGCCATAGAACACCGCGGTCAGCATCACGCGCAGGCTCTGGTCCCAGATCGCCGGATCGATCGTGTGCACGTAGCCGCCACCCGACCACGCCGCGTTGTTGAACAGGATGTCGAGCCCGCCGTACGTCTTGCCCGCAAACTCGACGAGCGCCTCGACCTGCGCGAGCTCCGACACGTCGCAGTGGCGGTGCGCCGCCACGCCTCCGCTCGCGGAGATCTCCTTGGCCACGCGCTCGCCCGCCTCGTCGTTCAGGTCCGCGCAGACCACGCGCGCGCCCTCCGAAGCGAGCCGCCGCAGGGTGGCCGCGCCGATGCCCGACGCGCCGCCAGTCACGATCGCCACCTTGCCGTCGAGCCGACCCATCGTCCCTCCCGTCGCGGCATTCTACGTCGGCAGGGTAGAATGGCGCATGCCCGACCACCCCCAGAACCCCGAGATCCGCCTGCTCGACGGGCAGTTCTACGTGGACCGGCCGCACGATCACTACCGCTGGATGCGTCGACACGCGCCGGTGTACTGGGACGACGGCGGGAAGGTGTGGGGCGTCGCGCTGCACGAAGACGTGATGGCGGTGTCGAAGAACCCCGACGTCTTCTGCTCGCGCATGAGCTCGCGGCCGGACTCTCCGCCAATTCCCTCGATGATCAATCTCGACGATCCGCAGCACAAACGGCGGCGCAATCTGGTCAACAAGGGGTTCACGCCGCGGCGGGTCGAGGACCACGAGGCGAAGATCCGCGAGATCTGCCGCGGGCTGATCGCGAAGGTCGCCCCGCGCGGCGAGTGCGAGTTCGTGCGCGAGATCGCGGCGCCGCTGCCGATGATCATCATCGGCGATCTCTTGGGCGTAGCGCCCGAGGACCGCGACATGCTCCTGCGCTGGTCGGACGAGCTGATCGCTGCGACCAACGGCACTGCCACGCCGGAGGTGATGATGCGCGCGGCGCAGTCCGCGGGCGAGTACGTGCAGTACGCCCTGCGCGTGATTGCGGACCGCCGCGCCAGGCCTCCGCAGGACGACCTGATGAGCGTGCTCGTGCACGCGGAGATCGACGGCGAGAAGCTCGCGGACGAGGAGCTCGTGCAGGAGAGCCTCCTGATCCTCGTCGGCGGCGACGAGACCACGCGGCACGTGATCACGGGTGGGATGCAGGCGCTGATCCAGAACCCCGCGGAGCGCGCGAAGCTCGTCGCGAACCCGCGCGGGATCCCGACCGCGGTCGAGGAGCTGCTGCGCTGGGTCACGCCGATCGCGAACATGAACCGCACGGCGACGCGCGATGCGGAGCTCCGCGGCCAGAAGATCCGGGCGGGCGACAAGCTGCTCCTGCTCTACGGCTCCGCGAACCGCGACGAGCGCGTCTTCACGGATCCCGACCGGCTCGACGTCGCGCGCGATCCGAACGACCACGTCGCGTTCGGCGGCTACGGCGCGCACTTCTGCCTGGGCTCGAGTCTCGCACGGCTCGAGCTGCGCGTGATGTTCGAGGAGCTGCTCGCGCGGCTGCCGGACATGGAGATCGCGAGCGACGCGCCGCTGCCGCTGCGGCCGTCGAACTTCATCGTCGGCATCGAGCACATGCCGGTGCGCTTCACACCGAGGAGGGGCTGATGCCGGATCTGTCAGGGAAGGTCGCGTTCGTCACTGCGGGCGCGACGGGCATCGGCTTCGGCTGCGCACAGGCGATCGTCGCGTCCGGAGGGAAGGTGATGATCTGCGCGCGGCGCGAGGACACCTTGCGCGAGGCGGCCGAGAAGCTCGGCGCGAACGCCGCGTGGGTCGTGTGCGACGTCACCGACGACAAGTCCGTCGACGACGCGGTGGCCGCGACGGTGCGCCGCTTCGGCGCGCTCCACCTCGCGGTGAACTCGGCGGGCACGGGCACGGCGGGCCCGCTGCTCCAGACGAAGACCTCGGAGTTCGAGCGCGTGATGGCGACGAACCTGACGGGCGCGTTCCGCTGCATGCGCGCCGAGGCGCGCGCGATGATCGACGCGGGCGGCGGCAGCATCGTGAACGTGAGCTCGATCGCCGGCGCGCTCACGCACCCGTGGATGAGCCCCTACTGCGCGTCGAAGGCGGGGCTCGACATGCTCACCCGCTGCGCCGCGGACGAGCTCGGCGAGCAGAAGATCCGCGTGAACTCCGTCCTGCCCGGGGTGGTGCACACGCCCATGGCAGCCGCGCTCTCGACCGTGCCGGTCGCGCGCGCCGAGTACCTCTCGCTGATGCCGATCTCGCGCATCGGCGAACCCGCGGACGTCGGACGCCTGGTCGCATTCCTGCTCTCGGACGACGCCAGCTGGATCACCGGCCAGCTCATCGCGGTCGACGGCGGACACACCGTCCGCAAGGGCCCGAACCTGGTGCCGCTCTTCGAGCAGTTCATCCCGCGCGAGTAGCCGGCCGGTCGAGCGCGCGCGCCGCCGCATCGCATAGAATGCGCGCGTGCCACCGCTTCGCCTTCACACGAAGATCGCCTACGGAATCGGACAACTCGGAGAGGGCTTCAAGAACAGCTCCTTCGAGGTCTTCCTGTTCTTCTACTACAACCAGGTCCTCGGGCTCTCGGGCACCCTCGCCGGGCTCGCGATGGCCGTCGCGCTGATCTTCGACGCGGTCATCGACCCGATGATCGGCTCGTTCTCGGACGCGCACACCTCGAAGTGGGGGCGCCGACACCCTTTCATGTACGCCGCGGCGGTGCCCTTCGGCATCAGCTTCTACTACCTGTTCGTGCCGCCCGACGGGCTGGGGCAGACCGGGCTCTTCCTCTGGCTCACCGTGATGGCGATCGCGGTGCGCTCGACGATGTCCGCGTACCTGGTGCCGCACAACGCGCTCGGCGCCGAGCTCACGGCCGACTACCACGAGCGCACGGGCATCGTCGGCTATCGCACGGTCTTCGGCGTGCTCGGCGGCACGGTGACCCTGATCCTCGGGCTGGGCTGGTTCATGCGCGCGACGCCGGAGTATGCGGCCGGTCAGCTCAATCCCGACGCATACCCGCACTACGCGTACTTCTTCGCGTTCGCGTCGGTCGCGGTGGTGCTCGTCTGCGCGCTCGGCACGCACTCGCGCATCCGCTACCTGCTCGAGCCGCTGCACAAGCACGCGGCGTTCAGCTTGAAGCGTCTCGCGGACGAGCTGCGCGACGCGCTCGCGAGTCCGTCGTTCCGCTCGCTCTTCGTCGGCGTGCTCGTCTTCTTCGTCATGCGCGGAATCCAGGGGGAGCTCGGGCTCCACGTGTCGACGCACTTCTGGGAGCTCACGACGCAGCAGATCCTGATCGTCGGCGTGCTCGGCGTCGCGGGGCTCGTGTTCGGCGTGCCGTTCTGGACCGTGGCGTCGCGCCGGCTGGACAAGAAGCCGACGTTCCTGTGGGGCACGTTGGTCTTCGCGATCTTCGCGATGCTGCCGGTCCTGCTCAAGCTCGTCGGCTTCTGGCCCGCGAAGGAGCAGATCACGCTCTACCTGGGACTGCTCTCGGCGGCTGGTTTCCTCGCCGCGTTCGGCGGCGGCGCGGCGCTGATCGCGGCGGGCTCGATGATGGCCGACCTGGTCGACGAGCACGAGTTCGACACCGGCCGGCGTCAGGAGGGCATCTTCTTCGGCGCGATCGCCTTCTCGGGCAAGGCGTCGTCGGGGCTCGGTCACCTGCTCGCGGGCGTCGCGATCGACCTGATCCACTTTCCCGAGAAGGCCGTTCCCGGCCAGGTCGCCCCGGAGATCGTGCGGCACCTCGGCATCCTGTACGGGCCGGGCATCTTCGGTCTGGGGATGCTTGCGTTCTACTTCTTGGTGCAATACTCGCTGACACGGGAGCGTGTCTCCGAGATCCAGAAGACCCTGGCAGAGCGAAGGGCCGAAGCGGGCTGAGCTACTCGACCCCGTAGCGGCGCATCAGCCGATACAAGGTCGTGCGGTCGATCGCGAGCCGCCGCGCGGCTTCGGCCTTCACGCCGCCGGCTTCGGCGAGCGCGGCGCGGATGCGCTCGGCGGCCGCGCGCTCGAGGAAGTCCTGCAGGCTCCCGCTCGCGTCCGCGGCCGGAGCGCCGGCGTTCTCCGACGGCGCGCGCGAATCGAGCGCGACGTCTCCGAGCTCGAGCAGATCGCCGCGCGCGAGCACCACCCCGCGCTCGATCGCGTTCTCGAGCTCGCGAACGTTCCCCGGCCAGGCGTGCGCGGAGAGCCAGCGCTCGACCTCGGCGCCGAAGCCGCGCACGGAGCGACCGAGCTCCGCGTTCGCGTGCGCGAGGAACTGGCGCGCCAACGGCAGGATGTCGTCGCGCCGCTCGCGCAGCGGCGGAAGCTCGATCGGCACGACCGCGAGCCGGAAGTACAGATCCTCGCGAAACCGGCCGGCGGCGACCTCGGCGCGCAGGTCGCGGTTGGTCGCCGCGACCACGCGCACGTCGAGCTCGCGCTCGTCGTCGCCGCCCACCCTGCGCACGCGCCGCTCCTGCAGCACGCGCAGGAGCTTCGCCTGGAAGTCGAGCGAGACGTCGCCGATCTCGTCGAGGAACACGGTCCCGCCCTGCGCGCGCTCGAACAGACCCGGCCGCGCGCGCTCCGCGCCGGTGAACGCGCCGCGTTCGTGGCCGAACAGCTCCGACTCCAGCACGCCGCTCGCGAACGCGCGGCAGTTCGCGGCGACGAACGGCCCGGCGACGCGCTCGGAGTGGTAGTGCAGCGCGCGCGCCACCAGCTCCTTGCCCGTTCCCGACTCTCCCGTCACGAGCACCGTCGAGCGACCGCGCGCGGCCCGGCGCACCAGGTCGAGCACGCCGCGCATGAGCGCGCTCTCCGCCACGAAGGAGTCGAGCGCGAAGCGCTGCCGCAGCTCCGCGCGCAGGTAGCGGTTCTCGCGCGCGAGCCGCGTGACGTCGAGCGCGCGCCGCACGAGCGCGACCAGCTCGTCGTTCTCGAAGGGCTTCTGGACGTAGTCGAACGCGCCTTCGCGCATCGCCGCGAGCGCCGTCGGCACGGTCGCGTATGCGGTCATCAGGATCACCGGCAGCTCTGCGTCGAGCGCTCGAGCGCGGCGCAGCACCTCGAGCCCGTCGGCGCCCGGCATGCGCAGATCCGTGACGAGACAATCCACCGGCGCGCGCTCGAGCGCGGCGAAGAGCGCGGTCGAGTCTGTGTAGGCGCGCGCGTCGATGTCCTCGCGACGCAGCAGCATCGCGACCACTTCGGCCATCCGAGCCTCGTCGTCGAGCACCGCGACGCGCGGGTTCACACCAGGATCCGCCCGCGCGAGGGAGGGCCCGCGAGGGGCAGGCGCGCGCGCACGCACGCGCCTGCA
>Ga0210377_10005847_pt1 | contig 10048 bp, 9 predicted proteins | sample PLM4_65_b1redo_FD_155480 | JGI IMG/M metagenome (GOLD analysis project Ga0210377, IMG submission 155480) | Groundwater sediment microbial communities from an aquifer in East River, Colorado, USA - PLM4_65_b1 redo | ecosystem: Environmental > Terrestrial > Soil > Riparian zone | place: USA: East...
CAGGTCGTGGAAGCGCTTGTTGGTTTCCTTGTGCACCGTCTGGATGCGTGCCGAGTAGTCCACATGCGTGACGGCGGGGATTTCCGAGCGCGGTACGTTGAGCTTGTCGATGCCCCAGAGCTTCTGTTCGTCCGCGGTCATTTCGCGCCGGCGGCGTTTCAAGACGTCGGCGACCATCAGCATATAGGGGCTGTCGTCACGGCATTCGAACCAGTCCTCCAGATCCTCGCGCAGCACGGCGGGTGCGAAGGGGCGGAAGGACTCGCGGTATTTGACCCGCAGGTTGAGCGTCTTCTGCATCTCCGGCGAGCGCGGGTCGGCGATGATCGAGCGCGCGCCGAGCGAGCGCGGCCCGAACTCCATGCGGCCCTGGAACCAGCCGACCGCCTTGCCGCCCGCCAGCGCGTCGGCGGTGTCGCGGATCAGCCCATCCTCGGTGAGCGTGGTGAATTTTGCGCCGGCGGCGGCAAGGCGCTTTTCGATATCGGACTGTGTGTATTCGGGGCCTAGGTACGAGCCCGACATGCCGTCCATCTCGCTGTTGAGCACGCGCGCGCCGCCCTTGAACCCGTGATAGGCGCAGAGCGCGGCGCCGACCGCGCCGCCGGCGTCACCCGCCGCGGGCTGGACGAAGATGCGCTCGAACTTGCCGTCGCGCAGGATCTTGCCGTTGGCCACGCAGTTGAGCGCGACGCCGCCGGCGAGGCAGAGGTTCTTGGCGCCGGTCTCCGCGGCGATGGAGCGCGTGAGCCGCAGCACGATTTCCTCGGTCACCACCTGGATCGAGGCGGCGAGGTCCATTTCGCGCTGGGTCAGCAGGCTTTCCGGATCGCGCGCCGGCGCGCCGAACAGCGCGTCGAACTTCGCATTCGTCATGCGCAGCCCGGTGCAGTAATCGAAATATTCCTGATTGATGCGGAACGTGCCGTCGTCCTTCAGGTCGATCAGATGATCGTAGATCTGCTGGGCGAATTTCGGTTCGCCGTAGGGTGCAAGCCCCATCACCTTGTACTCGCCCGAGTTGACCTTGAACCCGGTGTAGTAGGTAAAGGCGGAGTAGAGCAGGCCGAGCGAATGGGGAAAGTGGATTTCCTTCACCATCTCGACCTTGTTGCCCTCGCCATGGGCGAGCGAGGTGGTCGCCCATTCGCCGACGCCGTCCATGCACAGGATGGCGGCCTCATGGAACGGGGAGGGGAAGAAGGCGCTGGCGGCGTGGCTCTGATGGTGCTCGGCGAAAAGCAGTTTGTGAATCCAGTCGTAGTCCGGCGCGTAGGATTTGAGCTCGGTCTTGAGCAGGTTCTTTTGGAACAGCTTTTCCTTCAGCCATAGCGGCATGGCCATGCGGAACGAGGAAAACCCCCTGGGGGCGAAGGCGACATAGGTTTCGAGCAGACGCTCGAACTTGAGGAACGGCTTGTCGTAGAAGGCGACATAATCGACGTCGGAAAGCGTTATGCCGGCGTCGGCGAGACAAAATTCGACCGCGTTCTTCGGAAAGCTCGAATCCTGCTTCTTGCGGGTGAAGCGTTCCTCTTGGGCCGCCGCGACGACGTGACCGTCGACGACGAGCGCCGCCGCGGAGTCGTGATAGAACGCCGAAATGCCAAGTATGCGCATGGGGCTCCGCGACCCTTAGGATTTAGAACAACGTGTAGATGAACGGGGCGACGGCCGAGCCCTGCGTCAGAACGACGAGCCCGCCGAAAATCACCATCATCGTCAGAATGGGCAGCAGCCAATACTTCTTGCGCGCCCTCAAGAACGACCAGAGCTCTGCCAGAAACAGCATTTTATTTCCCTAGACAACGAGCCGAACGGCTCAAAACTGTTGGCTCATGGTGTCGGGCGCGGGGCCGGGCGGCTTGCGCTCGATCCAATAGGTCTTCGCCGACCGGTCGAGCTTGAGCCGCAACGGGTCTTTTCCCATGATCCGCATGATCACCGCGGTCGGCATCACGGTCAGGTAGAACACGAGCCCCATGACGATCGGGTTAACGATCTTGGCCAGCAACAGGCCGAACTTCATCCACCATAGGTTGGGTTTGGCCAGCAGCGAGGGTCGCGCATAGGCGACGACAAGGAAGGCAGCGCCGAGGCCGATCGACCACCAACGGGGCGACTCGCCATGGACCAGCGGCCAGAACCCTACCAGGGCGAAAAATCCTGCGAAGACGAGCCCGAATGACCGATCCGAGCTGCCTTTGATGACGTGCTCGCGCGAGAAGTCCTCGTGCGTGGAGGATGCCATGTGCCTACCTTATTGACGCCGAACTACGCCCGAAAGTGATTCGCGCGAACATATAACATAGATTTTGGCGTTGTTTAGGCAGTCCTGAGCCGCACCGCGTCGCGATGCTTTGTTCACCTGGGATTTCTTGGGGTGTCGCGCCCTCTTTGTGCTGGGAGGCGGCAAGTTTTCCGTACCCCTTGAAGGGGTTAGGAAAATTAATTGCTGCTTAAATGAAAAGACGCCACTATGCGCCCGCTACGACGATCCGTTCGGGGGTAAGAAGAAAATGGTCAAGGTGTTGGTACCAGTCGTCGCTGCGGCTTTAGCAGCGGCTGCCTTCTCATCGCCGGCAAGCGCCAGGTTCTATGTCTTCGGCAGCGGCATGTGGACGAGCGTCGAGGACTCGGACGTGTCCGATTCCGGCTTGTCCGGAACGCTGGAGTCGGAAAGCGGCTGGGGCTTCGCGGGCGGCGTCGGTTACATCATCGGGCCGCATCTGCGCAGCGAGCTCGAGATGTCCTATCGCAAGAACGATCTCGACCGCCTCACCGTCAGAGGTTTCGGTCTCAACGCGTCGGGCGCGGTTTCGGGCGACGCGACCGTGTGGGCGGGCATGCTGAACGCGATCTACGACGTGGGCACCTGGGCCGGCTTCACGCCATATCTCGGGCTTGGTGCGGGTGTCGCCACCATCGACGTCGACATCACGGCCGGTGGCGTCTCGGCATCCGAGAGCGACCTGTCATTCGCCTATCAGGGCCTGGCCGGCGTGCGATACGCGGTCACCCAGGCGGTCGACGTGAAGGCGGGTTACCGGTATTTCTCGCTGCTTGAGCCGCGCTTCGGCACGACCAGCGCCGATTACCACAGCCATAACTTCGAGCTCGGCGTCGCCTTCAAGTTCTAAGCGCCAGCCGCCGCTTCAAGCCTTCTTCGAACGATATCGGCTCGACGCCGAGCCGGGCGCGCATGTCCGCGATGTCGATATGCTTGTCTTCCGCCATGCGCGCGAACTCGCCGATGAACGGCAATGTCGCGCCAAACCATCCCGCCATCGTCTCGCCGGCGACGAACGGCGCGGACCATAGCGGCAAGATGGAAATCTTTCGCGACAACGCGGCGGCGCAAGCTTCCACCATCGCGCGGTAGCTGATCGGCGCCGGGCCCGCCACGTCGATCGACGGACCGAGCGCCTCGGGCCGTTCGAGCGCGGCCGCGACGGCGGCGACCATGTCGGCGATGTAGATCGGTTGCACCATGTGGCGCCCGCCGTCCGGCAACGGGATCACGGACGACCGCCGCACCAGTGCCAACATGCGATTCACGGTGCGGTCCTCGGGTTGTCCGTAGATCATCGAAAAGTTGAGTACGACTCCAGGCCGGCCCGATGCGCGCATCACCGCGTCAACGCGTCGTGCCGAGCGCGCGCCCGCGTCGCCGTAGCGAGAATATTTGCGGATCGAGCCGGCGGCGACGATGCGCCGACACGATGACGGCATTGCCGCCAGCACGGCGTGAAGCAGTTGATGCGGCGCCAAACATGCCACGGCGTCCGCATCTGCGAGCGCGATCGAGAGCGTGGCGATATCGGTGGCCTCGGCAACCATGCGTCGCGCGCGCGTATCGCACCCGGCGAGCCGACCGGCGTCGCGCCCCACGGCGATGACCTCGTGGCCGCGCTCGATGAGGCCGTGCACCACGTGCGGGCCCGTCTGGCCGGTGGCGCCGATCACCGCGATCCGCAAGTTATCTCCCTCCTTGTTCTGCCGACAATATCAACAAATGAGGGAGGCGTGCCGCAGAGGACGCAGACGCACCCGACGTCTTAGGGCAGCCGGAAGGCGCTGTCTGCCGTGACCGATCCCTCGGTCATGGCGCGGCCGGTTTCGACCATGTGCTCGAGATGGGCGAGCACCGCGCGTGCGGCGGCACGATGCATGTTTTCGGGCAAATGACGGTACATGATCGCCACCATCTGGGGGATCGTGGTCGCGCCTTTGGCGATGCAATCGCGGATCTCGCCTTCGCGCATTCGCCTGTGGCCTTGGAGCGCGCGCACGTAGCCGCGCGGCGCCACGATCTCCGGCCCGTGGCCCGGCCAGTAGATCGCATCGTCGCGCGCCATGCAGCGCGCAAGCGAAGCCAGGTATTCGCGCATGTTCCCGTCTGGCGGCGACACGATGGAGGTGTTCCATCCCATCACATGATCGCCGGTAAACAGCGCGGCCTCTTCGGCGAGCGCGAAGCAGTGGTGGTTCGACATGTGGCCGGGGGTATAGACGGCTTCCAGGGTCCAGCCCGGTCCGGCCACCCTTGCACCGTCCGCAATATGGATATCGGGCGCAAAGTCCGATTGGATGGATTCGACCGGCGGTGCGCCGGAGGGCAGGGGGCGGGGCAGGGCGCCGACGATCTGCCCGTCGATGGCCTGCCGCAGCAGCGATGCCCCCGGCGAATGGTCCATATGCGTGTGGGTGACGAGGATATGCGTCACGCGCTCCCCGGGGAGCGCCCGGACGAGGGCATCCACGTGTTCCGGAATCGCGGGACCGGGATCGATCACGGCGACCTCGCCGCGGCCGACGATGTAGGTGTTGGTGCCGTACAGCGTGAAGGGCGACGGATTCTTCGCCACGATGCGGCGGATCAACGGGCTGACCTGTACCGCCGCGCCGTATTCGAATTTCATCTCTTTGCGGAACGGGATCGTCGCTTCGGTCATCAACGCACCACGATGCGCGGCGCCGCGCGCTTCGTACCTTCATCCGAAACGGCGGCCCACACCTTGTCCGCGATGGCGCGATAGGCTGCGGCGTGCGGGCCATCGGGCGCCGCAACGACGATCGGCTTGCCTGCGTCGGACGCTTCGCGGATCGCCATGTCGAGCGGTACCTCGCCGAGGAAGGGAATGCCCATCTCCTCGGCCGCGTGCTTCGCGCCACCATGGGTGAAGACGTCGGATCGCCCGCCGCAGTGCGGGCAGATGAAATAGCTCATGTTCTCGACGATGCCGATCACCGGCACGTTCACGCGACGGAACATGTTGAGGCCCTTGCGGGCATCGATCAGCGCGAGATCCTGCGGCGTCGAAACGATGACCGCGCCCGCCAGCGGCACGCGCTGCGCCATGGTAAGCTGCGCATCGCCCGTTCCCGGCGGCATGTCGACGATCAGGACGTCGAGCGCGCCCCACGCCACGTCGCCCATGAGCTGCTGCAGGGCGCCCATCACCATCGGTCCGCGCCAGATGGTCGGGGTGTCGGCAGGTACGAGGAACCCGATCGACATGCATTTCACGCCGTACTTTTCGATCGGCGCGATTTTCTTACCGTCGGCCGATTTCGGCTTTTCGTCGATCCCGAGCAGCAAAGGCAGCGAGGGCCCGTAGATGTCGGCATCCAATATGCCGGTGCGGTGGCCGGCCTGCGCGAGGGCCAGCGCGATGTTTACGGCCGTCGTCGATTTTCCGACGCCGCCCTTCCCCGATGCGACGGCGACGATCGCGCGCACGTCAGGCAGCAGCGCGGGAGTGGCGACGCGTCCCTGCGGCGCCGCGGACGGCGCCGTGCGCTGCGCGGTCAGCACGGCCGTGACGGAGTTGACGCCGGGCAGTTTCGCGACGGCTTGCTCCGCCGCTTTGCGGAGCGGTTCCATATGCGGCCCGCGCGCGGCCTCGACTTCGATGACGAACTGCACATTGCCGTTGCGGATCGTCACGCCCGACACCATTTCGGCGGTGACGATGTCCTCGCCGCGCTCGGGGTCCATGACTCGTGCGAGCGCGGAAAGCACGTCACGGTCTTGCAGTTCAGGCATGGTCGATTTGCGCCTCCGGCCAAGGTGTCATATAAGGCGTTGGCGAATAATGCAAAGGCTCACAACATGCCGGTGAGGCAACACGGTGGCGGCGGCGGTCCCTGGGGAGGGGGCGGAGGTGGCGGTCACGGCCCCTGGGGTCGTGGTTCCGGCACGCCGCAAGGCCCCGATTTCGAGGATCTCCTACGCAAGAGTCAGGAGCGGCTTCGCCGCTATATGCCGGGCGGCGTTGGCGGAAGCCGCGGCATCCTGTTGCTCGTGCTCGCCGCAATTGTCTTGTGGATCGCCTCGGGCTCGTTTTACCGCGTGCAACCGGACGAGCAAGGCGTGGTGCTGCGGTTCGGCGAATGGGTGCGGACCACCGATACCGGACTGCACGTCAAATTGCCGCCTCCGATCGAGACGGTGTTCACGCCGCCCGTCACGCGCATCAACCGCATCGAGGTGGGGCTGCGCACCGGGGGCGATTCTGCGCGCGGCAACGCCGTGCGCGACGTGCCCGAGGAAAGCCTGATGCTGACGGGCGACCAGAACATCGTGGACATCCATTTCACGGTGTTCTGGCGCATCAAGGACGCCGGCATGTACCTGTTCAACATCCGCAACCCGGAAGCGACCGTGAAGATCGCGGCCGAGTCCGTGATGCGCGAGGTGATCGGCCAGACCGCGATCCAGTCGGCCTTGACCGAAGGGCGGCAGAAGGTCGAGGAGCGAACGTTCAAGGGGTTGCAGGCTCTGCTCGACAGCTACGGCGCCGGTATCGAAGTTCGCCGCGTGCAGCTCCTTTCCGTCGAGCCGCCGGGCCCCGTCAACGACGCCTTCATCGACGTGCAGCGCGCCGGACAGGACGAGGAACGACTGGTCAACGAGGCCGACTCGTATTCGAAAGACATCCTGCCTCGCGCACGCGGCGATGCGCAAAAGGTCAATCAGGACGCGCAGGCCTACAAGCAATCGGTCATCAACCGCTCCGAAGGCGACGCGCAACGTTTCCTCAAAGTGCTCGACGCCTACAACGTCAACAAGGACGTGACCACGCAGCGCATTTACCTCGAGACCCTGGAAGACATTTTTCAGGGTATGAACAAGATCCTGATCGACTCGAAAGACGGCGGTACCGGAATCGTGCCGTATCTGCCGTTGCGCGAGCTCACGCCGCGCGCGCCGGGAAGCACGCCGACGCAGCAGGGCGGCCCGCCGGGCGGGGCTGCGCCGCCAGGCGGAGGCAGTGGAGTGTCGACAGGTCCAAGCGGAGGGTCGGGACGATGAATTTCAGCCGCAACGAGCTCACCGCGCTAGGCGTCGGAATCATCTTCCTCGGCATCGTCGTCTATTCGGCGCTGTTTACCGTCGACCAGCGCCAGCAGGCGCTGGTGCTGCAGTTCGGCGAGCCCAAGCGCGTGATCAGCGAGCCCGGGCTGTGGACCAAGCTGCCCTTCATCCAAGACGTGGTCTATTTCGACCGCCGCGTGCTGGACCTCGATCCGCAGACGGAACAGGTCATTCTCGCCGACCAGATCCGGCTCGATGTGGATACCTTTGGGCGCTATCGCATCGTCGATCCGCTACGCTTCTATCAAACGGTCACCAAGGGCAGCGAAAACGAGTTCCGTGCCCGCCTGTCCAACGTGGTCAATTCGAGCCTGCGACGCGTGCTCGGCAACGTGTCGCTGCTGTCGGTTCTGTCGCAGGACCGCGACACGATCATGGCCGACATCAAGAAAGAGGTCGACGCCGAGTCACGCAACTTCGGCGTCCAGCTTGTCGATGTCCGCATCCGCCGCGCCGACCTGCCTGAGCAGGCCACCCAGGCCACCTATGCCCGCATGCGCTCCGAACGCGAGCGCGAGGCGCGCGCGCGTCGCGCCCAGGGCTACGAAAAAGCGCAGCAGATCCGCGCCACGGCCGATCGCGAACGGACGGTAATCCTGGCCGAGGCGCGGAAGGACTCCGAGATCATCCGTGGCGAGGGCGACAATGTAGCCTTCAAGATCTACGCCGAGGCCGCGGGCAAGGACGCTGAGTTCTACCGCTTCTATCGCTCCATGGAGGCGTACCGGAAGGGCCTGGCGAGCGACGACACGACGATGGTGCTTACGCCGGACAGCGAATTCTTCCGCTATTTCCGCGACATCAAGGGCGCCGATCGGTCGCCCGCACCCGCACCGCGTCGTTGAAGCTTAAACATGCGGCGGGGGCTTGCCCGCCGCCACAATTGTTGCACATTTGTCGGCGAAGGAACCTCATTCTGCACTGGGAGACCACCCTTGCCTAAAACGTCCCTGAGATTGGCTTCCCTCGGCGGCGCGCTCGCGACGGCCATCGTCGTGAGCCTAGCCTCGCCGGTGCCTTCGGCGGCACGCGGTGCGCCGGAGAGCTTTGCCGATCTCGCTGACAAGCTTCTTCCCTCCGTCGTCAATGTCTCTACGACGCAAACGATCCGTTCTGGGGGCAACAACCGCGAGCGCCAGCCCGATTTCCGCCTCCCACCCGGATCGCCCTTCGACGAGTTCCGCGACTTTTTCGAGCGCCAACGGCCCGACAATGCGCCGCCACGGCGTGCGACCAGCCTAGGCTCGGGCTTCATCATCGACTCGGCCGGCCTGGTGGTCACGAATAACCACGTGGTCGCCGAAGCGGACGAGATCACGGTGATCCTGCACGATCAGACCGAGCTGAAAGCCAAGGTCCTCGGCCGCGATACCAAGACCGACCTCGCTTTGCTCAAGGTGGAGACCAAACATCCCCTTATGGCACTGAAATGGGGCAGCTCGGACAAGACCCGTGTCGGCGATTGGGTTTTGGCGATCGGCAATCCATTTGGTCTCGGCGGCTCGGTGACGGCGGGCATCCTTTCCGCCCGAGGCCGCAACATCAACGCAGGCCCTTATGACGATTTCCTGCAAACCGATGCCTCGATCAATCGCGGCAATTCCGGTGGGCCCATGTTCAACCTCGACGGCGAGGTGATCGGGATCAACACCGCGATCTATTCGACCTCGGGTGGCTCTGTCGGCGTCGGGTTTGCGATTCCCTCGTCGCTCGCCGAGCCGGTGATCGAGCAGCTCAAGGAATTCGGCAAGACCAAGCGCGGTTGGATCGGCGTCCGCATCCAGTCGGTAAACGACGAGATCGCACAGGGGCTGGGCCTCAACCACGCCTCCGGCGCGCTGGTCGCGTCGGTGTCGGAAGGGGGCCCCGCGGCCAAGGCGGGCATTGTCGCCGGCGACGTGGTTCTCAAGTTCAACAATCAGGACGTGAGTGAGATGCGGCGCCTGCCGCGCATGGTCGCGGAAACCAAGGTGGGCGCGACGGTGCCGGTCGAGGTTTGGCGCAAGGGCGAGCGCAAGCGCTATTCGATCACGCTCGGCGAATTGCCTGACGAGGATCAGGTCGCCGCCGCCGCGCCGGATGCCGCGCCGGCCGAAAAGGGCTCGTCGATCACGGAGCTCGGCCTCGTGCTCGCGCCCTTGTCGGGCCAAGCGCGCGAAAAGTACAACCTGGCCGGCGACTTGAAGGGCGTCGTCGTCACCGATGTGCAGCCCAACTCGGCCGCCGCCGAGAAGCGCATCCGTCCGGGTGACGTGATCCTGAAGATGGGACAGGACCAGGCGAGCGTGTCGACTCCCGCCCAGGTCAAGGCCAAGGTCGATGAGGCTCGTAAGGCGAACCTGAAGACGATCCTCGTCCTGCTCGAAACCGAGGGCAACCAGCGCTTCGTTGCGCTCCGACTCGAGAAGTCCTAAACCCCTCTCCCCTTGAGGGGAGGGTTTCGGTTGGGTGGTAAGGTCCTCGTCGTCGCCGGCCCGACGGGATCGGGCAAGTCGACGCTTGCGCTCGCGCTCGCCGAGCGATTTCACGGCGGCGTCATCAACGCCGACTCGATGCAGGTGTACCGCGAGCTTGCGGTGCTGACCGCGCGTCCCGAAGCACGTGCCCTCGCCCGCGCGCCCCACTTTCTCTATGGCACGGTGCCGGCGTCGGAGCGGTATTCGGCCG
>Ga0210377_10005848_pt1 | contig 10047 bp, 8 predicted proteins | sample PLM4_65_b1redo_FD_155480 | JGI IMG/M metagenome (GOLD analysis project Ga0210377, IMG submission 155480) | Groundwater sediment microbial communities from an aquifer in East River, Colorado, USA - PLM4_65_b1 redo | ecosystem: Environmental > Terrestrial > Soil > Riparian zone | place: USA: East...
AGTCCAGATACGTTGTTAGCCCGCTCTTTCGGGAGCGGCTCCTGCGCCGTGGGGTGGACCTACGACCGGGTCGCGGCACTGCAGCAATGACGCTGCGCAGCAACGTGTTGACGGACTCCGAGGTCGGGAAGACTTTAGCCACGTCGGGGGCGAGCACCACAGCTACGGTGTCCTTCAGCCGAGCGGCATAGGGGTTCGGCTTCGCCTTCGACCAGTCGAGCTGGTACTCGGCCGGCATGTCCACGTCCTTGGTGCGACTGCGGGATCTACGAGTGTTCTTCATATTCGCGACGCTCGCGCGCCGAGGCGTCTCGGGCGCTGATGACACGGATCCGGTCGTCCGTCTCCGTAAAGACTACCAGAAGGAGGCGCCCTCCTGCCGAATGGCCGATGATGAGCGAGCGTACCTCATGCTCGCTGTGGGTCGGATCAGGCAGCACCTTGGCCAGCGGATTCCGAAACACGGTCGCGGCATCCTCGAAGGACACCCCGTGCTTGCTGAGGTTGGCCGCAGCCTTGGCGGGATCCCACGTGAACTGGAGCTCGTCCATCCAGGGCCCAGCGTACCATCCCCGACGCTCCAGCGCCCGGCCTCCAGAGTCGGGCTAACACCGCGTTAACCTGCGAAGCGCCCTCAATGAAGCCTTCCTTATAGTGGGCCGTCGCGCTTCGTCAGGTTCAATGATGAAATGGACTCCTCCTTACGACTCGGTCGGCATCGATGTGCCAGAGTCGCTTCTTGGGAAAGAAGAACAAGGAGGAGCCCATGGAGAAGCATACCGTCGTCGGCGTGGACATCGCAAAGGTGGTGTTCGAGGTGGCCGTGTCGAAGGAGCCGGGCAGGGTGGCGGATTGCCGACGACTCGGTCGCGGGACGTTCCTCGTCTTCCTCGCCCAGGTCCCGCGGGGGACCGTGGTCATGGAGGCGTGCGGCTCGGCGCACTACTGGGGCCGAAGGATCCAGGAGCTCGGCCACGAGGTCGTCCTCCTGCCTCCGCACCAGGTCCGGCCCTACGTCACGAGGAATAAGACCGACCGGACCGACGCCAAGGGCATCCTCGAAGCCTACCGGAATGCCGACATCCACCCTGTCCCGGTGAAGTCGGTCTCACAGCAGGTCCTCGTCTGCCTCCACCGCTTCCGCTCGAGCTGGGTCTCATCCCGGACCGCCCAGGTCAACACCCTGCGCGGCTTGCTCCGGGAGCTGGGCTTCGTCATCCCCGAGGGGATCGAGAAGGTCCTGCCTCAGGTGAGGGTCCTCATAGAAGACGCCGACTCCGGCATCCCGGACGGCCTTCGCGCCGTCCTCGCCACCGCCTGCGACGAGATCCAGGCCCTGGGGGAGAGCATCAGGATGACCGAGCGGCAGCTCGAGGCCGTGGCCGAGCAGACTCCCCTCGTGGAGCGTCTCCAGTCGATCCCGGGCATCGGCCTCATGACCTCGACGGCCCTTGTCGCCTTCATCGGCGACGTGGAGCGCTTCCCTTCGGGAAGGCATTTTGCCAGCTACCTCGGGCTCACTCCGAGGGAGTACTCCTCTGGCTTGAAGCGCCGGCTCGGGCGGATCTCCAAGCGTGGAGACTCCTACATCCGGATGCTCCTGATACACGGCGCGCGCTCGGTCCTCTGCCACGCGAAGAAGGCAAAAGAGCACGACCGCCTCAGGACCTGGGCCCTCGCCCTTGAGCGCCGGGCCAAGCACAACAAGGCTGCCGTCGCCCTCGCCAACAAGCTCGCCCGTATCGCCTGGGCCGTCTGGAAGCGCGGGCGTGACTTCGAGTCGCGACCCAACGCCGCCTAGAGAACGGGAGACAAGGAAAGGTCTTGCCCACCCGGAGTTGCACGAGTGATCGGATGATGGCGAACAGGGTCGAACCGGCAAGGGAGAAGCCGATAACAACGGTGGCCTATAGGGGCCGCTTTCAACGATTGGCTCCCCTTGCGCGCATTCCATCATGGCCCGGGGTCCCCGCGGCCCCACCTGAAGAGGCCGAAGATACGTTTGCAGTCCGCCCCTTCGCCGTCCCTTTCCCTCGTGCGCTTGCCGGGTGCCACGACGCTACGGCTGCGTCAAGGCCCTTCGGCCGCCCTTGGCGGCGCGCTTCGCGCGGCCTTGACCCACCCTACGCGTCGTGGCCATTCACAAGGATGCGACGAAGGCCAACCCTTCGTCGCCAAGGACGACGAACGATGAGATCACCTCACCGTCGTCGTGGACGAGGAGGTCCCACGTGAGCTGACGTCACTTTTCCCTTGACGGAGGAGTCCAGATACGATGTTGGCCGGACGGCACGAGACGAGGCGCTCGCCCATCGTGCCCTTCTCGTCCACTGTATAGATTTCCCAGTGTGGCACGCCATCGCCTGGAAAAGGGTCGGCGTAGACCTTCATCCCGTGCGATAGCGAGAACGCAACGATTCGTACGCCACCAGATCGGCCGGGGACGAGCACGGAAAGGGAGACACCAGGGAACGGAGCGGCCTCGACGTGCTCGAACGAGATCCGCGGCTCAAGCCTGCGCAATGCAGCCTCGGGGCTTCCCAGGAACTGCCTGCGACGATCCGCTTCGATAGACACTCTTGCGAGACTATCGTCGTTAGCGGGTCACCAACTCCTTTAATTGACCATCAGCGTTCCCGTCGTGCTCGGGTGAATCGTGCAGAAATAGGGGATGGTTCCCGCGCTCAGCGTGATGGGGCCGCTCGTCGCCCCGCTTGCGAGGTTGCCCGTGTCGAACTGGCCGCCGTTGCCCGCGATCCGATGAGTGAAGGTGCCGGCGTTGTGCCACTCGATCTGCTGCCCGACCGCGGCGCTGGCAGAGGACGGTGAGAACGACATCCCTCCCGCGATCCCATTGATGGTGATCACGAGGGGCGGGCCACCTGTCGGCGTGGGAGTCGTCCGCGGCGTAGCGGTCGCCGCCGCCGTTGGCGTCGGTGTCGGGGTGGCAGTCGCGGTGGCGGTCGGCGACGGCAGACCCCCGGTTATTTTTTCGGGTGCTCGCGGGGCGCTCTGGCCGCGACCCTCTGAGCGGCCGAGCTGAGCCCCGAGGGCGGGGTCTGGCCGGCCTATTGACTGCGTGCGCCGCCTCCAGCTCCTGCACCGCCTGCGCTGGCTGTCCGCTGGCGACCAACGCCTGCGCGAGGAGGCGGCGCGCCAGCAGTTTCTTCCAATCGGTGTCGACGAGGGGGCGGAGGATCCCCACCGCTTCCGAGGCCTCGCTCATCTGGAGATGAACGAAGGCCAGGGCCTGGAGTGCCACCCGGTTCTCCACCGCCGAGATCGACGCCTTGCGGAAGGCCTCCCGAGCCTCGGGGAAACGTCCGTCGAGCCGCTCCATCGTTCCCAGGAACAGCCAGCCCTCGAGAAGGGCGGATCGATAGTGGCTCTACGCGGTCTGGGGCTCGCCTTGCCGCAGGCTCGCTTCCGCTCGGGAGACGGCCCTGTCGAACGCGGCCGTGGTGTCGACCGCAGCGTGGGCGGCCTCGGCCAAGAACAGGCCGCCGAGCAGGAGGCCGCCGCACGATCGTGAGCACACTCTTCGCACGGCGCCTCTGATCTTACCCCCGGTGCCCCCGCGCCCGCGTGAGGTCGAGAGCAAATCAGTGGCTGCCACGATTCCCGCGTTGCAGTGACGGCTCAGGGTCTACAATTCAGATCGTGGATTGATCCGAGTCTCGAACGCGCGCAGAACCCGGGACAGCAGGGAGGCAACGATGAGGAGCACCTCACGCGCATTGTGCGCAGGCGTTTGTGTCTTCGTAGCCGCGGGACTGCAGCCGGTGGCAGTGACTCCTTCCCCGGCGCAAGTCTCCGCGGCATCGGAGTTTCCATCGCAGGTGGAGGTCGTCACCGTCGATGCCGTGGTCGTCGATGCCCAAGGGAAGTCGGTCAGTGGGCTGATCAAGGACGACTTCGTGGTGCAGGAGGACGGCCAGCCCCAGGCGATCGTGAAGTTCGAGGCGGTGTCACAGCCGCTTGAATCCACGCCTGGGCCAGAGCCGACGGGGCCTTCCTCGATCGCCACGAACGCCGGCGGCGAGCCGAAGGCCGGCCGCGCGTTCGCCATTCTCGTGGACGACCTCCGTCTTCCGTTCGAGGAGAGCGCACACGTCCGCAAAGCCGCGGCCCGCTTCATCACCGATTCGTTGGGCCCGGGCGATGCTGCCATCGTGGGCACCACGAGTGACGAGACGTGGTGGAGCGCCCGCATGGCGGAGGGGCGCGAGGACCTCCTCGGCGTGCTCGACCGCGTGAAAGGCAGGTACGTCGACCCGAGCACCCGGGAGCACCTTACGGAGTACGAGGCCTTCTGGATCGTTGCTCATGAGGCGGGGTCCGGTCCGCATCAGGACGTGCTCCAGGCTCTTCGCCACCCGCTCAGCGTCTCCGAGCGGGTGGCCGTGCGCCTCTGGGACATGGACCTGTGCGGTCGCAAGCCGCCAAACGAAACGTACGAGCCCTGTTTCCCCATGATGAGGGCGGCGGCGGCGGACGTCGACGGGGCGCGGCGCGAGCGCACGTCGCGTACGCTCCGGGCGATGGGACGGGCGCTCAACGCCCTCGCTCCCTTTCACGGGCGAAGGTCGCTCGTGTTCTTGTCCCCGGGGTTCCTCCAGGACAACGACCTCACGCAGCAGGACGTCGCGATGGCCGCTCTCCGAGCCGGCACGGCCGTGTACTTCGTGGACGCCCGGGGCCTGATGACGGGCAGCCTCGGAGCGTCGTCGTCATCAGACCACCAGTCCCTGGAGAATCCGGGCAGGGAGACGCAGCGACTCTCCGAGGCGTTGGAGGGCGAGTCCGGGGGAGCCCAGGCGCTGGCTGAGGAGACGGGAGGCTTCTCCGTTCGGAACACGAACGATCTCGCGGCCGCGGCGGAGCGGATCGCGGCCGAGTCGCGCACGTTCTACCTTCTCGGGTTCCAGCCACCGCCCGGCAAGGCGGCCAACACGTGGCGCAAGCTCCGTGTCACGGTGAAGAGAGACGGTGTCACGGTGCGGGCGCGGCGTGGGTACCGCCTCGATGCAGCGACCGTGGCCGCCATGACCCATGCCGGGGGCGACTCGATCATCCCGTTGCGGCTGGCCTCCTACGTCCTCGAGCCCCTCGCGCAGAATCGGACCCGGGTGGTGGCGGCGATCGAGATCGACGTCTCCGCTCCCGGGGCTCCGGCCGCCACGTCTGAGACGCGCTCGCCGCTCCAATTGAGACTCGAAGCCACGCCCCGAGGCGGCGGTGAGACGCAGGTCCAGGACGTCTCGCTCCAGTCCGCGGGCCCCGGTGCCGGTGAGAGCAAACGGCCCGGCCCTGTGTGGCGCTCGGCTCATCTGGAGCTCGCCCTTCCCGCCGGCGTCCACGAGATTCGGGCCTTCGCCCAGGATCCGGCGACGGGCCGCAGCGGCGTCGTGGAGCAACGGATCGTCGTGCCTGAGCCCGCGGCGTTCCGCGTCTCGACGCCCGCCCTCGCGGACCAGGTGGCGGCATCGGGTGAGTCTCAATCGCCATCACCCGCACTCGTGGCACACGCGCAGTTCAAGCCGGGCCCAGGCCGACCCTTGCTCGCCGCTTTCGAGGTGTTCGGCGCCGCAAAGGACCCGGCGACCGGCCAGAGCGACGTCACGGGCCGTGTGGTGCTCCAGGATCGTGCCGGGCAGCCTCTGGCCGCGCCTGAGGCCTCTCGCCTGGTCCCGTCACCGGAGGGCCGCTTTCGGCAGGTCGTCGGGCTGCCGCAGCTTCCGGGGGGCGACTACGGCCTTGTGATCACGGTCCAGGACCGCGTCACGGGCACGGTGCAGGAGGTGCATCGGACGTTCAGCGTCGAAGGGCCCCCCGCCCCCGCCGCGCTACGGAAGCCCGCGAACCCCGAGAAGCCCGAGACCACTGTGGACGTCAGCCCTGAGCTCGCCGCGATCCTGGATCGCGCCGGCCAATACGTCGCCGCGTACGGCCGGGACTTCAGCAACATCGTCGCCGAGGAGCAGTGCCACCAGGTCTACGAGCCCAACACACCGGGAAGGCGCCTCCGGAACACGCACGCCGGCGTATTCTTCGTGACCCTCCCCGGCCCGCTGCCGTGGGCCACGTTCCGCGACGTGTGGGAGGTGGATGGCAACAAGGTTCGTGAACGTGAGGAGCGTCTGGGGCGGCTCTTCCGTGACTCGCCCGGCACGGCCCGCGAACGCGCACAGGCGATCCTCGAGGAGAGCGCGCGCTACAACCTGGGGCCGGTCGGGCGTACGGTGAACATCCCCACCCTCGCGCTCCTCTTCCTTCACCCCGACAACCAGAGCCGGTTCACCTTCGAGTTGAAGGGGAAACGTTCGCTCCAGGGGAGCAACGTCGTCGAGGTGGCCTTCAAGGAGCGGGGCCGGCCGACGCTCGTGTCGGGCGACACGAGCGAGGGTGCCCCCGCCAAGGGCCGCGTCTGGATCGACCCTGGACAAGGGACCGTTCTGAAGACGGACGTCGAATACGACATCGATCCTCAGGACGACTACCACAGGTCGAGCGCCCGCATCGTGACCGAGTATCGACGTGAGCCGAAGCTGGGCATCCTGGTGCCGGATCAGATGAAGGAGACCTATCAGTCGTTGGCCGCCGCAGATCCGAGCAGGCCCCTCCCGGATGCCCACACCAGCACCGGGGATGCACAAGATCAGCGCGTCGTGCTCACGGTTGAGGCCGCGACTCGCTACTCGGCTTACGGCCGCTTCGGAGTCACTACGTACGAGACGTACACCGTCCCCGAGAAGAAACCAGAGTGAGCGCGCAGCCCGTGACCGCGCGGCAACGTCCACTCGATGCGAGGTGCTCGGGCTGAGCCTGCCTCCTGGGAATCACATCCACGGAACGCCCGGAGCGCGGTAGAAGCGCACGCCCATGTTCTCGAGGCGCGGCCCTTGGGCGCCGAGGCGATCTCGGTAATCGTCCCAGCTCCGCCCGGTGCCCGAAGACCATCCGATCTCGGCGATGCCCATCAGCCTCGGGAACGCCATGCATTCGAGGTCAGCGATCGTCGAGAGGGTTTCCGTCCAGAGCGGGGCCTCCACACCGAGCACGTCTCCCTCGGCCACTCCCGGGGCGCACGTCGCCGGATCCCATTCGTAGGCGTCCCGGACGCTGATGTGCCCGGCCCAGTCCTGGCCAAGCCGGGTCTTTCGGTCGTACTTCATGTCGAGAGAGGTCCGCTTCGACGGGGAGAAGATGACCCTGGCCCCCTGTTGAACTGCCTTCCGCATCAAGCCGCGATCCCATTGCTGCACCACCGTGCCGGGCACGAGCCGGGCATTGGTCACCTCCTCCCAGCCGATGAGCCTCTTGCCGTTGGCGTTCACCAGGTCCTGAGTGGCCTCGACGAAGGCGGCGTAGGCTGCGGGATCCGTGGAGGGTGTCTCGTCACCGCCCATGTGGGAATAGGGCCCGGGCGTCAGGGTCGCGATCTCGCCGATCACGTCCCGGACGAAGTCGGCTGTCACAGGCTTCCCCAGGCAGAACAAGCTGAAGCCGACCTCGGTGCCCGCGTAGAGACCCGGAGCCACTCCGTTGCAGTTCAACTCGGGGTACGAGGCGAGCGCCGCGTTCGTGTGACCGGGCATGTCGATCTCCGGGACGATGGTGACGCAACGGTCGCGGGCGTAAGCGACGATGTCCGAGTACTGCGCCTGCGTGTAGTAGAACGTGCCGATTCTGATGTCCGGTGGAAGCGGCCCGTCACCCTCCAGCCACGCGGCCACGCTGTTGTAGGCCAGCTTCGCGCGGCTGCGCACCGTCGCCCCATGGACGTCGGAGCTCCGCAGCGAACCATCCGACGCGACCCCCAACTCCACGACGATGGCCAGACGATCGGCTTCGTGGTTGAGAGAGGTCAGATCCGTGGGGAGCTTCTCGGGCAGCATGGGAAACGTCTCAGCCGCGGTGTAGACGGAAGTGGTGTTCTGCCGCGCATGATCGTCGAGCGCCGATTCCTTCCTGACGAGCGCGTCGACGTCGGCCATGGCGACCAGGACCTTGGTGGCCCCCTCGGGCATGCCTTCGGCAACGGTCAACTGGTCCAGATCACGGGAGTCGTCGTTGTCGATGGAGCACCAGGGAAGGCTCCGGAGATCGCGCGCCGCTCCAGCATCACCCGGTGGGCGACTCCTCGCAGAACCGAGCGCTGGCTTCGGAAGCCTGGATCCGTCGATACGTCAGGCCGAGGGAACGGCATCCTTGAGGTCCCCGTTCCCGCGCTCCTTCTGTGGGGTCTTGCCGGCGAGGGCGGAGGCTGCGCCTTCCACGCGGGTCGTGGCCTCCTCGCGGAACTCCTGTCCCCGGCGGATCGCTCGATCCTTCAGGTCGCGGGCGGAGTCGGCGGCTTCGCCCATCCTACGCCCCATGATCTCGCGGGTGACCTTCCCGGAGTGAGGAGCGAGGAGCAAGGCGACGGTGGCGCCGGCAATGCCGCCGGCTAGAAAGGAAAAGGTCATCGCGGAATACGACGCTCCGCGCGTGGTGATGTCCGGCGTCAGGTCGTTCATGATGCCTCCTCGGCTGACGCTCGTGCTTGCGTGATGGCCAGCGCGGCGTCGTCTGAAGTGCCTTCTACAGCAAGATCAGAGCCACCTTCACGAGTGCGCCTGGGAAGGCCGCCGAAGGCTCGGGAACTCGTCGTGCGCGGAATGCGAGGGGCCGCATGAGGCCGACGGTGCCTCAGACCCATTTGTAGATTGTTCTGCTCGGTCGGCGTCAATCGGCGTCCCCAAGCGAGGCGTCCTTCCGTCCGCGAACCCGCCATGTGGGAGAGCCGCATCACGGCGAGGCGCTCGCCCTCCGCCTGGCCGCAGCGTGGCACGACTGTTGCTCTCGATCTCATTGGTCAAGGGACCTCCAGAATGCTCGCCTGACGGGCGATGAAGGGAGCGAGGATGAGCTCAATGAAGAGACTGGCCCTGGTGGGTGCCGTCGCGCTCTGTGCGGCAGCCCTCGCCACGGCCGAGAGGCGTGCGATTCCGAAGGACACCGCCGACGAGGGGTCGCCCACCTACACCAACGTGCAGGTCGTCTCCCTCGACGTGGCCGGCCGAACCCTCGTGATCAGGAATGCCAAGGGATTGGAAGAGAAGGTGGAGCTGGACGACAAACTGGCCGGCTTCGGGGACATCAAGGCCGGGGACCGGGTGATGCTGACGCTGCGGGCCGGGCCCGGCTGGACGCGAGTCAGCTCGATCGTGAAGAGCAAGGCGGTGCCGGCGCCCAGGGGCACGGTCACGATCGCACCGAACCCGTCGGTGGCTCCCGTCGATCCGGTCTTGGCCTCCCGGGACGCCTTCGCCAGCCAGGTGGCGAGGCTCTCCAGGCAAGGCGATGGCGTCGATCGCCTCTGGAATGAGTTCCGCAGCTCATGCGATTCCATGACAGTGAAGCCGCAGGAGGGTGCCAGGGGGTGGTTCAGCATCTGGGAGGGCACGGCTCGTGCCGATCTGTCCGGCGGCTTCTGCCGCGATCTCTTCAACCAGATCATCGACCTCGGCGAGCCCATCAAGGCGGAGATGGTCGCGGCCGAGGAGGTCGCCCAGCGAACTCTGCCGCCCGGGGACATCCGGGACATCCGGCGACAGTACCGGATGGAATGGGATGGCTGGACGTTGACAGCACCGAAGCAGCTCGACCAGTAGACAAAAGGAGAATCGATATGGCCGGAGGCAAGACGGACGAACTGAAGGGGCGCGTGAAGGAAGCCGCGGGAGTTCTGACGGACGATGAGAATCTGAAGCGGGAGGGTCAGCGCGACCAGGCCGTGGGAAAGGTCAAGCAGGCGGTCGAGAAGGTGATCGACAAGGTCAAGGCCGCGGTGAAGTGAGGCGGCGCTCACGCGACCGAGCCATTCAGGACAGCGACTGCCTGCAAGGACGGCATGAGCTCGTGCGACCGGTCGAGGCTCACCCCTCTGGAGGCGCGTAAATTGATAGGAGCTTGCTTTTTCGGGTGCTCGCGGGGCGCTCTGGCCGCGACCCTCTGAGCGGCCGAGCTGAGCCCCGAGGGCGGGGTCTGGCCGGCCTGGCGGCC
>Ga0210377_10005849_pt1 | contig 10046 bp, 10 predicted proteins | sample PLM4_65_b1redo_FD_155480 | JGI IMG/M metagenome (GOLD analysis project Ga0210377, IMG submission 155480) | Groundwater sediment microbial communities from an aquifer in East River, Colorado, USA - PLM4_65_b1 redo | ecosystem: Environmental > Terrestrial > Soil > Riparian zone | place: USA: East...
CAAGCGCCTCGTCGCGCTCAACCCGTCCTACAAGCTCTAACCAGGGCTCGGCGCGAGTAGAGCCAGGGAGAGGACAGAAACAGCATGGCATCGTTCACCAAGAACACTGCAATCAACACTCCGTTCGGACGGAACGAATACCTCCGTTCGTCTGCCGGCTGCAAGTTCGAGTCGTACACGGTCGCTGCGGCCACCATCCCTGCGGTCACGATCGACAACGTCGGCGGACAGAAGAGTCTGCAGCGCGGCGTCGTGATGGCGAAGATCACGTCAGGTCCTGATAGCGGCAAGATCGGTCCGTTCCAGGGTTCCGGCACAGCCGAGGTTCAGACGATTACGCCGACCACGGTCACGGCAGGTACGTTCACGCTGACCTACAACGGTCAGACGACTGCGAACATCGCCTTCAATGCGACGGCGGCCGTCATCCAGGCGGCGCTGGAAGCGCTGAACAACATCGTGCCTGGCGACATCGTGGCAGCCGGTGGACCGATCAACACGACCGCAGTCACGGTCACCTTCTACGGCAACCAGATCGGCAACGTCACCCAGATGACGGTGAGCAACGCAAGTCTTACCGGTACGCTGGCGGTCACTACGACCACGGTCGGTGTTGCCGGTGCGGCAGACGGTCGTCAGACGCTGGCGAACATCGTCGGCCTGAACGACACGTTCCTCCCGTGGCAGCTCATGGAGTCGGACCGCGAGGTCGCGGCGATGTACATCGGGACGGCGGTCCAGGGCTGGTGCCTGGAAATGCAGGCGGATAACACCTACGTCGTTCTGACCAACACGACCGCCGACGCGATGAGGTCCACCAAGGGCCTCGACGTCACCTTCAAGTAAGCAGGAAGGCAAGCATGAACATCAACGGACTGGCTGGCTCGGCTGCCGCCGGGCTCGCAGGTGGGCCTTCCGGCTCGCAGTTCGCCTCCCCGATCGGGCGTGACCGCCTGGTTCGGCAGGAGACGGCACTGGGTGTCGTTCGCGAGATCGTCCCCCCGGAAATGCACATCGCGCTGCAACTCTTTCCATTCATGGAAGTTGCGACTGACGACGTCATCTTCCAGTATGCTCGTGGCATCACCGACGGCCTGGCCCCGGCTCGCGCCGAGGATGCAGAGTCGGAGCTTGCGCAGAAGGATGACATCTTCGGAGGCGAGGCTCGGGCGTCGGTCATCGACTGGGCAGTCAAGGACCACTACGTGGCCTCGGATGTCTCGCGGTACCGCGACTGGCTGAGCATCCAGGAGGTCATGCGGGATTCGAACGAGTTGGCCTTGACGGTCAACTCGATGACTTCCGAGTTCAACGTCAAGATGGCGCGTGACACCATGCGTCGGCGTCGGAAGCTCGACAACCGGATCGAAGATCTCGGCATGACTTCGCTGTCGACTGGGGTGTACGCCTACAACGACGGCAAGATCAAGTTCACGGTGGACTGGGGTCGGCCCTCGGCGCAGCAGGCGATGGCTCCGGCCGCAAACCCGCTGGGCATGGGTGCCTTCGGTTCCGCCTGGAACACGACTCCGAACAACACTTCGGACCCGATCGGTGACATCACCAAGATTCAGCAGTACGCCTGGAACGTCTACGGCATCCGGATCACTCGGGCGCTGATCTCGCGTCAGGCGCTCAGCAACATCCTGAACAGCGCGTTCTTCGCACAGCGAACCGGCCTGGTCCTGAACCCCGGTGCCACCCCCCTGATGGGGGACCCGCGGTACCTGGTCGACGGCTGGGGTCCGAACGCTGCGCAGGCGATCGTCGAGCAGCAGACCGGCTTGACGTTCACGGAGTACGACAGCGTGTACCGTACGCGGGCAGTCGGCGCGACGACCTTCACGCTGAACCGGTTCGTTCCGGAGAACCGGGTCATCTTCCTTCCCGAAGAGTCGGACATCAACGATTTCGACGAGACTGGACTCGGCCTCGGCCGGTTCCTCACCTCGCCGCACCCGGCGGGTCTGTGGACTCCCGGCTTCTACGAGTGGGAGAAGGACTTCGGGGTGGACCCCTGGGGCCTGGACATGGGTACCGGGATCAAGACGTTCCCGGTCTTCCCGCACATGGAGTACACCTTCACGTACGACGTGTACTAGGAGGCAGCAATGGCAAAGCGCAATGCCGATGGAACGGTGGTCGTGAAGACTCCGGGCCAGCTTCCGCAGTACGCACGCGGGACTGGAACCGGCAAGTACATGACGACCGCGTTCCATGGAGAGAACGGCGGCGGAGGCGGACTCGTCTTCACCGGCACCGGTCGCAAGGGGACGGGCTGGCGAGTCGTCGCCGTCACCGAGCGCTGACAGGTCGAACACGCAGGGGGGTCGGTTAGACTACCGACCCCCCTTCTGTTTCAGAGAGGGAATCGTCCGATGGCGGACAAGGCAAACACTCAGGACCAAACCCCCGACGGAGACTTTGTCGTTCGCACTGTCGGACGAGACTTCCGAGTTGCGGGAAACAACGTCGACGGGTATATCGGCGTCTCGGCGGAGTACCGTACCTACGCGAGCGACACCGAGAAGCCGTTCCTGTCTCAGGAGGATGTGGATCTCCTGGTTCGCTCCGGTCTTCCGACCGACGTCGAGAAGATGACGGCCGAGAACGCTCGGACTTCGCCGCGACAGGAGCCGGTCGAGGCGGACAAGGGGAAGGCGAAGACCACTGGTTCTTCGACTCCCGCGCCCACGATCGACAAGTAAGGAAATCGGATGGCGACGTACTGCGCGGTCGGTGATTTGCTGCTTGGCAATGTTCCGACTCCATCTTCCGCTGCGACTTACGTTCAGTCGACGGCTGACGAGATGGACTCGATCCTCGGCCTGCAGTACGTCACCCCCATCGTTCTCGACGTAGGTATTCAGGCGCAGCGGGCTGGCGCGCTGCTACTGAAGCGTATCAACGCTTGGTTGGCAAGTGGTCGACTCCTGATGGCGCTTGACGCTGGCGGGGAGGATGATCAGCTGCATCAGTACGCCAAGTATCTTGTTGAGCAGGCCATGATGGCTCTCAATCAGATAGTCGACGGAACCATCATTCTGCCGGGCGCGGACCCGGTGAACCCTGGCGACAATCAGCGAACGACTGGGCCGCAGGCTTCGTTCGCGGATGATGTCTCGGCGGTTGAGCAGTTCGGTGTTGTGTTCGGAAATCCCGCACAGTCTTCGCTGCTCGCCTGCCGTCCTCCTGCTTACTTTGGCGGACGTAGTCCGTACACCTACTAGGAGCTGACGTGAGCTTCTATGTAGAGATCGATGCGGATACAACCGAAGCTGCTGCAGTAATTCTCCAGTTGCAGACCAGGCTAAGTCCTGCTGGTCTAGCTACCTTCCTGCAGGGCATCGTTGATCCTTTCATTCGAAACCGGATTCAAGGGAGATTCACCTCAGAGGGTGACGACGTCTCTGGGGCTTGGCATCCGCTAGAGCAGGCGACTCAACAAATCCGTGCAGCCTACGGATACCCTCCCGACCATCCGATAAATGTACGAACTGGAGAGATGCAAGACTTTCTGGTCAATACTCAATCGGACGTGGTTATGACGGGGATCGGTGCAGAACTCATGCATCCACCGTTGACCGCCAGTGCGGCATTGAGTCAGAAGATAGCTACCGCCCAGGGCGGCAGGGCGTCACCTTCAACTCCTGCAAGACCAGTGATCGGCGTGAATGAAAACGACGTTCTGTTCATAACTTCCGAACTGGTTGTATACATTACGGAGGGTATGATATGATTGTCGCAGGTGATACGGAGTTTCCTAACAACGTAATCGCACTACTGGCTGCAAGAATTCCAACGTACTGTGATTCGGATCTGGACGTTGGCGAAGAGCAACTGAAGGTGTATCGCCGAGAACTACGGACAAGTGATCCTACTCAAGCAGTTGGAATCTTTCCGGCAATGAAGCGTCCTGACAACACGTCGATCGAGCACTTGTCTCTTGAGCCAACCCTCAAACGATACAGCGTTATCCTTCAGACGATTGTTCAGGACACCGACGAAGCTGCGTGTATCTCGGTACATTCAATCCTGAGTAACCGACTGTGGCGGATGTTCTACCGTGATTTGCCACTGCACATGGGGTTGACTGCGCTGGCCGTGGACGTAGATAATACCCGCGAACGCATGGGTCGCCGAGGTATCGAACTTCAGCGTTACCTTAGCAACGAGATCAAAGGGACCTACATCCAGACTTCATGGATCGAATGCTGGTTCGAGACGGAGACTGTGGAGACATCATGACATTGAGTCAAGAGCAGCGACAACTGCTGCTAGCCCAGGCAGGGGAGTTGCGCGCCGACGTGTCGTCTCTTACTGCCGAACGCGACCTCGCACTCGTGGACAAGGCCCAGGAGCTGGAAGACGCGAAGCTCGTTTCTGAAGTTCTTCGTCTCAAGCGAGACCGTGACGAAGCCCTTCGGCAGCGTGACATCGCCGTCAACAGTACGGCCGGCGCACTCGACATCATGCAGGCGGCCATCGAAGCTCAGGTGACCACGGCGGAGTCGCAGGTGAAGGTCGAACCCGCCGAGGATCTTCCGATGACCGATCCAGCTGAACCGGCCGAGTCCGCCCAGTCGAACACGACTACGAAGAAGACGGGGGGTAGCAAGTAATGGCAGGTCAGAGTTCGCAAGCGGGCTATGTCGCTTTCATGACCCAGCCCACACCTGACACCTTCCCGGGCAGCTTCAACTCGACTGCGATCGGCATGAAGCTTCGATCGGGAGGCATCGGTACCAACCGAGAGCTGATGATCCCCGATCCGGAGATCGGCGGCGGTCGGGATGTCAACGACGCATATCTCGGCGCTGTTTCATGGGCGGGTGACCTGGAGTTCTATGGTCGCTTCAACGCGATGCTCACGCTTCTGTACGGCGCGCTTGGCATCAAGTACGTCAAGACTCCTGGCGGCACCAACCACGTCACGACGCTTACTCTGACGGGTGCGCCCACCGGTGGTAGCTTCACGCTGACGTACAGCGCACAGACAACTGCAGCGATTCCGTACAACGCCACGGCAGCGCAGATCCAGTCGGCACTGGAGGCACTGAGCAACATCGCCGAAGGTGAAGTCGACTGCAACGGCGGCCCGCTGTTGACGGCGCCGGTGACCATCACGTGGTACGGCACGCTTGCAGGCGTGATCACCAACCCGACGGTGACTCCGTCGTTCACTGGTGGTACGTCGCCCCTGCTGACGCCGACTACGACCACGGCCGGTGCTGCCTACACGGGTGCAAGTACTCACACGTTCGTTCCGAGCGACGGTGCACAGCTTCCGTTCATCGCGATCCAGGAGCGGATCGGCGCTTCGCTCGAGACGTACAACTACACCGACGCAGTGATCAACACCTTCCACTTGGAGGCTGACGCCGACGGTTACCTGATGGGTACCGCTGGCATCATCGCTCGCAAGCAGGAGGCTGGAATCACTGGCATGCCGGGCATCGCCTCGGCGTTTGACAACCTGCCGATGGTGGTCGGAACGAACATCACGTTCTCGTACAACGGCATCACGATTCCAGGCAAGTCGTTCAGCGTCGACATCAACAACAATTACGAGGATGACGACTTCCGTCTCGGTAGCTTCTACCTCGGCGACCTGACTCCGAAGCGTCGCGAGGTCACACTCGGCCTGACGATTCGCGAGCAGGACAGTTCGATCTGGCGGCAGGCGACCTACGGTTCTGCTGCGGCAACCCAGCCTGGCGGACTGTCGACAAAGCAGCCGGTCGTCATCAACATGCAGACCTACGAGGCGATTCCCGGCGCAGGCGGCACGCTCAAGTACACGCTCGAGCTGACGTTCCCGCAGGTGGCACTCAAGCCGTTCACCCTCGAGGCGTCCGGCGACGACATCATCGAGTCGGATCTCGAGTACCAGGCGCTGCGGCCGAATCCGCAGCGGAAGATCATGTACGCAGAGGTTGCAACCGACCTCGCAACGGTCGCGTAGCTTCACTCGGTAATCGTGGGGCCAGGCTCTAGCGTCCGGAGCCTGGCCCCACACCATGTAAGTAAAACGTCGCAATGGACACAGAGAGGCCCTACTGACGATGCAACCTTATCCCACCGCAGGCGGCGGAGACAGCTACGTCACGCCGAGTGATGTCGCCGTCCCTCACGAGAACATCGATCCGTTCAACGGATACGAGAACTACTACTCGTTCGACGAGGTCGAGAAGTGGACCTTCCCGGACGGCCGCCAGTGGATCGAGTTCAAGAAACTCACCGAGGGCGATCGGGCGAAGTACCTCAAGGCGACCCGGTCGGACGTGCACCTCAACCAGAAGTCCGGCGAGGCACGTATCCCGTTCGACCAGTCGGCAGATCGCAAGGAGTTGCTGTTGCACTCCATCTGCAACTGGCACATGGTGATGTTCACCAACGGCCAGCCGCAGCTGATCCCCTTCAATCCCGGCAAGACGCCTGGTGGATCGCTGGCTCAGTGGATCGATCGGGCAAACCCGGCCGTGCTGGCGCAGCTCGAGAAGGCCATCCGCAAGGCGAACCCATGGCTGCTCAACGAGATGTCCGTCGAGCAGATCGACAAGGAGATCGCCGACCTCCAGGAACTCCGCGCCGTGGCAGAGAAGCGTGAAGCCGAAGAGGGAAATTTCGTCTCCAGGTAGATCGGTGGGTAAAGGGCGAGTCAACCATCGGGCCGCATCCGGCAATAAGATTATTTTCACTTTGTAGGAATATGAAGTGGAGTCATCTACCGGTTGATGGTGGACTGTACGACCAAGACCCGGATCTGCTTGACAAGTTCGAATACATCTTCCGAAAGCTAGACGAAGAAGAATTTCGTCGAAACGAAGAGGAAGAGCGGAACCGAAAGAATCAAGACACCAAGAACAAGAGAGCATCATCTCGTCGAGGTAAACGGTAATAACGGAACGGCCCTGGGGTTGACGTCCCAGGGCCGTTCCTGTACGTTGTCAACGTCGGGCACTGGAGGCCCATTAGGCTCTAACTAAGGGGCAATGCGTGTCTGAAGTTGAGCACGACCATGTTCAGTCTGGCTGCGAAGTAAAACTCTGTAAGCATTGTGACTGCATGAAGTGGGGCTGTGAATTCTATCCGAGCCTCAAGACAAAATGCAAGAAATGTTGCCTTGCCGCTAACCTAATCTGGCAGCGCAGCAAGAGAGAAAACGATCCAGAATATGTAGCCGCACAGGCTGCATATCAGCGTATCCGAAAGTATGGATTGACGCCAGACGACTTTGATCGGATGCTTAAAGAACAAGATGGCAAATGTGCTATCTGTAAGACTTTTACATCCGGCCCACTTGCCCTATCGACTTTGCAGGTAGATCATGATCACAATACGAAAAAAGTTCGTGGTCTACTTTGCATGCTTTGCAACACAATCATTGGCAAGGCAAAGGAAGATCCAGAAATCCTCCTATCTGCAGTTATGTACCTAATAAAGCATGGAGGGCAGTAGCTATCAATGCCTTTGTCAATGTTCAAGTCCGCGTGCTTGCAGCTCAGGCTCAGGCCCAGCTCGCCGCGATGAACACTCGACTTAATGGCCTCCAAGGTGCATTCAATAGATCAGCACGTGCTGGCGCTGGATTCGGCGGCGTACTGAATGGCATGGGTCTTGCTGCCTTTGGTAGTCGCATTCAGTGGGCGGGTCGTCAGCTAGAGTACAACTTCACTCTACCGATTCTAGTCGCCGGTGCTGCGGCAATGAAGCTAGCTCTCAATAATGAGGCAGCCTTCACGCGGATCACCAAGGTGTATGGCGACGCAACGCACGATGCGACTTTCTACGCCAAGGAAGTCAGCTCACTCAAGAATAACTTTGAGGCGCTGTCCAACGCCTACGGCGTAAACCAAGCTGAAGTCCTGAACGTGGCAGCTGGCTGGGCAGCTGCTGGTGCGTCTGGAATTGCGCTAGCCAAGTCTGTTGATCTCACCATGCAGACCATGATCCTTGGCGAGATGGATGCAACCGAAGCTACGCGGGCCCTGATTTCGATTCAGGCACAGTATGGCTTTGGTGTTGCAGACCTTACCAAGACTATCGCGGTCTTGAACATGGTGGAGAACCAGACTGGCATTTCGCTGGCCGGTCTAGTTCAGGGTTTTGAGCGATCGGCAGGTATCGCCCGAAGTACTGGCGTCGATGTTCGACACCTTGCAGCTATGCTTGCTGCGCTTACTCCTGCAACTGGATCTGCCGGCCAGGCTGGTAATGCACTCAAGACGATCTTCTCTCGACTCATCTCGCCCACCAAGGAGACTACTCAGGTCCTTGGCCTGATGGGCATCAGCATCAAAGACGTGTCTTGGAAGTCCGCGACGATGACCGATCGCCTCATCACGATGGCGAAGAAGTTTGAGGGACTGTCCGACGCCCAGAAGGGTGTTGTCAGCTCTGTCGCAGCTAGTCGTTGGCAGGTTAACAAGTTCGAGGTCCTCATGCGGGATCTCATTAACACCAACGGCTATTACCAGAAAGCTCTACAGGCTACCGCCCACGACACTGACGTCTTCAATCAGATGAACAAGGAGTTGACGGCTGTTCTTACGAGCAACCCTCGTCGACTCCAGATCATCTGGACTATGCTGCAGAACGCAGCAGCGGACATCATCACTCCGATGATCCCGCTGATCCTGTACCTGGCACAGAGTCTACAGAACCTGATCACTTCGTTCAGCAGTCTTCCGCAGCCAATCCAGCTAGGTATCCTTGGACTTCTAGCTTTCATGGCGATCCTCGGACCGCTCGTCAGAATCTTTGGCGCCACGGCCCTGCTCGTGGCGGAGGTTTCAAACCTATTCGGATTCTTTGTTGGACCTATCGTGCGGGTAGCTACTGCACTTGGCGGTCTTATTAGGATGCCGGTAATGCTGTTCTTGAACAGCATGGGATTCATGGCTCGCGGTGGAGTTGTAGCGATGTACGCCCTCACGGGTGGCGTCACTCGCGCCATGGGCGGACTCCAGGTAGCCTTGCTTACTGGTGCATCTATTGCCGGCAGAATCTGGGCGTCAGGAATGGGATTGCTGGCGACGATCACTGGCGGTGGACTCGCCACGATTGGCGTACTGTGGCGCCGTGGTCTGATGTATGTTCAGACTGCGATCCTTGCCGCCACGTACGCTGTAGGTGTTGTGTGGCGAACTGGTCTCGTAGCCATAGCTCTGATGCAGAACGCCTGGTCCGCAGTGATGGCTGTGTCGTGGCGAACAGTCATGATTCGGATCGGAACCATCGTTGCCGCAGGGTTTACTGGAATCGCTGGACTGTTCACTAGGTTCCTGGTTGTCATCCGTTCCTTCAGTGGCGCGGCAGTTGCTGCAGCCACCGGACCGTGGGGTATAGCGATCGCAACAGTGATCGTTCTACTTGTTGCATTCTGGGATGACCTGAAGAAGCTTTGGCATGCAGTTGTTCGCGGTACGGTCGCTGCGTTCAACGCTTTGCCGGCTGGCATCAAGGGCGCCCTGACGGCCGTGGTTAATATTGTCTACCAGGCAGTGATGGCTGTCTACAGGTTGTTCAGCTACCTGAACCCCTGGGCGCACCACTCGCCTTCACTAGTGGAGAATGTTACCACGGGTATGGCTGCGGTAGAGAAGGCGTTCAATCGAGCGAAGAACTTTGGTAACGTCTTCAAGTCTGCATACAACGACATGCAGCGTTTTGGTAAGGTACTTGCCAGCCTGCAGGCAAAGGCGAACGCCTCCGACTACGCAGACATGCGTAAGCAGATTAAGGCAATCGACCCGGGTGCGCTGGCTAGTTACGACAGGCTCGTAAGGATCCTGCCGACGCTGAAGAACAATTTACTGAGCATGAAGCCTGCGCTGGACGCACAGGTTGCGGTGGTCTCAACATGGAAGGACAAGCTAGACGCAGCCAATGATGCACTTGATGCTCAGCAGAAGATTCTGGATGGCCTGTCAAAGGTAACTGACAACTATCAGAATCAACTGCAGGCTGCGCAGGCGAAGTTGGACGGCTTTGCCAACGCCCCCATCAAGGGCATGAAGGCAATGTCTGATGCCATCTTCGAG
>Ga0210377_10005850_pt1 | contig 10045 bp, 8 predicted proteins | sample PLM4_65_b1redo_FD_155480 | JGI IMG/M metagenome (GOLD analysis project Ga0210377, IMG submission 155480) | Groundwater sediment microbial communities from an aquifer in East River, Colorado, USA - PLM4_65_b1 redo | ecosystem: Environmental > Terrestrial > Soil > Riparian zone | place: USA: East...
CGACCAGTCCGAGGCAGAGTCCCCACCAGATGCCCGCGAGCCCGAGGCCGCGCTCGAGGCCCAGCCACCAGGCGAACGGCAGCGCGATCGCGTAGTAGCCCACCAGCGTCGCCAGCGCGGGCGCACGCGTGCGCCCCATGCCGCGCAGGATCCCGCAGCCGACCACCTGGGTGCCGTCGAAGATCTGGAAGGCCGCGGCGATCGGGAGCAGAAAGGCGCAGACGGCGATCACGTGGGGGTCGTCGGTGTAGAGCCGCGGCAGCTGGTCGCGCAGTCCGATCATCAAGGCGCCGAAGAGCGCCATCGCGCCGGCGCCGAGCCCGAAGGCGACCCAGGCGGCGTGCTGCACCTGCTCGCTGCGGCCCGCGCCGATCAGGTTGCCCACGCGCGTCGAGGCGCCGATCGCGATCCCGAGCGGCACCATGAAGGTCAGCGAGGCCATGTTGAGCACGATCTGGTGCCCCGCGAGCTCGTGGACGCCGAGCCGTCCCGCCATCAGTGTCGCGATCTGGAAGGCCCAGACCTCGAGACCCACCTGGATCCCGACCGGCAGGCCGAGCGCGAGGACGCGGCGCAGCCCTGCGGGCGAGAGCGCCTCGCGGCTCCACGGCCGCCAGGCTCCCTCGTGCAGACGCAGCCCGAGCGTCATCCAGACCAGCGCCGCGAGCGCGAGCGCGCGCGTCAGGCTGGTCGCGATCCCGGCGCCGACCACGCCGAGCGCGGGTGCGCCCAGGTGGCCGAAGATCAATACCCAGTTGCCGAAGACGTGGACGATGTTCGCGAAGACCATCACCCAGAGCGCTGGGTTCATGATCGCGCGGCCCTGGAGGTAGCCACGCAGCGCCATGTAGACCGTGTGGCAGACGATGCTCGGGATCTGCACCAGCACGTATGCTTGCGCGAGCTTCGCCAGCCCGGCGTCCTGACCGGTGGCGAGCAGGAATTCCTCGGTGAAGAGCCACAGCACCGCGAGCGGGATGCTGACGCCCACGGCGATCACCACCCCGCGCTGCAGCGCGAGCGCGGCGCGATCGCCGTCGCGCGCGCCGTGCGCCTGCGCGACGATTGGATCGATCCCACGCACCAGTCCGTCGGCCAGGATCAGGGTGCCCCAGATGCAGGTGGCGCCGAGCCCGGCGGCGGCGAGCGACTGGGGGCCGACGCTCCCCAGCATGATCGTGTCGACCACGCCCATCGTCATGGCGGCGACCTGCGTCCCGACGACCGGGACGGCTAGCCGTACCAGGGAGGAGATCTCGCGCCGGGTCGGGTCCATGGGAGGCGCCGACCCTAGAACGGCGGAGCACGAACTGCCAGCGGGGGCTTTACTGGCGGCGTCGGGTGCCGGAAGCTTTTCGCGCATGCTCGTGATCCCGAACGCGCCGGCGCAGCTCAGGCTCCCGATCGAGCGCCACTGGGACGGCACCCGTTGCCGCGATCCGCGCCACCGCGGCGCGCTTTCGCTCGCCCTCACCTCCGCTGGGCTCGAGATCGGCGCGAGCTTCCTGCGGCAGCATCCGGCCCGCCGTCCCGTCGCGCCTCCGGGCACCCGCGTCGCGAACCTCTGGGAATACGACGTGGTCGAGTGCTTCCTCGTCGGCGCCGGCGGCCGCTACCTCGAGGTCGAGCTGGGCGCGGCCGGACACTTCCTGGTGCTGGAGTTCGACGCGCCGCGCCGCCGCGCGAACGAACACGCCGGGCTCGCGCCGCCGATCGCGTTTCGTGAGGACGCCGAGCGCTGGCACGCCACGCTGCGGCTTCCGCTGGGGCTCGTCCCGGCGGACCTGTGCGCGCTGAACGCCTTCGCGATCGCAGGCGGAGGCTTCTTCGCCCACCATCCCGTCCCCGGCCAGGCCCCCGATTTCCACCAGCCGCAGAGCTTCCCGCGCGCGGGGCTGATCGCAGGCCGAGGCTAGCCGGCTCCCGCCTCCGCAAGCGCGGCCGCGACGATGCGCCGCGCCTCGGGGAGCCCCTCGAGCATGAGGGTCGCGAGCCGGAGCTGGGCGCGATGGCGGTCGAGGTTCTGGCCCTCGCGGTGGACGCGGAAGTAGACGTCGCCGGCCACGAAATCGGCGAGGAAGCGGATCGCGTTCATCAACCCGAGCGCGGGGCCGGCGAGCGGCAGCAAGCGGCCTTCCGGCGCGCTGAGCCAGTCCGCGGCGCCCGCGGCGTAGCCCTTCGCGAGCGCCTCGAAGAGCCGGAGGTCGAACGCGATCGTCTCGAGCCGGGTCTCGTCCTCGGGGCTGCGGCTGGTCGCGGTGCGCACCAGCTCGCCGAAGTCCGAGAGCACGGAGCCTTCCATCACGGTGTCGAGGTCGATCACGCAGAGCGGCTCGCCGGTCTCGGCGTCGAGCAGCAGGTTGTTCAACTTGCAATCGTGGTGCATCACGCGACGCGGCGCCGCCCCCAGGTCGGCCGCCTCGAGCAGGCGACGCACCGTGGAGTAGGCTGCATGCGTCGCCTCGATCTCGCTGCGCACACGGGAGGCGCGGCCGACGGGGTCGTTCGCCACGGCCGCCTCGAAATCGGAGAAGCGCTTGGCCAGATCGTGGAAGCCCGGGATCGTGACGGCGAGCGGGGGCGCGGGCAGGCTGGCGAGCGATCCCGCGAAGGCCGCGAAGGCGCGCGCCGCCCGGAAGGCCTCGTCGGGCCCGGCGATCGTCTCGCGCGTGACGGTGCCCTCGATCAGCAGGAAGGTCCGCCAGACGCTCCCGTCGGGGGCGATCCAGAGCGGCGCGCCGTCGCGGGCCGGGACGATGGTCAGCACGCGGCGCTCGAGATCGCGCGCCCCCTGGCGCGCGAGGGCGGCGCGCAGGTGCGCCGTCACGCGCGCGAGGTTGTCCATCACCAGGGGCGGATCCGGGAAGACGCGGGTGCTGATCCGCTGGTGGACGTAGCGAACGCGATCGCCGCCGCGCTCCCAGCTCGCGACGAAGGTCTCGTGGATGTGGCCGTGGCCGAGGGCCTGGGCGTCCCGGAAGCGTCCCGGGATCGCGAAGCGCTCCCCCACCGCGCGCAGCTCGTCCGTCATCGGTCGCGGCGCAGCGCGCGCCTCCGGCTCAGCTGTACTCGATCACCGAGCGGATCACCTCGCCCTGCTGCATGGCGCGGAAGGCCTCGTTGACCTCGCCGAGCTTGATGCGGCGGCTGATCATGCCCTCGAGATCGAGCTTGCCGTACTTCCAGAGACGCAGCAGGCGGTCGAAGTCGAGCCGCACGTTGGCGCTGCCGAACATCGAGCCCTTCAGGTTCTTCTCGTGGTAGAACATCTCGAACGCGTTGAACTTCACTTCCTCCGTCAGGCGCCCGACGCCCACGATCACCGCCGTGCCCCCGCGCCGCGTCACGTCGAAGCTCTGCCGGATCAGGGCGGGATGGCCGACGCACTCGATCGCGTAGTCGAAGCCCTCGCCGCCGGTGACCGACGCCTTGGTGCTCTCGACCGCTTCCGGCTTGATCGCGTGGGTGGCGCCGAACTTGAGCGCCAGCTCGAGCTTCGAGTCCACCTTGTCGACGGCCACGATCTCGGCAGCGCCCGCGATGCGCGCGCCCTGGATCGCGGCGATGCCCACGCCGCCGGCGCCGAAGATGATCACCGACGAGCCCGGCTTGATCTGGGCCGTGTTGATCGCAGCGCCCACGCCCGTCATCACGCCGCAGCCGATCAGCGCCGCGACGTTGAGCGGGATCGAGGCGTCCACGGGGATCACCGCGTTCTCGGGCACGATCATCTCGTCCGCGAAGGTGCCGCAACCGGCCATTCCCCCGACGGGCTTCCCATCGATGACGAAGTGCGGCGTCATCATCATCTGCATCACCGTCGCGCACAGGTTCGCCTGACCGCGCAGGCAGGGTTTGCACTTCCGGCAGGCCGGCGTGAACGCGATGATCGCGTGATCGCCGACCTTCACGTCTGTGACGCCGGGGCCGACCGCCTTCACGATGCCCGCACCCTCGTGGCCGAGCACGCACGGCAGCCCGGTCGGGATGGTGCCGTTCTGGGCGGAGACGTCCGAGTGGCAGACGCCGCTCGCGACCAGCTTGATGTGGACCTCGCCGGCCTTGAGCTCCGCGAGCCCGACGTCGTCGCGAATCTCCAGGTCCTTGTTGAGCGCGTACAGGATGGCGGCCTTCATCGATCGACTCCTTGGGGGTTGTCTCGCAGTGAATTCTGGCCGCCGATGGGGGGGCAGGCCTCCCTGGGACGGCACTGGAATTTACACAACTTCACCTGCCGCTCACACACCGGAAAAGCTCCCGGTCCAGTCTCCCGGCATACCACCAGCCCAGCCCGCGCCTGGCGGGAGAGCTGACAACCAAGGAGACCGAGATGAGCGAGATCGATCGAGACGAGTTCGCAGCGGAGCCGATCGGGCAGCGCAGGGCGCGCCGGCGCGTCTTCTGGCTGGGGGTCGCCGCCGCCAGCCTGGTGGCGGCGATCGCGAGCGCGATCGCGCTCGGAGGGCCCCGCGACGCCTTCGCGATGCGGGCCTTCTTCGGCGGCCGTCACGGCCCGCATGGCCATGGCTTCGAGGGGAGCGAGGCTGCGCGCGAGCACGCAGAGATCGCCGCCGAGTGGTTGCTGCGTTCGGTCGACGCGAGCCAGGAGCAGCAGGCGCGAGTGCGCGAGGTGGTGGGCGCTTCGATCGATGCGCTCGCCCCGCTGGCCGACCAGCATCGCGCCCATCACCAGGCGCTCGTCCTGCTGCTGGCCCAGGAGACGATCGACCGTACGGCGCTCGAGAGCCTGCGCGCGCAGGAGCTCGGGCTGGCCGAGCAGGCGTCGCGCACGCTGACGGCGTCGCTCGCCGACGTCGCCGAAGCGCTCACCCCCGCGCAGCGCGCGGAGCTGCTCGCATTCGCCTCGCGTTTCCACCACTCGGAGGACGTGGAGTAGGCTTCGCGGCGGGCCCTGTGCCCGTCGGATCGCCGAGTCATGGCCGAGCGCATCCTGTTGATCGAAGACGACGAGCGGCTGGCCGCCATGCTCGCGGAGTATCTCGGCGAGGCGGGTCTCGAGGTGACGGCCTGCCGCGACGCCGCCAGCGGACTCGCGCGCGCCGCGCGCGGCGGGATCGACGCGCTGATCCTCGACGTCATGCTTCCCGATCTCGACGGCTTCGAGGTCTGTCGGCGGGTGCGGGCCGGCTCCGATCTGCCGATCCTGATGCTCACCGCCCGCGGCGAGGAGACCGACCGCATCGTCGGGCTCGAGCTCGGCGCCGATGACTATCTGGCCAAGCCCTTCAGCCCGCGCGAGCTGCTGGCGCGCCTGCGCGCGATCCTGCGCCGGCGCGCAGCCCCCGCGCGCGGCGCGTGTCTGCGCTTCGGCCGGCTCGAGATCGACCGCGATGCACGCAGCCTGAAGCTCGACGGCGAGCCGCGCGCGCTCACCAGCCATCAGTTCGAGCTGCTCTGGGCGCTGGCGCAGAACGCCGGGCGGGTGCTCTCGCGCGATCGGCTGATGGAGCTCGTGAAGGGGGAGTCGCTGGAGGCGTTCGACCGCAGCATCGACGTCCACATCTCGAGGATCCGCGCCGCGATCGAGGACGATCCCGGGCATCCACAGCGCGTCCTCACCGTGCGCGGCGTGGGCTACGTCTTCGCGCGCAGCCCGGAAGAGCGAGGGGAGGGCTGATGCGCCGGCTCTACCTCCAGATCTACGTCGCCTTCCTCGCGATTCTCGTGCTCTTTGCGGTGATCGGGTCGCTGCTGTGGTGGTTCGCGCACCCCGACGCCGAGGAGCGTCGCCTGCTCGACGGCGTCGCCGGCGTCTTCGCCGAGCTGCTTCCTGGACCTGGCGCGCCGCGGGCGGAGCTCGAGCAGGCGCTCCAGAAGCTCGCGAGCGATTTCTCCGCGGACGTCGAGCTGCGCGGGCCCGATGGCGCGCGGCTCGCTTCGGTGGGCGAGGCGCTGCCCGCGCTGCCGGAGGGCCAACGCGAGAGCGGATTCCTGCGCTTGCGCGGGGGGCCCCCGGCGGTGGCGCTGCGGCTCCCCGACGGGCGCTGGCTGCTGGCGCGGCGGCCGCACGGTGACCACGGCTTTGGATGGCTGCTGGTGATCGCGGCCCTGGCGGCGGCGATCGGCGCCGGCGCCTACCCGGTGGCGCGGCGCATCACGCGGCGCCTCGAGAAGCTGCGCGCCGAGGTCGAGGAGCTCGGCGCGGGAGATCTTCGCGCGCGCGCGAGCGTCGAGGGCAGCGACGAGGTCGCCGCCCTCGCGCGCAGCTTCAACCGCGCGGCCGCGCGCATCGAAGGCCTGGTGGACGCGCAGCGGGGGCTCCTCGCGAGCGCCTCCCACGAATTGCGCTCGCCGCTCGCGCGCATACGCATGGCCGTCGAGCTGCTGGCGGGCGACGGGCGCCCCGAGCTGCGCGAGCGCGTCGAGAAGGACATCGCCGAGCTCGACGAGCTGATCGGCGAGATCCTGCTCGCGAGCCGGCTCGACGCGCAGGTCCAGATCGACCGCCCCGAGGAGGTCGACCTGCTGGCGCTGGTGGCGGAGGAGGCGGCCCGCGCCGACGCGACGGCGAGCGGCGAGCCGGTGCGCGTGCGCGGCGACGCCCGCATGCTGCGCCGTCTGGTGCGCAACCTGCTCGAGAACGCGCGGCGACACGCGGCCGGGTCGGCTGTGGAGGCGAGCGTGCGAATCTCGCCGGGTGGCAGGGCGCGGCTGCGCGTGGAAGACCGCGGGCCGGGCGTCCCCGCGGCCGAGCGGGAGCGCATCTTCGAGCCCTGGTATCGGCCCGCGGGTCTCTCCGAAGGCGGAGCCGGCCTGGGCCTCGCCCTGGTCCGCCAGATCGCGCGGCATCACGGAGGAGAGGCGCGCTATCTGCCGCGCGAGGGAGGGGGCAGCTGCTTCGAGGTGGAGCTGGCGGCGGCGGAGGTCGCGAGCAGCTCGCTCGCCAGCGCGTCGGGCTTCTCCCCGCGCAGGTAGAGCCGCGCCCACAGCTCGAGGCCCACCAGCGCCACGCGCAGGCCCTCGCGGTAGCGCACCATTCCAATCAGTCTCTGTCGCGTGCGGTCGGTCCAATGCAGCAGCTCGCCCGCGGCCCCACCGGCCAGCAGCGCCTCGCTGCCGACGTCGTACGCGTGCGGCATCGGAAACGCACGCTTGCGGGCGTGGACGATCTCGGCCGGGAGCAGCTTCTCCGCAGCCTGCTTCACGACCCACTTGCGCTGGCCACGCCGCAGCTTCGCGCGGCGTGGGAGGTGGATGCCGAAATCGATCAGGTCATTCTCGAGGAAGGGAACCCGCATTTCGATGGAAGCGGCCATCGCCATCCGGTCGTGGCGGCGCAGCAGCGAATCGAGGGTGACGTAGAGGTCGTCCAGGCAGCGGACCAGGAGGGCGCGGTCGGCGTCGGAGCGAACCGGCGCGAGCTTCTCCCAAAGCGCGCGATACCGCAGCTCGCCGTCGCCGTCGAGGACGGCGATCCCCCGGGTGCCGAGCCGCTCCAGGCCGTAATAGCCCATGAAGCGCTGGGTGCGCAGCTGCCGGAAAGACTGCCGGCTTCGCCGTCGGGAGGGGTCGAACATGCGGGCGGCGCGAGCCCGCCAGCTCCACGCACGGTAGGCCTTCTCGTGCGAGTTGTAGCCGCCGAACAGCTCGTCGGATCCCTCGCCGTTGAGCAATACCTTCACGCCGTCCGCCTGGCACGCGCGTGCCAGGGCGAGCAGCGCCACGCTGCTGCGGTGGGATACCGGCTGCCCACCGAACCAGACCGCCTCGGGCCAGAGCCGCAGGTAGCTCTCGCGATCCATGGGCACGCGCGTGAGGTGCACGCCGAGGTGGTCGGCCACCTGCTGCGCGGCGTCGCCCTCGCCCTCTCCAACGGGAGCGTCCGCGACGTAGCAATGCAGGTCCTTGTGGTGGCGGCTCGCGAAGGCCGCGATCAGGCTCGAATCGACGCCGCCGCTGCAGATCGCGGCGAGCGGCACGTCGCTCGCGAGGTGGAGCCGCACGCTCTCGTCGAACAGCTGCTCGAAGCGGGCGACCGGGTCGCGGGGATCCCCGGAGAGCAGGCGCTGCACGTCGAGGTGGTCGAGCACCTCGAAGTAGCGGCGCCGCTCGACGCGGTTCCCGCGGACGCGCCACCAGCTCCCCGGCTCGATCGCCTCGATACCCTCGAAGATGGACACGCGCGGGTCCGGGCGCGCGCGCAGCACGAAGGAAGCGATCGCGAGCCGGTCCGGCCGGCAGGCCACCGACGGGTGCGCCAGCAGCGCCTTGGGCTCGGAGGCGAAGAGCAGCTCGCCGGCGCGCTCGATCGCGTAGAGCGGCTTGATGCCGAGGCGATCGCGCGCCAGCCAGAGCTCGCGCGTGCGCCGGTCGAAGTAGGCGAGGGCGAACATGCCGTTGAAGCGCGGGATCGCGCGCTCCGGGCCCCAGCGCAGCAGGGCCTGGAGCACCACCTCGGTGTCGCCGCTGCTCGCGAAGCAGACGCCCTCGCGTTCCAGCTCGGAGCGCAGCTCGCGATAGTTGTAGACCTCGCCGTTGTAGACGAGCACGGCCTCGTCGGCGGCCGTCATGATCGGCTGGCTCGCGCGCTCGCTCAGGTCGAGGATGCTGAGGCGGAGGTGCCCGAGGGCAACCTCGTTCTCGGCCCAGCTGCCGCTGCCGTCGGGTCCGCGGTGCAGCATCGGAGCCAGCATGCGATCGATGCTTCGCGCGTCGGCCGGCTCGCCGTCGCGACGCAGGATGCCCACCAGGCCGCACACGGCCGGCGACTATATCACCTTGCGTGCAGCCGGCGATCGCTACACGACTGCGTTGCGGACCCGAATCTGCGGAGGCGCTGTCAGCGGCGGCGGGCGGCGAGGATGGCGTCGACGAGATCGGAAGGGACGTCGGCGGGAAGCTCGGCGTCCGGCTCGCAGGCCTGCTTGCCGAGGCGGATCGTCTCGCGGTAGCTCGCGAGGTAATCGACGCAGTTGGGGCAAAGCGACAGATGGCGCTCGAAGACGGTGCGCGCCTCGGGTGCGAGCTCGCCGTCCAGGTAGGCGGCCAGGAAGTCGATCAGCTCGCGACAGGTGAGCAGGGGATTCTCCAGTCCACGGGGTCCGATGCCGGCCCCAGGCCGCCGGTTACGCGGGCGCGTTCCGGAGCATCGGACAGCCTAGCTTCGCGCCCGGGCAGCCAGGATGGCGTCGACCAGCTGCGCGGGGAGCTCCTCCAGGATCGCGGCGTCATGCAGGCGGGTCCGTGAAGTGGGGGGCCAGCAGCGCGCGCAGCGCCTGCCGCGCGCGGTGGAGGCGCACCTTCACCGTATCGGCCTTGACGTCGAGCAGGAGGGCCGTTTCCTCCGTGCTGAGCTCCTCGATGTCGCGCAGCAGGAGGACGCTGCGGTAGATCTCCGGGAGGTGGTCGATGCTCTCGCGCACCAGCGTGCGGGCCTCGCGGCTCTCCACCGGGTCCGGAATCTCCGTGCGCCAGGGCGGACCCGGGTCGATCCGGTGGCCGTCGGCGTAGAAGCGCGGCAGCAGCTCTTCGATCGATGCCTCTGGCTTGCGGCCGCGCGTGCGCAGCTTCATCAAGCAGGCATTGATCACGATTCGGTGTAGCCAGGTCGAGAGGCGCGCGCTGCCCTCGAAGCGGCCGATCCCGCGGAACGCCTGGAGGAAGGCGTCCTGGAGTGCGTCGCGCGCGTCGTCCTCCGAGCGCAGCATGCGGCGCGCCACCGCGAGCAGCCGCCCCGCGTTCTCGCGCACCAGCTCGGCGAAGGCCGCCTCGTCGCCGGCCCGCAGGCGCAGCAGCAGCCTCTCCTCGTCCTGCGCGTTCGCCTCCGGCTCGCGGCCTGTCCGGCCCATTTTCGGGCGCTCCTCGCTATCTGGCGCGGTCCACATAGATGGGCGACGACCAGGCTCGTTCGGCGACGGGCGCCAGGCAGTCGTCGTCGGTCGGCGTGCGCGGGTCGCCGTAGCAGGGCTCGACCGCGATCGCGCGGCCGTCCGAGTCGAACTCGGTGCGCAGGTTCGCGCCGTTCACGGCCGGAGTCGGCTCCTGGAGGGCGCGCGCGTAGTAGACGGCATCGTGCTGCGAGCCG
>Ga0210377_10005851_pt1 | contig 10045 bp, 11 predicted proteins | sample PLM4_65_b1redo_FD_155480 | JGI IMG/M metagenome (GOLD analysis project Ga0210377, IMG submission 155480) | Groundwater sediment microbial communities from an aquifer in East River, Colorado, USA - PLM4_65_b1 redo | ecosystem: Environmental > Terrestrial > Soil > Riparian zone | place: USA: East...
GAAGAATCTCGCCTTTTCAAATACATGAGACCCTTCACTTCGTTCAGGGTGACACGTAAAACCTTTTTCAGCATCCTGCTAATGTAAAGAAGCGTTAGGGACACTACACTAGCTCCCACGTATCTCTAAACGCCTTAATCATCTCCGGCTCTTGGGTGAGATCCTCATCTTTCCCGTCTTTGACGTCTCGCTTATTCACGAACGGCTGGAAGTTGGAGCCGTAGCGGATTCCATAAGGCGGGTCGATGTAGATCATCTGAACCTGCCCGGCCATGCCCTCTTTTTCCAGGAGGGAATTCATCACCAGCAGGGAATCTCCGGCTATCAGGCGATTCGACCAGTTGTGCGGGTGCTTATAGAACTCAATGGCTTCGCGGAGCGGAGGATTCTCTCCAGGAGATTGAAACAGCGACATCTGCTGATCCGCCTGCCCGTTGCGTTTCCGAACCGCTTCGACGATCGTGCGAGGGTCGATACGCTCGTGGACGTGAAGCGAGACCGTTGGGACTTCAAATGAAGTGCGTTCCGCTTTCCCTGACCAAACCAACTGCGGATCGAGATGCGGATCGTAGGCGTATGTTTTCTTTCCGGTTTCCTTATCCGTCTCCGGCGTTACCAGCCCAACCGGAGGGTTATTTACCCGCTTTTTACCTTTGTGATCGTACTGGTCAATAGGTTTCTTCTTCGACTTCGTTGCCTTCGCCATTCGAGGGTCTCCCTTCCATCCGCTGTCTCCAGGAGAAGCGGGGCTGGATCGCAACAATTTAACCCGCTTGGAGCGCGTCTGTAAAGCCAAAACTGGAGGGAGCTTGGATCAAGAGTCGGAAAACCAAAGGTCCCTGACGCCTTTTCCTCTCTGGTTGCAATCCCCGTTGGCTTTTTTCTTTACAATCCCCATAGCAGGCGATAACATTCCGCTTACCTGCCAGCCGACAGGCCGGGCGGTCAGTGCAACCTGCCTGCGTGAAGGGACAGGCGGTGCCGTTCTGTCCCCAAGGCCGTTCTGGAAATTTGCCTGAACTCGGTTGCACACAGGCATAAAGGATAAAACGCCATACGTTGTTGAGAAACGCAGATGAGCAATGAACTGCCTTATTCGATCATTGGTGAGTACTTCGACGCAATCACTAAAACACTCGATGCCGAACCAAACCGGAAAGAGGTTCCGTTATTGGTTAAACAAGTTCTAAGCGGCGAATACTCTCGGGATATTCTGATGTCGTTAGCGCAAATAGACAGTCTTCACAAGGAAGTCCGTATCATCCTGAGAGACTTCGAACCAAGAAGCTTAGGCTTTTTCAAAGCCCTGACGGTCGAACATCTGATTCTCAGTGTAAAGTTCTACGTGATTTCTTGGACGACACTAGCTGACATGGTCGCTGCGCTGATCAACAAAGTATTCGACCTCGGATTCACTGACGCTGACGTAAAATTCGACCCCATACTGCGAAATAAACATGTTCTGAACTCAGAACTACCGGGAATATTTAGTCGAAGGGGAAGTCGAAGGGGTCAAGTCCGCTCTTGACTCTTAACAGGTGAGACGAAGAAAACGGGGAGGGAAAAGGGGACGCGAACCTTTCCTGGGAAAATTTAAGGGGTCGGGAGTCGTTTCACATAACCCACAGCATGACTTCGGAGCGCTGTCTATCTGCCTGTGCGGACACGCAGACAGGTCTCCCCGCGGCCATAAAAGCTGACGCCACTGATCGATCACCAGACAATATTCGGCAACGCGGATGCCAGGCTCGCTCGTGGCTTCTTGGAGATCCACTGCCCGGCCTGAGTAGGCCCGAAGGGCCGTATCGAAGGGCCTGCCCTGAGTAGGTCCTAAAAGGACCGTATCGAAGGGGTGAGAATCCGAGGACGCCGCGACATGACTCGCCGCTTCTATCGTATGGATGGCTTTCCCGTCGTAAAAGACCCCTGACCCTTTATCCCCGTCCGGGGCTTTCGACTCGGGTCTTTTAGCTTGACAGGCATCACAGACTTACCCTATATATGGGAACCAATCTAGGCTGGTTCGATCCTTTCACATCTTCGATGCCACATCATCGCCCGGGCTGGGTCTTTTAGGCCGGGTTTTTTTCCAAAAGAAGGGAACGAAATGTTGCGCGCAAGGCCTGATTGAGAACTCATCGCGAAAGCAACCGCCATGCCTCGAAACTTTGCATTCATGATCTTTCACGTATCTGATCTTCACTTTGCCGAAGAACTCTACCCCAGTTGGACTCGGTCCGGCGCGCCAGTCGTCCCTAAGACACCGCCGTGGCGTGCGAGACTCTCCCTTTCTCAGGGTGTGTTTCCGCATGATGTGGCTGCTTGCGAGGAGTTAGAAAATGAGACCAAAGCTCTGATCCGTGATGAAAAGCCCCAAAGGGCATTGCTCGTGGCCAGTGGTGACTTGACCCTGACCGGTGACGATTCGGAATTCGTAATGGCTCTTACATACCTAAGAGGCCGGTTGCAGCGCGATTGGTCCGGAGTCCTTGGGATAGGCCCTTACATAAGGGAAACGTTTACGGTGCCGGGCAATCATGATCACTGGTATTCATCTACAATGAGAGGCTTCCGTAATCCAACACGCGGGATTTCACCTATACACGGGACGTATTTTCGTGGTCCTGTCGGCCATTCTTGGTGGCACGAGTCATTGGAGGAGGGGAGCATACAACTACAACTGATGGGGATTGATTCACGAGATCCAGCGTCCGGGAGTCTAGCTGCTCGGGGATATATTGATTCCACTTCTTTGGCCGCACTTGGACACGACATAAACCAAGCAGATATTTTTGCGCGTCAAAAGTCACTTTTCCCAGTTCGCGTACTTGTTGTTCATCACTCACCCCAACACAGGGGTATCTTCAAATGGCTTAATGAAATTGATCATGGATCTCGTCAACTCCTCGACCAATTCTGCCAAAGACACTCGATCCATTTTGTCTTAACCGGTCATGTTCACGATCCTTTGGTACCGGCTCCAGGAACACCCCATACTTATGGCATGGAACTCCGATGCGGTACTACCCTGCAGGGAGCGCCGCCGCGCAAGCTTCCGAGCAAGTCGGGTAACGTCTTCCTGTTACACGCCATTTACGAGGATAGCGGTTCTGTTGAATGGAGAACAGACGTTTACCAAAGAGCGTTGCAGGGCCCCTTTACAGAAGCGACGTCAAAACGGTACCAGGTCACTTTGTAACTGTAGCGGCAGCTAAAGACTAACCTCAAGCGCTCCATCGCCGATCCGGCGAATGGCAACCCGTGGGAGAACATTGTCAACTTCCATCTCAACAAAAGAACCAGCGAGGAACCGCCACGCCAACTCACCCCATGGCGCTACCTCGCCGCAGCGAAGTGCAATGCGATGTCCGAATTGGGTCGGGCTCATACGCTTGCTAATACCTTTTTCTTCAAACCCCTCTTCGCGTGCCAAGACAGATCCCGGTTGCGCAAATACATACAGAGTTGGCGACTGCTGGAGTGATTCGATCCGTCCCACCGCTTCGGTTCCAGCGCTCGCATCCAGAAGCAAGCTGCGAATCAAGGCTCCGGCTGCCGCACAGTAGGCACCAACACCTGGAACATCTAAGTGCCTTCTCCACTCGGATAGCGGGTCAAGAAACTCTTCGGGTAAAGTAAGGCCAGTCCAGCCATTTTTCCAGTTCCGCGTCATCTGCTGGACTTGAACACCACTAAGACGATCAATCTCGTTTTTTACGTCATTGTCCAAAGGTTCAAAATCGCTTTCGTCGATACCTACCTTATCAATCCAGCCGCGTACCTCCTCTTCGGAGGCATGTTCGAAGCGTGATAGTGCTTCAACGAAATCTTCTTGTGTTTTCATCGGTCCAATGTCTCCTAAAGTCATAATCCTGCTAGCCATCTGCGCACCTCCTTACAAATCTGCGATGAGTTCGTTTGAGAAAGATAAGACGGTCATCATCAGCACTCCTGCAGACCAACCGCCACGATAGTCCTTGCCCTTTCCAGCGCAGAGCGGACTTGATGCTGCGTTAGCCTTAGCGCTCGCGCTGCCTCTTCAAGGCTACAGCCTTCCAGAATAATCAGACGACAGGCCTCTACATCTCGGTCTCCGAGGATACCCCTATGACCAAGTAGGACCGCGACACCAAGTAGTCCGTCCAGGACGGCGAGTCTTGCCGCGTACCGGGTGATACCAAGATCCTTGGCTATTTCCCGAACTGAGCGTGAAGAATCGTCTAGGCCGAGAAACATCGTGGCTGCCCGAGCCTGCACTTTCGGCAGTCCGGATAGGGCAGTAGTAAAGTTTTCCCCGAAATCATCAGAAACTTGATTGGAGAGACGCGCGGAGCCCCGATCTTCCAATCCTTGCTGAAAACCCTCTGATGTTGCTCTCATTACAGTCCCGAGCTGCTCCAAAGCCTTCTCGTGCCGCATGTATGATCTCGCAAACGTTCTAAGGAAGTTGCGGAAGGATGCTCGGATATACCGTCCTTGTTCGTCAGAGGCCATACCACGGGTGAGCGTAACTATTCGTGGCAAACGTTCAAGGGCAAATGCATGTAGAAGGTCGGTTACTTCCTCAGCCGGCAATCGAGAATCTTGCGATGCCAGTGCTGCACCAATTCGGCCAAGGGCGGGCCCATGTTCTAAAAATAGTGCCCAAACCTCCTTCCAGCATGTAGAATCTGAACTCGCCAACAATTCTCTTCGGCGCGCTGATACCCGTGGGTCTCGTATCATTACAGGCCCTGATTCGAGGAAAAAGTCTTTTCGCTCACAGAATAAGCCACGTCCCAACCAGCATCCATCTCTTAGTTGATTCTATCCATCCTATCTACTAAACGCCTAAGACGCTTATGTGGCCGAAAAAAATTAATGCAGAATCAAAGAAAATATTATGTGAATAAAAAGATCTTGGCAAGAGGGAAGAAAGCGGCCACGTTGGGGGGCACCTAAAAAAGAGGTGGGAAAAAGGGGACATTGTACTTTTCGGATGGTCGGTCGAATTTAAAGGGACGTCTTTTCACGTAACCCACAGCATGACTTCGGAACGCTGTCTATCTTCCCGCGGCCATAAAAGCAGTTGCCACTGATTATCACCAGACCAGAGGGATATTCGGCAACGCGGATGCCAGGCTCGCTCGTGGCTTCTTGGAGATCCACCGCCTGTCCTGAATAGCACGAAGTGCGTATCGAAGGGCCTGTCCTGAGTAGGCCCGAAGGGCCGTATCGAAGGGGTGAGAATACAAGGACGGCGCGACATGAACCACCGCTTCTGTCGTATCGCTGGAATTCCCTTTCGTAACACACCCGACCCTTTTATCCCGCTCTCAGTAGGGTTGCTGGTCAGGCGAAACCTTTATATAATTACGCTCGTCATATATTGTCATAATGATTGTCTTTAATTCCTCAACGCTGATCCTGCTGGCAAAGGCAGGGATTCTGGACGAGTTTCTCGTTGCGGTCAACCAGAGGGTTGTTATCCCGCGAGAAGTGGAGAGGGAATCTTGCGAAGAAAAGGATTCCATGGACAGCCTGATCATTCGGAAGGCTATCCAAGACAGGAGGATTTCGGTTCGGAGCCTAAAAGACAAGAGGGTTTACACCAAGATCGGCGAGGATTTCCTCCTGGGCCTTGGTGAGGCACAGGGTATCGCTCTGGCTTTATCCGCCAAGGCTAAACTCTTTGCCACAGACGACGGAAGGGCGATACAAACATGCAAGCTGCTGAAAATCCCCTTTACGACTGCCATCGACATCCTGATTCGGCTGTATGAGGAAGGGATTGTGAGCAAGGACGAGGCACATCTCAAGCTGGCTGCCCTTGTGAGATACGGAAGGTACAAAAGGGGGATTGTCGAAGACGCGATATCAAAACTGGAGGTGAAATAGATATGCCGAAAACCGTAAGCATACGGATGGATGAAGAAGACTACGCCTTCCTGCATAAATTGGCCAAGGAAGGAAAAGAGGACCTCTCTAAAGCCGTCCGGGAGGTCGTATACAAAGGCCGCGTCATGCTGGCTATAGAGAGATACAAGAAAGGCGAGGTTTCGCTGGGGAAAGCAGCGGAACTCGCAGGCCTGCCCGTAGGCCGGATGATAACCGTACTGGCAGAATACGGGGTTGAAAGCAATCTGGAGGAAGCGGATTATCTCAAAGGCCTGGAGAACCTGCGCAAAGCGTGGTAGGCCGGCACGGTCGCCGGGTCAGGCTTGTCCGCCTCGACAATTTAAAGGGACGTCTTTTCGCGTAACCCACGGCATGATCTCGAAGCGCTGTCTATCTCACGCGGCCATAAAAGCCCTGTGGAGTATGGACCGCGACTCCACAGGGCAGGCTCGCTCGTGGCTTCTTGGAGACCCACCGGCTTTCTTTCCTTTTCACCTTTCCGGATATGTAATCATGGCAGGCCTAGCTCAGTTGCTTGCGGCTGAAGGGCAACAGCCTTTCTCCATTAGTTGAAGTGCCCTACCATCCTATCGGGTCGCAGGCAAAATAACCCTATGCGCGGATTTCGCTAGCGGTGGTTCCAACGGGGTTTTCTTTTCTCTAAAAAAGCCTGCACGCCCTCTTCTACGTCCTCGGTTGCCAGGAGTTCCTTGAGATAGAGCTCTTCGGATCTGGCGAGGTCCGCAGGAAAATCTTTTAGCGCTCTCTCTCTTAATCCCTTAAGGGCAATGCGCCGCACAGCCCGGCTTTTTCCTTTGAGCTCCTCCAAGAGGTCCTCAAGCGCCTGTTCCAATTCATTTTCCGGAACCGCGCGGTTAATCAGGCCCATCGCCGCGGCCTCCTGTGCCGAGAAGCTGCGTCCGGTAAGAATCATCTCCGCGGCCCGATGGTAGCCGATTTGGGAGGGGAAGCGGGCCAGGGCAATCGGAGGATAACAGCCAACCTGGATCTCCGGGGTAGCAAAAAAACTATCGTCCGAGGCCAGGATGAAATCGCAGGAACTGGCGAGTTCACAGCCCCCGCCTAGGCAGGCGCCGCGCACCAGGGCGATAGTGATTTGAGGAAGGGAAAGGAGGTTGCGGATCGCGCCGTGAACCACCTCGAGCATTTCCGGGACCTTAGCGCGGGTGTGATCCTTGACATCAACTCCCGAGGAGAAGGCGCGTTCGCCGCTGCCGCGGATAACAAGAATATCGACCGCCTCGTCCCTGTGCACTGAATCCAGGGCCGCCTGGAGTTCCCGCAACATCGGGAGGTTCAACACGTTCAGGGGAGGGCGCTCAAGCGTTATCGAAGCCGTGCGCTCTTTTTTCTCTAGGAGGATGTTCATGAAAAACTATTGGGCATCAATCTGTCTTTATTAAACTACCACCCCCATTTTTTCAAGCCTACCCCCCTCCCTCTAGCCGGTTGACAAAGGCAGAACGAAAATCTAAAATAGAACGGCTTTAGAGAAGTTAGGAGGGGCCTATGAAAATATTACGCCTGCTTGCTGTCCTGTTATGGTTTGCGCTCTTTTTCTTCTCAACACCGCCGCAGGGTCTGGCGGATGAATACGATGACAGTCAGTCCCATCCTCTAAGGGTGGTGACCTATCTAGTCCATCCGGTAGGCGTCTTACTGGAGTGGGTGACCACTAGGCCATTCCACGCTCTGGTAAGTGGCAGCAAGGAGCTCGAGTATATTTTCGGCCATCGGCCCCATCCGCCTATTTTTGCCGATCCCCAACCCGCTTATGATTTTGGCGCTTCCAAACGGGCGCCTATGGCGATGGTGGAAGCTCCCAAGAGGGTGGCGCCCAAGGAGCCGATCGCGGAGACAGTAACCGTTAAAGAGGTGATTGTAGAAAAGACGGTTCTCAAAGAGGTCCCCAAGATTGTCGAGGTAGAGAAGGTTGTTTTTTCTGATGTTGCCTTTCGCTTTAACTCGACTGAGCTCACCGACCTGGGTAAGGGTAAGGTCTATCTCACTGCCCAAAAACTGAAAGAAAAGTCGGATATTGCTGTCGTCATTGAAGGTCATGCCGATTATGTCGGGAGCGAGGAATACAACCAGCGGCTCGGTCTGCGCCGGGCGGACAAGGTGATGAAAGAGCTGGCGCAGCTTGGGATCGAACCCGCGCGAATGTCGGCCGCCAGCTTCGGAGAGTCCAAGCCAATTGTCGAGGAGAAAACGGACTGGGCGCGTGCGGTTAACCGCCGGGTGGAGTTTAGGATTACGACTCCCTGAAGGAGAACTCTTTGAAATCCAAAAGCCCGGCCGAGAAATGACGGCCGGGCTTTTTTTTGCCGGCGCCCCCTCCCACTCGCAATGATTTACCAACCTAAGGATGTTTTTTACCGCAGAGCAAAAGAAGAGGGCTATCGCTCGCGCGCGGCTTACAAGCTTTTAGAACTCAACCGGCGATTTCGTCTGATAAGGCCGGGTGGCCGAGTGGTCGATCTCGGGTCCGCGCCCGGCGGCTGGCTTCAGGTTGCTTCTCGACTGACGGGGCCGGCCGGAAGAGTCCTGGGAGTGGATATTCAGCCCATCGAACCCTTCAAAGAAGAGAACATCCTTATTATCCTGGGAGATGTCACTTCTGAGGAATGCCAGGAAAAAATCAAGGGGCTTTTAGGATCCCGGGTTGACTGTGTTCTTTCCGATCTCTCCCCGCGCCTGAGCGGCATCCGCGATGCAGATGTCCGTCGCTCCGCCGATCTGGTCCGTTCGGCCCTCCGGGTGGCTTGTCGTCTTCTCAGGCCGGGAGGGAATTTTCTGGTCAAGACCTTTGTGGGCGAAGAACTGAAAGCCCTCTCCTTAGAGCTCGAGCGCCACTTCCGCTCGCTTCAGCGGACTCGTCCTGAATCCACCCGTAAGGGTTCGTCGGAGATTTACTTGTGTGCCCAGGGATTTCGAGGGGAGACTTGCGACCTCATGCCGACCGAGGGAAAACTGAAAAGCCCATGACGGATTTATTCGGCGTCAAGATTTTCATACCTCCGTGGGTAGTTTTACCTCTTCTCTTACTGGCCACGGTCATCTTGGCTTATCTGATCAGCTCGGTCACTCTCTGGGTGCTGAGAAGGTCCATGCCGGAGCTCTCCAAGGAATCCGATAACCGGCTTTACCGGCTTCTCAGGAGCTACCTCTTCCCGGTTCTGATCGTGGGCGGGCTCTTGATTGTGGTGGACGCGGTTCCTCTCCCGCCCAAGGTCCTGCGCGTGGCCGACCGGGTGCTGGTCCTCTCGGGCCTTGTGCTCTTGATCTTCGTTTTAGGCAAGGCGGCCCTGCTGGTTCTGCGGAACATTGAAGCCCGCTATGAAGCGATGGGAAATATCCAGGGACCCATCGAAATGCTCACCAAGATTGTATTCATCGCCGTCGGAGGGATGATTGTCCTCGATAACCTGGGGATCTCTCTGACCCCGATCATCACGACCCTCGGAATCAGCAGCTTGGCTGTAGCGATTGCCCTGCAGGATACTCTAGGGAACTTTTTTGCCGGACTCTATCTCAAGACCGACCGCCCCATTGAGATGGGTCATTACATTCGGCTGGATGGCGGCCAGGAGGGATTCGTGGATCGCATCGGCTGGCGCTCCACGCAGATCCGTACACTGCAGAACAATGTCATCGTAGTCCCCAATAACAAGCTGGCTCAAACCGTCATCACAAACTTTGACCTGCCGGAGCGGCGGCTGGCCTTGTTGATTCCCGTCGGGGTCTCCTACGACTCCGATCCTCAAAGGGTGGAGGATCTCCTCCTGGATGAGGCGAAAAAGGCCGTCGGGGAAGTGGAGGGGCTGCTGGCTGATCCCGAACCCTTTGTGCGATTGATTCCCGGATTTGGCGATTTCGCTATGAACTTTACCCTTACTTGTCATGTCAGGAAGTTCTTCGACCAATTTTTAGTCCAACACGAAATGAGAAAGAGAATCATCAATCGCTTCAGAAAAGAAGGAATTCAGATTCCCTTCCACAGGGCTTACGTCAAACCGGAGACCGATCAATCCTAGTGTGGTGAGTCCAACGCTTCTTTACATTAGCAGGATGCTGAAAAAGGTTTTTTACGTGTCACCCTGAACGAAGTGAAGGGTCTCATGTATTTGAAAAGGCGAGATTCTTC
>Ga0210377_10005852_pt1 | contig 10043 bp, 8 predicted proteins | sample PLM4_65_b1redo_FD_155480 | JGI IMG/M metagenome (GOLD analysis project Ga0210377, IMG submission 155480) | Groundwater sediment microbial communities from an aquifer in East River, Colorado, USA - PLM4_65_b1 redo | ecosystem: Environmental > Terrestrial > Soil > Riparian zone | place: USA: East...
GGAGGGCGTCGGTCGCCGCCAGGCCCGAGGACCAGGCCAGGCCCCAGCGCCCCCCTTCCAGGGCGGCCAGGTTGCGCTCCAGGGCGTCGCGGGTGGGGTTCCGCGTGCGGGCGTACTCGAACCCCTTGTGCCGCCCCAGGCCTTCCTGGACGTAGGTGGACGTCTGGTAGATGGGCGGCATGATGGCGCCGGCCAGCGGGTCGGGGTCCTGGCCCGCGTGGATCGCCCGGGTGGCGAAGCCGTGTTTGAGGTCGTCGTCCGAGGCGCGCGCCATGCCCGCATAGGGTGAAGGTCCCGGAACGTACACCGGCGGATTGGCGGGCGGCAAGCGATTGGCTTGAACCGGCTTGCCTTGGGGGCTACGTTCTCCCGGTGACGTCGGACGGTCCCATCCGCTGCCTGCTGGTGGACGATCATGCGGGGGTGCGCTCCGCGGTCGCCCGCGGGCTCGCGGCGTCCGGTCTGGCGTGCCGCCAGGCGGGGTCGGGAGTCGAGGCCGTGACCCTGCTCGAAGCGGACGTGCCGGACGTCGTCATTTCGGACATTCGGATGCCGGAGATGGACGGCGTGGCGCTCCTGCGGCGGGTCCGGGAGCGCTATCCCGACGTCGCCGTGATCATGGTGACCGGGGTGGACGACGTGAATACCGCCGTGGGCTGCCTCCAGCTCGGCGCCTACGACTACATGGTCAAACCCTTCCAGGTGGAGCAGCTCCGCTTGCGGGTGATGCAGGCCGTGGAGCGGCGCCGACTGGTGCTGGAAAACCGGCACTATCACGAGCATCTGGCCGATCTGGTCCAGCAGCAGGCGGTGCGCATCGAGGAGCTGTTTCTCGAGGGCGTCCAGTCCATCGTGCACGCGCTCGAGGCCAAGGACCTCTACACCCGGGGCCATTCGGCCCGGGTCTCGGCCTACGCCACGGCCACGGCCCGGCGGCTGGGGCTCGACGAAGACACGATACAGATCATCGCGCTGGGCGCCGAGCTGCACGACGTGGGCAAGATCGGCGTGTCGGAGGCGGTGCTCAACAAGCCCGGCCGCCTGACCGACGAGGAATACCGGCACATCATGCAGCACACGGTGATCGGCGCCCGCATTCTGGGCCCGCTGCTCAAGCATGCCCGCCCGGCGCTGGAGATCATCCGGTCCCACCACGAGCGGCTGGACGGGAGCGGGCTGCCCGATGGGCTGGCGGGCGACGCGATCCCTCTCCACGCCCGGATCGTGACCGTGGTGGACGCGTTCGACGCGATGACCACGGGGCGGGCCTACCGGCGGGGCCTCGCGCCGGATACCGCGCTGGCCGAGCTGCGGGCGCACACCGGCACCCAGTTCGACGGCCGGGTGATCGAGGCCTTCATCGCCGCCTACCCGGACCCCCGCACCCTGCCCATCGCCACCCCCGACGCGGCGCCCCGGACCCTGCCGCAGCGGCTCTCGGGCGGCGTCGCCCTGATCGAGGATCTGGCGTGAACGGTCGCTCCCGGAGCGACACGCTGATGGTGTCGGTGTCGGGAGTGCGGGGAATCGTCGGCCGGGATCTCACCCCCGACCTCGTCGCCCGCTTCGCCGCAGCCTTCGGCGTGCTGGCGGCCCAGGCCGGCCGGCCGTCGGTGGTGCTGGCCCGGGACGCCCGCACCTCGGGCCCCATGTTCGCCGCCGCCGCGCGCGCCGGCCTCCAGTCGGTCGGCTGCGAGGTGATCGACTGCGGGCTGATCCCCACCCCCACGGCCCAGCTCGCGGTCGAGCATCACGGCGCCGGCGGCGGTATCGTGCTCACGGCCAGTCACAATCCCATCGAATGGAACGCGCTCAAGTTCGTGGGGCCGGACGGTGTGTTTCTGGACGCGGACACCGGCGCGCGCCTGCTGGCTCTGGTCGAGGGCGACATTCCCCGCGCCGCGTGGGATCGGGTGGGCGAGGTGCGGAAGGACGACGGCGCGGTGGCCCGCCACCTCGACCGCCTCCTGGCGCTCCCGGACCTGGACGTCGCTGCCATCCGCCGCCGCCGCTTCGGGGTGGCGCTCGATTGCGTGCGCGGCGCGGGCGGGACCATCATGCCCCGGCTGCTGGAGGCCCTGGGCTGCCGCGTGGAGGTCATCAACGGCCAGACGGACGGCCGGTTCCCCCGGCCGCCGGAGCCGGTGCCCGAGCATCTGGGCGATCTGGGCGCCGCGGTGCGCCGGGCCGGCGCGCAGGTGGGTATCGCGGTGGACCCCGATGTGGACCGCCTGGCCCTGGTGGACGAAACCGGGGCCGCCATCGGAGAGGACTACACGCTGGCGTTCGCGGTGGAGGCCGTGTTGCGCCGGCGCCGCGGTCCGGTGGTGGTGAACCTCTCGACCTCGCTGGTGGTAGATGATGCGGCCCGCGCCTTTGGCGTTCCGGTCCAGCGGGCGCCGGTCGGCGAAGCCAACGTGGCGCGCGCCATGCGGGTCGCCCACGCGGTGGTGGGCGGGGAAGGCAACGGCGGCGTGATGCTCCCGGCGCTCCACCTCGGTCGCGACGCCCCGGTCGCGGCGGCCCTGGTGCTGGATCTCCTGGCGACCGACGCGGCGGGGATCGCCGCCCGCGTCGCCGCCCGGCCGCGCTACGCCATCGTGAAAGCCAAGGCGCCGCGCGGGCCCGACCTTTCGGCCGTGTACCGCGCCCTGGAGGCCCGGTTCGGGGACGCGGCCCCGGACCGGCAGGACGGCCTCCGGCTGGCCTGGCCCGACCGGTGGCTCCACGTCCGGCCCTCCGGCACCGAGCCCATCGTCCGGCTGATCGCCGAGGCGCCCAGCCGGGCGGACGCGGACGCGCTGGTGGCGGCGGCCCGGGACGTGCTGGGGTAGAGAAGGCAGCAGGCAGAAGGCGAAAGGGAAAGGCTAGCCCCGGGCGCAAGCCCGGGGACATGGAGATTCAGAATTCCTATGTGTGGAATCGTGGGATACGTTGGCAGTCGGCAGGGGGCGCCGCTGGTGCTCGAGGCGTTGAAGCGCCTGGAGTACCGGGGGTACGACTCGGCCGGCATCGCGACGGTGAACGGCAAGGGCCTCTCGGTGGAGCGGGCCCCGGGCCGGATCGCGGTGCTGGAGGCCCGGCTCGACGGCCGCTACCCGCCCGGCACCACCGCGCTGGCCCACACCCGGTGGGCCACGCACGGCGCGCCCACCGAGCAGAACGCCCACCCGCACACCGACTGCGCCGGCACCATCGCGCTGGTGCACAACGGCATCATCGAGAACGCCGGCGCCTTGCGGAAGAAGCTGCTGGAGCGGCGCCACGTGTTCCGCTCGGAGACCGACACCGAGGTCGTGGCCCACCTGATCGAGGAGTTGTACGACGGCTCGCTGGCCGACGCGGTGATCGCGGCGCTCCGCTCGATCGAGGGGACCTACGGCCTCGCGGTGGTGTCGAGCCGCGAGCCCGGCACGCTGGTCGCCGCGCGCATGGGGTCGCCCATCCTGGTGGGCATCGGCGACGGCGAGCATTTCGTGGCGTCGGACGCGGCGGCGCTGCTCGAGCACACCCGCTCCGTGGTCTACTTGGACGACGGCGAGGTCGCGGTGCTCACCCGCGACGGGTACCAGATCCTCGACCGCGACACCGCCCAGGTGGAGAAGGCGGTCCGCACCATCGACTGGGACTTGAAGACGGTGGAGCGCGGGGGCTTCGCGCACTTCATGCTCAAGGAGATCATGGAGCAGCCCGAGAGCCTGCGGAACACGCTGCGCGGCCGCCTGCTGGACGACGCCGGCACCTCGCGCCAGGGCGGCATCAACCTCAGCGACGACGAGCTCCTGGACATCGACCGCATCGTGCTCACCGCCTGCGGCACGTCCTGGCACGCGGCGCTCATCGGCGAGTACCTGCTGGAGGAGCTGGCCCGCGTCGCCTGCGAGGTGGAGTACGCCTCCGAGTTCCGGTACCGCAATCCCATCGTGGACGAAGACACGCTGGTGATCGGCATCTCGCAGAGCGGCGAGACGGCCGACACGCTGGCCGCCATCCGGGAGGCGCGCCAGCGCGGGGCCCGCACGCTGGGCATCGTGAACGTGGTCGGGTCGTCCATCGCCCACGAGGTGGACGGCGGGATCTATCTCCACGCCGGGCCGGAGATCGGGGTGGCGAGCACCAAGGCCTTCACGTCCCAGGTGGCGGCGCTCGCCCTGTTCACCCTGCACCTGGCGCGGCTCCGGACCCTGTCGGTGCTGCAGGGCCGGGAGTTCGTCCAGGCGCTCCGCCACCTGCCCGACCAGGTCGCCGCGGTCCTGGACCGGGCGGACGAGGTGGAGGCCGTGGCCCGCCAGTTCGCCGACGCGACGAACGCGCTCTACCTGGGCCGCGGCAGCAACTTCCCGGTGGCCCTGGAAGGCGCGCTCAAGCTCAAGGAGATCAGCTACATCCACGCCGAGGGGTATCCCGCGGCCGAAATGAAGCACGGGCCCATCGCCCTGATCGACCACCAGATGCCCGTGGTGGTGGTGGCGCCCCGCGACGGGACCTACGCCAAGATCGTGTCCAACGTACAGGAGGTGAAGGCGCGGGGCGGCCGCGTCATCGCCGTGGTCACGGAGGGCGACGAGGAAATCACCACCCTGGCCGATCACGTCTTCACCATCCCGGTCACCCTCGACGCGCTCACGCCGGTGCTGAGCGTCCTGCCGCTCCAGCTCTTCGCCTACTACATCGCGGTGGCGCGGGGCTGCGACGTGGACAAACCGCGGAATCTGGCGAAGTCGGTGACGGTCGAATGAGCAGCGCGGGGGTGGCAGGGTGCGGCTGGTAGTCCAGCGCGTCACCCGTGCCTCGGTGACGGTGGACGGCCGGGTGGTGGGCGAGATCGGCCGCGGCTTCCTGATCCTGGCGGGCTTCACCGGCACCGACACCGACGACGCCATCGAGTGGATGGCGGACAAGTTGGCCCACCTCCGGGTGTTTCCCGACGATGACGGCAAGATGAACCGCTCGCTGCTCGAGGCCGGCGGCGCGGCCCTGGTGGTGTCCCAGTTCACGCTCTACGGCGACGCCCGCAAGGGCCGCCGGCCGTCGTTCGTGGACGCGGCCCCGCCCGAGATCGCCGAGCCGCTCTATCAGCGGCTGGCGGCCGCCCTCCGCGCGCGCGGCGTGCCCGTCGCCACCGGCGAGTTCGGCGCCATGATGGCGGTCGAGCTGGTCAACGACGGGCCGGTGACGCTGGTGATCGAGAAGTGATCGTCCTTGCCTCGGGATCTCCCCGCCGCACCCAGCTGCTCACCCTGATCGACCTGCCCCACGAGGTGGACCCGGCCCACGTGGACGAAATCCCGCTGGCCGGTGAATCCCCCCGGGCCATGGCCGAGCGCCTGGCACGGGCCAAGGCGACCGCGGTCGCCGCCCGGCATCCCGGACGCGACGTGCTGGCGGCCGACACGGTCGTCGTGCTGGACGGCGAAATCCTGGGGAAGCCGGCGGACGCGCGGGAGGCCGCGGCGACCCTTCGCCGGCTCTCCGGCCGCGAGCACGTGGTGATCACCGCCGTGGCCCTGGCCCGCGACGCCCAGGTCTGGGAGCGGCGCGACGAGACCCGGGTCCGGTTCCGTTCCTTGAGCGACGAGACCATCGCGGCCTACGTCGCGACCGGTGAGCCGCTCGACAAGGCGGGCGCCTACGGACTCCAGGGCTATGGCTCGGTGCTGGTGGAACGGATCGAGGGTGATCCCTTCGGAGTGATCGGCCTGCCGCTCCGCCTGGTGGCCGACTTGCTGGCCGCGGCCGGACGGCCCTACCGCTTCACCCGGTAGACCTGGACCGCCTTGGCCTTCCCCTTGAGGGGAATGGTCTCGAGCGCCTCCAGCGGGGGCGGGAACTTGAGCGCCTGACGGAAGTCGTCCGACACCAGGATGTCGCCGGGGCCTGCCTTGGCGCAGAGCCGCGAGGCGACGTTGACCGGGTCGCCGATGACGGTGTACTCGAGCCGCTGCTCGCTGCCGATGTTGCCGGCGAACACCTCGCCGAAGTTGACCCCGATGCCGATCTGCACCGGCCGCCGGCCCTCACTCGCCCACTTGGCGTTGAGCGCGTTCAACACGGTCTGCATCTCCAGCGCGGCCCGCATGGCGCGGTCGGGGTCGTCCTCGTGGGCGATGGGCGCGCCCCACAGGGCCATGATGGCGTCGCCCATGAACTTGTCCAGCGTGCCCCCGTGCTTGAACACCACCTCCACCATCTCGGTGAAGTACTCGGTGAGCAGCCGGGCGATGTCGTCGGGCAGCATCTCTTCCGACATGGGCGTGAAGCCGCGGATGTCGGAGAAGAACACCACCACCGGGCGCTTGGTGCCGCCCAGCTTGACCTCGCCTTCCTGGTTGGCGATCTGCTGCGCCAGGTTGGGCGCGAAATAGCGCTGGAAGTTGGACAGCACCACCGCCTCGCGCCGCACCCGCTCAGTCAGCTGGCCGTTCTCGATGGCCACCGCCGCTATCCCTGAGAACGCGATGAGGAAGTCGAGGTCTTCGTCGCTGAACGAGTTCGTGGCGGTGAGGTTGTCCACGTAGATCAGGCCGAGCACCTTGCCCCCGCTCCCCATGAGCGGCGCGCACATGGCGCTCCGCACGCTCTGCATGAGGATGGACTTGCCCTTGAACCGCTCGTCCGCGGCGGCGTTGTCGGTGAGGATCGCCAGCCGTTCCTCCACCGCGCGCTGCGCGATGGAGCGGGGAACGTGGCGGCTGCCGCCGCCGGCCGAGTCGGACAGCCGGTTCTGCGAGATGCGGGGAATGAGCTCGCCCGACGCGGCCTCGACCATGAGGATGGACACCCGGTCCACGCTCATGACCTCGAAGGTGATGTCCACCACCTTCTGGAGCAGCTTGTCCACGTCCTGGTGCTTGGACAGCTCCTTGGAGATCTCGAGCAGCAGGGCCATGGCCCGGGCCCGGCGCTCCTCGGGCGAGCCGCCCTGGACCCGGAGCTGGACGCCGGCGCTGGGCCGCGCGGCCGCCAGCGGCTCCTCGGCCACCGCCACGCGCCGCACGATGGTGGCGCCGGGCGGCATGCCCGCCGGGCCGGCGTCGACGGCGGGACGGGGGACGGCCGGCGTCACCTCCCGCACGTGGAAGGCGACCTTGCCGAACGTCACCACGTCGCCGTCCACGGCCACCGCCTCTTCGATGCGGGCGCCGTTCAGGAACGTCCCGTTGCTCGACCCCAGATCGCGCACCCGCACGCCGTTGGGCGCCAACACGAGCTCGGCGTGGCGCCGGGAGATTGTGGGATCGTAGATCGGGACGTCGCTGGTGGCCGCGCGCCCCACCAGCGCCGCCCCCTGCGCGGGGGGGTCGATGGCCTGGGAGCCGGCGGTGGCGAAGAGCTTGTACGCCCTCACAGGGGTCTTCCTCGGGGCGACAATATATCCCGGGGCGAGGGCTCGCGCGAACCCGCCAGGGTGAGCGCCGCGAGCACGGCGCGGGCCTTGGCGTCGGTTTCCTCCAGCTCCCGGCCGGGGTCGCTGTCGGCCACGATGCCGGCCCCGGCCTGCACGTGGGCCCGGCCGCCCCGGAGGACCGCGGTGCGGATGGCGATGGCCGTATCCAGCGTCGCGGCCCCCCACCCCACGTAGCCCACCGCGCCGGCGTACGGCCCGCGCCGGGTGGGCTCCAACTCGTCCAGTAGCTGCATGGCCCGCACCTTGGGCGCCCCGGTCACGGTGCCCGCGGGGAACGCGGCCCGGAGCGCGTCCAGCGCGTCGAGTCCGGGGCGGAGACGGCCGCGTACCTCGCTCACCAGGTGTTGCACGTGCGAATACCGTTCGAGGACGTGATGCGCCGTGACCCGGACACTGCCGAACCCGGCCACCCGCCCCACGTCGTTCCGGCCCAGGTCCACCAGCATCGCGTGCTCGGCCAGCTCCTTGGGATCGGATCGGAGGCCCTCGGCCAGCCGTTGATCTTCGTCGTCGGTGGTCCCGCGGGGGCGCGTGCCCGCGATGGGCCGCACGGTCACCTCGCCGTCTTCCACCCGGACCAGCACCTCGGGCGAGCTGCCCACTACGCTCAGATCGTCCAGCTCCAGGTGGTACAGGTAGGGCGCCGGATTCAAGGCCCGCAGCGCCCGGTACACCTGGAAGGGCGGCGCCGCGCACGGCAGGTCCTGGCGCCGGGACAGCACCGCCTGGAATACGTCGCCCGCGCGGATGTGCTCCTGGATGGTCTCGACCCCTCGCAGGAACCGTTCCGCCGGGAAGGGGCTCTCCACAGATAGCGGAGCCGCGCCACCCGTCCCAACTAACCCCGGGCGCAAGCCCGGGGTTAGTAGAGGTGCAAGCGGGGCCGGCCGGTTCAGGCGGTCGAGGAGCGCGTCCAGCCGGGTCACCGCCGCGTCGTAGGCGCGCTTCAGGTCGGTGTCGCCGGCGTGCGCATCGGGTGGGGCGGTGGTGAGCGCGATGGCCCGCCCGAACGCGTTATCGAAAATCAGGACGGTGTCGGCGATCAGGAACAGCGCGTCGGGGAGTTCCAGGTCGTCGGCCGGCCCCGGGCCCAAGGGCTCGAACGCCCGCACCGCGTCGTAGGCCAGGTATCCCACCGCCCCGCCCACGAAGCGGGGCAGGCCGGGGAGCGCGGCGCCGGGGCGACGCCGCACTTCGGCCGACAGGTGCGCCAGCGGATCGGGAGCGGGGCCCGCGGCGCGCCAGCCCGCATCCGGCTCCCAGCGCTCGGCCCGGCCGCCGCGATAGCGCCAGGCGGCCGACGGCTCGGTGCCGAGAAAGGTGTAGCGCGCCCAGCGTTCCCCGCCCACCAGGGACTCGAGCAGAAAACCGAAGGGGGGCCGGCGGATGGCGGCGAACGCGGCGACCGGGGTCAGGGTGTCAGCGGCGAACTCCCGGACCACGAACCCCAGGCGCCCCGCGCGGACGGCGTCGCGGAACTCCGGGAACCCGCCGCCCCGGGTCACCGCCGGGCGGCGACCAGCAGCTCGCCCGGCGCGTCCACCGCCGCGGCGATGGCGTCCACCCCGGCCGCCCCGGAGCCGCGGGCCACGCGCCACTGCCCCACGGTCACCTCTTCCCAGACCTCGAGCGCCGCGAGGTAGGCCGCCTCGTCCGGGAACGCCGGCTCGCCGGCGATGACCGAGAGATCGGCATACCGCCCGTAGAAGAACGTGACCGTGGGGGTCTCCAGGGTGAACTCCAGTCCCGACGGCGACAGCGTGAGCCCGTACTCCCCGGGACGGGCCTCGATCGTCACCAGAACCGAGTCGTCCACCGAGAGCGGCGACCCGTTCAGGCTCGAGAGGCACCCCTCGGGGAAGTCCACCCGGAGATAGGTGTTGAGCCCGGCGTCCAGGTGGCGCAGGACCTGGGACACCAGGCGGTCGTTGTAGACCCACAACGTGGCCGAGGTCACGACCGGCGCGCCGGACTGCAGCGGCAGGATGACCAGATCGGCGGTCGGCACCGTGCCGCCCCCCGGCAGCTGGACGTCCTCGCACGCCACCCCCGCCAGCACCGCGCCCAGCGCGCTTGCCGCGGCCAGCGCCCGCCGTGATATTGCGCGACGATGGCCCGATGCCCGCCGCTGCTGGTTTCGCTGCTCGCCGCTCTTGCTCCCGCGCCGCTCGCCGCCCAGGACTGGAACGACGCCCAGGCCCGGGCGCTGGTCGAGCGCGCCATCGCGCGGCGCGCCGGCGACCCGGCTCGGGGGCTCCAGGACTTCCATGCGCGGGCTCATGGGTTCGTGTTCTTCCTGGCGCAATTGGGTGATGAGGGGCTCGAGGAACCGCCGCAGCTGGTGAAGTCCGACCAGCTGGAATTGGAAGTTTACTGGAAGGCGCCGGGCCGCAGCAAGCAGCGCATCATCGGGTGGCGGGACCGCGCCGACCTGCCCACCGAGATCCAGTACCACCGCGACCACTTAGGCGTAGTCCAGAACGGCTTCGCCGACCGCATCCGCATGGGCGAGGGCGACGAAGTGCGCGACGTGCCCCACCCGCTGGCCCCCGACGGCCCGTCGCTCTACGACTTCGCCGTGTCCGATTCGCTGACCGTCTATCTCCCCGACCGAACCGTGCGGGTGCACGAGCTG
>Ga0210377_10005853_pt1 | contig 10042 bp, 14 predicted proteins | sample PLM4_65_b1redo_FD_155480 | JGI IMG/M metagenome (GOLD analysis project Ga0210377, IMG submission 155480) | Groundwater sediment microbial communities from an aquifer in East River, Colorado, USA - PLM4_65_b1 redo | ecosystem: Environmental > Terrestrial > Soil > Riparian zone | place: USA: East...
GTTTTGCTCCGAAAAGGTCTTATTTAATGAAACGGATCGTGAGCGGGTACCTGAACTGCTCCCCGCTCTCCGCGCGTACGCCGGCGATGATCACGACCACCAGATTGAAGATCCATAGCAGCGCAAGAAGAAAGATCCCGATAACGATAAGAATAAGGACCGCGGAAATGAGGGAATAGATCAGCATGGAAATCTGGAAATTAAGGGACTCCCTACCGTTTAAATCGATGAAAGGAGACGAATCTTTCTTAATCAGCCAGAGAACGAGCGGGACGATGATGTTCCCGAAGGGGACCACAAAGCCGGAAAGAGCGCCGAGATGGCAGAACATCGCATAGGTCCTTTCCTCTTTTGCGCCCATGGTGCTGGAGGCGCCCGGGCCTGTTGAGGCCCGGCCCTCGACCGGTGCCGCGGCCCTGCTGCGGGCCGCAGAACGCCGGACAAGGACAATGATCGCCAGCACCGGTGCAATGATCCAGCCCGCAACCCCGAGCAGGGCGACCAGCGCGATGCCGGAAAAGACCTCCTTGGCCGCGGACCGACGCACGTAAAAAACACGCTGCGGAAAATCGCCCGAGACCTCGATGATGTAGGAACCGGAACGGTCGAGGACGACATCGCCGATCAGCCTGCGCTTCACATTGCCGATGGTTTCCGTGGCCCCCGACGACGGCGAGAAAAAAACCTCGCTCCCTGACCGGGCGTCGCGGACCCTGATCACAGCCCCCCCGGGAAGTTCGTCGCTGCTTTGATAACTTTTGTTTTCAAAGAACGTGGAGAGCTCGTCCCAGAGACCGTACGTCCCCGGTTTGTCCACGCTTATGGTCACGGAGCCCGGCACGAGGAACTGCGTGCCTTTCGGGAAAGACTGAACGATGCCGTACATTTCGACGGCAATGCCGGCTGTCGAGAGGAGAAAGACGAGGAGGGCCAGGACATACCATGCCTTTGACGGGCCGGCCGAGACTACGGAACGCTGATCAGTCGAAGGAAGAGAGAAGATCATGTCGTCATGCCCTTTCCTGAAAAAGGTAATATCCTTGTTTCTCTTTCACCAGGAAGCGACTTCTGTGGATAGAGTCTAGACTTCTTTTCGAAAGTTGTCAACAAGGCATGCGCAATCGGCGGGATGTATTCTTAATGGAGGGGCGTTAGAAGGAAGTATGCAGATCAATATCAAGATTACAAGACCCGATCTTTCGTTGACTTGGCTGGGCTAAGTTGAAACATGGTACCGGGTTTCTGCGCAGAAGGCAATCGGGAAGTACGGGGATTATCGAAGGGAAGCGTCAATGAAGAGATGAAATGCTTCTTCGGCCCTCTGAAACAAAAAGGCCGGAGAGGTTTTCTCTCCGGCCAAGATCATTCAAGCAATGCGCAACGGGTGCAACAACGTCATGCTGTATCTTCGTTATCAGAAAAGCTGATACTTCAAGACCAGCAACCAATGCCCCTCATTGTTTTAAAATAGTCGTAATCAGGATAGACTTTCGATTTCGGCCCGAAATACCGGGGTGAGGTAATCTTGTACATGAGCGGGTCTTCATATCGTATCGATGTTGAGCGCCAACTCCTCCGGATGCGGCAGTAATCCTTGAGACAGCGCGAAGGCTTCGGGATTATAGGTTTGTTTAAACCAGGCGGGAATGTTGAGCATTACCTCGGGAGAAGTTAAAAAATCTATGTCGAAGAAGTACAGTTCAACGATTTCATCGAAATCGATCTTCTCGATAAAGAACGGATCCACAAATGAGACCTCTTTCCTCTCCCTCTTATTTCTTGCCATGGAAACGCCGTCATTGTGAATTTGTGAAAGAAAATTCAGCACGTCGAAAAGCAGTAAATAGTGGTAGTCGTTAAGATAATATATTTCAGGCCGATCAAGGCACCGCAGCAGGTTGCGCAGGGTCTCGACAGCTGACCTCGGCGGGAATACCTTGCCGGCGGCGGGGAAGGAATCGGTGAAGTCTTCCCTGGATAGGTCCCCATCAGGACCAGAGTCCGACCGCATATCAGAAATAAAGTCGATCGCATAGTTCAGACCGTCTCGGAGTATGGCCTGAAATACCGCATCCGGCTTTATTGCAAATCTTAGCAAGCTGACCTCTTACTCTTTCGCCGTATTAGCTATCGCCGGCCAATCCTTCCCGTTGGGCATGACAACGTTGATATTTACATTGCATTGCGCTATGGTTTCTGTCCCTGGTGTTTTATGTCCCCGCTTCCCTACGTGGTTTCATCATAAAGATCGTCTCCTGCAAACGCGTCGAAAGAAAGCAGTGCGGAATTCTCCAAATATTCCTTTTCGGCTTTTTTCGCTGCTGTTCGCAGTATTGCATCCCGTTCCTGCTTCGGCAGTCTTACAATATCTATTGTGGATTTTACCTTCTTCATAATTTTATTATATGAAAATTGCCGACGTTTATCGTTTCGCAAACTGAAAGCTCGTCTTAAGGCTGTTGGCCTTGATGGAGCTGCGCCTCTTCTTTCAGTCGCGTCAATGTTTTTTGATAGTTCCGCTCAAGGTTAACCCAGAATGACGCCGGTATGCCCAGGGCGCTCTCTAACTGAAGGGCAGTTCCCTCGGTAATGGCCATCTTGCCCACGATGATCTCGCTGATGGTCTTTTCCGGCCTTCTCGTGCGGCAGGCCAGTTCCGCACGGCTCATCCCGAACGAATCAAGGGTTTCCCGCAACGTCTCGCCCGGCACAATGGCGTAGTCGGGTTTAAAGAAATTCTGGTTTTTCTTTTCCATAGGTACGCTTTGCCTTTTTGTGATGGCCGGACATTTACGCTGCCGCCCTCTTTTTCTCTGCTTGTATTGCGAGATGCCCCTTAACGGAATTCTTGATCATCTCAAGCGCCTCTTCAACCGTATCCCCTTGAGAGAGCAGCCGGAGAGCGTGGGGCATTCCACCCAGAACCCGCCGTCCTCGGTGTCGGGATGAAGAATGACCTCATAGGACTTCTTGTTCACCGTGACCTTGTATTTCTTGTCCTTGCTCACTTTTTTCACTTCACCCTCGATTTATGCGAAGCCGTACGCCGACGGCCCACAACAGGTTACCCTTTTTCTTCTTTCAAAATTGCAGCGAGCAGTTCCAGAAACTCGGAGGGGCTTGCTATTGTAAAGGGGAATGCGCCGGACTTCTTCGCCTTATCAAAGTGCTTCTTGTCCCCGGTCACCAAAAAGTCCGCCTTACCCTTGATCGCGGAGACAAGGACCGGCGTGTCCTTGTCGGCTATGATCCCGCTGTGTTTTGCCACTTCCGCGGGCGACGGCAGGGGCACGATCTCGAGCCGCAGCTTGGGGAAATATTCGTCATAGACAGGCAGCACTTTGGGAGCTTTTTTTCTGATGTTCCGCTCCAGCTCGATGATATTGTACCGGCCGGTCACCGCGACGAGGTGGGGAAGCTCCATGCTCAGCACGTCCAGGATCAGTCGCGGCGCACCCGTGTCGGACAGCAGCCCGGAGAGTATCACGTTGGAGTCGAGAAAGACCCTAACGGGCTTTTTTACCATATCGCTCCCTGTACAGTACCTCCCGCTCCCGGACCAGCCCTTCCAGCATCTCCTCCGCCGAGACCCCGCTCTCCTTCACTATTTTTGCGATGCGCCTTCTCGCTTCGTCCAGTTCGAGCCTTCGCGGCATGATGATGACCACGTCTCCCAGGGGGACCAGGGAAACGGTCTGCCCCTCCTCGAGATGCCCCATCCGGCGTATTTTCTTGGGGATGGTCAGCTGTCCCCGGGCCTTGATCTCGGCTGTATACGGTTTGGCTGCCTGCATACGCTGCTCCTTTCGCCCGCGCCGGGCAACAACACGGCCGGGGCCATTTTTCTGAATTCAGAATATCAGAAATCTGAATTTTACGCAACTAAAAACCGGGGACAAACGTTTTTTGCGAAGGCAAGGCAGGTCGCCATGCCGCAATCGCCGCAGTTCGTCTTTGGGAGGAGCGCATAGATCTCGAGGGGAGTCTTGAACCGGGCCATGGAATATGGCACCGGGTTTCAGTGCGGAAGGCAATCGGGAGTATGAGGAATGATGTACGGGAAACGTCTACAACCAAAGCATATTTATCCGCAGATTACGTGCCCTGCACTCGCGCTTGGCACTCGTAACCGCTGGGTACAGGCAGATTTCGCAGAAAAAAATCAAAGTTATCCTCGGACACTGACCTTGGTTCTTAACTCTTCTCCCCACCCTTTCAAAGACTTAATCTGTAACTTAATCTGTGACTTAATCTGCGTCATCTGCGTAATCTGCGGACAAAAGTCTGTTTCTTCTCGGTAAGCCTGCCCTGAGCGAAGCCGAAGGGTCGCTTTCTGTCGTTCCTAGTCGTCTCTAGTCGGCCCTCTTCCTCTCGGTTATCAAGAGATATCAAGTCACAACTTCAGATTAGAATCATTCTTTTTACTGGTAATCGGCTCTGGCTTCGGCTATACTAAATCTAAATAGGACAGAAACGGTATTATATCTGTTCCATCAAAGGAGGGAGCCCATCATGCACACCACAGCCGTCGGTTCACTGGAGTACAAAAACGATTTTTTCTCCATCGTCATTCGTGAGTCCGAGCACCGCCCCGGGAGCTACATCTTCAGCAGCGGCCTCAGCCTGCCCAGGTTCAATCCCATTATCTGGGGGAGAACCGGTATTTGCTCCAACGCCGCATTCAAGGGCCTTCAGCAGCTTCGGGCCGATGTGTCCTACTTTGCCCTTCAGCGGGGCATTGTGACGAGTAACGCCGGGACCCCCTCCGGCTCGACAGGCGGACACGGGCACGGCTGGTATGAGGAAAATGCCCTCTTGATCGAGGACGCGACTCCCGAGAGTGTCCAGGAGATCCTCGAGTTCAGCGCACGGAATCTCGTCCAGACGATTCTTACTGCGTGCCAATCCGATGTCAAGGTTCCGGCTGGATTGGATCCCGCAGCAATGCAGCGCTTCCTCGAATCGGTTAGCGTCTCGAATTACCGGGAAGTGGCCCCATCGCCGATCGCGAAACCGACCGGAGAGACAGTAGACGGGAGATGGTAGACGGTAGGTAGTATGTAAAAAGGCAAAGACGGCTAAAACGCGAAGGCCCGGGAATTTCCCGGGCCTTTTTTATTTCACGAGTAGACCTGCCGCTAAGGATATAGTCACAGGAGAATTGCCTTCTGGCGTCAAGCAGCTTTCTTCGTCCGCGATTTGGCGATCTTGTTCTTCGGCTCCACGGTCAATTTCAGCCCCATGGAATGGAGCAGGTTGAAGATGCTTTTTATTTCCGGATTGCCCTTCTTGGAGAGCATTCGGTAAAGATTTTCCCGGTTCAAGTTCGCCTTGCCGGCAACCGACTGCATGCCGCCGTGCGCCTCGGCGACGTTCCGCAGCGCCAGCAGAAATACCGCGCGGTCACCTTCCTCCATGGCGGCGCTCAGATACGCGGCCGCCTCCCGGGGATCTTTGAGGGCATCGATAAGGTCTTCCTGGTACGTCGTGGTCTTTTTAGCCATCTTTCCTTCTCCCTTTATGGTCATTCCAGTATGATTGCGCCCGCGCTATATCCTTCCCCTGAGACGACTTATCGCCGCCCACGAGAAGAAGGATAACCGCCTTCCCTTCAAGGCCGTAGTAGACACGGTAGCCCGGCCCGTAATCGATCTTCAACTCATAGACGCCTTCCCCCACGGAACGGTTCCTGCCAAGGTTGCCGAGCCGCACACGATCGAGCCTGATACGGACCTTCTGCCGGGCGGTTATGTCCCGGAGGCCGTCGAGCCACTCCTTGAACGGCTTTCGCCCATTCGTCGTCAGGTAATACTCAATGGAGTACGGGAAGGACTGCACCATGAGAATGTAGCATATAAGCTACATTTATGCAAGAGGTTTATTGTCTGACAGATAGGAGCTAACGCAGAACTCGGAAAACATCCTGAGAACCAACGTCCCGAAAGTTCGCGAAACCGACCGGAGAGACAGTAGACGGGAGATGGTAGACTGTAGGCAGTATTCGACAAAAAAAGCAAAGACGGCTAAAACGCGAAGGCCCGGGAATTTCCCGGGCCTTTGTTTATTTCATTGGGAGACATGTCCTAAGAATAAGTGATGCGCATGTCAAAGTGCGTCACCAGACACCAGGCCTCCGTCAGGCAGCGCGCAGAACGGGCTGCTTCCCGCTCCAGGAGAACCCCACGAGGGTGAACTCGTCGTGCTGGCTCTCGTGCTCAATATCGCTGAAAGAATCCCGAAGATCGCGGAAAGCAAGAAAAAGACGAAGCCGCACGCCCTCATCACCGTTGCGATACTCTTCCAGAATCTTTTCAATATCCATGGTGTCCTCCTTTGACCCGAAATGGTTTGGGCAGAACCGTTCATAATATCGTCCTCCCTTCTGCGAACTCTGTGGCATTAACCTTCCTGCGTTCCATCTTGTGAGACCAAAGTATCGTAATGCTCCTCGTGGTGTGGAAGAATCGCCACCATGAAGCATTATTGACACAGAACAAAAACTGCAAGCTTACGGAAAAGGCTTTAATATCGCTATCTAAAACAATGCTCAGGTACGATCTACCATATATATTTGCATATTGTGTGCCTGCAGGGATAGATGCGGGAATGCGTTCAGCAGGAGGAAGGACTCAGGGCTATGCGCACTGGAAACAAAAAGGCCGGAGAAATTTTTCTCTCCGGCCTTGATCAGAAAACTTTGTGAAATAACACGTAGGACACGCCCCTGGATATCTCTTAAGGTGCTGTCTTTTCATAGAACGGCGATCTCGGTCCGTAAAGCAACCCGTTTGGCCTCACGCTCAGCAGTCTCTGACTAGTCATGCGTGCGACCGGGTGCCCCTGGTTCCCGATATTGCTGACCACCTGCTTTACGAGCGCGTAGACGAGCGCACCTACCAGCCCGCCGCCGCTATTGTTCCTGCCTTCCGAATCCGAGGCGGTTGCCGCTCCGGCCCACAGCAACTGACCGGTCCGGTTATCTACCAGTTTTGCGGTTGCCGTGACCCGAACTTCGCTCCCGATCAGCATATATACCGAACCATACTGGGTCACCGTAATGAAAAGGGTCGCATCAGCGCCAAAGATCTCTCTCAGTTTGTCCAGCGGCACCTGATGTATCTCGCCCGCGGTGGTCAATCCGTTTTCCCTGAATGTCTGGTCCACGAGCGCAACGGGGAAAACATAGTACCCGTCTTCCGCCAGCGGCCGCGTGACGGTGGACAGAAAACTGTACGTTGCCCGCACATCGGGAGAATTGTTCAGCGGCGGGAGAACCAGTATAGAGCGCGGCTTGCTTTCCCGGAAGGCCGTGTAGTCGATATTATGGTGGCCGGCACATCCCCCGAGCACAAGAAGAAGGGTTAGAAGGCCGATCCATCGGGAAGGAATGAACATAGCTCCTCTTAAGAATGCGTGATCCGCGAGATCAGGAAGTCCATATACTGCTTCGACTCGGGGTAGAGCTCCTTTTCCGTTTCAAAGCTTTGAAGAGACTGGTCTGCCTTGCCGATCTGATAGTAGAGGTAACCGAGATGAGCGTGGTACCCGGGCGGAACCGGTTTGTTCTCCGATCTGGCAACCTGGTAATCGCGTTCAAGATCCGCAATCTGCTGTTCGGGCGGCACTTTTCCCGTATCAGAGTACATCGCATAGATCTGGTCTTCGTAACTGCCCCACTCGTACAACTGGGGAGTTCTTGCGCAGCCTGCGGCCAGTGACAGCAGGAGCAGAATGAGGAGTCTTTTTTTTCCCATAGGATCAGCGTATCTGCAGGTCAGCGGACGAGAGCGTCCGCTGCCGGCCGGGCGTTCTTTGCGGTCCACGCTCATTTTTGAGTTTTCCAGGCGCCTTTATCAATGCCCTCGACCAGTCGATTGACCGCTTCACGGATGGCAAGGTCCAGCACCTTGCCGTTGAGCGTGGAATCATAACTTGCCGTCCCGCCGAAGCCCAGGACCTCGCGGTTCGACAGCTCGTATTCGCCGGCCCCCTGTACGGAGAACAGCACTTCCGAGGTCTGCGCGTTCACCACATTGAGAGCGACCTTCGAATAGGCGATCTGCGACTTGCCGCGGCCAAAAATGCCGAAGCACTGGATATCCCCGACTTCCTTGCGGCCGAATTCGGTCACGTCGCCCGTGACGATATAATCGGCCCCCTTGATCTTCTGGGCTTTGCCCGTTACGGAAGATTCGAATTCGGCTTCTTTCAGATTGTCGCGGTCCATGACCGAGAACCGGTTTGACTGCTGCAGGTGAGTGATGAGGATCGTTTTCGCCTGGCCGCCCAGCCGGTCAACGCCGTCGGAAAAAAGCCCCCGCATGAAACTTGACCGGTTGTCGAATTTGCCGACGACCAGCGACGATCTCGGGCCGCTGTACGGAGCAGCGGCCGAGTCCACCAGCGCGACCTTGAGCGAGTGAGAGCTCTCCGTAGCAGCGCACCCCGCGAATGTCACAAGGATGACGGTCAGGATCAGGAACAGTGAAATAGCGCGCCTCATGATCGATTTCCTCCTTGATGGTCCGAAGTTGAGTGATGGTGATGGGATCCGGGATCGTTTTCAGCATCCCCATATACCCCTGTTCAGGTAGCGATGAAGTCATGCTTGAGAAAGCTTCCATTCGAGACGAGATTACTATAAGTATAATAGAATTGCAAGCGTGAAGAAACAGCGTGAAGAAACAAAGAAGCCGGAGAGAAAACCTCACCGGTCATGATCGCACACTGCAAAATGACACGTAGGACAAACGTCCCTAGCATCCTCCAACGCTTCGCTGTATAATGACACCGATCTTAAAATCATTCACGAGGAGGCGGGTATGAGTTTATTTGCGATCGACGAAAAGAAGTGCAAACGAGACGGTATCTGTGTCGCGGAATGTCCCCTGAAGATCATCGAAATGAAGGACGCCAAATCAACGCCCACGCCCACGGTCGATGCAGCAGAGCGCTGCATCAAGTGCGGCCACTGCGTCGCGGTCTGTCCGCACGGCGCGTTCACGCATACCATGATGAAGACCGGGGATTTCCCTCCCATGAAGAAAGAGTTCGCCCTTTCGCCGGAGCAGGCCGAGCATTTTCTGAGATCGCGCCGTTCCATCCGCACGTACCTGGACAAACCGATCGAACGCGAGAAGCTGCAGAAATTGATCGAGATCGCGCGTTACGCGCCCACGGGATCGAACGGCCAACTCGTGAGCTGGCTTGCGATCAATTCGCGGGCCGAGGTAGCGAAGCTGACCGGGATGGTCGCTGATCTGATGCGGGAGATGGTGAAAGCCAAAAACCCCTTTGCGATAAGCTATCGCCTCGACCGGACCGTGACCGCGTGGGAAAACGGTACCGACCTCATTTCGCGCGGCGCACCCGCGCTCGTTGTCGCCCATGGGCCCAAAGAGTACGGGCTCGCGCAGGTCGATTGCACGTCCGCGCTCGCGTATCTGAACCTCGCCGCGCCCGCGCTCGGGCTCGGGTCCTGCTGGGCCGGGTTCTTCATGCTCGCGTATCTCCAATGGAAACCGTTGCAGCAGGCGCTCGCGATCCCTGAGGGGCATGTCGCCCAGGGCATCATGATGGTCGGGTATCCGAAATACAAGTATCACCGCCTGGTGCCGAGGAATCAGCCGAAGATCGAGTGGAGAACGTAGTTGCAATCAGAAAGGCCGGAGAAAAAAGCTCTCCGGCCTTTGTTGTTTAAATGGAGAAAGCACTCTGAGAACCAACGTCCCAAGTTAATATCCCGTCCCAAGTGTAACAGTTTAGCCCTTTTAAGGTTTTTTTAAGCACGCGCCCACATTGTTCTTGACTTGTGGGCGTTTTTTAGGTAGAATAATAGGAGTATATATACTCATGCAAGAAGGAGGCCAACACATGAAACGAATCGATCTTTTAAGGAAACAACAATCCCGTCTTCGGGAGGACATTGCCGCGATGCTCGATAGTTTCCTGATCGGCACTGTCGCCAAATCCCCTTCCATGTCCGGGCACAATCTGACGACCAAGGTGGAGGGTAAGACTGTTACGCTCTATGTCCGGAAGG
>Ga0210377_10005854_pt1 | contig 10042 bp, 9 predicted proteins | sample PLM4_65_b1redo_FD_155480 | JGI IMG/M metagenome (GOLD analysis project Ga0210377, IMG submission 155480) | Groundwater sediment microbial communities from an aquifer in East River, Colorado, USA - PLM4_65_b1 redo | ecosystem: Environmental > Terrestrial > Soil > Riparian zone | place: USA: East...
CAGGCGCTTGGCGATGAGACGGTAGACGTCGGCGGAGAAGCCCAGGCCGAGGTGGGTGGCGGTGACTTCGATGTTCTCGGCGTTCGGGCTGCGGCTGTCGACGCACGCTTGCCAGGCCACGATCTCATCGGCTCGGGAGTAGATCGCGGTGATGGGTACACGGATCGGCGTCGACTCGCGCGCGTCGATCTCCGCTTCGACCGCGTCGAGGTCGATGCCCTGGAGCCGGTAGAAGCGCGCGGCCGCGGTGTACTTCGGGCCGCCGACGATCGGCGATCCCAGCGTGATCACGCGCCGCACCAGACCGGGAGATTCGCGCGCCGCCTCGCGCGCGAGTACGCCGCCGAGGCTCCAGCCGATCAGCGCGACCGGCTCGCGCTTGCGCTCGGCGAGCTGCTCGACGCGGTGGAGCACGCGCGGCAGCAGCGCCCGCACGTTGCCCGCGTTCACACCGAGCGACCAGCCGCGCACCGAGTAGCCGAGGAAGCGCAGGTAGCGGCGCAGCACCAGGGTCGAAGCGTCGCCTGCGCCGTAGCCCGGCAGGACCAGCACGGGCTCGCCGTTTCCGCGCGGCAGGCGCACGAGCTCCGGCCAGCGCAGGAAGAGCAGCGGGAGCTCGACGAGGCCGAGTCCCTCGCGCAGCCAGGAGAGCGGTGTCGCGGCCGGCGCCTTCACCGCGGGACAGGCTAGCGGGGCTGGGCGATTTGTACGACCGGCCACATGCGAGGCCGCCCTCGCTGTGGCCGGCAAGCGCCGCGAAGCGGCGCGCGCAGCGAGGCGCAGCCGAGCGAAGTCAACCGGACCCGACGAAGCGGGGCATCACCTTCGTCCAGAACTGCTCGATCGACTTCATGAGCTTCGCGTGCGGAATGAGCTGGATGTACTGCCAGGCAAAGATCCACTGCGCGGGCAGACGCGTGAGCAGGGTCTCGAGCTGACGCGTCACGGTGTCGACCGTGCCGACCAGCGCGAGGCCCGTCTGCAGGAAGTCGGGCATCTCCCCCGTCGTCGGATGCGGAACGCCCTGCGCGAAGCCGAACGGCTCGAACCACGCCGCGCCCGCGAACGCCGAGCTGTCGCGCCAGAGCTTCTGCGCCTCCGCGTCGCTGTCGGCGATCACCACGTCGCGCAGCACGCCGATGCCCTCGCCGAGCGGCCGCTTCGCCTCCTGCGCGTAGAGCTCGAAGAGCGCGTGCTCGCGCAGCGGATGCAGCGGCGGCAGGATCGCGGTCACGCCCTGCTCGGCGCACCAGCGGATGCTGCGCTCCGACGACGCGAACGGCTGGAAGATCGGCGGGTGCGGCTTCTGCGCGGGCTTGGGCACCACGGAGACCGCCTTCACCACGCCGTCGCGGATTCCGCCGCCCCACTTCAGGGTCGCGTCGAGCGTCCAGGGCGTCTCGCCCGCGGGCACGCGCCAGAACTTCCCGTCGATCTCGAGCCAGTCCTCCGTCCACGCGCGCTTGATGATCTGGAAGCACTCCTCGAACGCGAGCCGGTTCGCCTCGTCGATCGCGTCGTGCTCGTGCGGCAGCGCGCCGTGAATGCCGTGCGTCTGCTGCGCCATGATGTCCACCCAGCGACGCTGGTAGCCGCGCGCGAAGCCCGCGTTCGCTCGGCCGCCGGTCATGTGGTCGAGCATCGCGATGTCCTCGGCCACGCGGATCGGATTGTTCGCGGGCAGGACGATGCCGAGCTGGCCCACGCGAATGCGCTTGGTCTGCATGCCCACGTACAGGTCGAGCAACACGGGGTTGTTCGACATCTCGAAACCCTCGACGTGGAAGTGGTGCTCGGTGAAGCTGATCGAGTCGTAACCCAGCGTGTCGGCGAGCTTCGCCTGCTCCGAGAGCTCGGCGAGCATCTGCGCGTAGAGATCGCCGCGCAGGCCCGCGCGCCCCTGCTCGATTTGCGGCCGCGACCCGACGGTGGGCAGGTAGAAGAGCGAGACCTTCATGCGGGCATCCTCCCTCGATGTACCCTTATCGCATGAACTTCGCGCCCGCGCGCGCGAACCGAAACGATGGAGGTCCGATGAAAGCGCCACGACTCGCCCTCGTCCTGTCACTTTTTGCCGCGCTCGCGGCGGGCTGCACCCAGGAGAGCCAGAACCGGCTCGGGCGCGCGATCCAGAACTGGACCGGGAGCAACGGGGTGCTCGACATGTACGCCGGGGAGAAGCTCGCGATGCGCTTCATCGCGATCGACAAGCTGACCACGAGCCTGGGTACGGGCGCGTCGGGGGAGGCTCGCTCGTACCGCTTCGGCTACGGGATCTTCGACGAGAACCAGAACTGGATCGCCGACCCGGGCGAGAAGAAGCTCTACTTCGAGGTCAGCGACTACTCGACCAGCTACATCTTCTACGAGAACCCCCGTCCGTGACGAAACCGTGATGAAGATGGCGAAATTGTGATAAACCCCTCCCCGCCGACCCAGGGTTGGGGGGAGACCGATGCTCTCGAAGCTCCTGCCGAAGAAGACCGAGTTCTTCGGCCTGTTCTCCAAGCACTCCGCTCTCTGCGTTGAGGGCGCGCGGCTACTGCGCGAGCTCCTCCGCGATCCCCGCGACGCGGAGGAGCGCTACCGGCGCATCCACGCCGTGGAGCACGAGGCCGACCGCATCTGCCAGGAAACGATGGAGATGCTGCACTCCTCGTTCATCACGCCGATCGACCGCTCCGACATCCACCTGCTCTCGAGCCGGATCGACGACATCATGGATCACATCGAGGCGACCGCGCAGCGCATCTGGCTGTACGAGATCGAGCAGCCCACGCCGGAGATGCTCGAGATGTCCGAGAACGTGGTGCGCGCGACCGAAGCCATGAAGGCCGCCGTCGACGGGCTCGGCACGGCCGTCGCGCCCGGCAAGATGCGCGAGCTGTGCATGAACGTGAAGCTGGTCGAGAAGGAGAACGACCGCGTGCTCCGCCGCGCGACCGCGCGCCTCTTCAAGGAGGAGCTCGACGCGCGCGCGCTGATCAAGTGGAAGGAGATCTACGAGGACGTGGAGGGCGCGATCGACCGCTGCGAGGACGTCGCGAACGTGGTCGAAGGCGTGGTTCTCGAGAACAGCTGATGGACGGCTTGCTCGTCGCGGTCGTCGTGATCGCGCTGGTCTTCGACTACACCAACGGGTTTCACGACGCCGCCAACGCCGTCGCGACCTCGATCTCTACGCGCGCGATTCCGCCCAACGTCGCGCTGGCCGGCGCCGCGGTCCTGAACGTGGTCGGCGCGCTGATCTCGACCAACGTCGCAGCCACGCTCGCCAAGGGCATCGTCGAGTCGAGCGCGGTGACGGGGCCCGTCATGTTCGGCGGCCTGGTCGGCGCGATCGCCTGGAACCTGCTCACCTGGTGGTGGGCGTTGCCGTCGAGCTCCTCGCACTGCCTGGTCGGCGGCGTCGCCGGCGCGGTGATCGCGACCACGGGCCTCGATGCCGTGAAGTGGGGCGGCATCCTCGACAAGGTGCTGATCCCCACGGTCGTCGCGCCGGTCGTCGGCTTCGCGGTCGGCATCGTGCTGATGGTGGTCCTGCTGTGGGTCTTCGGCCGCGGGAACCCGGGCGCGCTCTCGCGCCGCTTCCGCGTCGCGCAGCTCGTCTCTGCCTCGTTCATGGCCTTCAGCCACGGCTCGAACGACGCACAGAAGACCATGGGCGTGATCACCCTCGCGCTCTTCGCCGGCGGCGCGATCCCGACCGCAGACGTGCCGCTCTGGGTGAAGCTCTCCTCGGCCGTGGTGATCGGGCTCGGCACCTACTCGGGCGGCAAGCGCATCATCCGCACGCTCGGCATGCGGCTGGTGAAGCTCACCCCCATGCACGGCTTCGCGGCGGAGACCGCCGCCTCGGCCGTGCTCATGACCACCGCCCACTTCGGGTTCCCCGTCTCGACCACGCACGTGATCGCGACCTCGATCATGGGCGTCGGCGCGACCCAGCGACTCTCGGCCGTGAAGTGGGGACTCACACGCGACATTGCAATCGCCTGGATCCTGACCCTGCCCGCAGCTGCCCTGATCGGAGGCGCCTGCGCGATCGTGTCGAAGCTCGTCTTCGGGGACGGCTGACTAGGAGGCGATCCCCGCGAAGTGCCTCTCGACCAGCGCCTTCGCGTAGCAGACGATCGGTGGGTCAGGCCGCAAACGCGACACTCCATCGGAGGCTCCGCCCCCGGCGGCGCGGCGCGCCGCCAGACGACCGCAGGGCGCCATCATACCCCTCCGGATGCCCGGCAAGCCAACGGACGCGCTCGTTTTTCGGGGCGGATCGCGCTACTGGGTAGACCCGGTTCCCCTTTCTCCGATAGGCTCGGCTCCCCCGTCCCGAGGAGGCTCGCAGGTGCATCAGCTCGACATCTGGTCGATGGCGTTCGTCTTCATGCTGGCGACGTTCATCGGCTTCGACGTGATCCGGAACGTATCGCGCCTCCTCCACACGCCCTTGATGTCCCTCACGAACGCGATCTCCGCGATCGCGGTCGTGGGCTCGATCATCATCGCCGGCGAGCAGAAGACCACTTTCTCGGCGGTGCTCGGCACGATCGCGGTCGCCGCCTCGGTCACGAACATCGTCTCGGGGTTCCTGATCACCGACCGCATGCTGCGCATGTTCAAGAAGCGGGAGCCGTGATGAGTCCCGAGCTGATCGAGCATCTGACTCAGGCAACCTACCTGCTGGCTTCGGGCCTGTTCATCTTCTCGCTGCGCTGGCTCTCGCGGCCCGATACCGCGCGGCGCGGCGTGCTCGCGGGCGTGCTCGGCATGACCTTGGCGGTCGTGGGGACTTTGCTCCACCCCGAGGTGAAGCACTTCGAGTGGATCGCGATCGCGGTGGTGGTCGGCACGGTCATCGGCTGGCCGCTGTCGCGGGTCGCGCTCACGGCCGTGCCGCAGCGAACCGCCCTCTCACACGCGTTCGGCGGCCTCGCCGCCGGGCTGGTCGGCACCGCGAAGTACAGCCTCTGGCTCGGCGAGGGCGAGCTCACCACGTTCCGCATGGGCGCGATCGCGGTCGAGGTGATCCTCGGCTTCGTGACCTTGACCGGAAGTCTGATGGCCGCGGGAAAGCTCCAGGAGATCATCCCGACCCGGCCGATCGTCTACCGCGGCCAGAACGTGATCAACCTGGCGCTGCTCGCGGTCGCGGTGGTCGCGGGCGCCTGGCTGATCATCGATCCCACGCGCTGGGAGCTCTTCCCGGTGCTGATCGGGATGTCGCTCCTGTTCGGCGTGCTGCTGATCATCCCGATCGGCGGCGCGGACATGCCGACCGTGATCTCGCTCTTGAACTCGTACGCGGGCCTCGCCGCGGTGGCGATGGGCTTCGTGCTCGAGAACAAGGTGCTGATCATCGCGGGCGCGCTCGACGGATCGTCGGGCTTCATCCTGTCGGTGATCATGTGCCGCGCGATGAACCGCTCGTTCACGAACGTGCTCTTCGGCGCGTTCGGCCAGGTGCAGACCGCCGCGGTGCAGGGCGAGCAGAAGCCCGTGAAGAGCGGCAACGCGCAGGACGCCGCCGACCTGCTCGAGAACGCGAACCAGGTCGTGATCGTGCCCGGCTACGGCATGGCGGTCGCGCAGGCGCAGCACCGCGTGCACGAGCTCCGCGACCAGCTCACCAAGCGCGGCATCGGCGTGAAGTTCGCGATCCACCCGGTCGCGGGCCGCATGCCCGGACACATGAACGTGTTGCTCGCCGAAGCCGAGATCCCCTACGACGAGCTGGTCGAGATGGACGACATCAACCCCGACTTCGCTCAGACGGACGTCGTGCTCGTGGTCGGCGCGAACGACGTCGTGAACCCCGCCGCGCGCCACGACAAGACCAGCCCGATCTACGGCATGCCGATCCTCGACGTCGACAAGGCCAAGTCCGTGATCGCGATCAAGCGCTCGATGAGCCCCGGCTTCGCCGGCATCGACAACGAGCTCTACACCGCGGACAACACGATGATGGTGTTCGGGGATGCGAAGGCGGTGATCGGCGACATCGTGAAGGCGCTCTCGGGCGGGTCGGGGATTCATTAGTTGCTTCTGCTTCGTTCACCCGGACCGCGGGGAGCGATCGCCTCGGGGCGCGCCGGAAGCGGGATCTCCTCGTGGGGCCCCGGGGGTACCCGACCCACTCGTCGACCCGCACCCGGCGCGCTCGGCACGCTGGTCGGAATCGGAATCGGATTTCGCCCGTGATCCCGCCGGCCGTTCGCTGGTGGGGATCGGAGTGGCTTGCGCCTAGCGGGTTGGCTTTGCCAGGCGCTCGGCGACTCTCGCTAGCGAGTCGGGCGAGAGGGAGATGGAGTCGATCCCGAGCTCGGCCAGGAACTCGGCGAAGTCGGGGTGGTCGCTTGGGGCTTGACCGCAGAGGCCGACCTTGCGGCCTTTGCGGTGCGCGACAGCGACGACCTCGGTGATCAGCTTCTTCACGCCGGGATCGCGCTCGTCGAAGAGGTGCGTGAGCAGCTCGGAGTCGCGGTCGACGCCGAGCGTGAGCTGGGTCAGGTCGTTCGAGCCGATCGAGAAGCCGTCGAAGAGCGCGCTGAACTCCTCGGCGAGCACGACGTTGTTCGGGATCTCGCACATCACGTAGACCTCGAGGCCGCGCTCGCCCCGCACGAGGCCGTGTCGGGCCATCTCGTCGAGCACGCGCTGCGCCTCGCCGAGCGTGCGGCAGAACGGGATCATCACGGCGACGTTCTCGAGGCCCATCTGCTCGCGCACCCGGCGCAGCGCCTGGCACTCGAGCGCAAAGCCCTCGCGGTAGCGCTCGTCGTAGTAACGCGACGCGCCGCGGAAGCCGATCATCGGATTGGCCTCGACCGGCTCGAAGTCCTTGCCGCCGAGGAGCCCCGCGTACTCGTTGCTCTTGAAGTCCGAGAAGCGAACGATCACCTGGCGCGGGAAGAAGGCGCCGGCGATCACGCCCACGCCCGAGGCCATGCGCTCGACGAAGAACTCGGTCGGCGAGGCGTGCGCCTGCGCGCGCGCCAGCACTTCGCGGCGCACGTCGGCATCGGCGACGCGCTCGGGGTGCACGAGCGCCATCGGGTGCACCCCGATCCAGTTGCTGATCAGGAACTCGATGCGCAGCAGACCGACGCCCGCGCTCGGCAGCTGCGCGAGCAGGAACGCGCGATCGGGATCGGCGAGGTTCAGCATCAGCGGAACGCGCGGCTCGGGCAAGGTCGCGGGGTCGATCTCCTGGCGATCGAACGGCACGCGGCCGGCGTAGACGCGGCCCTCGTCGCCTTCCGCGCACGAGACCGTGACCTCCGTGCCGGTCGCCAGCGCGGCGGTCGCGCGAAGCGTGCCCACCACGCACGGAATCCCCATCTCGCGCGAGATGATCGCGGCATGGCAGGTGCGTCCGCCCTGATCCGTGACGATCGCGGCTGCGCGCTTCAGCACCGGCTCCCAGTCGGGGTCGGTCATCTCGGCGACGAGCACCTCCCCCGGCTTGAAGTCCGGCAGGTCGGCAGCGCCGCGCACGACGCGGACCGGGCCCGCGCCGATGCCGCTGCCGACGCTCTTGCCCGCGACGAGGACCGGCCCCTTCCCGCGCAGCTTGTAGAGCGAGATGCGCGGCGCGTGCAGCTGCGCGTGCACGGTCTCGGGACGCGCCTGCACGATGAAGAGCTCGCCCGTGCGGCCGTCCTTCGCCCACTCGATGTCCATCGGCGTCGGGCGCCCCGCGCGCGCCGAGAAGTGCTCCTCGATGCGCAGGCCGGCGCGCGCGAGCTCGAGCACCTCGTCATCGTCGAGCACCAGCCGCCGTCGCTCCTCGAGCGGCACGCGCAGCTCGCGCACCGCCTTCACGCCCGCCTCGCCGTAGACGAGCTTCAGCGCCTTCGTTCCGCGTTCGCGGCGCAGGATCGAGCGGAAGCCGCGGCGCAAGGTCGGCTTGTGCACCCAGAACTCGTCGGGGTTCACGCGGCCCTGCACGACCACCTCGCCGAGCCCCCACGCGCCGGTCACCAGCACGACGTCGCGGAAGCCGCTCTCGGTATCGAGCGTGAAGAGCACGCCGGCGCTCGCCAGATCGCTGCGCACCATCTTCTGCACGCAGACCGAGAGCGCCAGGCCGCGCAGGGGAATGCCCTGCCCCGCGCGGTAGACGATCGCGCGGTCGGTGAACAGCGACGCCATGCAGGCGCGGATCGCGCGCTCGAGCTCGGCGAACCCGCGAATGTTCAGATAGGTCTCTTGCTGTCCGGCGAACGACGCGCCGGGCAGATCCTCCGCCGTGGCGCTCGAGCGCACGGCGACGTCGGTCTCTCCCTCACCGTACTGTTTGGAGAGCATCGCGTAGGCTTCGCGCGCCGCCTCCATGACCTCGCGCGGCAGCTCCGCGCTCGCGATCAGGCGCCGGATCTCCGCCGCGTGCACGGCCAGCGACGCCACGTCCGAGACGTCGATCGCCGCGTACCGGCGCGCGATCTCCTTCTCGATCCCCGCGGCGGCGAGGTGCGCGACATAGGCGTCGACGGTCAGGACGAAGCCGTCGGGCACGCGCACCCCGGCGCTCGAGAGCTCGCGCACCATCTCGCCGAGCGCGGCGTTCTTCCCGCCCACGCGCGCGACCATGTCGTAGCGCACCTCGCGCAGCGGCAGGACGAAGCGCTCGCTCGGAGACGGCACGTCGCTCACTTCTCGCGCACGTGACCGGTCGAGAGCAGGGTCGCGAGCGCGCGCAGCACGTCGGTCTCGGAGAGCAGCCCGGCCAGCCGGCCCGCTTCGTCCACGACCGGCAGGCAGCCGATGCGCCGGTCCGCCATGCGGTCGGCCGCCTCGGCCAGCGACGTGCCCTCGCGCACCGTCTCGGGATCGGCCGTCATCAGCTCGTGCACGAGCTTCGCGCCGCGCGCGTCGCGCGCCAGATCGCCGCGCGTGATCACGCCGATGACGCGCCGGTGCGCGTCGACGACGGGCAGGTGGCGGATCCGGCGGTCGGCCATGAGCCGGAATGCGTCGGTCCCCCGCGTGTCGGGCGAAACCGCGACCGGATCGCCGCTCATGTGCGCCTTCACGTTCGTCGTCATTGCCTTCCTCCATGCTCGAGCTGCGCGCTCGCCTCGAGTCTGACCGCGACGGGCTCCGGCTCCCCGCGATCCTCGAGCTCCGTGCCCAGCTCGGCGCAGAGCTCAGTCATACGCTTCACGAAGAACTCGCGCTCGGCAGCGCGCGCGATCCATACACTCCGATCCCGGATCTGGACTGGCAGGAGATCGAGTCTGCGGACAGCGCCGTCCTCGAGGTCGAGCAGGAGGAGCGCCGAGAGATCGTTGCGCAGCTCCGAGTCGATGGCGTAGTCGTCGACGAAGTCTCCCGTGTCGTAGAGGATGGGCTTGCCCTGCCAGATCTCGATCCCCTGCACGACGTGCGCGCTGTGTCCCCAGAAGAGGTCCGCACCGGAGTCGAGCACCCGGCGCGCGAAGCGCCGGAAGAGCGCGGGCGGATGCAGGCGCATGTTCGGGCCCCAGTGACTCGAGAAGATCACGAAGTCCGCGCCGCGTCGAGCCTCCGCGATCGCCCGCGCGATCGGCTCGAAGTCCTCGGCGGCATCGCCGGGCGTGAAGAAGCGGATCCCGGGGATCGAGCCGCCCGCGGCCCACGACACGGGATGGTCGGCGAACGCGATCACGCTGACGCGCACGCCCCGGAGCTCGATCCGCGCCGGCACACTGGCCGCGGCGAGGTCCGCGCCCGCGCCGGCGTGCGCGATGCCCACCGCGTCGAGCGTCGCGACCGTTTCGAGCAGCCCCTTCGACCCGAAGTCGCCGGCGTGGTTGTTCGCGAGCCCCGCGAAGCGCACACCGGCGGTCCGGAGCAGGCGCGCGGCCGAGGGATCGGCCCTGAAGTAGAACGCCTTCTCCGCGCCGTTGCGCCAGCGCTCCGTCTCGCGCGTGAGCGCGCACTCCAGGTTCACCAGCACGCCGTCCTGGCTCTGCATCACCGGCAGAACGTCACCCCACGGATGCGCGATCTCGCCGGAAGCCAGGGCTTCGGCCACGCCCCGCCCGAGCATCACGTCGCC
>Ga0210377_10005855_pt1 | contig 10042 bp, 12 predicted proteins | sample PLM4_65_b1redo_FD_155480 | JGI IMG/M metagenome (GOLD analysis project Ga0210377, IMG submission 155480) | Groundwater sediment microbial communities from an aquifer in East River, Colorado, USA - PLM4_65_b1 redo | ecosystem: Environmental > Terrestrial > Soil > Riparian zone | place: USA: East...
CTAGGAGAGTTTCTCCCTGACCACTTCGCTGACCAGTTTGCCGTCTGCACGACCGGCAACGCCGGGTTGCAGGGCTTTCATCACCCTGCCCATATCCTTGTTCCCCTGCGCACCACATTCGGCAATGGTTTTCAAAACAAGCGTTTCAAGCTCTTCACGGGTCAGCTGCTGCGGCAAAAACTCGAGGAGTAGCGTCAACTCCCTTTCTTCCTTAGCCACTAGGTCTTGCCGGTTTGCTTCCTTAAAGAGCCTGATGGATTCCCTGCGCTGCTTGGTCAGGGTGCTGATTATTTCGATGAGTTCCGGGTCCTCCAGCTCATGCTTAAGTTCGATTTCCCGGTTCTTCATCGACGCGCGGATCATACGGATTACGGAAAGTTTAAGGTCGTCCTTGCTTCTCATGGACGACTTTAGTTCATCGTTCAGCCTTTCCCGTAACGACATGCAATCCTCTTTTAATCTATCATCTTACGCTGTTTTTTTAAGGCTCTCTTGCGAGCAGCGATCGCCTTTTTCTTCTTCTTGATACTTGGTTTTTCGTAGTGCTCTCTCTTGCGGACCTCAGAAAGGATGCCCGCCTTTTCGCACTGCTTCTTGAACTTTTTCAACGCAAGCTCAAACGGTTCAGCTTCTTTTACCTTTACTCCCGGCATTCATATTCCCCTCCCTCCTGTATATAAATTTACATATTTATAGATCAAGGTTAGGCCGGCAGACAATTTACAAGGAATAGGCATAATAACATTGGCTGATATTTTGTCAAGAGAAATTTATATTTTCGGCTATTTCTCTTTTCCCCGTGACTCCTTTTCAGTAATCCCGGAAACCCCGAAACGGCGCCGCAGCTCGGTGAAGATTTCATCAGGCTCGATATCGTAAAAACCGAGGAGGACCAGGGTATGGAAGAACAGGTCGGCGGTCTCATAGACTATCTCGTCCCGCTTTCCCCCCTTGCCGGCGATAATGAGTTCGGTCGCTTCTTCCCCGAGCTTCTTGAGGATCTTGTCCACGCCTTTGGACATCAGGGACGAGGTATAAGAGTGCTCCGAAGGGTTGGCTTTGCGCTCCTGGACAATCTGATACACAGCCTGGAGGATATCTATTTCATTCTGCATAATCACGTTCCTTTAAAAAGGAACGAGGAGCGAGGGTCGAGGTCCGAGGTTTAGATTCATTACTCCTCGTGCCTCACGCCTCGTGCCTCGCGCCTATTAGATCCTCACCGGTACACCTCTACCCTTGAGATACTCTTTCGCCTCCCGGATGGTGTACTCCCGGTAATGGAAGATTGAGGCCGCCAGGCAGGCGCTCGCCCCCCCAGCGGTAAAGCCGTCATAGAGATGTTCCAGGTTTCCCACGCCGCCGGAAGCGATAACCGGAATACTGACCGCATCGGCCACCCCCCTGGTCAGCGGCAGGTCGTAGCCGTCCTTGGTCCCATCCCGGTCCATGCTGGTGAGCAGAATTTCGCCGGAGCCGTATGCTTCCATGCGCTGAGCCCATTCGACAGCGTCGATACCGGTGGCGTTGCGGCCGCCGTGGGTAAAGACCTCCCAGCGCTCCTCACCCGGCACCCGCCGGGCATCGATGGCCACAACCGTACACTGGGAGCCGAACCGCTCCGCCGCTTCCTTGACGAACTCCGGCCGATGCACTGCCGCAGTGTTGATGGAAACCTTGTCCGCACCGGCATTGAGAAGCCGGCGGATGTCGTCGACCGTCCGCACCCCTCCCCCCACGGTGAGCGGCATGAAGACCCGCTCGGCGGTGCGGCGCACCACGTCGATGATGATGTCGCGGGCATCACTCGATGCGGTGATATCGAGAAAGGTCAGTTCGTCCGCACCCTGTCGGTCGTAGATCTCGGCAATCTCCACCGGGTCGCCGGCGTCCCTGAGCTCCAGGAACTGCACCCCCTTGACGACCCGACCGCCTTTCACATCGAGGCAGGGAATAATGCGCTTAGTCAGCATTGAAAGAATCTCCTCACAACAACACCAGTGAACCGCAAAGGCGCAAAGAACACGAAGAAATCAGCAAAGATCAAGGCAATAGGTTTTCGGTGCCTATCGGTTTTCTTTGTGCCCTTTGCGTTTTAGGCCCTTTGGGTCCTTCGCGGTTACGCGGTTTTCATTTTTCTGGTCAAAGCCACCGCTTCGGCCAGCTTGATGGCGCCGGTATAAATGGCCTTGCCGGTAATCACGCCGGTCACGCCCGAAGACTCGATGGCCATGAGGTTTTCAATGTCTCTGAGTGATGATACCCCGCCGGAGGCGATGACCGGAATGCTGATCGCTTCGGCAAGGGCCAGAGTGGCATCGATGTTCGGCCCCTGCATCATCCCGTCGCGGCTGATGTCGGTATAGATGATGGCGGCCACGCCGTATCCCTCGAAAAGCCGGGCCAGATCCACAGCACGGACGTCGGTCACCTCGGCCCAACCCTGTACCGCCACCAGCCCGTTTTTGGCATCTATGCCAACCACGATCTGCCCCGGAAAGAGCTTGCATGCCTCTTCCACAAGCTTCGGGTTACGTTGGGCGGCAGTGCCGAGAATCACCCGTGACAGACCGAGGTCAAGGTACGCCCTTATAGTCTCGATATCCCGAATGCCGCCACCAAGCTGGGTCGGGATTCGTACCGCCTTGACGATCGCCGCGATGGCGTCCTTGTTCGCAGGCCGGCCGGCAAAGGCACCGTCCAGGTCGACGATATGGAGCAGTTCGCCACCCTGGCGCTCCCACTCCTGCGCCTGTCCGGCGGGATTGTCGCAGAAAACCGTGTCCTTCTCCATGAGCCCCTGTTCGAGGCGGACGCACTTGCCTTCCTTCAGGTCAATGGCGGGAATTACTATCATTTCGTCCCTTTCAAACCAGCAAATCCGTGGATTACACAGATTTCACCGATTACAATCTGTGCTGATCAGCAAAATCTGCGGATAAGTTCTTATGCCTTCATTTCTCCAAAGTTTTTCAGCATCCGCAAACCCTTTTCCTGGGATTTCTCCGGGTGGAACTGTGTGGCAACGATGTTGTCCTTCCAGATGGCGGCACAGAACTCGATGCCATAGCCGGTGGTAGCGGCCACCACCGCTTCGTCGGCCGGCTTGACGTAGTAAGAGTGGACAAAGTAGACATTGGTCCCCTCGTCGATGCCGGCAAATACCGGCGGCCGGCTACGAATTGCGAGCTGGTTCCACCCCATGTGCGGCACCTTCAACTCTTCGCCGTTCTCCTCCATCCCTTCCGGGAAACGGATTACCCTGCCGGAGATGACATCCAGCCCTTTGTGGACGCCAAATTCCTCGCTCTCGGTAAAGAGCAGCTGGAGCCCCAGACAGATTCCGAGAAACGGCCGGCCCCCCTGGATCACCCTGAGGAGCGGCTCGACAAAGCCCCCCTGTTCAAGGTTGCGCATGCAGTCAGGAAATGCCCCCACGCCGGGAAGCACCACCCTGTCAGCTTCCAGCACCACCTTGGGGTCGGCGGTGACGACCGCGTCAAAGCCGACCTTCTCAAACCCCTTCTGCACGGAGCGGAGGTTGCCCATGCCGTAGTCAATTATCGCGATCATCTGAACACCTTGTGAAAGGTGAAGGGTGAACAGTGAATGGCGAGAGATTTGGGGATCTTTCACATTTCACTTTTCACATTTCACGCCGTTAAAGTTTGCCTTTTGTCGACATTACCCCGGCAATCCGGGGGTCCTGCTGGGTCGCCTGGTCGAGTGCCCTGGCAAGGGCCTTGAAGCACGCTTCGAGGATGTGGTGGACGTTGTCGCCGTACATGACGTTAATGTGGATATTTGCCGCCAGGTTGTTGGTCAGGGCCTGGAAGAACTCCCGGGCCAGCTCCACGTCGAATTCGCCGATCTTTACCTTGGGCAGGCGGACGTTATAGACCAGGTAGGGACGCCCCGACAGGTCAACGGCTACACTCGCCAGGGTCTCGTCCATCGGTACGGTGGCCTGACCGTAGCGGCGGATCCCGTTTTTATCCCCCAGAGCCTGCCTGAGGGCTTCACCGAGGACGATGCCGACATCCTCCACCGTGTGGTGGAAATCGATATCAATGTCCCCTTTCGCCTCAATCTGGAGATCAAAGAGACCGTGACGGGCAAACAGGTTGAGCATATGGTCGAGAAACGGCACAGAGGTGCAGATTTTTGCCTCCCCCGTCCCATCAAGTTCGAGGGTGAGCTTTATCTGGGTTTCCTTGGTGATCCGTTCGATGGCAGCTTTGCGGGACATGGCAACCTCCGTGATTTGAAATTGGTGTTACTGCTTCAAGCGCACGCTTACCGACTTGCCATGGGCCTCAAGCCCTTCCAGCCCGGCAATTCTGACGATCTCCGGACCGAGCCTGTTCAGCCCCCCTTCGGAGAAGTAGACGATGGAGGTTTTTTTGACGAAATCGTCAACGGAAAGGGGGGAAAAAAATCGTGCCGTGCCGCCGGTCGGGAGGGTATGGTTGGGGCCGGCCAGATAGTCGCCGGCCGCCTCCGGTGTAAAGTGGCCGAGAAACATGGCGCCGGCGTTCTTGATCTGTGCCATGATCGCAAAAGGTTCTTTAACCGCCAGTTCCAGGTGCTCCGGGGCGATTCGATTGGAAAAATCAATCGCATCGGCAAGACTTCCGGCGACAATCACTGCGCCGAAAGCGTCCCAGGATTTCCGGGCAATACCCTCCCGCGTCAGCTCCTTAAGCTGTCGCTCAACCTCCAGCGCCACCCGTTCACCAAAGCTGCGGTCGGTGGTGATGAGGATGGCGGAGGCCAGTTCATCGTGCTCTGCCTGGGAAAGGAGGTCGGCGGCAATGTGGCCGGGGTTGCCGCTGCCGTCGTTGATGACGAGAATCTCCGAAGGACCGGCAATCATGTCGATCCCGACCTGACCAAAAACGAGTTTCTTGGCCGTGGCTACATAGATATTGCCGGGACCGGTGATCTTATCCACCTTGGGCACTGTCGCCGTGCCATAGGCGAGTGCCGCCACAGCCTGTGCACCGCCGATGCGAAAAACCCTGTCAACGCCGGACAGTCGAGCCGCCACCAGCACATGGGGATTGATTTCCCCGGCCGGGGTCGGGGCAACCATGACAACCTCCGGCACGCCGGCCACCTTGGCCGGCACCGCATTCATGATCACGCTGGACGGATAGCTCGCCTTGCCGCCGGGAACGTAGATCCCGACCCGCTCCAGGGGGGTCACTTTCTGCCCGAGCAGGATGTCGGGCTCATCGGTGGAAAGCCAGGTCTCCTGCTTCTGCTTTTCGTGGAAGCGGGCAACCCGCTCCACCGCCAGCTTGAGGGCCGCAATGTCAGCGTCCGCCACCCGGGCGAAGGCCTCGTTAAACTCCGCCTCGCTCACCTCGAGGGCAGCGACGCTATCGCTCTCCAATCGGTCGAAGCGCCGGGTGTAGTCAAGGAGCGCCGCGTCGCCGCGCAGCCGTATATCGGCGATGATGTCGAGGACGACCTGTTCAACCTCTCTGCCGGCCTCTTCTCCCCGGGCAAGGATGGCGGCGAATCGCGCATCAAAGTCGTTGTCGCGTATGTCGAGAAATTGCATGGGATAATCCTTTATACGTGTTTCTCCAACCCTTCGATGATCTCGGTAATTCGCTTATGCTTGGTCTTCAGGCTCGCCCGATTGACGATGAGGCGCGTGGTGATCTCGGCGATGGTCTCCACCTCCACCAAGCCGTTCTGTTTCAAGGTCTCGCCGGTGGAAACCAGATCGACGATCCGCTCCGACAGCCCCACCAGCGGCGCCAGCTCGATTGAGCCGTAGAGCTTGATGATCTCGACCTGAATCCCCTTGCGGGTAAAGTACTTCTCGGTGAAATTGGGGTATTTGGTGGCGATACGGATATTGGACCAGCCGGCCGGGTCGTCATCGCGGGAGAGCTCGGCGGGCTCTGCCACCATCATCCGGCAGTAGCCGAACTTGAGGTCGAGCGGCTCGTAGAGATCCTTGTCCTGCTCCAGGAGCGTGTCCTTGCCGACGATCCCCAGGTCGGCGCAACCGTACTCCACGTAGGTCGGCACATCGGTGGCCCGGACGATCATGTAGCGCATGCGCTGCACCGGGTTTTCAAAGATCAGCTTCCTCGTGTCGGAGAGGAGCTCATCGCAGTCGATGCCGATCTTCTTGAAGAGTGCCACGGACTCCTGGAGGATCCGCCCCTTGGGAATGGCGATGGTGATGTAATCTGTCATATTTCCTTCTCCCGCTGTATATCCGCACCGAGCCCGGCCAGCTTCTTCTCGATCGCCTCGTAGCCGCGGTCCAGGTGATAAATACGGGAAACCTCGGTGGTGTTGTCGGCCGCCAGCCCCGCCAGGATCAGGCACGCCGAGGCGCGCAGGTCGGTGGCCATGACCGGGGCGCCGGAAAGCTTCTTCACCCCCTTGACCGTTGCCGTGCTCCCTTCGGTGGTGATATCGGCGCCGAAGCGCATCAATTCGGAGACATGCATGAAGCGGTTCTCGAAGATGTTCTCACTGATGACGCTGGCGCTGTCAGCTAGACACATGAGCGCCATGAACTGGGCCTGCATGTCGGTCGGGAAACCGGGATAGGGACGGGTCTTGATGTTGACGCTCTTGATCTTCCTCGGCCCCTTGACCCGCACCACGTTGTCCTTGTTCGTAATCTCCACCCCGGCGTCCTGCAGCTTGAAGACCAGCGCGTCCAGGTGCTCCAGCTGCATGTTGCAGATTTTAATGTCGCCGCCGGTGATGGCTGCGGCGATCATGAAGGTGCCGGCCTCGATCCGGTCCGGCATCACCTGGTGGCTTACCGGCCCCAGTTCGTTAACGCCGGTGATGCGGATAGTGTCGGTCCCGGCCCCATCGATCTTTGCCCCCATCTTGGTCAGCACTGCTGCCAGGTCGACGATCTCCGGCTCGCGGGCCGCGTTCTCCAGGATGGTTTCCCCCTTGGCGGTTGCTGCCGTCGTCATCAGGTGCTCGGTGCCGCCGACCGTGGAGACGTCAAAGTTGATCCGCGCACCCTTGAGGCGTTTCGCCTTTGCCTCGACATAGCCGTGGGTCAGATGGATATCCGCGCCCAGAGCCGCAAGCCCCTTGAGATGGAGGTTTATGGGACGAGCGCCGATGGCGCAGCCGCCGGGGAGCGACACCCGTGCTCTGCCGAATCTGGCCAGGAGCGGTCCGAGGACCAGCACCGAGGCGCGCATGGTTTTGACCAGCTCATAGGTAGCTTCAAAATTATTGACTGATGTCGTGTCTATCTTAACAACATTGCCGTTACCGTCAACCTTTGCTCCCAGCTGCTCCAGCACCTTGATGGTGGTGTTGATGTCGCGCAGAAAGGGGACGTTGCCGATTTCATGCAGGCCGGGGGCCAGGAGGGTGGAGATGAAAATGGGAAGGGAGGCATTCTTCGAGCCGCTCACCGTCACTTCTCCGGAAAGCTTCTTCCCACCTCTGATAATCAATTTGTCCAAAGCAGATACCTCTGTTTAATGGTTCGTACGGGCGCCGCTTGCTGCGACCGTGCTTGGTGCGTCCCAAAACAGGGCAGGCGCAAAACCTGCCCCTACAATAATTTTCCGCCAACCACCCGCTCAATCCCGTTGGCGTCTTTCGCGGTAAAGAGCTCGGTAAAGCGCCCGGTCAGCGTGAACAGCTCCGCCACGGGCTCCGCCTCGGCGATCCCTACCTCAAACAGGAGCCAGCCGCCGGGGGCAAGGTACTCGGGCGCGGCAGGAATGATGAGACGGTAAAAATCGAGCCCATCGGGACCCCCATCTAGTGCCTGGCACGGCTCGTAGTCCCGTACCTCCGGCTGGAGAGTCTCCAGGTCGGCAGTCGGAATATAGGGAGGATTGGAGACGATCAGGTCAAACGCCTGGCCCGGGAACGGTTCGAACAGCGACCCTTCGAAGAGGGTAAGCCTGACGTCGTGTTTCACGGCGTTTTTCTGGGCCAGGACCAGCGCTTGTGGCGATTTGTCGACTCCCATGACATCCGCCTGGGGCAAAGCCTTGGCAAGTACCACAGCAATGCAGCCGCTGCCGACACCGATATCGAGAATCCGGGCTGAGACCGGGCTGCGCCTGAGCGCCTCTTCCACCAGCACTTCCGTATCGTGGCGGGGGATGAGTACCGCCGCGGACACCTCGAATTCCAGCCCCATGAACTCCTGGCTGCCGAGGATGTACTGGAGCGGTTCCCGTTTCGCCCGGCGGGTCACCATGCCGCGGTAGTCGGCCAGTTCCGCCGCAGTCAACGGCTTGTCGAAATTGACGTAGAGTCCTACCCGGTCAAGACCGAGCGCCGCGCAGAGCAGCCATTCCGACTCAAGGCGGGCATTCTCCACCCCCTTCTGCGCCAGGTACCCCTTGGTCCAGGTAAGAATTTTCAGGATGGTCCATGTCTCTTGTTGATTGGCCATATAATTAACCTGGTTAAAGGCTGAAGGCTGAAGGCTAAAGGCTGAAGGAAAATCAAAACTCTTAGCCTTTAACCTCGTGCCCTTTGCCTGCCTTTACGCCGCCTCAGACTGCGCCTGCAACGCCTCCATCTGATAATGGGCCCTGAGGGCATCGACTATCTCGCCAATATCCCCGGCCAGGATGGCATCGAGCCTGTAGAGGGTAAGGCCGATGCGGTGGTCGGTCATCCTTCCCTGGGGGAAATTGTAGGTCCGGATCCGCTCGCTCCGGTCGCCGCTTCCCACCTGCAGCTTGCGGTCGGCGGCCAGCTTGGCGTTCTGCTCCTGGAGAATGGTGTCCAGTATCCGGGTTTTGAGGACCTTCATGGCCTTGGCGCGGTTCTTGATCTGACTGCGTTCCTCCTGGCAGGCCACTACCGTGCCGGTGGGAAGATGGGTGATGCGCACGGCGGAATCGGTGGTGTTGACATGCTGACCGCCAGCGCCGGATGAGCGGTAAACATCGATCTTCAGGTCGGTCGGGTTGATCTCGATGTCCACGTCCTCGGCCTCGGGCATGATGGCCACGGTGCAGGCACTGGTATGGATGCGCCCCTGGGCTTCGGTCTCGGGCACGCGCTGGACGCGGTGGGTGCCGGACTCGTACTTGAGCTTGGCGAAGACCCCTTCACCCTCAACGGAGGCAATGATCTCCTTGAAGCCGCCCCGCTCCGACTCGGAAGCGGAGATGGTCTCCACCTTCCAGCGATTGGTGTCGGCAAAGCGCGAATACATGCGGAAGAGATCGCCGGCGAAGAGGGCCGACTCGTCGCCACCGGTACCGGCGCGGATCTCCAGGATGACGCTCTTGTTGTCGTTGGGATCCTTGGGCAGCAGCAGCAACTGGATGTCCGCCTCTAGCGCAGCCTTCTCCGCCTCAAGGCTCTTGAGTTCATCCTCGGCCATCTCTTTCATGTCAGGGTCGGTTAAGAGCTCGCGGTTCCCCTTGATCTCGGCAAGGATCTTTTTATAGCAACGGTAGGCTGCTATCAGGGATGAGAGCTCGGCATGCTCCCGAGACAGCTTGCGGAATTCCACCTGGTTACCGATCACCGCCGGGTCAGCCAGGAGTGCTTCCAGCTCCTGATAACGTCGTTCCAGTTCTTCAATCTTCTCAAACATTATTAAACCTCAAAATAAGGTAGAAGGCTGAAGACTGATGGGAAAACCGGCTTTAATCCTTCAGTCTTCAGCCTTCGTCCTTCAGCCTGATTTAAATCACCAGCCGGTCATCCTTGTAGCCGCTGTTCACCTCAAGCGCCTCCTCCATGGAACGGATTGCCACCTCCAGCTGGCTGTCGTCCGGCTCACGGGTGGTCAGCCGCTGCAATGCAAGGCCGGGCGCGATGATGAGCTTGACGAGCGCCGACTGGTCATTTTTCGCAGTCCATTTGAGAAATTCGTAGGAAACGCCGGCAATCAGCGGCAGCAAGACGATCCGGGAACCTGCCTTCAGGTAGAACGGCCAGAGCTTGGGAATCAACGAAAATATCACAATGCTCACGAGCATGACGATGAGGAGAAAGCTGGTGCCGCAACGGGGGTGGAGGCAGCTGTATTTACGCACATTCGCGACGGTCA
>Ga0210377_10005856_pt1 | contig 10040 bp, 7 predicted proteins | sample PLM4_65_b1redo_FD_155480 | JGI IMG/M metagenome (GOLD analysis project Ga0210377, IMG submission 155480) | Groundwater sediment microbial communities from an aquifer in East River, Colorado, USA - PLM4_65_b1 redo | ecosystem: Environmental > Terrestrial > Soil > Riparian zone | place: USA: East...
AGGATCACCGACAATCCGAAGTACGACGCTGAACCGGTCGTCTCCGCCGACGGGAAACAGATCGTGTTCGGGTCGCAGCGCGAGGGAAATTTCGATGTCTATATCATGAATGCCGACGGGTCGAACGTGCGGCGCTTGACCGACCGCATGGGCTATAACGGCGGGCCGTGGTTCTCGCCGGACGGGACAAAGATCGTCTGGCGGGCCTGGTACCCCGGGACGGAGGAGGAAAAGGCCCAGTGGAAGGACAGCATGGAGAACAACTACATCCTCGCCTTCCCTCTGGACCTCTGGATCATGAACGTTGACGGGTCGGACAAGAAGATGATTTTACACAACGGCGCCACAAATTTCGCTCCTTCATGGCATCCCGACGGGAAGCGGATCATCTTCGCAAGCAACAGGGACGACTGGCACGCGGACCTCAAGGCCTACGGCCACAACTTCGAGCTCTACCTGATCAACGCGGACGGCACGAATCTTATGCGGCTGACCTATAACACCGTGTTCGACAGCTTCCCCATGTTCTCGCCCGACGGGAAGAAACTGGCTTGGGCCTCGAACCGGGACCCGAAGAAGCCGCATGAAACGGACGTCTTCATCGCGGACTGGGCGGAGTGATTTAAGAACCGTTCAAACAGTTCAAATGTTCAAACCGTTTTTTTGAACCGCTTGAACCGTTTAAACAGATTGAACCGATATTGTATTGAAGCCACGGCGAGGGGAATACATGAAGATTGATATCACGAAAGAAGAGTATATGGATTTGCTCGACCTGCTTCACATAGCGAACTGGGTCCTCGTCTCCCACAAAACCACGGTAGACCCGCATGTTGAAAAACTCGAAATGATCATCCAAAAATTCTACGCCATGGCGCGCGAAATAGGACGCGGAGACCTCGTCGAGTACGATTCCGGGAGGCAGAAATACCGTCCGACCAAGGCGTTGGAAGATATGTCCCGTTCCCTGGAATTCATCGACGAGTTCGTCGACCATTCATTCTGGGACGAACTGATCGTCCGGTTCGCGGAGCGGGACGCGGCCCGTCAGGCGGGCGGCTATGAAAAGCTGGACCTGCTGGACCATGAGGACCGCCACGCCCTCGTAGATCCCCTCGAGGAGCGGTATGCCGAGGAGTTCAATGAACGAGGCATCGAACAGCTGGAGATCGTCGGGCATTTCGGGCAGGATGCATCGACGCCCGTAGCGACACACGACTGAACAAATACGAATGCATTTAAATTCGTTACTGCCTCGCCCCTCACCCATCCCTCTCCCCAGCGGGGAGAGGGTGGGTAAAAGGCGTGGAAGCATTAGATCAATCTCCGTGACCTCTCCCCCTGCCTTTGCCTTTTCCGTGCCCGTGCCCAGCGCCGCCCAGCTGGCCGGTCAAGGCGAAATCACCGCGCTTGAGGGCGTGGAATTCCGGCGAACCCGGCTTGATGCCCATTTCCTTGGCAATGGCGCCCCAGCCCTTTCCCTTATTGCCCTGATATATCCGCAACACGCTGTCGGGATCTTTCTTCGACATCCGGCCCAGCTGAAGGCACAGGAAAGCGTCGGCCGGGGAATCGACCTTCCCGATGATGGCGGTGACCTGCGCCTGCGGCACTCCGAACTGCGCTGACAGCTGGACGCTGTACTTGCCCATATCGGCCTTGGCCTGCACGTTCAGCTTCTGGATAAAGCCGTCCAGATCGGCGCGGGCGACGCCCGGAAGCCCGCTGACGATGAACACAAAAGCAATTGCGACAACGATTCTTTTCATGACCTGCCTCCTCAAATAGTTATACGTACTATCAAAATCCACCACAGAGAACTCAGGGAATTGTATCTGCATCCTGTGGTGATTGCCGTGTACCCAAGTATAGAAAGAGTCCCATAACATGTCAACAAGATATTCACTTGTGTTATAATTATGCCGTGCGGAGGGCGCCATAAAAGCCCACCCTACCCTCTCCCCGCCGGGGAGAGGGTACAAAACCAAACCCGGAGCGGAAAGACTAATGATGAAAACATTTGCAAACAACGGCAAAAACTGGATTCCCGCTTCGGCGGGAATGACGGTAAAACAAGAGCGCATTTTCTTTCCACTCTGCATTCTGATCATCGCAATGCTTTTCCCCGCCTTGCTTCACGCATCCGAACCCATCCACCACGAACTCACGGTGAGCATCTCTCCTGCAGAGCATCGCTTGACCGCGATGGACACTATTACCGTCCCCGCAGATCGGAATAATTTACGATTCATGCTCCACGCGGGACTGAAGCCCTCCTCGCTTGATCCGAAGGTGGGTATCAGGAAAGAAGCCGTTCTGCAGGGTCCCGTTCCGCTGGAATCATTTGTCGTGACGCTTCCGACAGGCGTCAGCACCTTCTCGATCCGATACGCGGGAACAATTTACCATCCCGTTGAGCCTGTCGGCAAAGAGCAGGCGCGGGGGTTCGACCAGACGGCCGGGGCCATTACTGAGGACGTCGTTTATCTTGCCGGAAGCTCCGCCTGGTATCCCCGGTTTGAAACGGACTTCGTGACCTTCACGCTTGATGTAAGGCTGCCGGCCAAATGGGACTGCGTGAGTCAGGGGAGCCGCTCGCTGCATGAAGGGACCAAGACCTTCGCCAAAGTCAGGTGGAACTCGCCCGAGCCCCAGGAGGAGATCTACCTGATCGCTTCCCGGTTCAGGTCATACGAAAAAAAATCAGGCAATCTCTCGGCCATGGTGTTCTTTCGCACTCCCGATGATGGTCTGGCAAACAAGTACCTCGACGCCACGATCAGGTATATAGCCATGTACGATCATCTCCTCGGCCCTTATCCTTATACAAAGTTCGCCCTGGTCGAGAACTTCTGGGAAACCGGCCTCGGCATGCCGTCCTTCACGCTCCTCGGGCCCACGGTCATCCGCCTTCCCTTCATCATCAATACCTCCTACCCCCACGAGGTCCTGCACAACTGGTGGGGCAACAGCGTGTATCCCGTGTACGAGAAAGGCAACTGGTCCGAGGGGATCACTGCGTATCTGGCCGATCATCTCATGCAGGAGCAGCAGGGCAAAGGCGCGGACTACCGGCTGACCACGCTCCAGAAGTACGCCGATTACGTCCTGGGAGGCAGGGACTTTCCGCTCAGGTCGTTCACCTCGCGCCGCAGCCCGGCAACGGAGGCCGTTGGCTACGGCAAGGCCCTCATGTTCTTTCACATGCTGAGGCTCGAAGCCGGCGACAAGACCTTTATCGCCGCGGTCCGTGATTTCTACCAAAAGAATAAATTTCACCTTGCTGCCTTTGATGATCTTGAAAAAAGCTTCAAGGATGTCTCGGGGAAAAATCTCAGCTTCGAATTCGATCAGTGGGTGGCAAGAACCGGAGCGCCGAAGCTCAGGTTGACCGAAGCTAAAACGGAAAAAAGCGGGAACAGCTTTGTGGTGACAGCGAATCTGGAGCAGGTCCAGCCGGGAGAAGCCTACCGCCTCCGCATTCCCGTTGCCGTGACCATGGAAGGTCAAGAGCGGGCTTTTCAGACCGTCGTGGATATGAACGGCAAAAAGCTTTATCTGTCCCTCGCCGTGCCTTCCCTGCCGCTCCGGCTCGACATCGACCCCGAGTTCGACCTCTTCCGGAGGCTCGGCCGGGACGAGATACCGCCGGCCATAAGCCAGGCCCTGGGCGCGAACAAGATGCTCGTGGTCCTTCCCGCTTCAGCCGCACGAGAACCGCTCACGGCATACGAAGCGTTTGCAAAAGCTCTTTCAGGATCGGGGCCTGATGAAGTACAGGTCCGGCTCGACAGCGAACTGAACACGCTGCCCGGGGACCGGGCCGTGACGCTTCTCGGGTGGGAAAACCGTTTCCTCGAAAAGGCGTTCCCGGCCTGGAACGGCTACGAGGTCGCGTTCACGCAGGCAGGCGTAAAGATCGGAAAAACCGCATTTGCCAAATCAGATCATACCCTGGTGTTGACCGCGCGCAACCCCGTGAACAGGGACACGGCCCTGATGTTCATCGCCGCCGACCGGACCGGGGCCCTGCCCGGCCTGGCACGAAAGCTCCCGCATTATCACAAGTACAGTTATCTTGTTTTCGAAGGCGATGAGCCCGCGAACGTTGCCAAGGGAAGATGGCCGGTCGTCGATTCTCCCATGACCGCCTTCCTCCCGGGGCCGGACGGGACCGCGTCCCGCGTCGAAATGGGAAAGCTCGCGCCCCGCGAGGCGCTGGCTTTCCTTCCCCCGGTCTATTCCGAAGAGCGGATGATGGAGACCGTGAAATATCTGTCGAGCGACGGGCTGAACGGCAGGGAGATCGGCACTCCTGAGATAGACAAGGCGGCGGAGCATATCGCAAAGAAATTTGAAGAGGCGGGGCTCAAGCCCGGAGGAGACAACGGAAGCTGGTTTCAGGAATGGGAAGAGCCAAATCCCCCTCAATCCCCCTTTTCCAAAGGGGGAGATAAAGGTGTCCCCCCTTCAGCAAAGGGGGGGAAGGGGGGGGTTTTTCTGAAGAACGTCGTCGCCGTACTGCCCGGCAAAAGATCCGAACTCGCGGGCCAAAGCGTGGTCCTCGGCGCGCACTACGACCATTTAGGGCTCGGCATGACCATCGGACGGCCGGAAGACAAGGGCAGGATCCATCCCGGCGCGGACGACAACGCAAGCGGCGTGGCCGTGCTCCTGGAGCTTGCCAGGGTGCTCAAGGAAAGCCTGGACCCGGACCGGAGCGTCGTCTTTGTCGCCTTCACCGGGGAGGAAGAGGGGAAGCTCGGTTCGGCTTATTATATGAAAAAAGAGAAACGCTACCCGGCCTCGAAGTGCATAGGCATGGTGAACCTCGATACGGTCGGAAGACTGGGCAGGAACAAGCTCCTCATTCTGGGGGCGGGCTCGGCAACGGAGTGGGCGCACATCTTCCGCGGAGCCGGCTTCGTGACCGGCGTGGACATCGAGACCGTCTCGGAGGAGCTCGATTCGAGCGATCAGAAAAGCTTTCAGGAAGCGGGCGTTCCCGCGGTGCAGCTCTTCTCCGGCCCGAACCTCGACTATCACCGCCCGACGGACACGACGGACAAGATCGACCCCGCGGGACTCGTCAAGGTCGCATCCGTGGCCAGGGAAGTGATCGGGTATCTATCGGGCCGCGAAGGACCGCTGTCATCGACGCCCAAGACCGGCGCAGCCGCGCAAACAGCGCCCACGACCGAGCGAAAGGTAAGCCTCGGGACCATCCCGGACTTCGCGTACAGCGGCAAAGGGTTCAGGATCTCCGGCGTGGTAGCGGGCTCTCCGGCGGAGGCGGCGGGATTAAAAGAGGGAGATGTAATTGTAAGGATAAATTCGTCGGCAATCGCCGGTCTGAAAGGCTTTTCCGATATCTTGAAAACACTAAAGCCCGGCGACAAAGTTTTGGTTACCTTTATGAGGGATGGGAAGGAATCGACTGTGGAGACCGGGGTAAAGACACGGTAATCTGGTTCCCCATGAAGAACCGGCAGGGCCTAATTTATACTTCTTTTTAAAATATGCATGACTTTTGCCGCTCTGTGGGCGGCCTTTTTTCTTGCCATTTCGAGCTTTTCTATAAACACATCCGGCTCAAAGTATCCTATCTTTCTGAATATTTCATTGCCTTCGGAATCAAGCACAATTACAGCGGGTTTTGCCGTTACGGAAAACCTCATAAATTGTTCTGCATCCGCGCCCGATTCATATTTAATCGGAATAAAATTTATTTTAATATAGTCTTGAACGCCCTGAGTGAGCAGCGTGCAATTTTTCATTTTAATGCAGGCCTCGCACGCCGCGCCGAAAAAAGCGACAAGCACCAGCTTGTTTTCCTTTCGCGACAGATTCAAGGCATTTTTGAGACTTTTCTCCCAGTCAATATCGTCCGCCATAATATATTTACCTTTTCGATGGTCATGGCTTTCAAAATTCCTTTGTTTTTATTTCCTCCTTCAAGGAGGCGTGAACAATATAAGTATAGCACAGAGAAAGGTCGCCTTTCGTCCGCGCTGCTATTGAAGCTTTTGCGTTCTATCCTATTGATAAATCCTCAATGGTTTCAACTTTCAGAGAAAGTGTCGGACCTGCAGAAAGTGTGAATTGAATTTCGGTGTAAGGATAATTCCGATTTGAAAGTGGACAATAAGAGATGAATCAGGACAGTTCACCGTTTCGCTGCAAGTTCTTCAGGCAGGTTAATGATCATTTTTTTGCAGCCTCCTTTGCAAGAAATAATCATTATATGGTTGATCTTTAATAGGCGCCGGTTTCCCTCGCCTTTATCACTCGACCTTCTTTTCGCGCAGGCCGACATCGATACCGGCGATCAACTGCTCGCGGATGAAATCCCGCAGAAAACTCCGGTCCTCTTCGGCAATATCCACGAACTTGAGCCCCATCCCGGGCTCCCTGAACTCCCCCGCGCCCAAAGCAATGCTGTAGAGCACGACCGCTTTCGCCCTGATCTCCCGGTCGTTGATGAACATGCTGACGGGAATAATCTCGTCCTTTGAACGTGGCGAAAGCGTCCGCAAATAGAGTCCTCCCTCGGAGAGCGTTGTGGCATAATCAGTCCTCTCCGCCGGACGGCCTGCGCTCCCGTCGCCCGCGATAGCCTTGACGGACGTCTTGATCCGGACGTACTGCCGGGGCACGGACTCGGTCAGGTCCTGGACAGTCCAGAACAGGCAGGCGGGCTCCACAGGCTTGCTCAGGCAGGCAACGCAGCCCGCTGTAAGGCAAGCGGACCTGACTTCCCCATCCTCTACCGACGTGAGCACGATCACCGGGACGTCCCTGGTGCGGGGACCGTTTTTTATCTTCCTGATAAAATCGATGCCGTTCGCATGGGCGAAGGTGATCCCGGTAAGGACCAGGGTCGGCACCGTGCGCTGCATGATCCGCAAGGCGTCATCAGGGGACGCCGCGCTCAGCACCGAGTAGTGCATCCGCTTCATCAGGACCCCGTGATAATAGAGTATGATCGGGCTGCTGTCCACGATCAGCACCGTCCTTTTCTGCCTTGATTGCATGATCTGCCCCTTTCTGCAAGAAAGCGCGAGGAAAACATCCTCCATTCGTTAGTATTAAGAAAAAGGGATCTTCAGACTTTCCTATGGGTAGCTAAGAAGCATAAATGTGAGTCTTAGGCCCACTTGAAGCTGCTTTTATCGTTTTATTGTTCTTTGATAACTTGACACGTTTCGGTGCAAAGGGTATCGTCTTGTCTCATGAAGAAGACCACCCTTAGCGCTCTCTACAGCTTTCCGGGATTTCGAGCCCAGGCTCGGTTAAAGGATGATCCGGACGACCCCGGTGGCCGCACTATCATCCTTCGACGACGGCAAAAAAAACTGCCTGTTCCTGCGGCCGTAGTCAGCGAGGCTTCTATGATCGCATCACGCATCGGGTCAGGGACCTCGACTCCGGCGGCATTCGCATCCATCTGGAGTTTGAATATCGCCGCATGTTCTGTCGGAGGTGCCAAGCCGTGAAGCGCGAGACTCTTGCTTGGCTTGCATCATCCAAGAGATTTACCGGACGGTTCGAACAGGCCATCGGGCGTCAGTGCCGAGAGATGTCGATATCCCGAGTGGCTGAAATGAACCGCTTAAGCTGGGACCAGGTCCAGCGCATCGAGAAAAACTACATGCGCGATCTCTTGGCGAAGCACCCACCGTCCAAGAACCTTCGGGTAATCGGCATCGACGAAGTTTCGATCCGGAAGGGCCATACCTATGCAATCGTTGTTGCCGATCTGGATCAGCACCGCCCGATCTGGCTTGGCGGTAACGGCCGCAAGGAAGAAGATTTGGACCTCTTCTTCAATGAAATCGGGACGGATACAGCTAAAGGTATCAAGCTGGCAGTCATGGATATGTGGAAGCCCTTCAGGAATGCTACGAAGCACCACGCACCGGACGCTCAGCTCGTCTTTGATAAGTTCCATGTCCTTCGGCATCTGTCGTTCGCCTTGGACGAGGTTAGACGGAGCGAATATAAACGTGTCAATGACAAAGAACGACGGTTCATCAAGGGCCAGCGGTATACGCTGCTGTCCAGTCGGGCCAACCTGGATATCGAAAGTCGGCACGCTTTGAACATGTTACTCAAAGCCAACAGCCGCCTTCATAAGGCTTATCTTCTCAAAGAATCTTTTGGCCAACTGTGGTCATACAGCAATCCGGCCTGGGCGCGAAAGTTCTTTGAGAACTGGAAAGCGCAGCTTCGCTGGAGCCGCTTGGAACCGTTTCAGAAGTTTGCTTCAATAATCGAACGTCACTGGGATGGCATAGTCAGCTACTGTCATCCCGACAACAAAGTATCCCTCGGATTCATGGAGGGATTAAATAACAAGATCCGGGTGATTCAACGTCGGGCTTATGGCATCAAAGACAAAGAGTATCTTCGACTGAAGGTACTCACGTCTTTTCTTCCAGATGCTAAAAATGACCCACACTAAACCCGGAAGACCCAGAAAAAGCATAGCAGGCGGGCAGGCATTGTCAAGGGGGGATGAAGCCTGAGACAACTCGCACGTACGGCCTTATGCGGATATTCGTACTATCATGCGCCGGACGAGTCCCGCTCCCGGCACCAGCGACCAGATCGCGGACGAAACAGGCCTGGTGAGATACGCCATGAGGTGCTTTCTCTCCACGGCCTTTTTGAGCGTCACCACCCAGCGCCCCGAAAAGACCCGGTCTTCCAGGGTGAAGATCCCCATGTCCCCGCCGAGGGAGATGAGCTGGGGCCTGGTCCTGGGTTTGTACGCAACCTTTTCACTGCCGCTGATGTCCGCTGCGATATTGAGAGCGGCCACGCGGGCCTGGTCCTGGGCGTGATAGGCGAGCCGCTGGAGCGCAAGCGGGCCGTCGCCGGTGGAGATGCTGACCGCGTCCCCGATCCCGTAGATCCGTTCGTCCTCCGGAGCGTGGAGCAGGCCCGTTACCGTGAGCCATCCCCCGGGGTCTTTTAAGAGCGGCAGGTCGCGAATAAGTTTCGAAGGCCGGATGCCGCCCGTCCAGATGAGGATCGATGCCTCGCGTTTCTGTCCCGAGCCGAGCACGACCTCGTCTTTTCCGACCTCGGATATACGGTCGCCGGCGATCAACGATACGCCCCGCCCTCGCAAATACTCTTCGACGATATCCTGGACCTTCCCCGGGAAATTGGGGAGCAGCCGCGTTTTTCCCTCGATCATGTCGATCGCGATCCGGCCTGATTTCAGGTCCTCTTCCCGCCCCTCACCTCGTATCAGATCGAGCACCTCTCCGATGACTTCAACCCCTTCGGTGCCTGCTCCGGCCAGGGCGATGCGGCACGTCGCCTCCCCGGTGAGCGTTTGCACGAGTTTCTCCCGGATGCGGTCGGCATCCTCGGGCGTGCGAAAGCGGTAGGAAAACTCCTCCGCGCCGGGGATGCCGAAGTAATTATTTTCCGCGCCGCTGGATATGACGAGATAATCGTAGGCGAGCGTCCTGCCGCCGGTCGTCACTTCCCGCTTTTCCGTGTTCACCGAATGCGCCTCGTCCAGCACGAACACCATGCCCGCTGCTCCGAGCACGACCTTGAGGGGGATCCGGATGCTATCAGCGCTCACTTTGCCTGATACGATCAAGTGGATCGAAGGGATAAAGGCATGATAGGCGCTCCGGCCGATGAGGGTGATCTCAAAAGGCCGTTTGAGGAGCCCCTTGAGGGAGAATGCCGCTTCGAGACCGCCGAAACCGCCGCCGATGATTACGATGCGAGTGGTCAAGATCGCCCCCGGTATCACGAATGGAGATACTGGTACTAATACAAACGAAGTAAATATTGTTGCATCTCAGGAACGGCCCCCCTCACACCTTGCTCTCGCGAGAACGCGGGTGCAAGGCCCAACCCTCTCCCCTCTGGGGAGAGGACAAAGGTGGGCAAAGCAGTAATGAATTTAAATGCGTTTGTATTAATATTATAGCCGATGAGAGCTTCGGTTTCAGAAGGGACAGCGGAAAAGCAATGGCGGGTCTTGCAGCTGGGTCTTGTTTCGCGGCTAT
>Ga0210377_10005857_pt1 | contig 10040 bp, 8 predicted proteins | sample PLM4_65_b1redo_FD_155480 | JGI IMG/M metagenome (GOLD analysis project Ga0210377, IMG submission 155480) | Groundwater sediment microbial communities from an aquifer in East River, Colorado, USA - PLM4_65_b1 redo | ecosystem: Environmental > Terrestrial > Soil > Riparian zone | place: USA: East...
AGGTGTAGGTGCTCCCGACAGGAGGGAGAATGCCGTCGTTCCGATCAACACCCAGGTGTTCAGGGTCGTGGCGCTGGGCAGGTTCGTCACGAACGTGAACGTGTTCGCTCCGGCCGTGATCGTCCATGGTCCGAGACCATCCTCGCCGTTCGCCGGGCAGAACAGCTCGACGAACTGAACCGTACCGCTCGAGTTGGAGAAGATCTCGGTGAAGTCCCAGCTGTGGTGTCCTGCGCGGGCCGAACCCGCCAGCGACAACACCGCCGCCGCCACTGCAATCGACATCCAGCGCGCATTCGACGAGGACATGGCCACACCTCCGTAGGAAACCCGAAGACCCCCCCCAGCATACGCGGACGGCGACGGGATGGGTCGAAAATCCGAGCTCCCCTGGGGGCGGCTGGCAGCGCACGGCAGCGCGGTCCGCGAGCGCGCGTGCAATGTCTCGAGGTGCGCGCGCACGCGGGGCCACTCCGGCGCGACGACGTTGAAGTCGCCTTCGAGAACCGCCGGTCGCAGATCCGTCTTCCCTCTGCTCGCGCGCGCGCCGCTATGTTGACGTGGCTCATGGAAGCGCGCCTCTACGCCCCCGCAACGCAGCGAAACCGCGAGCCGATCCTCGCCGTCTTGCGGCGCGTGCTGCCGCCGACCGGCGCGGTGCTGGAGATCGCGAGCGGCACCGGCGAGCACGCGGTCTGGCTCGCGGCGCAGCTTCCGGGTCTCGTCTTCCAGCCGAGCGATCCGCAGCCTGCGCAGCGCGCGAGCAGCGCGGCGTGGATCGCAGCTTCCGGCCTCGACAATCTTCGCGCCCCGCTCGCGCTCGATGCGACGACCGCCGACTGGGAGGCGAGCGCCGGCATTCCGGGCGGCCTCGCGGCGATCCTGTGCATCAACATGATCCACATCGCTCCGTGGAGCGCGGCGCTCGGTCTCGTGCGCGGCGCGGGGGCAACGCTCGCCGCGGGCAGCGTGCTCTATCTGTATGGCCCCTATCAGCGCGGCGGGCGGCACACCGCAGCGAGCAACGAGGCGTTCGATCGCAGCCTGCGCGCGCAGAATCCGAAGTGGGGTGTGCGCGATCTCGAGACGCTCGCGGCGGCGGCGGACGCTTCAGGCTTTGCGCTCGAGGAGGTCGTCGAGATGCCGGCGAACAATCTGTCCGTGATCCTGCGGCGGCGCGCCGCGGCTTGACCAGCGAATCGGCCGCGCGCCCGGATCACTCCGCCGGGGCGAGCCGGAGCACCGTGGGCTCGCGCATGCGCAGCGCGCTCATCAGCCGCTGCAGGGTGCCGTACTTGGCCTTGAACGCCGCTTCGACGCGCGCCGTCGTGGCGGCGTCGTCGACCTCGCTCGCGCGCACGTCGCGCTCGTGCTCGCCCACGCGCAGCCGGACCGGCGAACCGCGCCGGATGTTCGCCAGCCAGGCGGAATCGTTCGTTCGGACGTAGCCGGCGTCTTCGAGCACCACGATCCATACGGAGGTCTCGCGCGGCTCGCCGTCCCCGTCCGTCGTCACGAGCTCGACGACGGACTCCTCGCGCGCGGGCGCCCAATCGAAGTCTGCGGCGCTGGCTCCGCTTGCGACGAGAGCGAGCGCGGCAACGAGCAGTCTACGCATGGCCGGCACGTCAGGCGTCACGAGAGGAAGCCGAGCACGGCGGCGGCCACCGCGTCGGGCTGGTCGAGCTCGGCCAGGTGGCCCGCGTCCGCGATCTCGCGCACCTCGACCCAGCCGCCCAGCGCGGAGGCAATTCGCTTGGCGTAGCTCGGCGGGACGATGCGGTCCTCGGCGCCCCAGAGCACGAGCGTCGGCGCCTGGATGCGGTGCAGGCGTTTGCGCAGACCGAGGTCTCCGGTCGGCCAGAGCAGCCGCGCCGCCGCCTCGCTCGCGCGCGCGAGCAGGATCGACCATTCGGCCGCGTCCTCGCCCGCGGGCGGCGCGAGGAAGGCGGCGAGCTCCGCGGGGTGCGTCGAGAGCAGCCCGGGCAGCTCGTCGGGCCGCGTGGCCCAGAGGTCCTTCACCGGCTCGCGCTCGTCGAAGAGCCCGAACGGAGCGATCAGCACCAGCCGCCGGATCGTCGCGCGCGAGAACGCCGCGACCTCGGCGGCGAGCGTGGCACCGACCGACGCGCCGATCAGATCCGCGCCGACGAGCCCGCTCGCCTCGAGCAGATCGAGCGTTGCCGTCACCCAATCGGGGAGGTCGTCGAGCTCGTCGAAGCCCGTCGCGCCGGGAAAGCCCGGGAGCGAGGGCGCGATCACGCGGCGGTGCTCCGCGAGGCGATCGAGAAGGGCCGGCCAGCGCGGGAGGCCGCGCAGGCCGCCCAGGAAGCCGAGGGGCTCGCCCTCGCCCTGCTCCCAGACACGGCAGCGCCGCCCATTCACTTGAACGTGTCGCTCGGCGGGCAGGCTCACGCGCGGACCTCGCGCGGCCGCGCTGCTTCCGCAGCGGGCAGTCCTTGCGGCCACCAGCGGTCCTCCCACTCGTCGTCGAACAGATCCGCGAGCTGGGGCAGCACGCGCTTCGCGAAGAGCTCCGTGTTGTACTGGGTGAGCTGGTGATTCATGTTGCCGAACTGGAGCAGCAGCATCAGGTGGCCGACGTTCAGGTTCACGGCCAGCTCGCGCAGCTTCTCGGCCACCTCGTCGGGAGAGCCGACGATCACGTAGCCCTCGTCGACGATCGCCTCGAAGCCCGTCGCCTGCCCGCCCGCTCCGCCGCCCGCTCCGCCGCGAGAACGCGCCGCCGCGTCGGCGACGGCCGAGCGCACGCGCGCGCGTTGCGTCGCCTCGCTCGAGTAGCCGGGCGCCAGCACGTAGCGCGGGTCGAGGTGGAGGCAGCGGCCGTAGAAATACTCCGCGGGCTCGCGGTAGAGCGCGAGCGCCTCCTCGCGCGTCTCGGCGACGCCCACGAACTGTAGGAAGCCGGCGCGGTAGGGGTTCGGATCCTTGCCCAGCCGCTTCATCTCGTCCCAGAAGCCCTGCATCGTGGCTTCGCCGTTCTTGTAGCCGAAATAGGAAAGGTAGGAGTAGACGTAGTCACGCTCGGCGCACCAATGCCAGGTCTCGACCGAGCCACCGCCGGGGATCCACACCGGTGGGTGTGGCTTTTGCAGCGGACGCGGCCACACGTTCACGTAGCGCAGCTTGTGGAAGCGGCCGTTCCAGGTGAAGGGATCCGGATCCTGCCAGGCCCGCATGATCAGATCGTGCGCCTCGTGGTAGCGCTGGCGGAGCTGGCTCGGGTTCTGGCTGTAGGCGAAGCAGGTGTCCATCGGGGTGCCGACGGGGAAACCTGCGACGAGTCGACCGCCGGAGATGCAGTCGATCATCGCCATCTCCTCGGCGACGCGCGTCGGCGGGTTGTAGAGCGCGAGCGAGTTACCCATCACGACGATCGCCGCATCGCGCGTGCGCCGCGCAAGGCTCGCCGCGATCAGATTCGGCGAGGGCATCAGGCCGTAGGCGTTCGAGTGGTGCTCGTTCACGCAGATCCCATGGAAGCCGACCTCGGCGGCGTGCTCGAGCTCGTCCATGAACTCGTTGTAGAGCACGTGCGCCTTGCGCGGATCGAAGAGCCGCGAGTCGATGTCGACCCAGACGGAGGGGTGCTTCTGCTTGAAGTCCTCCGGGAGGTCCGTGTAGGGCATCAGGTGGAACCACAGGAGCTTCACCGACGGGCCTCCTCGACGGGGACTTTCCCATCCTGGGCTAGCGGATGATCGGGGTCAAGCGACGCGAAGCCCGTCCTCGCGTATGCTCGGCGCCCCGGAGCCGATGATGGCGCTACCGCCGAAGCACTGTCCCGAATGCGGCGAAGAATACGTGCACACCGTGTCGGTCTGCGCGGAGTGCGGCGTCGCGCTCGTGCTCGCTGGTGAGCCGGTCGTCGTCCACGAGCTGCCGCCCGCATCGGCGCTGCGACGCGTGCGCACGGCGACAATGTCCTGGGCGCGCGGCTTCTCGGCGCGGCTCGCGAATGCAGGTATCGCGCACCGGGTCGAGCTCGAGCCCGATCCCGATGGCAGCGCCGTGGCGACCCGCGGCGAACGACTCTGCAGCGTGTTCGTGCGCGAGGAAGACGTCGCGGACGCGGTGCGGCTCGACGCCGAGCATCTGCGTTCGCAGATCCCCGACGTGCCCGAGGACTTCGATCTCGCGGCGCCGGGCGAGGACCGCTGCCCGGCCTGCGGGGAGCCGGCCGACCTGGCGGCCGCCGAGTGCGCGGGCTGCGGGCTCGCGTTCCGTGACGCGGAGTAGGGCGGCAGCCGGCTGCTCCGTATGACGTCGGGCGCGCGCGGACTGGCGGGGCTGGCTCACTCTCGCGGTCGTCGGGGTCTCGCTCTTCGCGATGGCGCGGGAGATCGCGCCGCCGCATCTCGTGCTGGTCGGCGCGCTGGCGGTGCTCGCGCAGGTCTGGCCGCTCTGATCCGCCGCCGTCGATCGCATCGTGAACAATATTGTGTCCGTCTGCGACGCAAGACCCGGCGTCTCGACGTCGCTGGATCTGCCGATGATCACCGGCGCCAGGCAGCTGCGTCAGCGGCCGGGGCACGGGTGGGAACGGGCCCACCACCCAGGTCCCGGAAACCACGAGGGCGCGCTCGGGAAACGGCCTCCGAACTTTTTCGAGGGCATGCCTCCCGCGGGCCGAGATCGGCCCAACGCCAGATCGTCGGCGTCCCTTCCCGCTTCGCTCCAGCTACGAGCGTCCGCGCGGGATCTCGGTCACGCCCCCGGGGACTGAATGCAAAATCCGTCGCACACGCTTGGCGCTCCCGCGAGCAGTCGGTAATCTCGGGCCGCCCGGATTCTGGCTCGAATTGTCCCGGCCCCCCAGGAGCCGCCCCTGAAGCCTTTCGTACTTCTGCGGCACGGCGAGAGCACCTGGAATCGGGACCATCGGTTCACGGGTTGGACCGACGTCCCGCTGACCCCTCGTGGCGAGTTCCAGGCGCACCGGGCCGGCGAGCTACTGAGAGCGGACGGCTTCCGCCCGGATCTGTGCTTCACCTCGGTGCTGCGGCGCGGGATCGACACGCTCCGGATCACGCTGCGCGCGATGGGGCTCGCGTCGGTTCCCATCGTCGAATCCTGGCATCTGAACGAGCGCCACTTCGGCGCGCTCCAGGGTCTGAAGCGCCTCGAGGCGTTCTGGCGCTTCGGTCCGAGACGGGTCTGGGCGTGCCAGCACCGCTACGCCGTCGCGCCGCCGTCGCTCGCGCCGAGCGATCCGAGACACCCCTCTCGCGACACCCGCTACGCGGAGCTCGACGCGAACGAGATCCCGGCCGCCGAGAGCCTGCGCGACACCGTCGAGAGGATTCGCCCGTTCTGGGTGACGAGCCTCGTGCCCGAGCTGCGCAAGGGGCACAGCGTGCTCGTGGTGGCCCACAAGAACTCGCTGCGTGCGCTCGTGCGTCTGCTCGACGCGGTGAGCGACGAGGACGTGCCGCGTCTCGCGATCCGGACGGGGCGGCCGCTCTTCTTCGCGCTCGATCGTGGGCTCTCCGTCGTCGAGCGCCGTTATCTCGACGACCCGGCGATGCGCTCCCGACTCGGCCCGGCGGCCCCGCGCCCGGCGCCGCTTCGGGACGCGTAGGCCCATCCGAGCATGCGGCGGGGCCTCCGGCGTCGCTCGGCAGCGTATGCGCGGCAGGGCACCCGCGCGCGCGCGGAGCGGATCGCGCTGCCTGCGCTCGCCGCGCGCGCCGGCGACCTGCGCCCGCCCGTGCGCATCTTCGTGGGAACCGAGAGCGGCCAGCATCGCGCCGAACGCGTGTTCGTCTGGTCGATCGAGCAGCTGCGCGACCCCTCGCGCGCGTACGAGATCCACCTGATGCGCGATCTCGCGGGCTTCGACCGCAGGCGCTGGCTCACGGGCTTCACCAACTACCGCTTCGCGATTCCCGAGCTCGCGGCAGCCTGCGGCCGCGCGATCTACAACGACGTCGACCAGATCTACCTCGCAGATCCTGCGGCGCTTTTCGACCTCGAGATGGGCGGCCATGGCTACCTCTCGATCCGCGAGTCCGACACCTCGGTGATGCTGATCGACTGCGCCCGCATGGCGAGCGTCTGGACGCCCGAGGTCGTGCGAGCCAGCCGTCGCAAGGCGATCGAGGAGCGCTCGGCGCCGCAGCATTGGGGGCCGCTCGCGCCCGAGTGGAACGCGCGCGACGAGGAGTACGTGCCGGGACGCACGTGCGTGTTGCACTTCACGACGATCCACACCCAGCCGTGGCAGCCCTTCCCCGAGCGCTTCGTCTATCAGCGCAATCCCGTCGGCGAGGTCTGGCTCGAGCGCGAGCGCTCCGCCAACCAGGCCGGCTACCAGATCTTCGCTGCGGAGCAGCCGAGCGCCGGGTGGCTCGAGCTGCTCGCGCGGCTGGCTGGGGCGCCGGCCGCAGCGATGCCCTGGCTGCCGGACGTGGGCGAAGCGCTCGCCGAAGCCGATGCGCACACCGTGCTCGAGATCTCGCTGGGGAGCGCTTCGCACGCGCAGGGCGCGCCGCGCACGCGGGTCGACGCGGCCGGCCGCGGCACGACCGTCTGGGATCTCGCGCTCCCGGCGCTGGCGAAGCCGCCGGCCGAGGCCTTCGACGCTGTCGTGTGTCCTGATGCGCTCGACCGCGTTCCGGACGAGGACGCAGGCTGGTTCGTGGCCGAGCTGTTCCGTCACGCGCAGCGGCTGGTCGTGGCCGGCGCCAGCGCGGACCCGGCGCCGGTGCGGCTCGCCGACGGGAGCTTCCTCGCGCCGCCGCGGCGCGGCGAGGCCTTCTGGCTCAGCCACTTCGAGACCGCCGCCTCCGCCCATCCCCACCTGCGCTGGCGGCTCGTGCTGAAGACCCCGCGCGCCTTCGGGCGGGAAGAAATCTGGTTGCGGGAGGGCGGACCGCGGGCGGACGGCCCTCCCCGCGTGTGGGTGCTGACGGACGACAAGGCGGGTCACACGACACAATCGATCGGGTTCGCCGAAGCGCTCGGCTGGCCCTTTGCGCGCAAGCCGCTGCGCTTCACGCCGCTCAACCGGCTCTCGAATCACCTGCTCGACGGAACCCGCCTCGGCCTCCACCCGAAGAGCGCAGCGCAGCTCGCGCCGCCCTGGCCCGATCTCGTGATCGCGACGGGGCGGCGCACGGCGCCCGTGGCGCGCTGGATCGGGAGGCGCAGTCGGGGGCGGAGCCGGCTCGTCCAGCTCGGGCGCAAGGGCGGCGACGTCGCCGACCGCTTCGACCTGGCCGTGACGTGCTCGCACTTTCGCCTGCCTCCGCACCCGCGGCGGGTCGAGACGCTGGTTCCGTTCAGCGCCGTGAGCTCGACGGGGCTCGCCGAGGCAGCCGAGCGTCACCGCGAGCTATGGCGCGACGCGTCGCGCCCGCGCGTGGTGCTCCTCGTGGGCGGCTCATCGGCGAGCCATCGGCTCGACGCGGAGACGGCGCGGCGCATCGGGCGCGAGGTGGCCGCATTCGCGCTCGCAGCGGGCGGCTCGGTCCTCGCGACCACGAGCCCGCGCACGGGCGCAGAGGAGACCGAGGCGCTCGCCGACGGCCTCGGCGCGTCCGCGGTCCTCCATCGCTGGCGGCGCGGCGAATCCGAGAATCCGTATGACGCCCTGCTCGGCGCTGCCGACGCGATCGTCGTGACCGGCGACAGCGAGTCGATGCTCGCCGAGGCCGTCGCGACACAGAAACCCGTCTACGTCGCACCGGTGCCCGAGCGCGTCGCGGGGCCTCGCCGGCGCTTCGCCGAGTGGGTGATGCAGCGGGCCGCGGCGCGCCCGCGCAAGCAGAGCAAGGGGACGGTGCGCCCGCAGCAGGGGATCGAGTACCTGTGTGCGCGTCTCGTCGCGCTCGCGCTGGTGCGTCCGCCGCGCGACGTCTCGGAGCTGCACCGGGAGCTCGCGCGCCGGGGGCTGGCGCGGCCCCTGGGAGAGCCGCTCGATCTGACGCCGCCTCCGCCCCTGCGCGAATGGCAGGAGGTCGCGGCCCGCGTGCGGGGGCTCCTCGGCGTGGACCGCGCAGCGCTCGAGCCTCAGGGTCCGGACGGCCGGAATCGGAATTTGGCCTCGAGCCCGGCGGCGACCTTCGCATCGCGGCCGTAGATGTCCGGGCGCAGCTGTAGCGCACCGTTGCGATCGACCCAAGCGGTCCAGTAGGTGAGCAACACCGGAACGGGTCGCGCGAGCGTCACGCTCCGCGTCTTACCTTCCTCGACCGCGCGATCGAGCGCGGCGCGATCCCAGCCCTGCTGGCCCTCGAGCAGCAGCGTTGCGAGCTCGAACGGATTCTCGACGCGGATGCAGCCCGAGCTGAATGCGCGCTCGCTCTGGTCGAACAGCGCCTTGCTCGGCGTGTCGTGCAGATACACCATGTGCGGGTTCGGGAACATGAACTTCACCCGGCCGAGGACATTCTGGGGCCCGGGAGCCTGGCGCAGCATGTAGGGGAAGCGGCGCGGCGTGGCGTTCGCCCAGTCGATCGACGACGCCGGCACGGGATGCCCGCTGTGATCGATCACCTCGAGCCCCTTCTTCGCGAGCGTCGAGCGATCGCGGCGCTGATCGGGCAGGATGTCTTTCGCGAGGATCCCGGGCGGCACGGTCCAGGTCGGATTCAGGACCAGATAGGTCATCGTCGCACGGAAAATTGGCGTCGCACGATACGGCCTGCCGACCACCGCGCGCGCCGACCAGAAGAGCTTGCCGTCGCGCAGGTAGTAGACCTCGAAGCCCGCGACGTTCACGAGCACGAAAGTCGGGTCGAGCTCGTGCAGGAGCCAGCGCCCGCGCTCGAGGTTCACGCGGATCTTCTCGATCCGCTCGGCGATCGGCAGGTTCAGCGCGGCGAGCGTCGCCGGCCCGACCGCCCCGTCGGGATCGAGGCCGCGGCGAAGCTGGAACGCCTTCACCGCCGCCTCGACTGCGCCGTCGAACGCGGGCGAGTCGAGCGGCTCCTGGCCCGCGAGATCTCCATCGGCCGCGAGCCGCGCGCGCAGCGCCAGCACGCGGGGATCGCTCGAGCCCGGCTTCAGAGTCGGACCCGCTGGGATGGTGGCCGGGTCGCCCAGGGTCGCGAGCTCGCGCTGATGCGCGAGCTCGGCTTTCAGGCGTCGGTACAGCTCATTCTGCGGCTTCTCGTGCTCGATGCGCGCGTAGAGCTCGCCCGAATCGATGCTCTCCTGCAAGAAGAACGCCGGGTCTTCGAGATGGACCTTGCGCGCGAGATTCCAGTTCGGATCGAAGCTCTGCGGGTCGACCTTGCCGAACATCAGGTGATAGAGGAGGCGAATCAGCGCATCGCTCAGCAGCAGGTCGTAGTCGATCTGCGCATCGAGCGATGCACCGGGCGCCTCGGCGGTTGCGCGCGCGCGTTCCAGTGTCGAGAGCAGGTAGTCCTCGGGATCGAGCCCGTCCGCTGCGCTGTCGCGGATCGCGCGCAAAAGGTCTTCGCGCGCGGAGGGCGTCGTCCAGATCCGCGTGAAGGCGTGCCGCGCGTAGAGCTCCGGGACGAGTCGCTTCGACGCGATGGGGGCGCCGAGCACGCTGAACGCGGGGTCGTCCCGGATCTGCTCGGCGTGCGCGCGCAGGTGCTCGGCCTCGGGCCTGAGATCTTGTGCCTGCGCGGCGTGCGCGAGCAGCAAGCACAGCGCGAGCTCGATCAGGCGCACTGACTCGGATAGGCGCGTGGGCCGCATCGAAGCTCCCGGAATCGTTGGCGAGGTGGAACGTCGGATGGAAGCTCATTCCCTTGCTTTCGCGCTACCCGCGGCGGCCTTCCGACGCCCCGCCGCGCGCATGGGCTCGCAGAGCGCTTCGAGCACGCTGCGCCACGCGATCGCCATCGCCCGATCCCAGTCCGCGGCGAACATTTCTGCCAGGGCTGCCAGCATGCAGTCCACCCACCAGACGTACATCTCGTCGCGGACGCCGTACTCCTGGTGGCTCGCGCCCATGGCTTCGAGATTGCCGATGAGCCACGGCTCGCCTTCGATGTGCGCCAGCGCGCAGACGAGGGTCTCGCGGACCATCTCCTCCCGCT
>Ga0210377_10005858_pt1 | contig 10040 bp, 6 predicted proteins | sample PLM4_65_b1redo_FD_155480 | JGI IMG/M metagenome (GOLD analysis project Ga0210377, IMG submission 155480) | Groundwater sediment microbial communities from an aquifer in East River, Colorado, USA - PLM4_65_b1 redo | ecosystem: Environmental > Terrestrial > Soil > Riparian zone | place: USA: East...
CACGGGCTCGGTGGCGCTGTTGTCGTAGGTGGGCTGGAAGTCGACCGTGTCCTTCTCGATGTCTGCCATCATCGAGGCGCCCAGGCGGGTGAGCCGCGCCTCGGTGTAGCGCTGCGCGGCGGGGCGGTCTCCGTCCACGGAGCCGAAGTTGCCCTGGCCGTCCACCAGCCGGCCACGCATGTTCCAGTCCTGGGCCATGCGCACCAGGGTGTCGTAGATGGCGGCGTCGCCGTGGGGGTGATAGTTGCCCATCACCTCGCCCACGATCTTGGCGCATTTCCTGTACGGCCGCCCGGGCTGGAGGCCCATCTGCTGCATGCCGAAGAGCACGCGGCGGTTGGCGGGCTTGAGGCCGTCGCGCACGTCGGGCAGGGCGCGGCCGATGATCACGGACATGGCGTAGTCCATGTAGGACTGGCGCATCTCGTCCGCGATGTTCACGGGGATCTTCTGTGCGGCGATCGGGTCTTGATCCATGCTCTAGATGTCGAGGTTGCGGACGTTCAACGCGTTCTCTTCGATGAACAGCCGGCGCGGCTCCACGGCGTCGCCCATCAGGGTCGTGAAGATGTTCTCGGCCACCTCCTCGTCCTCCAGGCGCACCTGCAGCAGCCGGCGTGTGGCGGGGTCCATGGTGGACTCCCAGAGCTGCTCGGCGTTCATCTCGCCGAGGCCCTTGTAGCGCTGGACGGCGACGCCGCGCTGGCCTTCGGCGAGGAACAGGTTCAGCAGCGCCTCGCGGCTCGCGACGGGGGTCTCCCCGCCGTCCACCACCACCAGGGGCGGCTGGTCCAGCTCGCGGAAGTCCTCGTGGGCGGAGTACAGGGCCTTGTACTCGGGGGACGAGACCAGGGCCTCGCCCACCCGGGACTCGCGGGATTGGCCGTCCGTTCCCACCTGCAACACGATCTCGAACACGCCGTGCTCCTCGTCCTTCTCGAGGACCACGTCCGCCCCCGACGCGCGCAGGGGCTTGATCAGCTCCTGCAGGCGCGCCTTGTCGGCGAAGGCCTCGGCGTCCCGCACCTGCCCCTTGAACAGCAGCTCCAGCAGGGCGCGGGGGGTGCCCTTCTTCTCCACCAGGGCCAGCAGCTTGGAGTAGCCGACCATGCGGTCCAGCAGCCGGATCAGGCGCGGGCCCTCGATCTCGTGCCCCGAGGCGAGGCGGACCCGGCGCTTCTCCACCGCCCGCTCCATCAGGAAGGCGTTCATCTCGTGGTCGTCCTTCAGGTAGCGCTCGGACTTGCCGACCTTGGCCTTGTACAGGGGCGGCTGGGCGATGTAGAGGTGCCCGCGCTCGATGAGCTCCTTCATCTGCCGGTAGAAGAAGGTCAGGAGCAGCGTCCGGATGTGGCTGCCGTCCACGTCGGCGTCGCACATGATGATGATCCGGTGGTAGCGGAGCTTCGTCACGTCGAAGTCGTCGGCGCCCACCCCGGTTCCGAGAGCGGTGATGATGTTGCGGATCTCCTCGGAGGCCAGGGTCTTGTCGAGTCGGGCCTTCTCCACGTTCAGGATCTTGCCCCGCAGCGGCAGGATGGCCTGGAACTTCCGGTCGCGGCCCTGCTTGGCGGAGCCGCCCGCGGAGTCCCCCTCCACCAGGTACAGCTCGCACATCTCGGGGTTCCGCTCCTGGCACTCCGCGAGCTTCCCCGGCAGGCCCGCGCCGTCGAGGGCCCCCTTGCGGCGGGTCAGGTCGCGGGCCTTGCGGGCCGCCTCGCGCCCGCGGGCCGCGTCGATGAGCTTCTGGGCGATGCGCCGGGCCTCGGTGGGCCGCTCCTCGAGGAAGGCCCCCAGCTTCTCGTTGACCAGGCTCTCGACAATGCCCTTGACCTCCGAGTTGCCGAGCTTGCCCTTGGTCTGGCCCTCGAACTGCGGGTCCGGGACCTTCACCGAGACGACCGCCGTCAGGCCTTCCCGGGCGTCCTCGCCCTGGATCTCGCCGACGTCCTTCAGCAGGTTGTTGGCCTGGGCGTAGACGTTCACGCTCCGGGTCAGGGCGCCCTTGAAGCCGGTGAGGTGCGTGCCCCCGTCGTGGGTGTTGATGTTGTTGGCGAAGCTGTAGATGTTCTCCGCGTAGCCGTCGTTCCACTGCATCGCGATCTCGACCCCGACGCCTTCCCGCGTGCCCTCGATGAAGATGGGCGGCTTGTGGAGCACCTCCTTGTTGCGGTTCAGGTGCTCCACGTACGAGGCGATCCCGCCCTCGTACTGGAAGCGATGCTTCTTGCCGTCCCGCTCGTCCTCGAGGGTGATCACGATCCCCCGGTTCAGGAAGCTGAGCTCCCGCAGGCGCTGGGAGAGGGTGTCGAAGCTGAAGGTGGTGGTCTCGAAGATCGTGCTGTCGGGTCTGAAGGTCACGGTGGTGCCGCGGCGGTCGGTGACCCCCGTGTTCTCGATCTTCGTGACCGGCTTTCCGCGCTCGTAGGACTGGCGGTAGACCTTCTTGTCCCGCCGGATCTCCACCTCCAGCCGCTCCGAGAGCGCGTTCACCACGGAGACGCCGACGCCGTGGAGGCCGCCCGAGACCTTGTACGCCTTCTTGTCGAACTTCCCGCCGGCGTGGAGCTTCGTGAGCACGACCTCGGCCGCGTCCATCCCCGTGACGGTGGGGTGGGGGCCGACGGGGATGCCGCGGCCGTTGTCGACGACCGTCACCGAGTTGTCGATGTGGATGGCGACGTTGATCTCCGAGCAGTACCCGGCCAGCGCCTCGTCCACGGAGTTGTCCACCACCTCGTAGACGAGGTGGTGGAGCCCGGACTCCCCGGTGGAGCCGATGTACATCGCCGGCCGCACGCGAACCGCCTCCAGGCCCTCCAGGACCCGGATGGCCTCGGCGCCGTACTCGGCCGGGGGTGTGTCCAGCGTCTTTGCCTCGTCGCTCATGGCCCCCCTGGACGCGCCGTGGGGCCGCCGCTAGGCGGCCCGCACCTGCCCGTCGTGCACTTCGAAGACCTGTCCCATCTCCCGGAGGCTCTCCGCCCACGGCTCATGGGCGGTGGTGACCAGCGCCTGGCCCCGCTCCACGACGAAGCGGCATACCGCCGCGGCTCGTTCCTGGTCCAGCTCCGAGTCCAGGTCGTCGAGGAGCGCCACGGCGGCGTGGCCGCGCTCGGCGCCGTAGACCTCGAGGGTGGCCAGGGTCAGGGCCAGCAGCAGGCTGCGGGCCTGCCCCGAGGACACGCCCAGGGAGGCCTCCTCCCCCGCCACGGTGAGGCTGACGGCGTCGCGGTGCGGGCCCGCCAGGCTGCGACGGGCCTTGAGCTCCGCTCCGCGGCGCCCCGCGAGCTCACGGCGCAGGACCTCCCGCTCCTCGATCTCTGTGCGGGGCGCGGCTTGCCGCGGCAGCAGGACGTCGTAGGCCTCGCCGGCCGGCTTGAGCCCGCAGCGGAGCGCGGCCCGCAGCCTCTCGACGTAGACGGCGCGACGGTGCCGGAGGGCCCCCCCCACCTCGACCAGGCGCTCGTCCCAGGCGTCGAGATCGCGCCCCCGGCTCTCCAGCGCGGCGTTCCGCTGACGGACCACCCTCTCGGCGTCCCGCAGCAGCTGGCGATACGAGGGCCACAGCGCGGCGGCGCCTCGGTCCAGGAACTGCCTTCGCTCCTTCATGGGTCCCCGCACGATCCTCAGCCGGTCCGTCGAGTAGACGACCACGTCCAGGCGCCCCGTGAAGGCTCGGACGGGCACGTCGTGGCCGTCCACGCGCAGCCTGCGCCCGCCGGCCCCGATCTCCACCTCCAGCGTCGTCTCTCGACCCTCGACGACGCCGCGGCCCCAGGCCCGCAGCCTCTCGGTCCCGCGCCGAACCAGGGTCGCCGTGTCCTCGGTCCGGAAGGACCGTGCCCGAGAGAGCAGGGCCACGGCCTCCAGCAGGCTCGTCTTGCCCTGGGCGTTGCGGCCCACGAAGACATTGAGCCCCGGCACCAGCTCGACGCGGACCTCCCGCAGGTTGCGGAGGTCCCGGGCTTCCATGACGGCCATGCGCAAGAGATGGGCCTCCTAGAGCCGCATCGGCATCACGACGTACCGGTGCTCGGTCTCGGACTCGCCGTCGGGACGCAGGATGCCCTGGCTCTCGGCATCCTTCAGCTCGAGACGGACCTTGTCGCTGCCGGCCACGCCGAGGAACTCCAGGAGGTACTGGGCGTTGAATCCCACCTCGACCGGCTCTCCACCGTACTCGGCGGCCACCGTCTCCTCCGCCGTGCCCATCTCCGGCGAGGACGCGGCAAGGCTGATCTGCCCCGGTTTGAGGGCGATCTTGACGGCGCGGCTGCGCTCCGAGGCCAGCAGGCTCACGCGCCTGATGGCGGTCGTCAGCCCCTCCCGCTCCAGCACCACGGCCTTGTCGCCGGTCACGGCGATCACCTTCTCGAAGGCCGGGAACTGCCCCTCGATCATCTTCGAGGCGAGGACGCGTCCGCCCACGTCGAAGACGAGATGGTTCTCGACCTGCTGGAAGGTGGCCGTGTCCCCGAGCTCCAGCAGCCGCGCCAGCTCGTGGATGGCCTTCCTCGGCACCAGCACCCGGAGGGGCTCCGGGACCTTGACCCCCACCCGCCGCCGGGCATAGGAGAGACGGTGGCCGTCGGTGGCCACCATCCCCACCGCGTCCTTGTCGAGGGTGAGCAGGGCGCCGGCGAGGTAGTAGCGGCCGTCCTCGGCCGTGACCGCGAAGGCGGTGCGAGCGATCAGGTCCCGGAGCACGTCTCCGGGAATCTCCACCCCCTGGGCCCCCTTGCCTTCGGGCAGCACCGGGAAGTCCTCCCGGGGCAGCCCCGCCATCTTGAAGCTGGTCCGCTCGCATTCGATGGACGCCCAGGCGTCGGGCATGACCTTGATCCGCACCTCGCTCTCGGGAAGCGACCTTACGATCTCGTAGAGCTTCTTGGCGGCCAGGGTGATGGCCCCCGGGGACTTCACCTCGGCCGCGCAGCCGCACCGCAGCGAGACGTCGAGGTCGGTGGCCGCGATCCGGAGCTCTCCCCCCCGGGCTTCGGCCAGGACGTTCGAGAGGATCGGGATCGAGTTCTTGCGCTCCACGATCCCCTGGACGAGATGCAGCTCCCGCACGAGGTCGTTGCGTCGAACCGTCAGCTCCATGGTCTTCTATTCCTCAGGAGTATTCCGGGAGTAAGAACCTTCTCTTATGACGGAAGAAGGCTCTGCGGAAACCTGCATGCAGGGGGGAAGCCCTTGAGCGGCAGCCCTCTGGGCTGTGGAGCGAAGTGTGGATGAGGGAAGCCGATCTCCCCCCGGCGCGCGGATCGGGGGAATGCGCGCCCTCCCGCCGGCAAGGGAGGGGCCCGGGGTCGTGGAAAAGTGGGCGAAGTTCATCGAAACGCTTGCACAAAGCTGTTGATGAGCCTGTCGAACTCGGGATCGCGCTTCCGCATCGAGTCGATCTTCCGGACGGAGTGGATGACCGTGGAGTGGTGCTTGCCGCCGAAGCCCTTCCCGATCTGCGGGAGCGAGGCTTTGGTCAGGGCCTTGGTGAGATACATGGCGATCTGGCGCGGCTCGGCCACGGCCTTGGCGTTGTTCTTGGCCTTCATCTCCGTCAGCTTGACGTTGTAGTGGTCGGCAACGAACTTTTGGATCATCTCGATGGTGATCGGCTTGTCATCGGTGTGGAGCAGATCGTGGAGGACCTCCTCGGCCAGGGGCAGGTCGATCTCGCGGCCCGTGAGGCTGGAGTAGGCGATCAGCCGGATCATGCTTCCCTCCAGCTCGCGGATGTTGGTCTTGACCTTGCTCGCGATGAAGAGGGCGACGTTCTCGGGAATCTCCACCCGCTCGGCCTCGGCCTTCTTGTTCAGGATCGCCACCTTGGTCTCGAGGTCGGGGGCCTGGATGTCGGCGATCAGCCCCCACTCGAAGCGGCTGTGGAGCCGCTCTTCGAGGGTGGGGATCTGCCGGGGAGGACAGTCGCTGCTGATCACGATCTGCTTCTGGTCGTCGTGCAGCGCGTTGAAGATGTGGAAGAACTCCTCCTGTGTGCGGTCCTTGCCGGCGATGAACTGGATGTCGTCGACGAGCAGCACATCCACGTTCCGGTATTTCTGCCGGAAGGCCGGAAGCCGGTCGAAGCGGATGGCGTTGATCATCTCGTTGATGAAGCGATCGGAGGAGATGTAGCACAGGTTGAGGTGCCGGTTGCGCGCCTGGATGTAGTGCCCGATGGCGTGCATCAGATGGGTCTTGCCGAGGCCCACGCCGCCGTAGACGAAGAGCGGGTTGTAAGACTTGGAGGGGATCTCGGCCACCGCCCGCGCGGCCGCGTGGGCGAACTGGTTGGAGGAGCCGACGACGAAGCTCTCGAACGTGTACTTGGGGTTCAGGGACGTCACGCTGGTCGGCTCCGTCGGAGCGGGGTCGGGCCGGGGAGCCTCGGGCTCGCAGTCGAACTGGACCACGAGGCCGGCGTGGCCCAGGTCGTTCAGGGATTCGGAGATCACGCCCAGGTAGTTCTTGAGAAGCCACTCGCGGAACTGGGCGTTGGGCACCCGCACCCGCAGCACGTTGTCCTGCATCGCCACGAACGTCGTGGGCCGGAACCAGGTCGCAAAGCTATGCCGGTTGACCTTCTCCTCGATCCGCGTCAGCGCCGCATCCCAGACATTCACGAGAGGCTCGGCAGTAAATACAACAAAAAGAACGACTTACCAACAATTGGCCCCTGGTTCCCCCACCAGCCCGGTACCCGAGGCGTTTTTTGCACAGAGATTTCAACACCTGTGGAAAAGCGGCTCACGAGGAAGTCCGGTGGAGGCCGGGGCCGCACGACCCCGGCACGAGCAAAAGTAGCACGAGACCACTCCTGAAGACAAGGCATCCGGCGGCCCGCGGCGCCGCCCTGTTTGACAGTCCGACCGGGCCCGCGCTAGGCTTGGAGGTTGTCTGGAATGGAGGCGACCCATCGGGGGCGCCCGCCGGGCCAGGGGCAGCCAGCATGAAGCGGACTTTCCAGCCGAACAATCGCAAGCGAAAGAGGACTCATGGGTTCCTGGTTCGCATGAGAACCAAGGGGGGACGGCTGGTCCTGAAGCGGCGGCGTCAGAAGGGGCGCAAGCGCGTCGGCGCCTAGCGGGCCGGCGTTGGGGCGCCGCGGGCAGACCCTGCGGCCCCGCGAAAGGATCCACACGGCCTCCGACGTGCGCCGGGTTCTCCGCAAGGGCCTCCGGGTCGACGGACCCCTGCTGGTGATCGTCGCCCTCGAGAACGGCCGGGGACACGGTCGCCTGGGCTTGGCGGCCAGCCGGAAGGTGGGAACGGCCGTGGAGCGCAGCCGGGCCAAGCGGCTGCTCCGGGAGGCGTTCCGCCGCAGCAAGCACGAGGCCTCCCATTGGGACCTGCTACTGATCGCCAAGAGGGCGCTCGTCAGCCAGCGACTCGATGATGTCGAGCGGGAATACCGACGGGGTCTCGAGCGCCTGCGACGGCGCAGGCCGGCGTCTCCCTCAGCGCATCCTCCTGCTGGCCGTTGAGGCGTATCGGGTGACGCTCTCCCCACTCCTCGGCGGGCACTGTCGCTTCGAGCCGAGCTGCAGCCGCTACGCCGAGGAAGCCATTAGGCGCCACGGCGCCGCGCGAGGCGCGCGCCTCGCCCTCGGACGCATCCTGCGTTGCCACCCCTTCCGCCCCGGCGGGCACGATCCGGTGCCCTAGGCCTCCACCGATCCACTCCCGATGAGCCAATCTCCCATGGAAGAACGACGCCTCCTGCTCGCCGTCGCGCTGTCGCTGCTGGTCCTCACCGGCTACCGGCTGCTGGTCGCTCCCGAGCCCCGCCCGGCCGCTGCCCCGGCCCGGGCGACGGCGCCCGCCCCGCCCCCGGTCGCGGAGCCGTCCCCGGTCCCTGCGCCCTCGCCCACCCCCGGCGCTCCGCTGGCCGTCGAAGCCGACGAGCGTGAGCGGCGTGTCGAGGTCTTCGGCGCCGAGATGGACCTGGCCCTCACCAATCGCGGCGGCCGCCTCGTCTCCTGGAGGCTCCACCGCTTCAAGGACTCCCGGGGCCGTCCCGAGGAGATGGTGCAGGTGGCGACCGAGGGACCACGGCCGCTGGACGTGGAGACAGGGGATGCCGAAGTGGACCGCCGGCTGCGCGAGGGGCTCTATCGCGCGTCCGCCGACGTCCTGCGGGTCCCCGGGGCCGGGGAGGCGGAGCTGGAGCTCCGGTTCTCGGACGGCGAGGTCGCCGTGGAGAAGCGCCTGGTCTTCCCGGCGCAGGGAGGCCTGGTCCGGGTCTCGGCCTCCGTGCGGAGGGCGGGTCGCGAGCTGTCGAAGCGGATCCTCTGGGGTCCCGGGATCGGCAACCCCACCCCCGCCGAGATGGACGTCCAGGGTTACGTGGCGGCCCAGATCGTCGCTCTGGCCGGGGGACACGTGACCCGGGTGCCCACCTCCAAGCTGACCGAGCCACGGGCGCTGAGCGGCGTGACCTGGGTGGGGGTGGAGAGCCAGTACTTCGCCGCGCTGTTCGTCCCGCCCGAGGGCACCGGCAGCGCCGAGGTCCGCGCGGCGACGCTGCCCTCCCACGAGGATGGCAAGCCGCAGCTGGGGCCGGTGGCCGCCCTGGACCTCGGAACCTCCGCCGCCCCCGCGCTGCTCTACGTGGGGGCGAAGAGCCATCGGGAGCTGAGCCGCCTCGGCCATCAGCTCGCGCGGGCGGTGCCCGTGGGGGACTGGATCGGGCCCCTGGTCGTGCCCCTGATGCGCCTGCTCCAGTGGATCCACGGGCACGTGAGCAGCTACGGCTGGTCGATCGTGGTGCTCACGATCCTGATCAACCTGGCCCTGGGGCCGTTGCGCCACTACAGCATCGCCAACGGCCTGAAGATGGCCAAGCTCGCCCCCGAGATGAAGGTGATCCAGGACCGCTACCGCAAGGTCCCGGCCCTGGATCCCCGGCGCCAGGAGATGCAGAAGGAGGTGGCCGAGCTCTACGCCCGCCACGGGATGAGCATGGGGACGCAGATGGCCGTCGGCTGCTTCCCGATGCTGCTCACCATGCCCTTCCTGATCGCCCTCTACACCGTGCTGCAGGTCTCCGTGGAGCTGCGGGGGGCGCCGTTCCTGTGGATCCCGGACCTGTCCCACAAGGATCCCCTCTTCATCATGCCCCTGCTGATGGGCGCCTCCATGTTCGTGATGCAGAAGATGACCCCCACCACCATGGACCCGGGGCAGCAGCGGGTGATGATGATCATGCCCCTGATGTTCATGGTGATGTTCTTTGCGGCGCCCGCCGGGCTCAACATCTACTGGTTCGTCTCGAACCTGTGCTCGATCGTGCAGCAGGGCATCACGATGCGCATGCTGAGGCGGAACGAGGCCGCGCCGGCCAGGCCGAGGAAGGGCCGGTGAAGGATCAGCTGTTCTCGGGCCGCGACGTCGCCGAGGCCCTGGACGCGGCCGCCCGCGCCCTGGGCCTGCCCCGGGAGGCCCTGCGCTGGGTGGTGCTGGACGCCGGGGTCCCCGCGGCGGGCCGCGCCTCCGGGCGGCCGGCGCAGGTCGCGGTGCTGCTGGACCGTGGCGGCCCGGAGCGGGCGGCGCCGACCGCCCCCGAGCGGTCCCGGCCGGTCGCGCCGGCGGCCGAGCCCCTGGCCCGCCTGCGCGCCCTGATCCGCGCCGTGGCCGAGGCAGCCGACATCGACGTCGGGGCCGAGGTCGAGCGCGGGGAGAGCGCCGTTCGCGTGCGGCTGCTGGGGGAGGGGAGCAGCTTCTTCCTGGGCCAGGAGGGCGAGGTCCTGCGCGCGCTCCAGCACCTGCTCCAGCGGTCGCTGGGCCACGAGCTTCCGGGCCGGCTGCTCTTGGAGTGCGAGGGCTACCGGGAGGAGCGGGAGTCGGCCCTGCGGGCCCAGGCCGCCGAGATGGCGGAGGCCGTGCAGAGGGACGGGCGGCCTCGGGCTTTCGGCCCGCTGAACAGCTACGAGCGGCGCATCGTCCACGTGGCCCTGGCCGACGTCCCCGGCGTGCGCACCTTCAGCGTCGGGGAGGGCAGCGAGCGGCGCGTCACGGTCGCGCCGGCCGGCCCG
>Ga0210377_10005859_pt1 | contig 10038 bp, 10 predicted proteins | sample PLM4_65_b1redo_FD_155480 | JGI IMG/M metagenome (GOLD analysis project Ga0210377, IMG submission 155480) | Groundwater sediment microbial communities from an aquifer in East River, Colorado, USA - PLM4_65_b1 redo | ecosystem: Environmental > Terrestrial > Soil > Riparian zone | place: USA: East...
GACTCACCGAAGAGACCTTCGACAAGACCCTCCGGTCTTTTATCACCTCGGAACAGATCGACCTGGGCGGCGTCTCCTTCATCGACCCCTACGGCATGCTGGGGCTCCTCGAGATCGGCGAGCTCTGCCAGCTCGAAGACGTGAGAAAGACCGTCATCCTTCCGCGATCCGGCGAGGTACTCAAGTATCTCGACCGGATGGATTTTTTCAGCCATGCAAGGCGATATTTCTCTTTGGAACACCCGGCTGAGGACCTAGCCGGGAAATACCAACGCAGCGCGGATTCCGATGTCCTCCTCGAGATCACGCCGATCGAGAAGTCGAACGACATCCACTTCATCGTCGGGAAGGTGAGGGAGCGCGCGCAAGCCATCCTCGCGACCCACCTGCGCTACGACGAGCGGGCCATCAACGGTTTCATCGTGGCCCTGTCCGAGGTTTGCCAGAACATCATCGAGCACAGCGAGAACAAGGGGTTCGTGGGCATCCAGAAGTACCGGTACCAGAGCCTGAATAAAAATATCGTGAAGATCGCGGTCATGGACGTCGGCATCGGGTTCAGGAAGTCCCTTTCGGGAAGATTCAAGCTGCGGAGCGACCTCGACGCAATCGACAAGGCGCTTCTTCACGGCGCATCGCGCTATGAGGACGAGGGACGAGGCCACGGCCTGGCCGCGGTGCGCAGGTTCGTCACTCAATGGAACGGCAAGCTCTCCATCCGCTCTGGCACGGCCCGCCTTTCGATCCTCCCGAAATGGGCACGGGGCGCGGAACAGGAGCGGGGCATCATCTTGTTCCCCGGTGCTCAGATCAACATTATGTTGCCGGAAGTGTGATCTTTTCGCTTATCAAAAATGTCTTTTCGTCATTCCCGCGAAAGCGGGAATTCACCCCGCATTTTTTCCTGAAATTTCCCCTTGACAAAACTCTTAAAATATGGTTCAATTGATTCAATTGAATCAACCGCCGGTACGAACCAGGTGAAAAAATGACTACGAAAAAAATAAAACCAGGCGATGAACCAAAGGCCGGCTATATCCTCGACTATATCAGCGGCGAGCAGGTCAAGGCCACGCCCGAAGAAGTCGAAGCGGTCCAGGTATTCGCAAGGCGATTGGTCGAAGATTACGATTATCCAAAATCACATATTCAAACACGCCCACAACATCGAGTAAGGAAACATCCCTCTGATGAGGGCAAATCCTACCCTGTGGATATTGCCGTCTTCCGTTCGACCAAAAAAATCGAAGACGACTTGTTCATGGTCGTGGAGTGCAAAAAAAAGAACCGCAAAGACGGCGTCGCGCAACTCAAGCTTTACCTGGATATGTCTTCGGCAGAGGTGGGCGTCTGGTTCAACGGCGACGAGCACGAATATCTACGGAAGATACACCACAAAAACGGCTCGCGCACCTATATGCCGCTCCCTAATATTCCCCGCCGTGGTCAGCGCATTGAGGACATCGGCCTCTTCGCGCGCAAGGACCTCAAGAAGCCTTCCAATTTAAAGGCCGTCTTCCGCGACCTCCGCAATCATCTGGCAGGAATGACAACCGGCATCACCCGCGATGAGGCTTTGGCGCAGGAGATCATCAACATTTTGTTCTGTAAAATTCTCGACGAGCAGGAAACCGATCAGGATAAAACAGTGACGTTTCGCGCAGGGGTTGGAGAAAAGCCTGAGGCTGTTCAAGAGCGCATCCTCCAACTCTTTGAGCGCGTAAAGACGGCGACGTATGAAGATGTTTTTGATAAGAATGATACAATAAGCCTCGATGCTGATAGTCTCTGCTATGTGGTCGGTGAACTCCAGAACTACTGCGTCATGGATGCGGACCGCGATGCTATCGGCGATGCATTCGAAGTGTTCATCGGTCCGGCCTTGCGCGGGGCGGAGGGACAATTCTTCACACCGCGCAACGTGGTCAAGATGATGGTCGAAATACTCGATCCCAAGCCGGGAGAAAAAATCATCGATCCGGCCTGCGGCTCGGGCGGTTTTCTGATTGGCGCCTTGGAATATGTCTGGACTCAGCTCCGGACGCAGGCCAAGCGCAAAGGCTGGACGGAAAAGCAGCTTTTCAAGCGCGAGGTAGAGGTCGCCACTGATTGTTTCCGGGGCATAGACAAGGACTCGTTCCTTGCCAAGGTCTGCAAGGCGTACATGGCGCTCGTGGGAGACGGACGCGGCGGCGTGTTCTGCGCGAACTCTTTGAACAGGCCGGAAGACTGGCCGCATGGCTTGAGGGAAAGAGCGAGACTCGGTGTACTCGATATCGTGATGACCAATCCGCCTTTCGGCAACAAGATCGTCGTCAAGGGCGCGCCGGTCCTTTCCCAGTATGAGCTCGGTTATAAGTGGAAACGGGATAAAGGCAACGGCGTATTCGAGAAAACATCCGAAATTCATGAAGACCAGCCGCCCCAGTTGCTTTTTCTCGAACGCTGTCTCCAATTGCTGAAGCCGGGCGGCCGTATGGGAATCGTTCTGCCCGAGAGTATTCTCGGGAATCCGTCTTATGAACATGTAATTTCCTATCTTCTCGGAAACACGCGGTTGATGGCCGTCATCACGTTGCCGGAATCATTGTTCAAGACGAGCGGAAAAGGCGGCACGCATACAAAGGTTTGCGCCTTGCTCCTCACCAAAGAGAAACCAGCGGGACCATACGATATTTTCATGGCCGAGGCCAAATGGTGCGGCCATGATTCTCGCGGCAACCCGACCTTGCGGAAAAATGAGAAGGGTGAAATGGAACTGCTCGACGACGTCCCGCTTATTACTGAGCGTTACCAGAGCATTATGGTAGAGGGCGGAAAAGAGCGCGATCATCTTGGATACATTTTGCGGTCCGACAAGATCCAAAATCGTATTTTGGTGCCGAAATATTATAATCCGGAGATCGCGCGTGATTTGCGGCATCTCAAGAAGACACATACGTTGGTGACAATCGGCAGCCTTCTCGATGGGAGAAAAATATCTGTTGATACCGGCATTGAAATCGGAAAGATGGCCTACGGCACGGGAACTATTCCGTTCATCAGGACATCGGATTTTTCTAATTGGGAGATAAAGGCGGATTTCAAGCATGGCGTAAGTCAGGACATTTACGAAGAGTTCCAAGGGAAAATAGACGTCGAACCCGGTGACATTTTGATGGTTCGCGATGGCACCTATTTGATCGGTACAACGGCCATTGTCACGAAGAGTGATGTCCCCATGCTGTTCCAGAGCCATATCTACCGGATCAGAGTATTGGATAAGAGGGCCATCGAGCCCTGGCTTCTCTTTGCATGTTTGAATGCTCCGATCGTGAAACGTCAGATCAAGGCCAAGCAGTTTACTCAGGATATTATTGATACGCTCGGGAAACGCTTATTCGAAGTGGTCCTTCCGATACCAAAGAACCCCAAGATACGAAAAAAGATCGGAGACGAGACCCGGCGTGTGATCGAGACGCGCGTTAAGCTCCGAAATCGAGCCAGGGAGATCGCGTTTGAAGTCGAGGGGATTGAACGCGGTAAGGAAAAAGAGATAGAGGCCATAGAAGGGATTTAGCATGAGCATGTGCCGAAGGGCATATGTACTTTTATATGATAACAAGAGAGTAATAAAGGAGCAATGAAATGAACAGTATGCAATATGAAGAGTTATGTCGCTATTTTCTTACTCAGAAGGCTGGCGTTGATTATGATCAAATTTATTCTGAACGTATTCCAAATCCTAAAAGGAAGGATTTTCCGCAATATTACCATCAAATAGACTTATATTGGGAAACTAATGATGATTTGTGCCAATATCTGCACATAGCAAATGCAAAATGGCGTGGATCGGATAAGGTTGATCAAGGGGATGTGCTTTTGCTTCAGCAAGTTAAGCAGAAGGTTGCCGCACACAAAGCAATGATGATTACTAATTCAGAATTTACATCTGGAGCGGAAGCAGTAGCGAAAGATGAAGGAATTGCTTTGCACATTGTCAAACCTGTTTTTGAAGTATCTCTTTTGCCTGTTAAAGATCGCTCATTAATTAAGGCGAAGATCCAAGAGATTGCAAGCGTTAATCAAACAGTATATCAGCACATTATTATTCATAAGGCTTTTGATTTTTCTGTTACGAAGCCATCAGCGGCCACTACGTCTCAGATTCATCCAACATCTACAAAAATTGTAACTAATTATAGCACCAAGATCGTTGGGGGAACATCACACAAAGGAGGCGCTGGGGTAAATACGGGGCAAGGCACCTCGAATAGCGGATCGTTTAACAAAGGTGGGCACGGTGGCTTTCGTACCAAGTAATAGCCTGAGTATTTGGTGTAAAATCTGCTTAAGGCAAAGTTGGGAGGCAAAACATGGAAATGATTAGTGTCCATTCAAGTGCAATAAGGGCGGTTGGATATGATGAGCAATCCCAGCGAATGAAAATCACATTTACTGAAGGAAAAACATACGACTTTTGCAGAGTGCCTCCTCACGTATATAACGGTCTATTATCTGCTAGTTCAAAAGGCACTTATTACAATGACCACATTAGAGACAAGTATCAATGCTATTAGTCAGCGGCTATTCAATCTCTCAGGGCTGTATATGGGGTTGAATGGAATCTTTGAAGTAGAGCCTGGTAGATCGGTATGAATGAAATTAACCCGACGGTTCAATCGCGGTAATGCTGTTGGGCCACAAAAAGCGACGATCTACCAGCCTTAGAGATAGTGGGGGACCAAGCGTATCCATCGCTATAGCGCACGTAGCCATTAAAAAATGTGAGGAACCATGAGCATAAGATTTCGCAGTAATAAATATATCATCTCTATGATTTCATACCCGAAGGCATTGGGGCACTGGTTAGTGAAGCCGGAAGGGCGGCTATTTTTATTGTGTTTTGTTGTACTATTTGCATCAATGCTCACTTTCCGACTCGGAATAAATGAACAACATATAAAAATTATAGGGCTAATATTACAACTCATCGGGATAGGCTTAACTGTAAATGGTGCAGCATATGTTGTGCGGAGTTTACGACAGTGGATCAATGGTGTCCCAATCCCGACGACTAATCTCGGCTCCTCGAATATCGGCATGGGCAATGTCGTTCTCCCGGCGTCAACGATGGGCAAGGATGGCGCCACAGGCTTAAACTGGGCAAGTCCGAAGGACGAAACCCCTGACGCTCGTGTGGCGACCCTTGAGAGAAATCTTGAAACGCTCCATAAACAGGTTTACCCAATAGCAGCTCTTCTTTCCAAAGAAAAACGTGGACGCGAAGCCGCGTTGACCGAGGAAAGCTATGCGCGTCAAAATGCAGATATAGAAATTTTAAAAAAGATTGAAAAACATGGGACCGATGGATTGTATCGATCAGCAATGGGCATGTGGTGCATCTTCAATGGAGTTATCTTGTGCACGGTACCGGATTTGTTCAAGTGAGTTGGTAGGTTGGGCAATATGATTTACTTTGCTCAACGCAACAAAGAAGTGTGTGGGGCAAAATGCATTGTTCTGCTAACGAAGGATAGATCAAAAATGCTTCGGAAATCACTATCAATGGAGGAAGGCATGGTCGAAACGAAAATCCATTCTATGCGGCGAGGGAAATATCAATTTTCGAAAAGCCAGCCTTACCGTATTACCCCGAATCCCATGTATGCCGAGAGGAAGGTTCTCGATGCAACGCCGCAATTCATTCGCCGTTATGCATTGAATGGCGAACAAGCGCTGCTCGCAGTCCTACGGTATAACCGTCTTGTAGATACCTTCTTGGGTCTCACATGCTATTCGCTCCAAAGCAGCTTTCGGACTACTCTTCCCGGCATCGGACAGGTAGAGACGGACGAGATCTATATCGGGATTAATCTGGAGTGGCAGCCCTTTGTCATTCCGGTGCACGTACAGGGTAGAGGTAAAAAAATAGGGACAACGCAAATCGGGCAGGATATGGTGGTTTGCGAGGCCAAGTTCCCGGCGCTGTCTTGTCGACCAGTCGCAGCGCAGTTCATAGAAAATGACTTGATTGCGTTGTTTGAGTTTGTACAAAGCGAAGGTATGATTTCGATTAGAGAAGAAAGACATTACCGCATCGTTCCGAATGAAAAACTGAGCGACGAAGAGATCAAGGGGTATGGCAAGGGACAGTAGGCATTATTGAGTTGATAATGTATCGCAGAAATACAGGCAGATAAGAGAAGGTTATGGCTGTTAAAACGGAAGAGATGGTTAAGTACGACCTCTATAAACTTTTAAAAGAAGAACTCGGCAACGGGTCCAAGGACCTCGTGACGCGGCCGTCGGGGGAGAAGATACGGCAGCGGATCGAGCGCGACATGGAAAAGGAGCCGGACGGGTCCGTCATAGCGCTCGATTTCGCCAGGATCGGGATTATTGACTATTCCTGCGCCGACGAGATCATTGCAAAGCTCGTGTCGCGGCTGCTCTCCGGCGAATACGGCGATAAATACATTCTGCTCAGCGGCCTGAACGAGAACCAGAAGGAGAACATCGAGGTGGCCCTGGAGCGGAAAGATCTGGCAGTCGCCGCAGAGATGCGGGACGGAAACCGGGCGCTTGTCGGCAGCCTGAACAACTATCTCAAGGAGACGCTGGACTTCATCCGGAAGTTAGGTAGGTTGGACAAAACGCTTTACCTTGCCCAACATCGATAAGCATCATTGGGACAGTATCAAGAGAATGGAATTCGAGAGTAAAAGAAAAAATGTCCACCGAGGGTATTAGCGCAAATCGTTCGTTAGGCAAAGCAGAAAGGTGTACCATGCGAGAACAAACAGCAACCATAGCCATAGACGCAGTTGATCGAGAATTAGCTGATTATCTCCGAGGCTCATCAGTACGTCCGTTATTTATTTGCGGCAATGCGCTGGAAGTGCTTCGAGCCTTGCCTGCGGAATCAGTTGATTGCTGCATGACGAGTCCTCCTTATTGGGGACAGAGGCAGTACGCTGTCTCCGGTATCGGTCTTGAGGACGACTATAAGGATTACATCTCTCAGCTATCTGAGGTATTCGGCGAACTCAAACGTGTTCTGAAAAACACGGGGTCCTTCTGGCTGAACATCGGGGATACTTATCAAAACAAGCGGCTCTTGGGTATTCCTTGGAGGGTGGCCTTCGAACTGACCGACAAGCAAGGTTGGGTTCTCCGGAATGATGTGATATGGAACAAGATTAAGGGCGGGCCGGACAATGCTCTTGATAAACTGGGTAATGTCCATGAATATGTTTTTCATTTTGTCAAGTCGCCGAAAGGGTACTATTACGACGTTGACGCTATTCGATCAAACCCGAAAAAAAGCAAAGTAGTGAACGGCGCCATTGTATCAGCGACAGGCGTAAGCGGGGTGAGATACAAGCGGCAAATCGAGCTATCCAGTGCGTTGACGCCGCAGGAGAAGAAAAACGCGCTTCTTGCGCTGAATGCCCTGCTTAACGAAGTGAGAAATGGGAAGGTCGCGGATTTTCGGATGATCATCAGAGGACAACAGCGTACAACGCACTCGAATTCCGAAAAGGTGTCCGGGAGGGCCAGAGAACTATCCGAAAAGGGATTTTATTTTCTGCAGTATCATCCTAACGGCAGCAAACCGAGAGATGTATGGGACATCCTCCCAGAGGACACGCAGCAACGCGATGAACACTTTGCCGCTTATCCCGAGGACCTTTGCAAGATTCCCGTTCTGGCTACCTGCCCTGAGAACGGCGTCGTGTTTGATCCTTTTTGCGGGACCGGAACTACGATGCTCGCAGCGTTGCGACTCGGCAGAAAATCAATAGGCATCGACTTATCACAAGAGTACCTGCGCATTGCGGAGCGTAGATGTCACATCCTTTTATAGGAACAAAAATCGATGAATGAAAACAAAGTGCTTGAGTTATTCGGTTGCCCGACTAAGAAGATAAAAGGCGTTAAATGGGAGCAGATTATCAAGAGACAGTGGTGCCCATTCACTAACACGCGCTGCTTCAAGGTTCGCAAGAGCCAACCTAACATTTCTATTGGGACCTGCTCGGTTCGTTACGGACAAGATACGAAAGAAATTATTATTTGTCCAAACCGTCTGCTGGAACGTAAGCAGGTTTTTACGGACTGTGTTCATTTGCTTACACTGCACGAACCGGGCAACGAATTTCATGTAATCCCGGAAGTATCAATACCCGGCGGCAGCGTGGACTACTTCCTGATTTCCGCTAAAGCCGGCAAGGTAAAAGACTTCGTCGCAATAGAATTTCAAACCTTGGACACGACCGGGACAGTTTGGCCTGAGCGACAGCGGGTTCTCAAGGCCCTTGGATTGCCGATTCGTGCTGCCGACATAAAATCAACGAAGGGTTTCGGCATGAACTGGAAGATGACCGCAAAAACGATTCTCGTACAGCTTCACCACAAGATCCAGACCTTTGAACACCTCAACAAACATCTCGCTTTGGTCGTGCAAAATCATTTGCTCGATTATATGCGGGAAGAATTCGAGTTTGCTCACCTTGAAAGTGCGCGGGTGGGGGATGCAATGCACTTTCATTCTTACCGGCTTCACGAAGCGAATGCTTCGCTGCGGCTGGACTTGGAGTCGAGGGTCAGCACTGATGCGGATGGAATTGCTAAATGCCTGGGACTTCAGGCGGAAGCGAAGGTCGAACTGGAAGTGATAATTGCTGAGCTTGAGAGGAAGATGTCATCGAATACGATTCTCAGCTTGGGTCCTACACCAATCGCACCTATGGAACAGATGCCGACTGAATGAAAGCTCCTGTCATTCATGTCGAACAGAGGCACACAAAGGGGGAAGAAATGATCGAGACAAAAATCCATTCAATTGGGCGAGGGATGCATCAAATTACGAAAAGTCGGATTTATCGCATTACCCCGACGCCCATGCTCAGCAAGATAAAGATTTTGGATGCGACTCCGATATTCATACACAGCTATGCGTTGAATGAGGAACAAGTATTGCTCGCAATCATTCGATATAACAGACTCATAGATACATTTTTGGGCCTGACGTGCTATTCACTCCAAAGTAACTTTCGGACTACTCTTTCCGGCATGGGGCAGGCGGAAACGGACGAGATATATATCGGGAGTAATCAGGAGTGGCGGCCTTTTGTCATTCCCGTGCACGTGAAAGGGCGAGGTAGAAAAATAGGGACATCGCAGATCGAGCAGGATATGGCGGTTTGTAAGGCCAAGTTTCCGGCGCTCGTATGCAGGCCGGTTGCCGCTCAGTTTATAGAAAGTGACCTGATTGCATTGTTCGAATTTGTGCAAAGTGAAGGTATGATTTCGATCAAAGAAGAAAGACATTACCGCATCGTTCCGAATGAAAAGCTGAGTGATGAAGAGATCAAGGGGTATGGCAAGGGACAGTAGGCATTATTGAGTTGATAATGTATCGCAGGAATGCAGGCAGATAAGAGAAGGTCTATGGCTGTTAAAACGGAAGAGATGGTTAAGTACGACCTCTACAAACTTTTAAAAGAAGAACTCGGCAACGGGTCCAAGGATCTCGTGACGCGGCCGTCGGGGGAGACCATCCGGCGGCGGATCGAGCGGGACATCGAAAAGGAGCCGGAAGGAACAGTGATTGCGCTGGATTTTTCAAAGATCGGGATCATTGACTATTCCTGTGCCGACGAGATCATTGCAAAGCTCGTGTCGCGGCTCCTCTCCGGCGAGTATGGGGACAAGTATCTTCTTCTCACCGGCCTGAACGAGAACCAGGAGGAGAACATCGAGGTTGCGCTCGAACGCAAGGGCCTGGCAATCGTGGCTGAGCTGAGGGGCGGGCAAAGGATCGTCCTGGGGGAACTGAATAATTACCTCAAGGACACACTCGACTTCATCATGAAGAAAAAGAAGGCTTCGGCAAAGGAACTTTCGGACGCCAAAAAGATCGAAGCGAACACGAGCGGCACGCGGCTGTTGAATCTTCACAAAAAGCGGCTCGTTCGGAGGGCGGAAACGATCGGGGCCGAAGGAAAGGTGTGGCTGTACGAGCCGCTCTGAGGCCAAATTCAATTGACGCCG
>Ga0210377_10005860_pt1 | contig 10038 bp, 6 predicted proteins | sample PLM4_65_b1redo_FD_155480 | JGI IMG/M metagenome (GOLD analysis project Ga0210377, IMG submission 155480) | Groundwater sediment microbial communities from an aquifer in East River, Colorado, USA - PLM4_65_b1 redo | ecosystem: Environmental > Terrestrial > Soil > Riparian zone | place: USA: East...
CACGCAGCACATTGGCTCGTTGTGTTCCTTCCACCAGCACTTTTACGGTGCCGTCAGGCAATTTCAGCATCTGCAGGATGTTTGCCATGCTGCCTATGGCATAAAGATCGTCCGTGCCCGGCTCATCTTTTGCTGCAGACTTCTGCGCCACCAATACGATGCTTTTATCCGATTCCATCGCCGTTTCCAGGGCTTTGATGGATTTGGAGCGGCCGACAAACAACGGAATCACCATATGCGGAAACACCACTACGTCGCGCAACGGCAGTAGCGGGTGTAAATTGCTTATAGCAGGAATACTGGGGATATCTTGTTCTAACATGGCAATCACCTATTTGTTGATTGAAGGGTTAGATGGGGATAGCTTGAATAAATTCAAGCACCTCATCTGGACAAGATATAAAGAACGGGCGGAACCAACCTGAATCAGGCTGCCTTGTGAGCATCCGCGTAAATGACGATGGGTTTGATTTCATCGCCTGAAGCTGTTACGTCCAACACCACCTTGGTGACATTATCCATCGAGGGCAAGTCAAACATCACATCCAGCAATGCATGCTCGAGAATCGAGCGTAACCCGCGCGCGCCGGTCTTGCGCGCCAGGGCCTTGCGCGCAATGGTCAATAACACGCCCTCGCGGAATTCCAGAACGACGTTTTCCATCGCAAACAGTTTTTGGTATTGCTTGGTCAGTGCGTTCTTCGGTTCGGTCAGAATTTGTACCAAAGCGGCTTCATCCAATTCTTCCAGTGTCGCTACAACCGGTAAACGGCCGACAAATTCTGGTATCAGACCGAATTTGATCAGATCTTCCGGCTCCACCTCACGCAAGATCTCACCGGTTTTTTGTTTATCCTTGCTGTTGATGGTTGCGCTAAAGCCGATGCTGGCCTTCGAGGAACGGTTACGAATAATCTTCTCCAATCCGTCGAATGCACCGCCGCAGATGAACAGGATATTTGTGGTGTCGACCTGCAAGAATTCCGTATTCGGGTGCTTGCGTCCGCCCTGAGGGGGAATCGATGCCTTGGTGCCTTCTATCAGCTTGAGCAAAGCCTGTTGCACCCCTTCACCGGACACGTCGCGCGTGATGGAGGGGTTATCCGACTTGCGCGAGATTTTGTCGATCTCATCCACATACACGATACCGCGCTGTGCCTTCTCCACGTCATAGTCGCAGGTCTGCAACAACTTCTGGATGATGTTTTCGACATCCTCGCCGACATAACCGGCCTCGGTCAGCGTAGTTGCATCTGCCATCACGAAAGGCACATCCAGCAAACGCGCCAGGGTTTGCGCCAGCAGAGTCTTGCCGGAGCCGGTAGGGCCGACCAGCAGGATGTTGCTCTTGGACAATTCCACGCCGTCCTTGTCATCGCTCTTCAAGCGCTTGTAGTGGTTGTACACCGCCACCGACAAAATCTTTTTTGCCTTTTCCTGGCCGATCACATATTCATCGAGTGTTTGTTGAATGTCTTTCGGCACCGGCAGATCAGACTTGTCAGATTTTTTGTTTTCGTTCTGTATTTCCTCGCGCATTATGTCGTTGCACAGCGTAATGCATTCATCGCAAACGAACACCGATGGGCCCGCAATCAACTTGCGCACTTCATGCTGGCTCTTGCCACAGAACGAGCAGTAAAGCAGTTTTTCACCTGATTTGTTGTCTTCAGTCATTATTAATAAACCTCCATCAAGTTATCGGTGTACCCATCAATTTATATGCTTATATGCGCTTTTCCAGCACCTGATCCACCAGTCCATATTTTACGGCATCCTCGGCACTCAGAAAATTATCGCGATCAGTATCGCGCTCGATCGTTTCGACTGATTGGCCGGTATGCTGAGCCAGCAGATTATTCAGCCTTTGTTTCAAATACAAGATCTCCCGTGCATGGATTTCGATATCCGAAGCCTGGCCGCGGAAGCCGCCCATCGGCTGATGGATCATCACTCGCGAATTCGGCAAACAAAACCGCTTGCCCTTTTCGCCAGCCGCCAGCAGGAACGAGCCCATGCTGGCAGCCTGCCCGATACACAGTGTGCTGACGCTGGGCTTTATGAACTGCATGGTGTCGTAAATCGCCATTCCGGCAGTCACAGAACCTCCCGGCGAATTGATGTAGAAATGAATGTCCTTGTCCGGATTTTCAGATTCAAGAAACAACATTTGTGCAACGATCAGGTTCGCGGTGTGGTCGTTGACTTCGCCGACCAGAAACACCACACGTTCCTTGAGCAGACGCGAATAAATGTCATATGCCCGCTCGCCGCGCCCGCTGGTCTCAACAACCATGGGGATCAAACCGATATTCTGCGGCTCCTGGTAATTAGACATGCCTGCACTTTGCGGATTTTGATATTGTTCCATTGTTAGCTGCTCTCCATCAGATTGTTGAACTCCGCCATTTTTTCGGTGGTCTTGGCCTGCCTCATCACCCAGTCCACCAGGTTCTCCTCCAGCACCAGATTTTCTACTTCAATCATTCGCTTTGGATCAGCCGCATACCACCGGATGATTTGTTCAGCTTCGTCAAAACCCTGCGCATAATCCTCGATCATTGTCTTGGTCTGCTCCGGTCTTGCCTGCAGACCATACTTCTGCACCACTTCAGAAAGAATCAACCCCAGCTTTACGCGCTTTTCGGCACGCTCCCTGAACATTTCCGGCTGGAACGGCATATCTTTCATCTTCACACCGCGCGACTCCATTTCCTGCGCGGTTTTCTGCATCACTGTCTGCACTTCCAGATCCACCAAACCCCTGGGCACATCAAAATTGGCGATTTTCAGCAACGCTTCCATCGCGGTTTCCTTGTTGCGCAACTTTAAACGGCGCGCGACTTCGCGGGTCAAATTACTGCGTATCTCTTCTTCCAGCTTGCTTACATCACCGTCAGTGATTCCAATAGCCTTGGCGAATCCGGCATCTACTTCCGGCAGCTTGGCGGCTTCTACACGGTGCAGTGTAACGCTAAAGGTCACCTTTTTTCCGGCCACGTTTTTGCCGTGGTAATCATCGGGAAACTTCATCTCGAATGTTTTGGTCTGGTTCGCCTCCATTCCGATGATGGCGGCCTCAAAATCCGGCAACATGCGCCCTATACCCAGCACCACAGTTATATCCTTGCCCTCTCCTCCTTCAAATGCTTTACCGTCAAGCTTGCCGGAAAAATCAATCAGCACCCTGTCTTCATTCTGTACCGCACGGTCTGCCTTCTCGAACGTCGCGCGCTGCTTGCGCAGTGTAACAATCGTGTTTTCGACATCGGCCGGTTTCAGCTGGTAAACCAGTCGTTCTATCGCCACACCCGACAAGTCGCCCATCACCACTTCAGGATAGACCTCAAAAGTCGCGCTGTATTCGACTTGATCCGCATTCGGATCATTGCTCTTGATTTCGAACTGGGGGTTGCCAGCCACCCTCAGATTGTTGGACAAGGCCGCTTCCTGGAAAGAGCGCTGTAACGCTTCTCCCAGGGCTTCCTGATGAACTTGCGCACCATAGTGCTGCTCGATGACCTTGGCCGGGACTTTGCCGGGACGGAATCCGGCGATTTTCGCATTGCGTGCGATGTTTTTCAGACGAGCGGAAACAACGCCGCGAATGGCCTGTTGGGGTATGGAGGCGTTAAGACGTCGTTCTAACGCACTTACAGTTTCTACGCTGGTCATGCTGTATTTCCTTGATTGAAGTTGAATTGGACACTGGTGCGAAAGGAGAGACTCGAACTCTCACGCCTTGCGGCGCTGGAACCTAAATCCAGTGCGTCTACCAATTCCGCCACTTTCGCGCTGTTTATTTCCAGCTTTAGGCGGCAATTATACCATCATCCCGCCTGTTTTATTTCGACCACCCTGCGTCCGCGCAACTTGCCTTGCAGCATCAACGGAAAGGCTTGTGGAAAATCGCTGAACGGTACGATTTGTGCCACTAGCTCCAACAGCTTGGGACGAAGGTCGCTTGCCAGACGGTCCCAGATTTTGCGGCGCAACGGCATCGCCGTAGCGGCTGAGTCGATGCCGATGAGATGCACCCCGCGCAGGATGAAAGGCAGTACCGTGGTGTGCAACTCCAATCCTCCCGCATTGCCGAAGCTGGCGATCACGCCATTCTGCTGCATGGTGCGCGTCAGCCATGCCAGCGTCTCGCCACCCACCGAATCCAGCGCACCGGCCCATAGTGCTTTTTCCAGCGGGCGGGTGCCCATCACCAGATCCTTGCGCGAAAGGATCTCGCTCGCGCCGAGCGACTTCAGATAATCGTGCTCGCTGTCCTTGCCGGTCAGCGCCACCACGTGGTAACCGCGCTGCGCCAGCATCTGGATACCCAGACTGGACACCCCGCCGGTCGCGCCGGTCACGATCACCTTGCCTTTTTCGGGAGCGAGCTCATTTTGTTCGAGGCGGTGAATGGACAACGCCGCAGTGAATCCCGCCGTGCCCAGCGCCATCGCGTCGAACAGCGTCAGCCCTTGCGGCAGCGGCACTACCCAGTCGGCGGGAACACGCACATATTCGGCGTAACCGCCGTCGTGCGCCACGCCCATGTCATAACCGGTGACCAGAACCTCGTCACCGACCTTGAAGCGCGCATCGGATGAACTCGCCACGACACCCGAGACATCGATGCCTCCCACACAGGGAAAGCGGCGTATCACTTTTCCCGCGCCGGTGGCGGCAAGTGCATCCTTGTAATTTACGCTGGAGTAATGAGCTTGTATCACCACCTCACCCGGATCGAGATCGTCCAGCGTCAGTTCGACAAAACGCCCGGAGGATTTGCCGTTTTCATCGAAAATGCGGTAGGCGGAGAATTTTTTCATTTTGTTTGCCTGGTTTTTAACACCGTTCGCCCTGAGCCTGTCGAAGGGTCGCCGCAAAGCGGCCGACGCACTGAGACGTACGAAAAATTAAAATCAACTTCGCCGGGGGTAGCCCGGCAGCTAGTCACTTTTTCTTGCTTCGCCAAAGAAAAAGTAACCAAAAAGAAGGCGACCCCGGTTTACCGCCCCTGCGGGGTTCCCTCGATCAGCCGCAAGTGAGCGGAGGTTTAGGCGAGCACTGTTCGAGTCCCGCAGTGGGGCGCGGCGTGTGCGCCCCGCCAGGTCGAGTTGCGCAGCCCCGCTTGCTTGCGGCTGATCGAGGCGGCGCACAGGGGAGGAAAAACAAAACCCAAAATCTTAAAATCGGGTGGGCAACAAGTTGCCCACCACACTAAAGTAGCTAGGCAATACAATTCGACTCCGGTACATTGGAGTCTTTCTCGGCCAATTTTATTTTCCGTAGATTTCTTTGGCTTTTTCTACCAATTTTTTAATAATCTCGAAGTTTTCGCCCAAATCATTTTCTTTTAGTCTTAGCCTGTATTGGCTCCATTGTTTATCGTATGCTAGTGCGTCTAAGTCAGACTTTGCCAACATTTCATCAATCTCATCAGTCTTTTCTAATTTGATGTGGATTAGAACAGCAGATTTTCTAGGTACAAATGAAATAAAATTGTTCGCAATATTATTTTTTTCTAGCCCAATGTAGTGTTTGTTAAATTTTAAGTTGTACCCGGAGGTAATGTTTCCAAGTTTTTCAAAAATATTATCTGTAAGTTTTAACGATTCTTTCGTTGCTTTGCCTTCCCAGAATTTTCTGTCAGTGGGTTCAGAAATATTATCTTCATCCAGTAACTCAAATTTTGTTTCATCAAGGACTTTAGTAAATAGTAACGAGATATTATTGCCAACCTTAAATGCTTTTACTTGAATTGCAATTAACGGAATGAAGCCGTTAAACAAAGAAATGACATTCAAGAACCGGCTTGTAATATCCTCGGCAACTATAACTGCACAATGTTCATATTGTGGATTCTTCTTTCTTTCCAAGTCCCAATATTCAATTGTCCTAATAATATGAGACTCATCAGTTTTTCCCAATTGGATTTCGACCTCGTATCTCTTTTTATATTCTGGGTCATAAAGAATAGTGTCGAGTCTACCGCCCCCAATTAGTACTTTTTCTGTATCCCTAAAATCAACTTCCCCCAAGCCCAACATCAATGGGTCTGCTTCAATTTTTGCTTGAAGCCATTTCTCGTTGTACTCAATGCTATCCTTCAAGCTGATAATTTCTGGTTTGATATATTCCATAGAATGCCTCCGCTGTGGTTTGGCCTGTTCCCTGCGACTCCAATGTACCGGGGTCGAATTGTTTTGCCTATCTACTTCAGTATGGTGAGCAACAAGTTGCCCACCCGATTTTTGGTTTCTTGCTTTTCGCTCTTCTTCCCCTGTGCGCCGCCTCGATCAGGCGCAAACGAGCGGTGGGGTTGGGCGAGCACTGTTTGAGCACGTGGCCGCGTAGCGGATCGTGCGAGTTGCGCAGCCCCGCTCGTTTGCGTCTGATCGAGGGAACCCCGCAGGGGCGGCAAACCGGGGTCGCCTTCTTTTTGGTTACTTTTTCTTTGGCGAAGCAAGAAAAAGTGACTAGCTGCCGGGCTACCCCCGGCGGTTTTGACTTTGTATTTGATGTTGGGTTACGCACTGCGCGCTAACCCAACCTACACACCTCACCGCGCGCCCGCCGCTTCGCGGCGATCCTTCGACAGGCTCAGGACGAACGGTGCCTATTTACAAATCCAGCAACACCCGCCCCGGAAACTCCAGCGCCTCCTTGATGGTGGACAGGAACAGCACCGCTTCGCGGCCGTCGATGATGCGGTGATCGTAAGACACCGCGAGATAGTTCATCGGACGAATGACAACCTGGCCGTTTTCCACCACCGCCCTGTCCTTGGTCGCATGGATACCGAGGATGGCGGCTTGCGGCGGGTTGATGATGGGGGTGGAAAGCATTGAGCCGAACACGCCGCCGTTGGAGATCGAGAATGTGCCGCCGGTAAGTTCTTCCATGGTCAGCTTTCCGACCTTGGCGCGCGCGCCGAAATCGGCGATCTGTTTTTCGATGTCGGCGAAGGACAACTTGTCGGCATCTCGGATGATAGGCACGACCAGACCGCGTTCACTGCCGATGGCCACCCCGATGTCGAAGTAGCCGTGATAGATGATGTCGCTGCCATCCACCGAAGCATTGACGATGGGGAACTTCTGCAATGCCAGCACCGACGCCTTGACGAAGAACGAGGAGAATCCGAGCTTGATGCCATATTTCTTTTCGAACGCATCCTTGTACTTGTTGCGCAGTTCCATTACCGGCTGCATGTTGACTTCGTTGAAGGTGGTCAGGATCGCTGCATTCTGTTGCGATTGGAGCAGACGCTCGGCGATGCGCTGGCGGATACGCGTCATCGCCACGCGCTGCTCGGGACGATGCCCGGCTGGAGCAATGCCAGGAACTGCTTGCATCGCTTCGTTATCAGAAGTTTTCACCTGGGACACCTGCTGCATCGCGGTCAGCACATCCTCTTTGGTAACGCGTCCGCTGCGTCCGCTGCCGTGCAGACTGCCGGGATCGATATCGTTTTCGCGCGCCAGTTTGCGCACCGAAGGGGGCACTGCGGAAGCAGTCACTGCTTGAGGAGTTGCAGTCTTTGCTGCCACAGCAGCCGTGTCGATCTGCGCGATCACTTCATCGCTGGTCACTTTTTCGCCATCTCCCTTGATGATCCTGGTTAGCACGCCGCTTTTGATTGCAGGCAGTTCCAGCACCACCTTGTCGGTCTCGATGTCGATGAGGTTCTCGCCTTCTGCGACCGCCGCTCCGGCTTGCTTATGCCAGGTCAGCAAGGTCGCCTCGGACACGGATTCTGACAATTGCGGTACTTTGACTTCAATAATGCTCATGGTGGGCAGCTCCGGGATTGGGTTTGTTGTCGAGATCGTCGCGGAAGGCGGCTTCGATCACCGCCTTCTGTTGTTCCTGATGCACTGCCAGATATCCGGCAGCAGGTGCTGCGGACGATGGACGCAACGCATAATCGAGGCGCATACCCTTGCGCATATGGCGCAGCAGATAATGCTGGATACGGTGCCATGCGCCCTGGTTGCCAGGCTCTTCCTGGCACCATACCAGTTCGGTCGCTTGCGGATACGCTGCGATCTGCGCGGTAAGATCATCGTGCGGGAACGGGTAAAGCTGCTCGATGCGGATGATCGCCATGTCGCTGATGCCTTTGGCGCGCCGCGCTGCAAGCAACTCGTAATACACCTTGCCGCTGCACGCAATGATACGCCGAACCTTGTTTGCCTTCAGCGTCTCCACTTCGGCGATCACCGGTTGGAAGCGGCCCTGCGTCAATTCGGCAAGCGGCGAGGCGGCATCCTTGCTGCGCAGCAGGCTCTTGGGCGTGAACACGATCAGCGGCTTGCGAAACGGGCGCAGCATCTGGCGGCGCAGCAGGTGAAACATCTGCGCCGGCGTGGAAGGGATGCACACCTGGATATTGTAATCGGCGCATAATTGCAAATAGCGTTCGATGCGCCCCGAGGAATGTTCCGCTCCCTGCCCTTCGTAACCATGCGGCAGCAACATCACCAGCCCGCACAACCGGCCCCACTTAACTTCGCCGGAGGCGATGAACTGGTCTATCACCACTTGCGCACCGTTGGCGAAATCGCCGAACTGCGCTTCCCATAACACCAGCGAATTCGGCTCGGCAGTGGCGTAACCATATTCGAAACCCAGCACTGCTTCTTCTGACAGCAGCGAGTCGATCACCACGAAGTCGGCCTGGCCGGGCTCAAGATGCTGCAACGGCGTGTAAGCGCCCTCGTGCCATTCCTTGCGGTTCTGGTCATGCCAGGTGGCGTGGCGATGGAAGAATGTGCCGCGCCGGCAGTCCTGTCCGCTGAGCCGCACCGGATAGCCTTCGGTGAGCAGTGTGGCGTAAGCAAGGTTTTCCGCCATGCCCCAATCCAGCGGCAACTCGCCGCGCGCCATCGCGATGCGATCCTCGATGATCTTTTGCACGCGCGCATGCAGCATGAAATTTTGCGAGATACCGTCTTGCGACGGCATCCCTGCCTGATTCTTTCCTGGCACCGTAGTCAGCGGCACCGCCAGTTTCTGCAGCCGTTCCAGCGGCACGGCAGTATTCACCGCCACATCCCAGCCTGTACCGCGCTGGAACAATGTCCAGTCTGCAATGGACTTGGCGCTGCTCTTCTCCAGCGCGGGTTGAATGGAGTTGCGCCCTTCATCCATGGCCTTGCGATAGGTAGCGATCATCGCTTCTGCCTCATCGGCCCGGATCACCCCCTGTTCGGCCAAGCGCTGCGCATACAAGGCGCGCGTTCCCGGATGCTGGCGGATGAAGCGATACATGAACGGTTGCGTGACCAATGGCTCGTCCTGTTCGTTGTGTCCCAATTTGCGGTAGCACACCAGATCGATCACCACATCCTTGTTGAAATGCATGCGGTAATCCAGCGCGATTTCGGTGATCAGCAATACCGCATCCGGATCGTCCGCGTTCACATGAAAGATCGGCGCATCGACCATTTTCGCCACGTCACTGCAGTGGGTGCTGGAGCGCGTGTCGCGCGAATCTGAAGCGGTGAAACCGATCTGATTATTGATGATGATATGCACGGTGCCGCCGGTACGATATCCGCGTGTCTGTGACATCGCCAGCGTTTCCATCACCACGCCCTGGCCTGCGAACGCCGCGTCACCGTGGATCAGTATCGGGATCACCCTGGAACCGTCGAAATCCTTGCGGCGATGCTGGCGCGCGCGTACCGAACCTTCCACCACCGGATTGACGATTTCCAGATGCGATGGATTAAACGCCAGCGCGACATGCAACTCCCCGCCCGGGGTCGCGACATTGGCGGAAAAACCCTGATGGTATTTCACGTCGCCGGAGGTCAGATGCTCGGCATGGATACCCTCGAACTCGGCAAACAACATGCCCGGTTGCTTGCCGAGTATATTCACCAGCACATTCAGCCGTCCGCGATGCGCCATGCCGATCACGGCTTCCTGCACGCCTTGCTCGCCACATCGCTGCAACAAATGGTCGAGCAACGGAATCAAAGTCTCACCGCCTTCCAGCGAGAAGCGCTTTTGCCCGACGAACTTGGTATG